>OGEZ01001007.1_pt1 | contig 17048 bp, 29 predicted proteins | sample 1570831 | NCBI WGS metagenome assembly OGEZ01 (sample SAMEA2582059, study PRJEB24529) | metagenome | biome: Human gut stool | place: China | collected 2011
TGCTCGCGTTCGCCGACACCCCTTGTCGGCGAACGCGAGCAAGCGGGTGCCCGAAACTGTACGGTGACGTGCGGCTTTAATGACGATCCTCGGAAACGACTGAAGAATTTCGGCGTTCTGAGTTTTCCAAGAGGCGGCACTCCCATACACGAAGCGATCGGCATGATTGCGGCTCTGTTGAATGATCGTCCCGAAAAACGCAAGGTTCTTGTTGTGATGACGGACGGTTGCTTTTATTTCAGCAAAGACGTGAAACAGGCTCTTGACAAGCTTGGCATCGAATTGGCGTTTCTCTTTATCGGTGAAAAACCGCGGGGAGAGGCCGTTCATGTCAGGCACGCGGTGGTCAGTCGATACGAGCAAATTGCCGAAGCGATCTTCAAGATCGCCCGACAGCTTGCTCCCGGAGTCAACCACCTTCAGCCATGACTTTTTTCATCAACCCTATGCGGGGACGTTTCAATCCCCGCGCGGGGTTGGCGTTGTCCGCGCTTTTCACTTTTGGAGTCAAACATGTTTGACAAAGAAGTAGTCCGCGCGGCTGCTCGGGGTCATTGGCACGAAATTTTTCGCGCTTTGGCTCCCGGCTTGCGCGACGCTCTGCGCCGTCCCGGCATTCATGTGGCTTGTCCGATTCACGGTGGCACGAACGGCTTTCGTCTTTTCAAAGACTTTGCCGAACGCGGCAACGGAATCTGCAACACGTGCGGTGCCAAAACTGACGGTTTTGAAATGCTTCGCTGGGTCAACGGCTGGTCATTCAATCAGACGGTTGATTCGGTGGCGCGTTTTCTCGGCGTGCAGTCCACACCCAAGGCGTTTGAGTCCGTCAAAGGCGAGTTTGCTCAGGGCAAACTGCTTTTTGCCGGTCTTTGCACGTACAAGGGAAAGACGAAAGTTTTCGGCGTTCGCATCAAGTCTGCCGAAGGGCCGGTTGTCCGACTCTGGGGCAGAGATTTGGCGCGTGCGTTGAAACAAGCTGATGTTTCCGTGAGGGACAATGTTCGCATTGATCTGATCGGGTACACGACGCTTGAGGGCGGCCGCCGATTCAATATGTATTCGGCACGCAAACTCGAAAGCGACGAAGAACGCGTCAAGCGTCTGGCTCGCGAAAAGCTCGAAGACGAACGTCGATCGGCGAGAATGCAGGCGCTTTGGCGCTTGTCCAAACCCGCCGTCGGTTCTCCGGTTGAAACCTATCTGACTTCCAGAGGGATTCGCCCGGAGATCGTCGCCAAGCTCACGGATGTTCGATGGTGTCCTCCCAATCCTGTGGACGGACACAACCTTGACATCATGCTCTCGGCTGTTCGAGCGCCGGACGGCAGGATCGTGAATCTTCACCGAACCTACCTCACGCCCGACGGCAAAAAAGCTCCCGTTGAAACTCCCAAACGTTTGATGAAGATGCCTCTGACCGACACGATCATGGGCGCTTGCATTCGAATGGGCGAACCGGCGGGAGGGGTCATTGCCGTTGCCGAGGGAATCGAGACGGCCTTGTCGGTCACAACGGCCACGGGCATTGCCTGTTGGTCTGCGATTTCCGCTCAGGGTCTCGAGCATTTGATTCTTCCGGAATCGGTGAAGGTCGTGTTGATCTTTGCCGACAAGGACGCGTCAAACACAGGTCAGACAGCGGCTCGAAAGTTGGCTGCTCGTCTCAATGAAACGGCAAAAGCGGTTGGCTTGGTTCTTGAACCAGCCGACGCGATTCCGGCCGCAGCCAAAGGCATTGACTGGAACGACGTGCTGCGCACGAAAGGCGCGGACGGCTTTCCGGTGACAAAGCCGGTTTGAGGCTATTCGAAAAATTGTTCAACCCTGCGGGGATGCCAATCCCCGTCAGGGGTTCGGTGTCCCCTTCAACCTTTTTGGAGTTAATCATGGGATACCGTTCTGATGTTGCAATTGCGCTCAGGCGTGAGGATTGGATTCGACTTCGCCGCGAAGCGGTCGAAAACGGCCATTTCGCCAGTCAGAAAGAGTTCGATCTTTTCTTGCCGAAAATTATGGAAAGAAATGATTGCGTCGTTTTGTACGGCACTCAAATCAAGTGGTACGACTTTGCCTACGACGACATCAAATTCATCGCCAACTTTCTGCAAGACATCGAGCATCAGTTCTTGAGAATCGGCGAAGAGGCCGGTGATGTGGAAGAGGACAATACGTTTGATAACGGTGAAATCTTCTTCATGCCGAACACCACCATCGCGTTTGGCGTTTAATCTACCCTCAGCGGGGATGTACATCCCCGTCAAGGGAAGTGTGCGTCCCCGTTTTTTTCGGAGGCACACATGACAAATACTGCCAAGCCCTATCTTGGGTATCGTGCCTGCGTAGCCAGGCATCTTGAAAACAAGTGCAAGGAAATCAAAGCGGAATTTCGCAGCAATTCTGAGCTTGCAGAGTTTGAAAGAACTCTGCGCAAACTCAACAATGCCTGCGTCAAAGCCGGCGCTGAATCGCGATCTTCGCTTGTCCGCGTTCCCGATCAGACTTGGTTTGACCGCTGCGACGAACTCTTTGACAGCTGCTTGGGCAGCCTCGAAGTGTTCCGACCTGCGGCTTCACACCTGCGGGAATTCGAACGATTGACGGCACTGACATCGAAGTTGGGACATGTTCTCAACTTTGCTCACAGCCTGCAATACGGCCTGTGACGTGTTCACCCCGGACTGTTCTTCGCCTCACACAGAGGCAGGACAGTTCGGCGGGGAACCTTTTGTTTCTGGGCAGGGCGGTCTTGTGAAAGGGATCGTGCGACACATCGCAAATCCTTTTCGCAAGGGACGCCCGTGAAACGATTTGCCCTCCAAGCCGCTTGCTTCCTTTTTTCCTTGGCAGGGAAGGGGAAACAAAGCGGCGAAGACGGTCGGAAACGAATCCTTGCTCGCCATTCGGCGGCCCAGACTCTTATTGAAACTTCAACTGGTAAAAATGAATTTCAAAGTGACCGGTCGACACTGAATCGCCGGAATTTGTTTGTAAAACGTGTTTTACACGTTTTGCTGTCTTTGTAGACCCTGCGGGGATGCTTATGCCCCGACGGGGAAAAGTGTCCCCGTTTCATTTCGCGGACACTCAATTGTTTAATCTCATTTCTCTTCTTTTTCAGCCCAAGCTCTCGGAGATTTGCACGCAAAAATGGTTCGAACGACATTACAAGTCGGCCGACACTTTGCGCACAGTCGAAAGGGAACTTGCGAAGGTCGCGCATTGCCGCGGTCTGACTCCGAACGGACAAGAGATAGCTGTGGTTGTTTATTCAAAACTCGTTGAGTTTTCGAAAAGACACCTCGGAGCTTTTGCTTCTGTAGGAATCAAAGCTGAACTCAAACGCATGGGATTGCCGACAACGCTTCGGGAGGATTTAAAGGTTTGCTTCGAGGGGATAACTCCGAAGGCCATTCGAATCTTTCTGGACATGTTCGGCGGTCGGCAGGGATTTGCGCGTGCGTTGTCGCACCAAAATTTCTGCGAATGCCTCAAAACGGCTCCCAACGGCAAGCCTTTGAAAATTGCTCATTTCGGTGCCTACACCGAACAAGCGATTGAAGCGGCCTTAACCGAACTGGGAATTGCCTGATTCTTTGTTTTTGGAGACGTGTTCCGGTGAATGGCGTCATCCTGCTTTCCTTCCTGTTTGAACTTCAAGCCCGAACCCCACAAGTTTCATCAACTCACGAGGTTTCTGGACTGAGTGCTCATCGGACGCTTTGTCCAACAGGCCCCTTCGAACAATGACAACGATCGAAGGGAGGAAAAACTGAACCCGCACCTTCTCGCAAAAGGCACGGGTTCTTTTTCAAAGGAGAACAGTGATGAGTACCACGAAATCACTGTTCGCCGCTATGGTAGCACACCTTGACTTTGTCAACGGTGTCTTCGATCTTAGCTTTTCGGCTTCAATGGGCGTTGAGTCCTTGGCGTCAATTTGCGTTTGGATCGTGATTGCCATTGTGGCGAAGCGCAAGCCGTAAGGCGGGCGTGAACCAATTCCGGAAATGTCGGTCAAGCGTTTCCGGATTCTCCTTTTTTCCAGGAGACTTTCATGTCCAATCTTATCTATGGGAAGTTGTGTGAAGTCGGCTTTTGCCCGGACGATGCCATTGAAGTCATCAAAGCTCTGAAAACGATCGTGTGTATTCACGGCCGCAGTTGGCGTGATGAACTCTGTGGTCAGTATTGGTTTCGAGCGACATACCCGTGTCTGACGAAACGCCAAGGGGAACTGATGCAAACTCTTCGCAATCACCCCAAAGGCTTTTCTTTGATTCGGGAAATATCGTGGATGAAAATCAAGGCTGAGTCCTTGCCGAAATACACGCATTATCTTTCCTGCCGGGAACAAACTAGTCGAGCTAGTGCGGAAGAGTTTCGCAAGTTTGTTCGTGTTGCTTCGGGGATACTCGTCAAGTGGTACGAGCGGCACTCAGCTGCCGCCGACAGCTGTCTTGACCTTTCTCTCGAAGAAGACGCGCACTCGCCTTCCGAGGTTGAGCACAACAACTGCATTCTCAGGATTCTTCGATCCGACATAAGCCATGCAGAAAAGGTTGTTCGACTTAATTCGCTCTGGATGTTCTTGAACTGCGTGCTTCTTCATTCCGTTACCTCTGAGAGCATTTATGTGCCCAAAGGGGATGAGCTTGACTGCTGCTTTTGCAAAACCCGCAACGTTCAGCCCTTTGATGAGTTGGCCGTTGCGATCTTTGCGGCCGCACAGAGTTGCTCCTATCAGTGGATTTTTACCAGTGACGGAGCCGATGCCATGCTCACGGAAGGATGGAAGCTGGCCGATTCGGTCTGCCGCAGCCTCAAAATTCAATGCGTGTAAAACTTGTTTTACAGCACTTGTTTGCCGGAGTTGTTATGTCAGACAAACTGAAGTCGACCTGGAATACAGACGCCCTAGGCGGTCTTGTTCTGGCGTCGACCTTTGTCGAAATCTTCCTGTTTGAAAAGCCGGGATTTATGCTCATCGGAGGCTGTGCCGACGTTGTGGTGCAAATCGTTGTCGGCATTGTCAAACCGTTCTAAATCTAACCCTTGCGGGGACACAAACTCCCCGTCGGGGCACGGTGTCCCCGTTTTTCTTTTTGGAGATAACGATGGGATACCTATCTGAGGTGAGTATTGTTCTCAAAACTGCCGATTGGCGTCGCATGCGCAGCGAAGCTGTGCAAAAGAAGGTTTGTGCAACTGAAGACAGTTTTCTTGAAGGTTGGGACATCTTTGAAGACCGAGACGGAACCACCAATATTTGGATTGATTCCGTTGAATGGTACGAAGATGATCCTGAGGTCAAATTTGTTGCCGACTTCCTGAAAACCGTCGAACATCAGTTTGTGCGCTACGGCGAAGTTCCCTACGACATCGAAGACGTGAACACCTTCCAAAACGGTGAACACTTCATCGGTCCGACGGATCGCAAAATCATCAGACCGCAGGACATCCGTTGTCTGCTTGACATGCTCGAAGAGATTGAACCGGCTATCGGTCGATCCATTGTGCATGGCGAGCGAAACGGAGACTCTGCGGAGTGCGTCGCTCAAAACATTTTGAGTGATGTGCGCAAATGCGTCATTGAACGCTGGGGGCAGACAGTGTTTCCGAAAGAATTTCGGGGCATGGAGCCGTCAGAAACCGGTTTCCCGGATGACGCAGATTTTGCTGATGTTTACGAAGCCGCTGGCTATCCGCTAGCGCGATAGAACCTTTCTCAACCCTTTTCGGGGACAATTCCCCGAAAGGGTGAAGCGTCTCCGATTCAACCTCTCGGAGACATTTATGAATGCTCTTCTCAATTCATCCGTTCAATCGCTTTTCAATATTCTCGATTTATGCCGCGATTCAGTGTCTAGCACCTATGACAATGAACCGACGGTTGTACGAATTCGGGAATTTAAGAAGCGGTACGAAGACGGAAAAGCTGACGATCAAGCCGTTTTCGCGGCTTTTTCTGAACTTTTCGAAGACGGCTTTGCCGCCTGGTGCGACAGAATGTCGGACTCTCTGAGTCTCGTCAAACAGATCATGGACTGTTTGACTCCGGAAACGGCAGATTTGCCGGTGAGTCGAGAGATTGTTGACGCGATCACCAGACTCGACGACATTCTGGACTGGATCATTGATATGCAGTCGGCATATTGGTGCCAGAGGCCGGGCAATCTCGATTGATGCCGGGTACCGGATGATTTGTTAACCCTTTCGGGGATGTCTGTCCCCGTCGGGGAGTGGGCATCTCCGTTTTCTTTTGGAGCTGTCCATGAAGCGCAATTTTTTGCGTGTCTTTCTCGATAAGTCGCATGGGTATCTTTGCTTTGAGTCTTATGTTGATTTCTCAAAATTGACAGATCGAATGGCTTTCACAAGTCCGGACGGTCGATTACAGATTCGATGCGGACGCCTGCTGCACGCGCTAAAGCCTCGGAGTTCAGAGAGTGATTTTGTTGACGCCGCCGACATGGAGGTGCTGACGATCACGACTTCCGATGCACGGGTTGCGTCGCTTCTGGGAATCAAATGCTGCAGTCGCGAGCACATAGCGCAGCTTATGTGCAAACCGACTGCGTGCAGTACCTGGCTTCTGGAAAGCAATGCGGACTCAGGATCGTTTACGTGTCACGAACGCACAGATGGTTATGACATTGCATTGCGCAACTATTTGGGCGGTGATACGGTTGACGACCTCTGTTCTGAAGCGGATTCAGAAGTTCTCACTTACCACGATGCGGACATAGATATTGCGCGGGGAAAGCCGTGCTCTTTTGTGTCCGTCGCTTGCGGAGATCCGAATCTGCACATCAATCACTTCCATACGGGACAGGAAATCGCGGAAGGTTTGCGATTTCTTCTTACCGAAGCCTACGTCTATCAGGTCATTGACCGGAGGAGCGCAGGTCAATGGAAGATCGGAACCTTTGAGACTGTCCAAAATCTGCTAAGGAAAGAATATCGAGAGAGCTTCTTTCCGCACCTCTTGCAGGCTTGCCGCTCATTCATGACGGACAGCCTGATATGTGCTTAACTTTTTTTCAAACCCGAACGGGGACATCATCCCCGGGAGGGTCGTGGTGTCTCCGTTTTTTCTTGGAGACAACCATGACAACCTACTACAACGCTGACCGCACCAAATCCGCTGAAATCGACTACTGCGAATCTTACGATTCTGACTACGGTTTCGATGACTGCCTGCAATCCAGCTGCGAGGTTTTCCTTGCAACCGGTCATCTCTCAGGCTTTTTCGGAACGAAAGGATCGGAAGAGTCATTTGCCCGTGCAAATCGGGCAATCGACGAAGCTCGGCGAGTGGGCGACAGAGTCTATTTCATTGAACTCTACAAGCACAGCGGATACGCCGTGAGAATTGAGTCTACCTACCAACCGCTTTGTTGTTTCGATTCCCGTCTCAACGGCGTGATCATTGTTCACGCTGAGGCCTGGAAGAAACACCTGAGTCCGATTTACACGTCTGCCTTCGTGCAGCGTGAACTGGACCGGGTTGCAGAGTGGGCGGAAGCTTATCTAAACGGTACCGTGTATGAAGTGAACGTGTTCGAGGATGAAGTCTGTGTGTATTCGATGGGCTGCTTCTTAACGGAAGAAGAAGCTTTGAACGAAATGCAGGGCGAATGCCCGGATTTGCAATTCACAGACGATGACTTCAATTGCCAGAGCATTTGCACGTATACGCTGAAGCCTGAAGCTTTAGCAAGAGTGCAGGCAGCTTAACTTTTCAAACCCCAACGGGGACACCGTTCCCCGCTGGGATGGTGTCTCCGTTTTTCATTTATTTGGAGACATCCATGACTACTTTCTATAACGCTGATCGTTCCGCGTCTGCAACTGTCCAATTGGATACGTATGGCGATTTTCATTCCTTCTGCTTTGATGAGGCTCTGGCCAGAAGCTGCGACGTTTTGCTCGCCACCGATCAACTCCAAGGGTTTTTCGATGACGACATATATGCAAGCGTCACGGTTTCAAGCGAAAGATCCATCAACAAGGCGATAGGACAGGCTCGCCGGGCCGGGAATCGAGTTTTCTTTGTTGAAATCTGCGACCAGCTCGAGCAAACGGTTCGAATTCAGCAAAGCAGCCAATCGCTGTGCCGCCTTGATTCCAGATTCGAAGGTGTGATCATTGTTCGCGCCAAAGACTGGAAAGAGTATGTGAGTCCTGATTTCAGCTCGGCTTTTGTCGAAGCAAAGATGGACGAAGCAGCTCAGTGGGCAACAGCGTGGCTCAAATTGGAAATCTACGAGATCTTGACAGACGAACGTGTTTTGGGGCCTTTTCTCACTGAGAAAGACGCGCTTCAAACGCTGCATTCCGATCTGCCGGATCTCACATTCACGGATGAAAATTTCGACTGTAAGAGCGATGGCTCTTTCATGTTGAAACCGTAGGCCAAAGCACTGTTAAAGGTTGCTTAACTTTTTTTCTAAACCCCAACGGGGACACCGTTCCCCGTTGGGGGCATGGTGATCCCTTAATCTTGGAAACCACCATGCAATACGAAAAATACTCACCCAACTACTGCGTATCCGTACTTCTGCTCCTTCGCCTCATTCATCTTGACAAAGCTTGCTCTTCGGGAGGCATCTGTTCCTTTTGTGCGGCATGCTTCGCCGAAGCAAAGTCATATCTGCACTTATGCAAGCTCACGGGCGAAACACCGGATCGAAACGCTCTTGAGATCCGTCCGGAAGCAGAAACGCCTTTGTGGGATCTGCGCGAGCACCTTCATGAGTTCGTCTCAGAACTCGAGGTTTTGCGACCGGCTTTCAAAGACATGCCTGAATTTCAGAAGCTGGAACAGGAAGTCAACGTCGTCAAGCAGACCTTGAGCTTTCTTCTCAATTGTTAGCCCGGATGGAGCCAAAAGCTTCAAATCGGAATTGCCCTTTTGTATTGCCGCATCATGCTCATACCTGATACGGCACCTTGGGGCAACGAGTGCTAAACTTGCATTAGTCCCAATTTGGGACATAATCATTATGAGAATAATTGCTCTTTCCCGTCTAAGGCAGTACCAGCAGCAGTATCCGCAGGCCGAACGGCAGCTTGCTCTGTGGTCAGGGTTCGTTCTGAAAGCCTCCTGGATCACTCCGCAGGATGTTAAGGACAGTTTTCGCAGCGCGAGTTTTCTTGAAAACAATCGCGTGGTATTTAACGTATGCGGCACTAACTACCGATTAGTGGTTGCTGTTGCTTATCGAATCCAGACTGTCTACGTGAAGTTCTTCGGAACACATGCTGAGTACGACAAGATTGACGCAGCTACTGTTGAGGTCAAGTGATGCAGATTTATCCGCTACGAAACGACGCTGACTATCAGCGTGCTCTTCAGGAAATCGAGCCTTACTTCGACAATCCGCCTGCGGATGACGATCCCGTTTGGGATTCAGTCGACGTGATGGCAACACTCATTGAAGAGTACGAAAAGCGTCATTTTCCTCTGATTGACAATGCGACCGCCATTGATGCCATCCGGTTTTACATGGATCAAAAAGGGTTAACGCCCAAAGATTTGATCCCATGCATCGGACAGCTCAATCGCGTTTATGAGATTTTGGCCGGCAAGCGTCGTCTGACGCTTCCGATGATTCGAAAACTCAACGAGGTATTCGGGATTCCTCTCGAATTTCTCGTGCGTGCATAGTCAACTTTATGCATTAACCCTTACGGGGATACCGTTCCCCGAAGGGGCATGGTGTCTCCGCTATTTTTTTGGAGTACACCATGACATCAACTATCAATGCGCGACTCTTGTCTGAATTCGTGAACGTGATGCAGAACGAATTGTCCTGCGTCGATAATCATCCTTTTTTCGCGATGTTCAAAATCGTTCACGACAAATTCAAGTCCGAAGCCATGTCGGAGGATCAAGCCAATGTTGAGATTCAGCGCATTCTCAGCTTAACGGATGAATGGCATCAGCACAGCCGTTCGTGGTTTCACGAGCAAATGGGGTGGATGAGCTGTTTGTCCACGACACTTGATCAGTTTCGAATGGCGGCCGACGAAATCTCGGGCTTTAAGGATCTCGACCGGTACGTCCGGGAAGATCTGGAAGTCCTGACTTTTGTCGAAGAGTTCGTCTAGTTTTTTAAAACCCTAACGGGGATACTGTTCCCCGTCGGGGCATGGTGTCCCCAGATTCAAGGAGATGCCTTATGGCCGACGCTCAAGTCTTAGCCAAATATCCGGAACGAAAAGCTTCTCGAAAGCAGGTGATTGCCGATTCACTGATGTGTAAAAACAACGGTAAACTTACGGCAAATAAACACATTTTTGAGATTGCTATGACTTCCACTCAAGCTGTAAAACGTTTTGACGCAACGTTGCCGATGTCGTCCTACGAACTCGTGCAGCGAGCGGCCACACTTTCGGGCATGACTGTTCGCAGCTTCGTTGCAATGGCAACGTTTGAGCGGGCGCTCAAGCTTCTGAAGGCAACCGAAGAAGCAAAAACCCCGAAAATGGTTCTCAACGACGAGGAGTCCGAAACGTTGGCGTACCTCTTGGATAACGAGGATCAAATCTTTGGTCCAACGCTTTCCAATTATCGCCAGCTAGCTTCTAAGGTTCGCGTAGTGAAAGGCAAATAAAAATGCTCACACTTGCAGCCTTGAGAAAGACTCATAAAAGAGCTGAATTTGACTGCGGCAACGAGGCGCTTAACACGTACATTCGCACGCAAGCTTCACAAGACGTGAGGCAAAACGATGCAAATTGCTACGTGCTGAGCGAAGACGACGGGGACGAAATTTTTGGTTTTTTCACCTTGAGCAATATCAGCTTGGAGAGAAAGAACCTGACGATCAGATCCGCCTACTCGACAGTCCCGGCAACTCTGCTCGGTCGAATGGCCGTTTCTGTGTTGCATCAACACAAGGGCTACGCACGATACATGGTTGCTAATGCCATTGAACTCTGTCAACAGAGTCCTTCTGCGACCCGCGCACTTGTCGTTGACGCAAAGGACGAGACAGTGTTGGATTTCTACCTGCATCTGAACTTTTTTAGGTTAAGCGAAACGGGCCTGCGGGCTGTTTTGCTTTTGCCAAAACGTTCTTTGTAGTCACATTATTTTTATTAACCCTTGCGGGGACACAAGCTCCCCGTGGGGGCATGGTGTCCCCATCTCTTTTTGGAGATCACCATGCTTTTTAACAATCGCATTTCTACGAACGCCTTCAACCTTGACGTTACCCCTGAACGCTTCGTTCTCGGCTTTGCCCCGCGTGCAGAGCAAAAGGTCAAGGACGCGAACTTCGTGTTCGATCCTTTCCTGCTCGAGCAAACCCGTTTGTGGTGGGAAACCGCGGACTCTGAGCCGCTGTGTCTCAATGGCCCCACGGGCTGCGGCAAAACGTCTTTCATTCGCGAGTTTCTAATGCGCGTCAATGCTCCATTCGTGGAGCTGACGTGTCATCGGCGACTCGATAAATCAGCACTATTGGGCGGATTCGTTCCGACTCAAAAGGGCTTTGAATGGCAAGACGGTCCGGCAGCTCGCGCCTGGCGTGAGGGTTTGGTCCTCGTCATCAATGAATTTTCGATTGCTCCGCCCGAAGTTTGGGTGGCCGCAAACGACATTCTTGAAGGCGGAGACCTCTATATTCCTCAGACGGGCGAGACGATCCCTCGTCACCCCAATGCCCGCGTTGTCATCACGGACAACATGGCTTTAGGTGCCGATGCCGGTGACGGCTACCTCGGCAGAGAATCGCAAGACCTCTCTACCGTGGATCGCTTCTGGCACATTCGCTGTCAGTACCCTGCCAAGGAAATTGAACTTGACGTTGTCCGCCGCAAGACGGCCGACGCCGCAGTCAATATCCCAAAGCAGGAAGTCAATCGCCTTCTCAAAGGAGCGGTTGATTTTGCAGCGATGTCCCGCCAACGGGCGGACTCAGGCATTCCCTCAATCAGTACGCGTGTATTGATTCGACTTGTGCGCATCCTTCTCGGATGGGCGCAAAGCCGCGTCAAGACGATACCGATTGAGACGATTGCGCTTGATATGGCTATTGCAAATGCCCTCAGCGACGAATCGCGCAAGCAGCTTTCACTGCTTGCCGAAGGCACGCTGAACGTTGCAATCGAAGCTGTTCGAAACGGCTTCTAAGTTTTTTCATCAACCCGCACCAGGGAAGATTCCTTCCCTGACGGGGTTGGAGTGTCTTCTTTGGTGCTTACTTTTTTGTAGGAAACCAAAATGACATTCCATCGTGAAGAACAATTGGATCTCTTCGGTTCTGCTGAAGTTGTCCGTGAAGAAGTCCGTTCTGAAAAGCCGGCATCCGAAGAAGGTCTGACCTTCAAGGATTGCATGGCCGCTTCAAGCGAATCACTCAAACCCGAACCGTTTTTTGCGATTTGGGTCGATGCGCTCGCTCAGGACAAGCCGGTGCGTCGCGGTAGAACCCGCCACACGTCGATTTCGGCGTGAAGGAGGCTGCCATGACTGCATCCGACAAAGCCAAAGCAGCGGTGACTTCCGTCGTCAACAAGGTGATGGGCATGAGTCCGAAGTACCACTTTGTGGATTTCGCAACGCCCTGCACCGACGGCGCTGTCATCACGCTGCCAACTCTGCCCGCAGATGCCTCAAACGAGGACTGCGAACGGTATGTCCGCAGCTCGATTGCCAGCGGTCTGCATGAGTGTCTTCACCTGAAGCACACGGATTTCGACGTAACCAGGCAGCAAGCCGAAGGCCGGTTTTGGTTCCAGCTTCTCAATGCCGTTGAGGACGCTCGAATCAACCGCATCGGCAAAGAAACGGTCGTTTCTTTTGCTTTCTGGCGCAGACGGCTCAACGATTTGCTCTCCACATTTCCGTGGCGGCAAACTCCGCAGCAGGTCTCGCTCGTCGATTCTCTGACGCACAGCGTCTTTTTTAGAAGCTGTCAGCTTCTCGATGTGACTTTTTTGAGTCAAGAGCAACAAGCCCGTGAAGAGTCCTATGTGGCCGATCACGAGGCTCGCTTCCCCAAGGAGCTGATCGCTGAGTCTCGCAAGATCCTCGCTGAAAAGCTTCCCAAGGCAACCAGCACTGCTCACGCAGCACTGATTGCTTCGGATTTGCTCTCGCTTCTGAAGCGTACCTGCGAAGATGATGTCGATCTCGGTTCAAAACTGGAACGGCATCTCGCGCAGGCGCAAGCAGATTGCGACGAAGTCATGCAAGCCGTTGTTGAAAAGCTCGACTGCGGTGAAGGCGAAGGTTCCGGATCAGGATCAAGATCAGGCTCAGGTTTCTCCGGCAAGCTGTCAGAGAAGCCCGAAAGCGGATCGAAGGAAGTTTCCGACGATCGGCAGCCTGAACTTCGCGAGCAAAAGCTCACGGAAGATGTTTTGAAGGAATCTCCTATTCCTTTGAGTCCGGAATACCGCAGAGAATGGAAAAAGCAGTGCAACGAGCAGCTTGCCCCTCTGCGTCGGCAAATGAGAAAAATCTTTTCCGTGAAAGCGGAGAATGATGATTCTTATGAGCTTGCAACCGAAGGAACAGACCTCGTTGGCATGCTTGACTGGGCCAGCACCCGCTCAACGCGCATTTATGCGCGAGCGGCAAAGTCCCGTCAGCTTGACGCTGAAGTCTGCGTCATTCTGGATCGCTCCGGCTCAATGGGCATAGTCACGATGTCTACCGCGAAACTTGCGACATTCGCTTTGTGCGAATCCATCGACAAGCTACGCGGCTGCTCGTCCGAAGTTCTGGCATTTCCCGGCATGAAAGACAACCATGTCGGTATCTGCAAGACTCGGAATGACTCTTTGTCCAAAGTCCGATCCACGTTCGAGGGTCTTAATGCCTACGGGTCAACGCCGCATCAGGAAGCTTTGGCAATCGCTTTTCGTCATCTCAAAGCCAGCTCGAAAAAGCTCAAGCTGGCGGTCATGATCACCGACGGACTCGTGCCAAGTCTTCTTGCACGCGAGACGCTGGAAGCTTATGCCAAAGAAGGCATCGAAATGGCTGTGCTATCCATCGGCATGGACAACAAGGACGCCTTCCCGACGAACTACAAGTTTGTGCTAAAGGCCGATCAAATCATTGCCGGTCTCTGCGAACTTTTGAGTCAGACGAACTTCCGCAAGGCGCTCGTCAATTCTTAACTTTTTTACCACTCCCGGCGGGAACAAACATTCCCGTCCGGGGCGGTTTGTGCCTCGCCGGATTTTTTCTTTGCGAGGTGCAAAATGAAAAAGTTTCTACGAATCGCGGCCAGTTATCTGATCGTCATTTTCGATTTGGTAGCTGCTGCCGTCGCCTTTTGTTCCATGTTCTACCAGGGTTCAACGCTGCCGTTGATCGGAGGCTTAATCCTTCTTTCGATGGCCGTTGTGCTGACGTACTTGGATGAAAGGTGGCAGTGAATATTCTTAAACCCTGCGGGGACTTCGTGTTCCCGCCGGGACACGTGGTCTCCGATGCATTTTGGAGGCTCTGTGCGATCATTAAATCACATAAGATTCGGTAAAATTACAGCCGAGAGCTGTGTTTTTATCGGAGATAAGAGAATGTCAATTTCAGGAAAAAGAAAGCGTGTTGAGGTTTCCATCCCGTATGAAACGTATGAACTCATCTCTCAAGCAGCTGAACGGCGCGGTGAAACACTTCGTGGTTTCATCACTTCCTGCGCTTACGAGGCGGCTTTGAAAGATGCCAGTTTGTTCTCATCGGTTTGGCAGCCTGTCGGCGTCACTGTGCTTTCGCGCGATTCGGGCGATACCTTTGCTCAAGCCTACGACGAAAGCCCGGCTCCAAACGAGGCAGTCAAAAAAGCCAGACAAATGGCTGATGCCATTGTTGAGATCCAACCGGACAAGAAGGATCTTTTCTGATGCGTCTGTCTGAACTGACAAAATCATTGGACCGGTCGCAGTTTTCTTGCGGCAATGCGGCGCTTGATGATTACTTTCACAAATATGTCGGACAAGATGTTCGAAACGGTCTAGCCAAGTGCTATGTGGCTCTGGCTGATGATTCGGACACGATCCTCGGGTATTTCACGTTGTCTTGCTGGGCGTTGGACCAACGTCTGCTCCCGGAAGACAAACGTCGAGGCCGTTATTTGCATCTGCCGGTTGCTTTGCTGGGAAGACTGGCGGTTTCCACATCACATCAAGGTCTGGGAATCGCAAGCGCTCTGGTAGAAAAAGCACTCGACATAACGCAGACAATGCCCGTCGGTTGTGCCGGATTGATCGTAGAACCCAAACCCGGATTGGAGCGTTTCTATGAACGGCTTCAATTTCACGGTCTCCGAGATTCCGAAGGCAGAACCTTCTTTGTGAAACTTCACGGAAAGAAGCGCATTTCCTGATTAAATCTTTACCCTGCGGGGACATCGTGTTCCCGCCGGGACATGGCGTCCCCCATTTTTTTCAAAGGACGCTTATGTCAACCATCTCTCACGATCTCGCCCGAGAACTTCAGGATCTCGACCTAAAAATCCACAAGGATTATGAGGGGAGATACATGTTTGGCCGAACTTGCTTCGGTATTGTTGTTCACGACTACAACGAACTTGCCTACATCGCGCTCGATCTGAGCGACGATGTTCGTGATGAGTTCCGCGAAGTTTTGGACAATCTCCGAAAGGACAACATGGGCTGGGACTACATTGCGTATTTCCCGGCCTATCAATGGCCCGCAGACATGATCTGAGGCGACTTCTTCTTTTTCAACCCGATGCGGGGACAACACGTTCCCGCCGGGAACTTGCGGTCTCCGTTTTTTCCGTTTGGAGACCACTATGTCCAAGCAAATTTTCTTCAAGCCAATCGACGATCTGCCGCACGAGTACGTCAAAACGGTCGCACTCGACTTTGCGTCGCAGATCGGCTCCGGCAACTTTGCTTCTCTGGGGATCACGTCCATCGACTTTGATGCCGCCGAACTCGAGGGAATGCAAGGCCCGGGGTGCATCGTTCACTTCTCTGAACCAGTCGCCGGCTGCAATGCCGTGGCGGTCGTGCTTTATTGCGACTACTACCAAATTGCCTCCGGAAACGTATCCCGTGAATCCCGTGAAAACGGTCACGTCTATTTTGACGTGAAGCGGTTTTACCGTGACGTTGACTGCTTCCAGCTTGCCGACGTATTAGGCGAGATCCGAGGCGTCAAACTTCCGTATCGCTTCGAGCCATTTACGGCAAAAGGCGAAACGGAAGAGGGGGTTGCGTATTTCATCTGTGATGGACACCACGTAGCCAACGTTTGATTTTGAAGAAAAGGGGAGTCGATTGAATGCCGCAATGCGTTTAATCGGCACTCCGGACAAACTTATTTTTTTCAACCCTAGCAGGGGATGGATCATCCCTTGCCGGGGATGGTGCGTCTCCTGCATTTTTTTTGGAGACGCACCATGACAAACACTTCTTTTGCCGAACGCATGGAAGGCTATTCGAGCCTTTTCAATCTCATGCAGGATTCCGAACCCGTTGACAACAACGAGTGGAAAGCTATCTGCAACGACGTGGCAGGACTCATTCGCAGCGAAATTGATCATCTGTCCGAAACGGATTGGAATGCTCTGAAAAACTGCATGAATCTTGCCAACAACTTTGTACGGTTAAGCCGCAAGGTTCGCACGGAGGGGCAGGCATGAGAATCGTTCACAACGGACTCAAGCGCTTTGTTCAAAGCAACGATCGTCGCGGAATCGTGCCTGGTCATGCGGCCAAGCTGCGGTTCCTGATGGACAAGCTTTCTCGAGCGCGAACCATCCGAGATGTCAACAACCGCACGCTTCACGCGCTGCGTGCCAGCTTTCTGAAGCGAGCCGATGACTGCTATGCGGTCAACGTCTCGGCTCAATGGCGATTGGTTTTTGACTTTAAGAAGGACGGGGGAGTCGATAAGGTTGATTACGTCAACTATCATTGACGCTTCCAAACCCGCGGAAATTAAGGCTTTCCGCCACAAAAAGGACGCTTCGGCGTCCTTTTTTTTGACTTCTTTTCTTGAGTTGACCGAATTGCAAGATTCTGCAATTAAGCGCAATTACACCAATTGA
>OGEZ01001019.1_pt1 | contig 16816 bp, 10 predicted proteins | sample 1570831 | NCBI WGS metagenome assembly OGEZ01 (sample SAMEA2582059, study PRJEB24529) | metagenome | biome: Human gut stool | place: China | collected 2011
CGGACATCTTGGCGGTTTAAACTTTGCTAATTTGGGAACATGCGGACATTCATTAAAAATAAAATCCGCGTTCATCCGCTCCATCTGTGTCGTCCGCGTATCCATCTTTCATCGCAAACAGTTCATTATTAAAATATTACGGTGAAACGTCACCCTGCAAGCTGGTGAAAAAAGAATACAACTTGCTCTGCCGGTGATACCTATCGTGAAACCTTGCTTTCACCGGAACACATTTGTAATGAATGCGTTACGGTGAAGTGAAAGCGTGAAGGCGCTTTCGGGGAAATAAAATCCAAAGTAGGGTGAAAGCATGAGTAATGTGGCCGTTGAACATGATAAAGTCCCTCTTTGGCGGCGTAAAGTGCCTCTTTGGCAGGCTAAAGTGGCACTTTAGATGCCTTGCTGATAATCGGTGAACAGATTTTTGGGAAATTGATTTTTGTCGCATCGGAGTGGAAAAACAAAGATTTTTCCGTAAGTTTGCTGCATCAAATGGAAAATAAAATATGTTGGTTATAACAGGGAAAAAAGGGGAATGTGTGGTAGCAAGCAGCCGGTGGTGTGCCGTATGGAGATTGGTATGCCTGGCATGTCTGCTTGCTGTTGCCTTACCCGTTTTCCCAGAGAAGCATTACGCTTTTACTCCGATAGGTGCTTCGCAAGGGTTGTCGAGTAACAAGGTGAGAAACATTGCCCAGTTGCCCGACGGGCGTATGATGATTATGACGGAAGGCCAACTGAACATTTACGATGGAACAAACTTCAGCTATTTGCACTATGACCAAAGGCACTTTTGCCGTTTGTCCGAGTATTCGGGATTTCACCATTCTTATATAGACGATAGCGGTTACGTCTGGATCAAGAATCAGTATACATTCATGGTGGTTGATATCGGGCGTGAACAGTTTGTGGAACGTCCGGACAGTTTGCTGGCACAGTGGGGAATAGATACTCCGGTGAAAGATCTGTTTATGGATAAGGAACAGACGTTGTGGCTGATAAACGGACGTGACGAGCTGCTTCGGCTTGGCAAAGACAAGCGGGAGCCATCAGTTTTCATGCGGAATGTTTCAGGAAGTGATGACCAGCTTTATGATTTGGGTGTGCTCGAAGGCAAGCTGTATCTGTTTTACCGTTCCGGTACGCTGGTCTGCCACGATCTTGCATCAGGGAAAGAACTTTATCGGCTCGAACAGCCCGAGGGGCTGCCGGCGGGGCACTATGGAAATACGTCGTATGTTGTGCAGGGTGAGCATTCTTTCTATCAGTTATGCAACGGATATTCGGGTGGAATAATGTTGAATTATGATGTCGACAAAAGGAACTGGGAAGTAGTGATGAGTACGGATGCCTGGTTCAACTATCTGTCTATTGACCGTGACAAAAGCATCTGGGTCAGTGGTCCGGAAGGTCTGATCAATATCTCGGCTGATTTGAAAAAGAAACAATATATCCCTACCTTAAAGCTGGTAGACGGACAGAAGATTGATACAGAGGTAAGTACCTTTTATAACGACCGTCAGGGAGGCATGTGGATAGGTACACTGAACCGCGGTCTGTTTTATTATCATCCGAACCGGTTCCGCTTTCAGAATATCGGTAAGGCTTTGTTTCCTCTGTCGGACGAGGAAGCAGTGGCTGTGAAGGGATTTGCTGAGACTGCTGCCGGGAAGATAATAGTCAGATCCGACGATCAGGATTATCTTTTTGCTCCCTCGCTTGGGGAATTGTCCGTTTGTCGGGAAAGACTTCCTTTGGCCGATGCAAAACCGGACCTGAAGATACAGGAGACTGATGAAGCTATCCTTCAGACGGTTGTTGCAGGCCACGATACATTGGCCGGCATTACGCGTCACGGATGGTTTGTCAGTGACAGGCGAAGCGGGAAGACCGATTTCTATCCGTCTTGCCATCCTTGCCATGCGATTGCCGATGCCGGACAGGGATGTTTCTGGATAGGATTGGAAGACGGACTTATGCTGTGGGAGGCGGTTACGGGTCGGCAACGTATCTTTTATACGTCGGATGGTCTGGTGAACAACTCCGTACGTTCTGTCATCCGTACTTCCGATGGTGCGGTGTGGATTTCGACGGCTAACGGCATCAGCAGACTGACGGTTCAACGGACGGCCAATGACACGCTGTACACTTTTGTGAATTTCAATAGCTTTGATGGGGTTATAGCCAATGAGTTTTGTGAGCGTTCTGTTTTTGAAGCCTCGGACGGAACGTTGTACTGGGGTGGAATTGATGGCTTCAACCGTCTGAATCCTTCGTCCGTGGTAGAAGAACCGACAACTTATTTCCCTTTGTTCGTGGGTTTCAGTCTGTTCGGTGAGCGGATAGAGAGTGGCAAGGCATATCATGGCAATGTGATATTGGAGCGTCCGATGACGGTGACTCGTGATATTGTGTTGGAGCATGACCAGAACTTCTTTACCATAGAGTTTTCGGCCATGAACTATGCAAACCCTACACAAACCTATTACCGCTATCAGCTGGAGGGCATCGACAAGGCGGAACGCGAGATTCATTCGGCCGACGGCAAGGGATATGCGACGTACACCGATTTACCTTCCGGAGATTACGTCTTCAAGGTGCGTGCGGCAGGTAATGACAAGACTTGGACGGAGCATTATGCCCAGCTTCATATTCTGGTGAAAACTCCCTTTTGGCGTACCGGATATGCTATTACGATCTATGTGCTTCTGCTGGCAGGAAGTGTCTGTCTGCTTCTCATGGGGTATATCAAGCGCAAACGTCGTATTCTGGTACGCGAACAGAAAGAACGGTTGGACGAGATGAAGACTACATTTCTCCAAAACATCAATCAGGAACTGGAAGAGCCGATTAAAAAGATTGCTGTCCCGTTGGACTCCTTATTAAAACATACGGATGAGGGGAGGAATAAGATTCAGTTGCAAGTCATACAGCAGAATGTCTCCGAGTTGAAGTCTGTAGTGAGTCAGCTTTCCGAAGGTGTATTGTTGCCGCTTCCTGCCGATGAGAGTTCGTTGAAGCTGGAAGAACTGCTGGTTGATATGCGGCGGTTGCTGGAGCAGCAGGAAGTTCGGAAGGAGCAGTTGCGTACAGCATCAGAGGAGCAGACTAACGAACAGACGCTGCTGACCGATGTTGACGAAGCGTTTATACGAAAGGCATTGCACTTTGTCGAATTGAACCTGAATAATCCGGAGTATTCCGTAGAAATATTGAGCCACGACATGGGAATGGATCGCACAGGATTGTATCGGAAGTTGGTGGCTGTGGTTGGAAAAACTCCGACAAACTTCATCCGTTCTGTCCGTTTGAAGCGCGCTGCCCGATTGCTGGAACAGGGCTATACGGTGGCCGAAGTAACCGATAGCGTAGGTTTCAGTACATCGAGTTATTTCAGTAAGTGTTTTCAGGAAGAGTTTGGTGTGCGGCCTTCGCGGTACGTCAATAACACTAGGAAAAAGTAAATAAAGTGCCTTTTTCAACGAAATTGTTGTTTGTTTCAACATTTGTAGTGTCCTTCTACGGCGTTTTTAGCTAATTTTGCTCCCGTTATCAATCTTTATTCGATTATTATCTATATCATGGAAAAAGTAAAATTAGGAATTGCCGGATTGCTTTTAGGCGTATCCGGGATGATGATGGCACAAAACGCCGACAATGAATGGCCTAAACTGAATATGCCCATTATTCAGACTAAATACACGGCCGATCCAGCACCGATTGTTTATAACGATACGATTTATCTTTACACAAGTCACGATGAAGACGATGCCGAGAACTTCAAGATGCAGAACTGGCTGCTCTACACTTCTACCGATATGGTCAACTGGCAGGATCGCGGACCGGTGGCATCCTTACGCGACTTTAACAAGTGGTATAAAGGAGACAATGGTGCTTGGGCTATCAGCGTGGTCAACCGTAACGGAAAGTGGTACATGTATTGCCCGATACACGGTCATGGCATCGGCGTGTTGGTGAGCGATTCTCCTTTCGGACCATTCAAGGATCCTATTGGAAAGCCTTTGGTTTGGCAAAGAGAGCATTGGGACGACATCGACCCGACTGTATTTATTGATGATGATGGCCAGGCTTATATGTATTGGGGAAATCCTAATCTCTATTGTGTAAAACTTAACGAGGATATGATTTCTTATTCGGGCGAGATTATGAAGTTGCCGAAAATACAGGACTATCAGGAAGGCCCCTGGTTCTACAAGCGCAATGGCCACTATTATCTTGCTTTTGCTTCTACTTGTTGTCCCGAAGGCATCGGCTATGCGATGAGCGATAGTCCTACAGGCCCTTGGGAGTATAAAGGCCACATCATGGATCATACGCCCCGTACCCGCGGTAATCATCCCGGCATTATCGACTATAAAGGTAAATCGTATTGCTTTGGTCAGAATTACGATATCTTCCGTTTCCAGACCAGCCGTCATGCCGAACGCCGTTCGGTTTCTGCCGCTGAAATGGAGTACAATGCCGACGGAACAATCAAGGAGTTGCCTTATTTCCAGAATTGTAAGTTAGAGCAGATCGAAAGCTTTAATCCGTATCGGAAGGTAGAGGCTGAAACAATGGCCTGGGGATATGGGCTGAAGACGACCCAGAAGAGTCCGTGGGCGCGTGACCACTGGAATCAGTTGGTGAACGATATCGACGATGGCGAATACCTGATGGTGAAAGGTGTCGATTTCAAGAAAGGCGCTTCTTCGTTCAAGGTTTCGGCTTCCTGCCATCTTTATGGCGGCTTTATGGAAATACGTCTTGACTCCAAGGAAGGTACTTGTATCGGTACTGTAAAGATTGACCATACCAAGGGCGAATTGCGTGAGTTTGAAACCAAGGTAAAGAAAGTGGCAGGTGTACACGACTTGTACTTTGTATTCAAGGGTTCACCCATGCAGAAGGGCAATCTGTTTATGTTGGATTGGTGGGAAATTAAGTAATATATAAATTAAGGTAAAAATATGAAGCGAAACATCGCAACAATGGCTTTCTGTCTGTGTGCAGCCTGGAGCTGGGCGCAAACTTATCAGCAGACAGAAAACGGAATCAAGACTTCCATTCCCGGAAAGCAAGTGGATGTGGAAGTACAGTGGTTCAATCCCAACAGCTTGCGGGTGTTGAAGACTCCGCAGGGCAAGACGGTAGAAAAGAAGAGTCTTTCGGTGATTGCTCTTCCCGAAAAGTCGGACGTGAAGGTATCTACATCGGATAATGGCGAGATTGTTATGAAGAGTCCCGTGCTGGTGGTGACACTTGATACGAAGACGGGTGTATTGTCGTATGCAAAGGCAGACGGTAGCCTGTTGCTGAAGGAGCAGGAGAACAACAAGGCTTTTACTCCCTTCAACGATGCCGGAAAGTCCACTTACTCCGTGTATCAGGGCTTTACGGTAGATAAAGAAGAAGGCCTCTACGGTCTCGGACAGTTGCAGAACGGTCAGATGATGCAGCGCAATATGACCAAAGTACTGGTACAGGGCAATGTGGAAGATGTATCTCCCATTTTCCAGTCGACCAAAGGCTATGGCGTATTTTGGGACAATTATTCAGCTACTACCTATACCGATAACGAAAAGGAAACTTCTTTCCGTTCGGAAGTAGGCGAATGCATTGATTACTATTTCATGTACGGCGGTTCGGCCGACGGTGTTATTGCACAAGTACGTGCGCTGACAGGCGAAGTGCCCATGATGCCGTTGTGGAGCTACGGTTTCATGCAGAGCAAGGAACGCTATAAAAGCCAGGAAGAAACAGTAGGAGTAGTAAAGAAGTACCGCGAACTGGGCATTCCTTTGGACTGTATTATTCAGGACTGGCAATATTGGGGACACAATTATCTGTGGAACGCCATGGACTTCCAGAATCCGACTTTCAGCCGTCCGAAGCAGATGATTGACGATGTACATGCGCTGAATGCACACATGATGATTTCTATCTGGTCTTCTTTCGGACCAGCCACGAAACCTTACCGTGCATTGGATAAGGAAGGCTTGCTGTTCGACATTGAGACATGGCCGCAATCCGGAGTAGAAGGCTGGCCGCCCAATCCAGAATATCCGTCGGGCGTACGTGTATACGATGCTTACAGTCCGAAGGCTCGCGACATTTATTGGGATCATCTGAACAAAGGTATCTTCCAGTTGGGTATGGATGGCTGGTGGATGGATTCTACCGAACCTGACCACTTCAACCATAAGGACAGCGACTTCGACCGTCAGACTTATCTGGGCTCTTACCGCAGCGTACGCAATGCCTATCCGTTAGTGACGGTAGGTGGCGTTTCTGATCACCAACGCGAAGTAACCAAAGACAAACGTGTGATTATCCTGACCCGTTCGGGCTTCCTGGGACAACAGCGTTATGGTTCTAATGTATGGTCGGGCGATGTTCAGTCGTCGTGGGATATGTTCCGCCGTCAGGTGACTGCCGGACTGAACTTCTCGCTGACTGGTATGCCGCACTGGAATTCCGACTTGGGTGGCTTCTTTGCCGGTTCGTACAATGCAAGTTTTGGCGACAACAGTGCTACGAAGAATCCTATGTATCAGGAATTGTATGTCCGTTGGGTACAGTTCGGAGCTTTCTGTCCGATGATGCGTAGCCATGGTGCCGACGTGTCTCGTGAGTTTTACTGGTATGGCAAGGCCGGCGAGCCGGTTTACGATGCGTTGGTCGATGCCGTGAAACTGCGTTATTCGCTGTTGCCCTATCTGTATTCTACAGCATGGGAAGTCAGCCATCGTCAGTCTACTTTCATGCGTGCGCTCTTCATGGACTTCCTGAACGACAAGAAGACCTGGAACATCGGCAATGAATATATGTTTGGTAAGTCGCTGCTGGTAGCACCGGTTCTGCATGCCCAGTACACTCCCGAACAGAAGCAGAAACAGCTGAAAGAGAATGAAGGCTGGGGACAAGGAAACAAAGGTAAGGGAACTCCCGTCCTGAATGCCGACTTTACTCAATCCAAGGAGATGGAGGTTTACTTGCCTGCCGGATGCGGATGGTACGATTACTGGACCAACGACTTCTCGGAAGGTGGCCAGAACCTGAAAATTAAGACAACTCTTGGCCGTATTCCTCTCTTTGTACGTGCCGGAAGCATTGTTCCTATAGGTCCTGATGTGCAATATACTGGCGAGAAGAAATGGGATAATCTGGTAGTACGCGTCTATCCGGGTGCTAATGTTGACTTTGTTCTTTACGAAGACGAAGGCGACAATTACAATTACGAGTCGGGTGCTTATACCGAGATTCCTATGACTTGGAACGATGCCAAACGCACCTTGACCATTGGTGCACGCAAGGGTGCTTACGAAGGAATGCTGGCTGAACGCAAGTTTACGGTTCGCACTCCGGACGGAAAAGAAAAGGTAGTTGATTATAAGGGTAAGAAGGTGACGGTAAAGTTCTGATGCCTGTTACTTTCTAAAAGCTAGTTGTTTGACAGGAGGAATCTGAACTGGGCAAGCCGGAAGAAAACCTGGCTTGTCTGGTTTGCATTCCTTTTTTGTTTGGGATTTTGCTCTGCGCTCACTTTTCATATCTTTAGATAACCGTAGGATACGGTTCGGCATAGCCAAATTTGAAAACTTTGGTTTTCATTTGTCTCTACACTCACCTTTCACTATCTTTAGATAAGATAGGATGCGTCTCAGCAAAAAAATTAAGCAAGCTTATTTTTTTGCATTCGACTTTCACTATCTTTGCGGGGTCAAGCGATATAAATTAAGAAAAGAAAATGAAGAGATTCCTCTATTTGTTTGCATGGGTTGCGATTGGCTTACTGGCCGCCTGTTCGTCTTCCAAGAAAGATAAGGCCGACGATTTACAGGTACTTACCCAGGATAGTCTGGATGCAAAAGGACCGCAGCGCATGCAAGTGTCCGATATAAAGACTCCGATTGATTATCGGGGGAAGAAGTACGTTTCGGTCGTCAAGCGTCAGCCCGACGAAAGCCTTCCGCTGGTTGTCAACGAGCAGGGCGAGAAGTTTGTAGACAATCGTATCAGGCTGCGCCTTACCTGTGGCGAATGTACGGTGCTCGACAAGGAATTTACCAAAGAGACCTTTGCCTCGCTGGTCGATGCAAAGTTCCTGAAGAACTCCATTCTCGAAGGGCTGGTGTTTGATCAGACTACTTCTCAGGGGTTCATTTATGCAGCCAGTGTCTGCTATCCGCAAACCGATCTTTATATTCCTTTGAGGATTACGGTAACTCCCGACGGGAAGGTGTCGATGGTACAGGAGGAACTGTTGGAGGATTTGTATCAGGATGAAGATGCACAGTAATTCCTAAAAGATTCCAGAATTGTGAATTTCTTTTGTGGCCATGAAAATACTGATTGTTGAAGACGAACAGGACTTGCGCGAAACCATCCGCGCTTCGCTCCTGAAAGAAAAGTTTGTCGTAGAGACAGCTGCCGACTACTACTCGGCACTCGACAAAATCAATGATTACGACTACGACTGCATCCTGCTGGACATTATGCTGCCCGGCGGTAGCGGCCTTGACCTGCTTCGCGAGTTGAAGCGGTTGCGCCGTAGCGACAGTGTGCTTATCATCTCGGCCAAGGATTCGCTCGACGACAAGGTAGACGGGCTGGAGCAGGGAGCTGACGACTATCTGACCAAACCTTTCCATCTGGCCGAACTGAACGCACGCATCAAGTCGCTGATACGCCGACGGCAGAACAACGGCGACACCAGTGTGTCGATAGGCAATCTGTTGCTCTATCCCGACAAGCGTCAGGCTACGGTCGAAGGTGTTGCCCTGCAACTGAACCGGAAAGAGTTCGATTTGCTCTACTACTTTGTGGTCAATCCCAACCGTGTCATCAACAAGATGAGCCTGGCCGAATCGGTGTGGGGCGACAATATCGATCAGGCCGACTCGCTGGACTTTATCTATTCGCAGGTGAAGAATCTGCGCAAGAAGCTGAAGCAGGCTGGCGCCACGGTGGAACTGAAAGCTGTTTACGGCTTCGGATATAAACTGTCGGAAGTATGAAGCTGCTGCACTATACCTATCGCAAGCTGTCGCTCTGGCTGCTGGGACTGATGGCTGTGTGGGGTGTGTTGTTCTATTATACCATTATTTACGAGGTGATGGACGAGACCGACGACACCCTGGAGAACTATGCCCAGATTATCATCAACAATGCCCTGTACGACCCTGCCACTCTTCAGACCGAGGGCGATAATCTGATGTCTTTCTACTATTTCCGTCCTATCTCGGTGAAGGAAGGTGAGCACTATCGCGACATGTTCTACGATTCGTTTGTCTATGTGGAAAGCGAGAACGAGGACGAACCTGTGCGCGTCTACCGTACTGCTTTCCGAATGCCCGACGGACAGTTCTATGAACTGGAACTGATGATTTCGACCCTCGAACGCGACGACATGGTCAATGCCATGCTGTGGTATCTGCTGGCGTTGTTTGCCCTCTTCCTGTGCTGCACTACGATTGGTACCCGCCTCATCCTGCAGAAAATATTCAAACCGATGAACCGTCTGATGGACTGGCTGCAACGCCTGCAACCCGGTGGTGAGGTTCCTCCGCTGGAGAACGAGACCGGCATACGCGAGTTCCGCCTGTTGGGCAATGCTGCTTTCGACATGGCTTCGCGCAGTCATAAGGCTTACGAGGAACAGAAACAGTTCATCGAAAATGCGTCGCACGAATTGCAGACGCCGTTGGCCATTGCTCGCGGCAAGCTGGAACTGCTGGCCGAAAGTGAAGGCATGAATGAAGAACAGCTGAAGGAACTCGACGCGATTTACTCTACACTGGGGCGTGCCGTGAAGTTGAACAAGGCATTGTTGCTACTGTCGCGCATTGAGAACGGCCAGTATGCCGAGACGGAAGACGTGTCGGTAGACGACCTTCTGGACGAGTTGCTTCCCGACCTGATGGACATCTACGAGCATAAGCAGATTGTGTTGGAGCGGGTGAAAGGGGAGAGTCCTTTTATCGTTCGCTGTAATGCCTCGCTGGCACATATTCTGGTGAGCAATCTGGTGAAGAACGCACTGCTGCACAACGTAGACGGTGGTCGGCTGGTGGTCGAAACGACGCCTTCGTCACTTGTAATAAAGAACACTGGTACAGTCCCATTGAATGCCGATACTTTATTCCGCCGCTTTGCCCACAGCGTGGATCGCAAGAAGGAGTCGAACGGATTGGGCCTTGCCATCAGTCAGGCCATTGCTTCGAACAGTTCGCTTCGGCTGACGTATCGTTGGGAAGAAGGTTTGCATGTCTTTTCGTTGGTTAAATAGTGTAAAAGGACAGAAAGTGTTCTGTTTTTCCCAATTCTTTCCTAAATCGTATACTTTCTTTGCAGTATCAAAATTAGTAAAACAAGTATTTAACCCTACATTAAAAAACAAAGCGTATGAAAAAGATTTTTGCATTCTTAGTGATGGCTCTTCTGACAATCCAATTCTCTGTAGCCAGTGACGTGATAACCATGAACCCGAAGGATCTTCCGGCTGCGGCCCAGACTTTCATCAAACAGTATTTCGGCGACAGAAAAGTTTCGTATATCAAGGTGGAAAGCGAGCTGTTTTCGAAGACTTATGAAGTAGTGATGACCGACCGTACCAAGATCGAATTCGACGGTAAGGGCAGTTGGGAAGAAGTAGACTGCAAACGGGGTGTTTTGCCGGAAGCGTTGGTTCCTTCGTATGCCAAGACGTTTATCGGAACACAGTATCCGGGCGTAACCTGCAATAAGATTGAACGCGACCGCGGCGAAGTGGAAGTGGGATTGAGCAACGGACTTTCTCTGAAATTCAACAAGAAAGGTCAGCTGATCGATATTGACGACTGATGGTAATACCGGCCATCGATGTGTGAGGGTGTGTCTCTTGATTTGACACACCCTTTTTGTTATATTGTCTGTCGGCAAGCCTTTGTTTCGCCAAGCTTACGGGTTGCGGTTGCTGCATGCAGGTTGCACTGTCGCTGCACGCAGGTTGCACAGTTACTGTACGCAGGTTGCAGCGTTACTGCACACAGGTTGCAGCGTTACTGCATACTTGTTTGCAGTGCGACTGCACACGGCTTTGCAGTGTCACTGCATCCCCGTTTGCAGTGAAGCTGCAAGCAGGATGCAGTAAGTTGTACACTGGTTGTTGTCGGCGAAAAGTCTTATTTCTGGCAGGCGGACTCCCGTTGGGAAGGGGCCGAACTACCTGTCTGTCGTGGGTTTACATCGGACGGTAATCCTTGGCCAGTCCGCCTTCGCTGGTTTCCTTGTAGAGTGAAGGCAGGTCGTTGCCCGTTTGCTTCATTACGTCGACTACCTTGTCGAACGAAACGCGGTGCATACCGTCGGTGAACGATGAGTAGAGATTGGCGTCCAACGCACGGGCGGCGGCATAGGCATTGCGCTCGATGCAAGGAATCTGAACCAGTCCGCACACGGGGTCGCACGTCATGCCCAGGTGGTGTTCCAGTCCCATTTCGGCAGCATACTCTATTTGGGCGGGGCTTCCTCCGAACAGTTGGTTGGCGGCTGCCGATGCCATCGAGCAGGCGGTTCCTACTTCGGCCTGACATCCGGCTTCGGCACCCGAGATGGAGGCATTCTGTTTCACAATGTTGCCGATGAGGCCGGCTGTGGCCAACGCGCGCAGGATGCGGATGTCGCTGAACTCGCGGCTCTTCTGCAAGTGGTAGAGCACAGCAGGCACCACACCGCACGAGCCGCAGGTGGGAGCCGTTACGATGGTGCCTCCGGCAGCGTTCTCTTCGCTTACGGCAAGGGCATAGGCAAATACCAGTCCGCGCGACTGTAGTGATGCCTTATATCCGCTGGCTCGAATGAAGTAGGTCGAGGCTTTGCGGCGCAGGTTCAGCGGACCGGGCAGTACGCCTTCGTTGTCTAGTCCGCGGCGGATGGCATCTTTCATCGTAGTCCATACCTCGGCCAGGTAGTCCCAGATGTCGCTTTCCTCGCATTCTTTTACGTATTCCCAGTAGCTTTTTCCAGTACGTTCGCACCAGTGCAGTATCTCGGTCAGGTGGTTCATTTCGTAGACGTCGGGAGTATTGACCGATGTACTGCCGTCTTTCTCTTCGGCCAGTGCACCTCCGCCTACGCTGAACACCGTCCACGAGTCGGTCTCTTTGCCTTCAGCATCCACCGATACGAACTTCATTCCGTTGGGGTGGAAGGGGAGGAATACTTTCGGTTCCCAGATAATTTCTACCGGTGCGGCTGGTTGCAGAGTTTCGGTGATGGCCACGTTGGTCATGTGGCCCTTGCCCGTTGCGGCCAAGCTGCCGTACAGGGTCACCTTGAACGCAGCGGCTTCGGGATGCCGTTGCAGAAAGATTTCGGCGGCCTTGCGCGGTCCCATGGTGTGACTGCTCGACGGGCCTGTTCCGATGCGATAGAGTTCTTTGATCGATTTCATAAGTATATGTTAGGGTTACGTTTCTTCTATATATATATATATGTATTACAGGTCTACTACTGTGATGCCGGCTCCGCCAAACTGTACGTGCTCGTCCTGAAAGTGGCGGACACCGGGTACGGTTTGCAGGTACTGGCGTATCAGGGTGCGCAGGATGCCTGTGCCCGTGCCGTGCAGGATACGTACGCGCGAGACACCTACCAGTATGGCATCGTCGATGAAATAGGTGACGGCCTGCAAGGCTTCGTCGCCCCTCATGCCGCGCACGTCGATGTCTTGCTTGAAGTGCAGTTTCTTTTCGTACATGCTGTCCTGCGTCTGGCTGCTGATGAAGGTGCTTTTGGTCGACACGTCGGCCTGACGCGGCTGGGCGTTGGTCCGCTCCAGGCGGTCTATGCGTACGGTAGTCTTGATGCTGCCAAAAGCCACAGTGGCATTCTTGCCATTTACTTCCATCACTTCGCCTACGGTGGTCTGACCTTTTATCCTGACGGCTGCTCCCGGTACGATGGCTGCCAGACGTTCGGCTTCCAGACGTGCCTGGCGTGCAGCCTGCTCTTCCGCCGACAAAGTGGCGGCGTTGGATGCGCGGTTCTTCTTTTCCTTTTTCCGGTTCTGCTTTTCCTTCAGCTTTTCCATCTTGCGGGCAATCTTTTCTTCCTGCTCCTTGTTGGCCAGTGCTTCCAGCGACTCCTTGAAGTCGGTCAGTTCCTGCCGCGCCTGACGGGTCTTTTCTTTTTCGGCCTGTGTCTCCTTGATGGTACGTATGGTGTTCTCGATGCGGGCGTTGGCTTCCTGCATCAGTTGTTCGGCTTCTTCCTTGGCTTTGCGCAGAATCTCTTTGCGCGACTTCTGCAACTCTTCCATCTCGGCCTGATAGCGGGCGATGGTTTCTTCCATCTGCTTTTCGCGCTGGCGGATGTTCTGTCGCTTGGTTTCCCAATAACGTTTGTCGCGCACAATGTCTTGCAGGTATTTGTCGCTCTGGATGTACTCGCTGCCCACTATCTCCGAGGCGTCGGCAATGACATCCTCCGGCAGACCTATCTTTCGGGCTATCTCGACTGCGAACGAACTGCCCGGGTTGCCTATCTGCAACTGGAAGAGGGCCTGCATCAGATGGCGGTCGTACAGCATGGCACCGTTCACCACTCCTTCGTGGTTTTCGGCAAAGTGCTTCAGGTTCTGGTAGTGGGTGGTGATGACGCCGAACGTCTTTTTCAGGTTAAAACGCTTTAGCACGGCTTCGGCAATGGCACCGCCTATCTGCGGTTCGGTTCCTCCGCCAAACTCGTCAATCAGGATGAGGCTGCGTTCGTTGCAGTTCTTCATCATGATTTTCATATTGGTCAGATGTGAAGAATAGGTACTTAAGTCGTCCTCGATGGACTGTTCGTCGCCGATGTCGATGAATATACTGCTGAAGATGCCGGCATGGCTGCGTTCGTGCATCGGGATAAGCAGTCCGCACTGCAACATGTATTGCAGCAAGCCTACTGTCTTCAGACAGACTGACTTTCCGCCCGCGTTGGGGCCGGAGATGATGAGGATGCGCCGTTGCTGGTCCAGTTCGATATCGAGTGGCACCACTTTCTTGCCGTGCTTGGCCAGCGACAGTTGCAACAGCGGATGCACAGCCATGGTCCAGTCTATGATCTGTTTATTTTCGAGTGCCGGCTTCAGTGCTGCTGTCTGTTCGGCAAACAGGGCTTTGGCACGGATAAAGTCGATCTCGGCCAGGAACTCGTAGGACAGTAGTACGTCGGGTATCGAGGGCCGTAACTGGTTGGAGAACTCCGTCAGTATGCGGATAATTTCGCGCCGTTCTTCGCCTTCCAGTTCACGGATGCGGTTGTTGGCTTCTACTACTTCGGCCGGTTCGATGAATACCGTCTTTCCGCTGGCCGATTCGTCGTGTACTATACCTTTTATCTTTCGTTTCAGAGCAGGTACAACGGGAATTACCAGTCGTCCGTCGCGCATGGTGGGCGTGACATCCTTATCAATGATGCCCTCCGACTGCGCATTGCGCAAGATGCTGTTCAGCGACCGCGAGATGCTTCCCATGGTGCTGGCCAGTTCGCGCCGGATGCGTGCCAGTTCGGTAGAGGCATTGTCCTTTATCTTACCGTAGGGCGACAGAATTCCATTGATTTTCGCTATCAGCTGTGGGAATACGGTAATGTCACCTGCCAGTCTGCTCAGGCAAGGGTAGGGGGAGACTTCTTCTTCATCCTCGTTCTTCACTTGCAGAAAGCGTACGATGTCCCGGATGGTTTCCAACGAACGGCGCAGGTCGAACAATTCCTGTTCGTCCAAGTACATGCCTTCTACGCGAATGCGTTTCAGCGACGGCCGTACATCGAAAAAATATTGTGCGGGAAAGTTGTCTTCTTCCTGGAGGATGCGGACAAATTCGCTGACCTGGTCCAGTTTTTCCTTTACCTCATTAAAACGGTCGGAAAACTCCATGTCTGTGACTCTCTCTTCTCCCAGCGTGCTTAAACACTTCTCTTTCAGCAGCTGGCGTATCTGGTCGAAACCTATTTTCTGTTCAAAATTCTGTGGGTATATCATTGGCTTAGCCTAATTTGGAGACAAAAATACGATTTATTCATGAAAAAAAACTCAAAAAGTTTGCAGATTTAAAAAATATCCGTACCTTTGCAGCGCTTTAAGAGAGAAGCAAACAACAAAACAGTATTGGAGAGGTGGCAGAGTGGTCGATTGCGGCGGTCTTGAAAACCGTTGTGCTGCGAGGCACCCGGGGTTCGAATCCCTGTCTCTCCGCTGAACGTTACGGACAAAACCGGACAACGAACAGACAAGTCCCACAAATTCAATGATTTGTGGGACTTTTTTTATCCCCTTGTGTCTGCCTTAAAGTACATTTTTTCGCCCCTAAAAGACAAGGTTTCTAACCTAACTCGTACCCCCGACAAACAAAATCAAAAAGGGGGTACAGATAGTCGGAAATTGGCGAACTTAAAAACCGCAAATCGCTTTGTGTGACTTTCCCAAATCAAAATGTGTCATTTTAACAGATTGGTTTCCAAAACAAAATGTGACAATTTTGGATTTTTCGAGTGATATTCAAACAGTGATTTAATGAAGTTTAAACGCCATTAAATCACTGCTTTTTTCTTGGAAATATTCCGTAAAAAATTGGTCGTTTGCTATTATTTTACTATCTTTACATAGCGATTAAGATGACTTATTCCAGCTTTTTATCATAGCTTGAATAGCTTTCTATGTGTGGTATTCTACGGATATTTTGTATCTAAAACAATGTTCAAATAGTATCTAATCATTCCATAAATACAATTAAAATAACGTAGCCTGGTTTCCTGTTGTTGAATAATTACATACCATCCATTCTTCTTGTTTACGCCTACTGGTTTTAGACGCACTAATAGTGCGTTCTATGCGATGGATTATCCATCCGTTTTGGTTTGCATACTCTTCTATCATTGGTAAAGGAAACATGGTTAGCATAAATTTCCCTTTTATTTTAGACAAAAGTTGTAACAAACATTCCAGATTCCTTTCGTTGAAACTTCCTTCATAATGTCCGCAATCGCTATTGACGTATGGTGGATCGACAAAATGAAATGTTTCAGGTGTGTCATAACAAGAAATCACATCAAGCGCATCCCTATTCTCAATCGTTACATTATCAAGTCTACGACAGAGGTATTCTGTAAAGTCATCTTTGGCATTGGATAGTTTCTTTGGCATTGACCCTGTAAAATCATAACCGAAGGAGCCATCAAGCATGGAAGCAAAGGACATCTTGCATAAAGCCCAAACAGCCCATGCGTTCTGAGCTGGCGTGAACAGCTTACCGTAATTGAGGATATGTGCAGCATGAATGTGGAGATCTCTACAATGCAGTGTTTTTTCTATCTCCATCTTCAGCTCAGGATAAGCTGTCTTAGCAACATAATAGAATATATATAAATCCATATTTAAGTCATTGATGATTTCTGCATTTGCCGGTTTCTTGGCAAAAAGTACTGCTGCTCCACCACAAAAAGATTCCGTATAGACTTTATGAGTTGGAATTAATGGGAGGATGTGCTTTAGCATTGTTTGTTTACCTCCATAATAAGAAATAGGTGTCTTCATAATTAATAATTCATTTTATTGTTTTACTTTTGCATAACCACTCACATAAAAAAGATGCGTTACCACGAGCAGAAGGTCTACAGCCCCCGGCTTGCGTGGTGACGCATCTTTGTTAATATGTGAGTGGTATTACAGTTGACAAGGCCGGGGGCTTTTTACCCTCTATATGCCAATCATCTTTTCTAAAAAATCTGGATATCACAACGTCTTTACATAGTCCTTCCAATCTTCCCGATGATCTCGATATGTTTG
>OGEZ01001034.1_pt1 | contig 16540 bp, 7 predicted proteins | sample 1570831 | NCBI WGS metagenome assembly OGEZ01 (sample SAMEA2582059, study PRJEB24529) | metagenome | biome: Human gut stool | place: China | collected 2011
TAAAGTCGCAGGCTTTGCAACTATCACATTCGTAATGTCGCATTAGGCCTGTTTACGTCCGGCCCCCGGGTCATCAGCAGATAGCCCAGACCGTGCAGATTTCGACCTGCATTCAGGTCGCTGTGCGCTCGGTAACCACAGTGACATTCGAACCGGTGCTTCTTTCTCTTTCCGATTGCACCGCACGCCGAACACGTTTTGCTCGTGTACCTTGGATCCACAAACATCACCCTCATCCCTATTCGTGAGGCTTTGTCGACAATCATCTGCTGCAGCTCTCGAAACGGCCATCGGTGCAGTCTGGCCCGCACCTTGTGTCCGGCCTTGATTCTCTCGCGAATGTGCGTGAGATCCTCCAATACGATCAGCCGCTTGCCGCTTTGTGCGGCTTTCTCCACGATTGTCTTGCTGACATTGTGGTTGACGTGTTGCACGTGTCGTCTTTCTCGGCCTGAGATTTGGCGTAACTTCCGTTTGGCGTTACGCGAACCGTTGCGCTGAAGACGAGCTCTGTGACTCAAATACTTATCGCGGTCATTTTTCAATTTGCCGGCTTTGAACAGTCTGCCGTCCGAAGTGGCTGCCATGTTGTTTTCACCGACATCAACTCCGAGAATTTCCTCCTTTTTGAGATTCTTCAAACTTGGCAATTTGAGATCACGCTCGACAGCGATATGCAGCTGCCAGCTTCCCTTGGTGCCTTTTCGTCCCTTTTTGTAGACCAAATTACACTCGCGCCACTTTCCGTCCGACAAGATGTCTTGTTGAAAGGTTCCGGGGCATAAACGAACTGAAACCCGCTTCTGGCTTGTAAAGACGGTAGCTGTGGTGCGATCTTTCGAAAATGTCAAAGTACGCACGTCCAGATGGATGCCAACGTTTTTAAAGACGATTTTTGGCAACTCCAGCTTCTTGTCCTTTACGAATTTTGGGCTGTTGGACAGCAGGGTCTTGTAAGCGGCAGACACGGCTCGCACAGCGTTGCAGACGAGCTGCGCACCCAGTTCAGGTACAGCTTCGCGTACGCGGTAGTAGCCGGCGTGGTGCAGGTTGAAACGCTGCCATAGGCGCAACTTCTTTTCGGTGTCCTCATGGATAATGTCAACGAGCAAATTGCAAGCGCGACGAAAGAGCTCTTGGGTGCGCTGCAATTTTTCAAAGGCATCGCTGTCCATGTCCAGGACAACACAAGCGGTACGAACGTCCTTGGAACGTTCTACCAGACTACCTGCGTCCTCTGATGTGTTCAGTCCTTTCAATGTACTGCCTTATCGTTTCTGCGCTGACCTTGCCAGCTGTGCCTACATAGTAGGATGGAGACCAAAGATGTCCATCCCGAAGTTGTTTTTTCAAATCGGGGTGCTGAAGGAATAACTTGCGTGCCGTAGTTCCCTTTAGCTTTTTAACGGCGTCCGAAATAGCTTTCGAGGGAGGTATGCTGACGAACAGATGGATGTGATCAGGCTGAATTTCCAGACTCAGAATCACCCAGCCGTTTTCGTTGCACACTTCTGTTAAGAGAAGACGCAAAGAATCGGCAACAGCTCCCGTCAATACTGATCTTCGGTACTTGGGACACCATACCACATGGTATGAAGTCTGGTAAACACAATTCCGATTAAAAACTAATTCCTGCATGGACACATATTATCATTTTTAGAGCCGCGATTCCTCCCGCGGCTAAAGCCGCGGGTTTCCTCGCGGATTTTTATGAGTAAGGTATTGATCATTGACGGCGGCGCAAAATGGCATGGGACAGGCGGAACATTGACGCACAGTTTTGTGGAACTGGCAACCGACGTACTGAACTCATTCGGCCATCAGGTGACCGTGACCACTGTGGACCGAGAGTTTTCGGTTGACGAAGAAGTGGAAAAGATTATCGATGCGGACAGCATCATCCTTCAATTTCCGGCTTGGTGGATGAATCCACCATGGCAGGTCAAGCGTTACCAGGACGAAGTGTTTTTGGATCCGCGCATCAATGGAGGTGACGGACGAACTCGCTCAGATGCCACGCAACTTTACGGACGTGGAGGCGTGTGCGTCAGCAAGACTTATATGCTGAGTTCCACTTGGAATGCACCAAAAGAAGCCTTTGACGATCCGCTGCAGTTCTTTGAAGGAAAAGGAATTGACGCCGTGTTGATGCCGGTTCACAAAACTTTCCAGTTTCTCCGTATGCGACCTTTACCATCATTCATGGCAAACGACGTATTGAAAAATCCGCAAATTGCTGAGGATATGCAACGGTTCAAAGAGCATCTGAACCGGTATTTCGGGGCATCTCATCACTGCTGAGCGGAAAAGATTTTGAATCTGCGAGGTCTCATTGACGATGCGGGCTGGAAACTAAACGTCTGCTACGACGATATCGATGTCTCCAGCCCGAACAAGGAGTAGGTCTCTTTTGCAGCAGTGATCGCACCGCCTTAGAAGCTGTAGCGCACGGTCATATTCCCCGTGACGCCTTCCCGGTCACCCACATAGCCCTTGGCTCCGAGATCCACCGCCCAGTTGCTCTCCAGAGACGGACGGATGCGCAGCCCCAATTCAAAGACGCCCGTGTCGCCTTCCAAGCTAGGTACGTCGAGACTGAAGGAATTCACCGCGCTTTCGGCGTCCCCGTCAAAGACGTGCTCGTAGGCGGCTCCCACCTTCCAGGAAGCGTAGTCGTTGAAGTCGCCCAAGAGACGGGCGCCGGCACGCACTGCGTGCGTCACGGTGCTATCCAGTTCAAGCTTATCGTTGTAGCGGTTATTCAGACTCACGTCGTCGTCATCGAGATACGTGACCATGTAGCGCGCATACGTATCCAGTTTCAGGCTCTCGTTGATACCCCACATTGCACCCAGGCCGACGTGCGCCGACATGTAGAGGCTCTTGGCGTCGTAACTGGCCGAATCCTGCCCGTAGCGGCCCGCAAATTCGGTCGTCGCACGACCCGCTCGCAGCGAGCCGTCGGCGTAAAGAACGCCGTCGGTCTGATAACGCGTGGCAAAACCGACGCCAAAGTATTCATGGTCTCCGTCGCCGCGCGTGCCTTCCACGTGGCTGGCGCTGTTGGCCCAACCGGCTTCAACGAAACCGGCCATGGTCCAGTTCGGATTGACTCTCAAGCCGGCGCCGGCCATGAAGGTAACGCCGTCAACGTCCACGTAACTGCCCGTGTTGTAGTGCGTTGATCCGCCCTGCATCACGCCGAAGGCTGTCACTTCTCCAAGCTTGGCTGCATCCACCATCGCCGCAATGCCTTCGTCAGCAATGAATTCGGCGCCCTGGTTAATGAACGCGACGGTACCAAGGAGCGACTCGGCAAGCGTCTTGGAGCTTTCAGTCGCTTTCACGGTCTTGTTGTTGAACAACTCATTGTCGCTTGTGAGGCTATTGCCGTTACCCAGCACCACATCGCCTTTAGCCGTGTAGGTCGTCTCAAGGAAAGTGTGGCTTTCCTTGACGGTCAAATCCTTGAACGTATATTTGCCGCCTTCAACATTGATGAGCTGATACGTATCGGAACTCTCGAGGAAATCGTCGGAGGCGATTTCGATCGTCACTCCGTTGAATTCCATTTGGCCTGCATCGGCATCGGTGACGGTCAGAACGGCTTTCTCCTTATTCGCTTCGGTGACATTGAGCCCGATCGTGTCAAATCCGCTGATGGAGCCCACTTTGTTGGTGCCGGATAGTTGCAAACGGCTGTTGGTGAGCTCAACGTCATTGCCGCTGCGCGTCGAAGTCTCGCTTTTAACGGAAACGTCGTACACACCGCCCACAACGGTTGCGTTATCCAAAACGATCGTTTGATTGTTGATACGCGCACTCACGTCACCGGAGGCGACAATGCCCGTGCCGTACACGTCGTCGACCGTGCTGTTGGAGACCACGACCGTCTGGTTATTGATCTCAACCTGACCGCCGTCAACTAACGACACAAGGGTGCCGGCCACGTAACCGTCAGTGATTTCAGAATTGTTCAACAACGATACGACGGTATTCTCGTTTGTGAACGTACCGCCATCGTTGATCTCCACCGAAACGCCGCCCAACGCATTGCGCTCCCCATTGTCCTTCATAGTGAGCTGAGTTGCCTGCACGAAGGTGTTTTGAACCGAAACGGTTTTGCCAAAGATAGCGACGCCGGCAATCAGAGCTTGTTCACCTTCCATGCTGACATCGCTCAACAGCAGTGTCGAATTGTCAACTTCGACCGTGTTTGGGCTTTGTACGGCAACCGCCTGAATGAGGCCGTATCCGGTGACCGTCGCCCCGGAAATGGAAACGCCGGTTCCGGAAACAACACCCCGGTTTTCAGTCGTCAGATTCACGCCCTCCAATGCCGTGGTCCCGGCAAACGCCGAATCCTCGACGACCATTGAATTGTTTTCAACCTCAGCCTTCATTGCAACAAGATCGACCGCGAAGACATTGTTCGTTCCAGAGAAATTCGTCTTGGAAACAGAAACGCTGTTTCCCGAGGCAACGCCGCTGTTTTCCGTCCGTTGATTCACGCCCTCCAACACCGTGGTTCCCACAAACGACGAATTCTTGATGACCATCGCATTGTTTTCAGCCACAGCCTGCGTCGCATAAAGATGGGCCGCTACGACAATAGTCTCCGCAGTGCCTTGATCATTGCTGGCGGTAAGTCCGGAAACCTCAAGCGTATTGTTGAGCGCCCGCGCTTCACCGGCGTCCGTGGCACTGACCGACATCACATAACTCTCACCCGAAAGCGTCGCGTCCGTCATCTCGAGCCGATTGCCCTGCATCAGGATGTTCTGTCCGTAGACTTCTTCATCGCCGTCAGTAAAGAACGACCGTGCGGCGACAAACTGAGAGTAATTGCTTGCCGTCACGCCTTCGGCAATCAGCGTGTTGCCGTTCATCACCACATCAGCTTGATCAGCCGTCACATAACCCACATAACTCGCGCCAAGAGCAGAGAAATGATCGGCCGTTACGTTGCGGAGCTCCACGGCGTTGTTCGAAACATCGGCGCTGCCGCGGATATCGACTTCGGCTCCCGCTACTCCAAGCTGACCGGTAAACTTGGAATCCAAAACGCGAGCCCGATTGTTTTGCAGCGTAACCGTTGAGTTGTCCGCACCGCTATGGTAAGCCTCGTCCCCCAAACCGGCGCGCGCCGCCCAAAGATCGGCCTCCGGTCCGGTGTTCGTGACATTCTCCACTTCAAGCAGGTTGCCGTTCATCACAACAGAAGCGTTTTGTGTCGAGCCGACCGCCCAATAACGGCCGCCGTACAAACGTAGATCCGCGGCCGTCACATCCTTCACCGACACTGCGTTGCGGGAGATTTCGGCGTTGCCGGTTATCGCAGCGCGCGCACCGTAGATCGTCAGACCGTTTTCAAAATCCGTACTTTGCATCGTCTCGGAATTGCTCAGCTCGACCTTGTTGCCGGTCAAAGAGACCGACGCGGTGTCTTCACCGCTCACGTACGCCGCCGAAAGAATTGCCGAGTGAACGTGCACATCATGGGCCGACAGAAGATTGTCGCTTGCCGAGACCGTTTCGGCATCGGACACCGACACCGCACGGGCCCACAAACTCTCGGTCTCGTAGGAAGAGCCGGCATCCCACGGCGACAATGTGATTTTGTCCAGCGTGACCGTCGTCGCATTGGCCGACACATCAGCCACATCGCTTGTCTGAATGCCGTAAACCGTGAGCAATTCTCCCGATACGCTTCCCGCGGTGACGTTGGCTATCTTCACCGTATTGTTGGCAAAGACCGCCGAATCGCCGTCTAGGAAACGACCGCCGCGAAGAATCAGGTCGCTGCCGTTGAGCTCAATCCCGTCGGCCGTGTAGGTATTGTTTGCGGCCTCAGCCCGACCGAAGCCATTGACCTCCATGCCCTCGACACTGGCAAAATCCGTCGACGAAAAGATAAGACCGGTCACCGTTGTCTCATTTCGGTAAATTTGAGCCTCGTCGGCACCGACCGCGGTCACACCGCGAAAATGACCGTCGTCCGTGGTGATCGACAGATTTTCAAGAACAAATCGGTTGTCCTCTGCAACAACCGTGTTCACCTGCTGACTCATGACACCGTCGACATAGATCTCCGGTGCGTCAATTTTCGTGCCGCTTAACGTCAGGCTGTTTCCCGAAAAACGCACGGAACTTGTCATTCCCGCATCGGCGCTGAGGTTGTCGACAGAAGCCCCCCAGGCCCAGAACGCGCCTAGGTCCTCAACTGAGTCGTCGGAAGGATCGACGGTCACGTTGATCTCAACATCATCGATCACCGTCTCGGAGTTTCGGATGGTCGCGTCGACGATCTTCATGGCAAGAATGTTCGTAAAGGCATAGCTTCCGGCCGCATCAGAACTTGTGTTCAACGCCACTTTGTTTGCGTCGGCCTCAAGCGAATCGACATTGTCCGCCCAGACGTTCATTAACAAGACAGCAGAAGCGAAAGTGGAGTTTTGTCCTCCGACCGTCATTTGATTGCCGTTTGCAACGGCCTTGTCGGCCTCGGACAGATAAATGTGCGAAACCGGAATTTGGTCCGGCAGCTTAACGGTGCCGTTGGCGTCGTTGATCGTCAACGCATTGCTTTCCGCCGTTTGTTCGGCTCCCGTGAGAACCCAGTACTGTTTACCCGACTGAGCGGAATAGTTGGGCGCCTTGTCCGCAACGACTTGGCCTTGCAAGGTATCGGTGGCATTGGCCTGAACCGACAGAGTAAGTGCCGCCGCGACCGCCAGCGACAAAAGCGTGCGTTTCGTACGTAAGTTCTCAATCAACATCGATATTTCCTTTCTTAAATTCTTTCCTCAGGTCAATCCGAAGAGCTTCCTGCGTTTCGATTTACGCACAATCAATCGATCAGAAGCTGTAGACCAACATCCCGTTGCCGCTCACACCCTCGCGTTCGCCGAGATAACCCTTGAGGGCAAACTGCAGCGTCCAGGGGCTCGTTTCACTGCCGGGCTTCACAGAAACACCCAGTTCACCGATGACGCTGCCGCCGTCCATTTCAGCTTCCGTAATCGAAACCCCGTCAACGGTGCCGCCGGCTGCTCCATCAAACATATGTTCGTAGGCAATCCCTGCCTTCCAGTTGACGGCGTCCGTAAAGCCCCCTTTGACGCGAGCTCCGATACGCAGCGCATGCGCGACCACCGAATCGAGTTCTGCTCGAGACTGCGCCGCATCGTTCAAATCCACCGAGTCGTTGTCTAGGAACGAGAACGTGTAGCGCGCATACATGTCGGCCGTCAAGAAATCGTTAAGCGGCAATTCGTAGCCCGCAGCCATGTTCATGGTGGCATAGAAGACGTCAGACTCATAACGAGCGCAATCACCATCCTCGGCAAAGTTGGCGGCAAAGTCGCTGCTGGCGCGCCCCAGGCGAACGGCACCCTCGCCGTAAAAGCCGCTCTCAAAGCGATAACGGGCCGCCAAGCCGACGCCAAAGTAACTCAGATCGGTGCTGTTCTTGGCGATGTCGCCCTCGGAATTGCCCCATCCGCTTTCCACAAAGCTCGCAAAGGTAAGATTGCCTTGCTGCACTGCGGCGCCGGCAAGCAGCGTAAAGCCCGAAACATCCACGCCTGACAACTCGTCGTAGTTCATGGAACTCCCCTGCATGACCGCAAAGGCGTTGAGACCTTGTTTGCTGCGGGCGGCAAATTCCATGGTCGCCAAACCGTCCTCGGCCACAAATTCGGCACCCTGACGCACAAAGGCGGCCGTGCCGAGAAGCGACTCACTCAAACTTGAGGCCGACTCAGTCGCCTGCACCTTGGCCGAAGCAAGCACATCCGAGTCGGTCGTCAAACCGTTGCCTTCGCCTTCCGTGACGGTAAAGTCGACGTTTTGCGCGACTTTCTTGATAAAAGTCCCTCGCAGTTCGACGGTGGCATTTGTGACCGACAAACTTGCGTTTTGGGTAGCCTCAATCAGTTTGCCTTGATCAAGCACATCAGCACCGCGAATCACGATGGTGGCGTAGCTGAGCGTCGACTTACCGTCCGTGAGCGTCAAGACGCTTTGCGTTTTGTTCTGCTCGAACAGCGTCAAATCCAGCGTTTCAAAGCCGGCAATTGTGCCCGCTTCATTGTGCCCGGCAAGAACCAGAGTGTTTCCGGCAGTCTGCATATCCACGGGCAATGAGCCGGAGTTCGATGACACCCCGCTGACAGCGCCGGTGACCGTCGCGTTGTTCATCACCACCCGGTTATTGCTGTGGACACTTGAATAGTCGCTCCCGAGAAAGCGCATTGACCCGGCATTGGCACCGACCACGGCCATCACATCGCCGTCAACAACCGTACCCTCGGTCAAAATCACCGTATTGCCCCCGGCATTGATGTGAGAACCCTGGAGGTTCGCGCCAGTCACGTCACCCTTGATAGTGGAACTCGAAATCACAACGACATTGCCCTCGGCGTTCACCGATCCCGATGAATTCCGATTTTCCACCAGAGCTCCGGTGATCGATCCGGTCAAATCAATGCCGGAGACTTCGACTCTGTTTCCGGAAGCGTTCGCCTGCGCACTGTCTGAGTCAGACCGCTCAATCTCGACTTGCGCTCCGTAAAGTGTGCCCTTTATCGCGGTATCGGCTCCGCCGGAAACTCTCAAAAGATTGCCATCGGCAACAGCTGTCGTCAGAGCCCGCGCAGAGGCACCCAACAGTAACAGCTGCATGGAACCGTCGGTCTCTTCCAGAGTCAGAGTCAATTGAACCTGATTGTTGTCGGCAACAGCGGTTGAATCTTGTGCAACCGCCGTTGCTCGTCCGCCATAAATACCCAAGGACGATGACTGACCGACCGAACCGGAGATGCTTCCCGTCACCAGATTTCCCGAAGCACTTGCCTGTGCGGACTGTGAATCGCCGCTTGCACCTCCGGCCATTGCAAGGCCTCCTTGAATATCCAGAGTGGAATTCGATACCGAGGTTGCAATCTCAAATGTCAGACGATTGCCGTCGGCAGACGAAACGGCTTTCTGTCCGTAGGCCGCGGCACTGCCGGCAATCATGGATATGAACGAATCACTGACACTTTCGAAACGTCCCGACACCTTATTACCCGAAGCGCTTGCCTGTGCGGACTGCAAATCGCCGCTTGCACTTTCGGCCGCTGAAAAACCGCCGTAAAACTCCAAAGTGGAGTTCGATACCGAAGTTGCAGTCTCAAATGTCAGATGATTGCCTTCAGCAAATGACACGGCATCCTGCCCATAGGCCCGAGCATTGCCCGCAGCCATAGCCAAGTCCGAATCACTGATGCTTCCGAAATTCCCCGTGACCACATTGCCCGAAGCGCTTGCCTGCGCGGACAATGACAAGAAATCGTCGTCTGTGTATCCGGCCAGCGCCGTACCTCCGATAACGGTGGTAGTCGGAGCCGATGCCAGACTGGAAATTTCAATCGTAAAACGATTGCTGTCGGCCACCGAGACCGCATCCTGCCCATAGGCCTCGGCATTGCCCGCAACCATGCGTATGTACTGCCCGGTCATACCGCTCACTCTTCCATTCACGCTTCCGAGAAGTCCCGACACCTCATTTCCCGAAGCGCTTGCCTGCGCAGACTGGACCTGAGAAGCACTGCTTGTGCTTCCGGCTGCCGAATTGCCTCCTGTGACAGTAAAGTACGGATTGGATGACAAAGTGGTGACCTCAAACGTCAAGCGATTGCTGTCGGCCACCGAGACCGCATCCAGCCCATCGGCCTTGGCACTGCCTGCAGTCAGATCAAAATCCGAACCACTGACGCTTCCGAAATATCCGGTCAGCACGTTGCTTGAAGCACTTGCCTGCGAAGACTGTGGCATCGGGTCACCGTATTCGTTTTCCGCATTCGACTCACCGGCATGAATGCTTAAGAACGGATTCTGTGACGACGAACCCGCTATCTCGACAATCTCAATTCTCGTACTATTGCCGTCAGCGACCGAAACCGCATCCTGGCCATAAGCCCGGGCTCCACCCCCATACACTTGGATTTCCGAATCGGCCCCGACGGTTCCGAAAACTCCTGTGACTTCATTATTTGAAGCAATGGCCTGTGTGGCTTTCTGCTCGGTGTCGGAAGTCGGCTGTGCCGTGGCTCGACCGCCATAGAGCCTCAATTCCTCAACCTCATACTCATCGAAACCAACGGTGACTTTGTTATTCAAAGCTTCTGCCGATACGCCGGTCACCTGAGCCCCGGCGACTTGCATTTCCCGAGCTTCCGCTGTCCCGACGCTCATCGTTACCCATGAGCCTGACGCCGTGCCTGTCGAACCGTCAACGACCGAACCGTAAAAGCCCGTACTTTCTCCCCACGACAAGACATCAAGCGTTTCGACCGTCACATTGAGTCCGTTGCCTTGGGCAAGTGCATTTGAACTAGACTCGACCGAAGCTCCGGTCCATCGCCCGGAAGCCGTAACGTTTTTTGCCTGCACGCTCAATATATTGTCGGAGGCTTGAGCCGACGTTTGAACCGTTTGAACTTCGCTGCGAGCGAACACCTCTGCTGCGGCAAGCTCAGCAAGGGAACAATCCTCACTCAACGCAAGCGTCAGACTGTTTCGGATTGCCGAAGCACTCCGAGTGCCGTCAACCATCACGGCCGCAGCAGAAGCACCGGACCGGATTTGGCCTTGGTCAAGATTCAAAGCAACATCCTGCAAGACCGGTTCTTCGCCGCTTGCCTGCTCACCGATAACTTTGTCCAAGCTGGTTTGAGTCCAGGGAGCCGCTGCCGACCCGTGACTGAAAGTTGTCAAAACAGCAGCCACAGCTGCAGCAATCAGAGATGGTTTATTCATTTCTTATCCGGATAAATCGTCTTGGATTCTCGAGTTTTCGGGTGATCAAACCGAAAACACACCTGCAAAGCAATTTGCCTAAATCGGCAACAAGCGACGATAGCTTGAAAATTCCTGGAGATTATGTCGCGAAATAGGTTCGTCTAGCTTTGCCGTACTGTCTTTGTTTCGAAAAATGTGGTATGCAACGCGTCACTTATCCTCTCCCCGGTTTTTGTACCGGTCCGCGATCTGCCGCAAATCAAGAACCACAGAAAAAAAACAACAAAAACAATGCATCGGCACGCCTGAGGACACATAAAATCTAGCTTTGTTTTTTTTGCCAAATTTTGCCCAATCAGTTTCCATGCCCCGACATACGCTTCTGGCTTCTGCCGTCCTTTTGGCCATGACTTTTCAGGCTCATGCCTGGAGCCTCAACTCCGATATCTGGTACTACGCCGATCAGGTTTTAACCGGCTCTCAAGCCGCCTCCGAACCAGTCGACAGTACGCTCTTTCCGTTGGCAAACCCCGAAGCCGGCCATATGCCCAATCTTTGGGTTTCCGCCACATTAGGCCACGATTTGGCCGGCAATGAAGTTCGTCTTGACAATTCGACGCTCACCGTCAGCCGCCCGCTCGGCTCCGAACTGACCGCAGGCAGACTTTCAGCCGTTCAGGTGACCGGAGCGTCAGACATCGGAACACTGTATCTGAGAAACAACACGCTCAAGCTCTCCGGGGCATTGGCTGAAGATACAGACACCTATGAAATCGCCACGGCACTGATAACCGATCAAACCAATATTGATTCGCTCACGGCAAGCGGCAATCTTCTGGAAATCGATCAGGCAAATCTCGCGTATACCCGTCAAGGCAGCCTTCCGGACATCGGAAGCTTTTTAAGAGAGAATCTCTCATCGGTAACAATTGGACAGCTCGCAGCTGATCACAACGCCGTCCGCATCACCGACTCCAAGCTGTCGGTCAACGTGTATGCGCTCCGTGCCAGCGTCACCGAGAGCGCGCAAACACTCGACAATTCCGTTGCGATTCAGGATTCCACGTTCGTCGGTGATCATAGCTTTGAGATTGCTGCCGTTAAGATGCTCGGCTCCGAAACTGGGGCGCTAACGACGCAGCAAAGCTCCGTCGTCATCAGCAACGTGACGCTTGACGGGCAGTCATCCTATTCGATTGAAGCGGATCATCTCCAATCGGCAATCTCGGTCTTCTCGTCTGACGCCAGCGTGATACTCGATAATTTTCAAACCGACGCAAACGCCACAGGACATATCTATGCAAGCCGCGTGCAGGGACGTCACAATGCCGAGGCTTTAAACGGCCGTCTCGACATCCGACACTCCTCAGTCACAGGCACGTTGAGAGGCTCGCTTGTTTCGCTTTCTTTGTTGTACGGCGATACGTCTTTTGGTTCCGTTGTAGCTCACAACAATGCTCTGGAAGTAAGCGACAGCACGTTGGGTGAGAATTTGTCCGAAGACTCTGCCACCGCATACGGCGTCGAAGCAACCAGCGGAACTCCGGCTTCGTTCGAACTGCACTCCAACCGTGTTTCCATCAGCGACTCGACCATTCAAGGCAGTTGGCAAATCGTCGGTGCTTCAGCTTCCGGTGACGTTGACTTTTTCAACCCTCAGCAATCAACTGCCGTCTTTACGAACAACGCGGTCATCCTTTCCAACGTGAAAATGCAGGAAGGCGACGCGGATATTTCCGGTATCAGTGCCGAGAATCTCCTATCGGCGCAAGCAGTCGGAACGACCATTCAGATTGCGGGCTCCGAAGTCAGCTCGGTCTACGGCGTCAGACTCAATTCCGTTGATTCAGCTTCTATAGAAAACACGACCGTCGCCGTTACTGACCACTCCGTCATGAACACGATCATCGGCGTTTCAGCCAGAAGCAGCGATCGTGTCGATGTCGTCAACACCTCCATTGTCATCGCCGATTCGACTGTTAAGGGAACCGTATCGCTTGCCCGATTGGGAGGCGAAGCGTCTTTGGGGACCTCTTCGGGCAATACGCTGACGCTTTCCAACGCAACCGTAGGCAGCGTCATGGGTGTATACGGCGGCCACAGCTCACAGGACTCATTCGGTGAGGACAGCCGCCTCATCCTGTCCGGAAACAACACCGTTGAAAATTACCTCACGCAGTTTGACAACGTCGACTTCTACGTCACGAAAGAAAATGCCTCAGCTCCGATCCTGACGCTCGGTGCAACCAGTCAAGACGATCTGTCCGTCAGTACGCTCAATGGAAACGACTCTAGCGTTTGGGACTTGTCCGATACTTCCGTCAACATTCATGTCAGCGGCCTGAATCCGGGTGACAGCTTTGAACTCATCGACCTTGCCGAAGGCCAGACGATAGCAGTTTCCAAGGACACCGTCTTTAGCAAGTCGGACACTTTCACGACCGAATCGTGGAACGTTGCCGAGGACTCGACGCTGAGCGGCACGATCTCAAGTGACACGCTCAAAGACATTCTCGACGCAAGCTCCTACCGCAAATCAGCTAATTCGAGCGCTTCAACTTTGTCGGAAAGCATTCTCGGTTCTATGTCAATGATCAGCCAGGCAACCGAGTTTGTTGCCGATGAAGGCCTGCTGATGGCAGAATCGTCGGCCCGTTCCGACGCAACGACGCTTTTCGGCGCCATGTACGGCGGAAAGTCCTCTTATGACACCGCAGGCGACCTGGATCTTGACAGCATGCACCTGATCGTCGGCGCTTCGACCCGCGTTTCCGACACGGTGCTTGCCGCCTTCTTCGAAGCTGGCTGGGGCGACTCGGACAATCGCTACGGAGCCTCAAGCGGCAATGCCGATCATGATTACTACGGCGTCGGTCTGGCGTTGCGGCACTTTGTGAGCGACACGTTCTTCCTGGACGCCTCGCTGCACGGCGGTATGTCTTCGACCGATTATTCCGGTCGCTATGCCGCCTCCGGAGCCAGGTTTGACGACAATTCTTTCTTTGCCGCAGCGCACCTCGGAGCCGGCATGCGATTCGCGCTCACGGATACGCTTATGACGGAAGTCTACGGACGCTACGCTCTTAACTGGCTTTCCTCGGAGAGCATCCGTATTGACGCTGCCGATCGCTCGACTCTGGAATACGACGACGTCTTCGTTCACACGCTGCGCTTCGGCACGCGCCTACGCCATCAACTGACCGATCAGTTTGCCTGGAGCGCCGGTCTTGCTTACGAGCGCACGCTGCAGTCCGACCTCAAAGCCGATGTCAACAATCTGGCCATTGACGGCGTTTCGCTAGAAGGCAATACGGGCGTCGGCGAGCTCTCGGCAACCTATCGAAAGAGTGCCGATTCGCCTTGGGCTGCTTCCGTTGTGCTCAAAGGCTACATCGGCCAACGTCAGGGTGCCGCCGGACAAGTTCATCTCGACTATCGTTTCTGAGATTTTCACCATGCGGGCCAAGGATCGGGGCAGATCCTTGGCTAACGATAGCTTGGTCCAAACAAAACGCCGCTTCAAAAGACTGTCCTCTCGAGGCTTTTGCGAAGCGGCGTTTTCTTGAATAACTCAGTTTGAATTATTCTGCCTCCCCCTTCTTCATCGTCTCTGCAAAAGCGACGCAGGTAATGATATTTTTGCTGCCAAAGCAACGATTGCAAGATATGCAACGCGCCTTGCATCTGTCTCCATGGGCCCAACGTGAAACCAAGTCAGGTTCGGATGTCAGCGGTCGGCCCAGACTGACGATCGAGATATCTCCTTCGGCAAGCGTCCGTTCGATCATGGCCGGAGTTCGATATCCGCCTACTGAAATGATCGAAGCATGCTTCACGCGCTTGGCAACGGCGTGAGCGGCGTCCTCAAAGAAACCTTTTTGCGGGTTTTCTTCTATTGCAGGACTGAAGGAAACAGCAGGTCCTCCAAGGAGACCTCCGCTGATGTGAAGCGCCGCAGCTCCCCGACGATCAAATGCTTCGCAAAGAGCTAGAAAGTCCTTAGAGCTTACGCCGTTTTCCAAACGGTCGGTCGAATTGATTTTGACCCAAATGGGAAAATCTTGACCGACTTGCGCACGAACCTCATCAAATACAGCAAGAGGCAGTCGCGAGCGATTTTTAAAACTACCGCCATACTCATCCGTTCTTCGGTTAAAGGCCGGGCTCATAAATTCACTCAAAAGAAAACCATGTGCGCAGTGAATTTCGACAGCGTCGGCACCGGCATTTTGAGCTCGTTTGGCAGCTTCTCCGAAAGCTCGAATGGTCCCGGCGATTTGCTTTGCACTCATGGCTTCAACCTTCTCACCGTTGGACTTACGGGCTTCACTCGGACCAGCGACGCAGACTCCGTCCTCACTCATACCGCTCTGACCGCAATGCGCGAGCTGAACGATGTAACGCGTACCTTTCGCGTGAAGCTCACGCGCGACTTTCGATATTTCACGTTCAAAAATGTTGTCGTAAGCCTTGATCATTCTCGGCACGGCACGCGCTCCCGGATTAACGCCGATCATCCCGGAAATAATTGCCGAGACGCCTTCACCGTCCGGACCACACATGGGCCTGTAAAGCGTTAGCAGTCGGTCGGCATAACCGTCGGCTTCATAGGCGTATTCGAGTACCGAACTGCGGATGACGCGTCCTTTGAGAGAAAGGCCGCCGGCAACACAAGGTTCAAACATGATTGAGGAGAGAGTCTTGCCTTCAACCGCTTTTGAAAGCGGTGCAATGCCTGTCAATGATGCAGCTGCACAGCACTTCAACACATCTCTTCTGTTTGCCATGGAAGCCTCCTTACGATTTTTATATCGTTTATTATAATAATCGATATAAAAATAAAAGGCCAGCACTTCTTCTACAATCAGGAGCGACTTTTGAAAGATGGTCGTACCTTCAGCCAAACCTTTTTATTCGAGATTCAAGTCAATCGGAGCATCGGAAACACATGAGAACAGCAAAAAATCCGGACGAAAACAATCTTGTTGATTTGTCCGCACCGGATACGACTGCTTCTGAGACGCAACCAATCAAACGAACAATTCGAGGCAGACCCAGAACGTTTTCAATTGACGCGGCGGTTGACCTCGGAATCGACCTCTTCTGGACTTTCGGATACGAGGCAACGAGCATCGGCATGATTTGCAAGGCACTCAATATCACGGCGCCAAGCTTCTATGCCGCTTTCGGAAGCAAAGATGAATTTTTCCGCGCTGTCTTGAACGCGTACGAACGAAAGTACTGGTCGGACGCGTCGTCTCGTTTTTTGGAGACGACAGACATTAAGAAAGCCATACGGAACTATTTCCTGTGGGCGGCAAGCGTCATGAGCAACAAAACGAAATGCAGAGGTTGCCTGATTGCCCAGACTGCCGGCAGTTCCATTGAAGCAGCGCGCTCTTACGCACAAACCAAACGACGGAAGTTAAAGGGGCTCTTTAACAAAAGAATCAGTGAAGCCATTGCTTGCGGGACCATTCATCCGGCGACCGACTCCAACGCATGCGCTCTCGGCCTGACGGCTCTTTTATCCGGCATGGCCATCGACGCCAGAAATGGAGAATCGGTTGAAACGTTGGAACATTACGCCCAAGCGGCGCAGGCTCTGATTGATTAACCTGGATATTTCTTAGAGGGACTGGAAAGGACATGCGGTTTCTTTCCCTCTGTTGTCAGGGCATCTTTCCCGTGCGTTTGTCGGCGACAGCGCTCTCGATTGTGCCCGCGCTATAGTTCTTCTGCCTTTGAAGTAAGG
>OGEZ01001038.1_pt1 | contig 16486 bp, 12 predicted proteins | sample 1570831 | NCBI WGS metagenome assembly OGEZ01 (sample SAMEA2582059, study PRJEB24529) | metagenome | biome: Human gut stool | place: China | collected 2011
GGTGATGGTGGTCTTGCCCGCGCCGGTGGAGCCTACAAAAGCGATCTTCTGGCCGGGGTTGGCGTACACCGACACGTCCTTCAAAATCCGCTTGCCGGGGACATAGGAGAAGTCCACGTGGTTGAAGCGGACCGCGCCCTTGAGCTCGGTGAGATAGAAGTCCTCCCCGGGCACGTTGCGCACGGTGCCGCGGATGATGTGCAGGGTGTTTTTGCCCTCCCGGTCGGGATACTTCCAGGCCCAGCCGTGATTGGCCAGGGCCGCAGGGTCGGTGATGGGGGTCAGCGTGCCGTCAGGCTCCACCCGCACCCAGATTCCATCGGTGGAATCCTGGTGGGGAGCCAGCAGCCGCAGGCCCTTCTGCTCCCGCACCGCCTGGCCCAGTTCAATGGGAGTGTCCCCCGGGCCGATGAGCACAGGCACCAGAGACATTCCAGCATTGCGGGGGGTCTTCCAGGCCCAGGTGTGGGGCCGGCCGGAGCCGGTGTACTCCCGCAGGGTACCGTTGGCGTCCTTCTCGGCGCCCACCAGGGTGACAGAGCCCTGATTCACCTCGGGCTGGGTATCCATAACCTCAAAGATCCGCTCGGCGCCCGCCAGGGCGGACAGGAGGGTGGTCATCTGCTGGGAGATCTGGTTGAGAGGCTGACCCACCTGCTTGGAATAGTTGAGGTAGACCACCAGACCGCCCAGGTCAAAGCCCTGGAGGACGGACAACAGTCCGCCGAAGGCAGCGGTGAGGGCGTAGCTGATGTTCATGAGGTTGCCCGAGACAGGCATGATCATGGTGGAGTAGTAGTTGGCCTTCTGGGCCGCATCCCGGTAGGTCTCATTGAGCTTCTGGAACTCCTTCTTGGCCTTCTCCTCGTGGGTGAAGGCCTTGACCACCTTCAGGCCCTCGATCATCTCCTGGATGTTTCCGTTCACATCACCCAGAGCCGCCTGCTGCTGCTGATAGAACTTGCGGCTGCGGCCGCCCAGCTTCTTAAAGAGCTGGATGGTGAGCACCAGCAGCAGGGCGGTGACGATAAACAGCTTCCAGTTGATGAAGAGCATCAGGCACACCAGACCCACAAACATCAGGCAGCTGGAGCACAGGGAGACGACGCTCTGTTCCAGGGCCAGCTGCACGTTGTCCGCATCGTTGGTGAAGCGGCTCATGAGCTCGCCGTGGGGGTGCTGGTCAAAGTAGCTCAGGGGCAGATCCTGGAGCTTATCAAACAGGTCCTTACGCAGGCGGTTGACGCCCCGCTGGGCCAGACGCACCATGGTGGCCGACTGGCCGTAGGTTGCCAGACAGCCGATGAGGTAAACGCCCACCAGCATGGCGATGGACTTGGCCAGGCCGGCCACGTCGGTACAGCCAGACCAGATAAAGTCGTTGATGATGCCGCGCATCATATAGGAGCCGCCCAGGTTGGTACACACCGAGATCACCAGGCAGCCCAGCACCGCCAGCAGCGGCAGCTTGCTGCGGGTGAGGTAACCCAGCAGACGGCCAATGGTTTTGCCCATGTTCTTGGGCTTCTGATATCCCCCTTTGGGGGCATGATTGGGTCCCGGCATTATTCACCCACCCCTTCCTGCTGAGATTGATAGATTTCCTGATAAATGGGGCTGCTCTTGAGCAGCTCGTCATGGGTGCCGTGGGCGGCGATGTGGTCATCCTCCAGAATGAGAATCTCGTCAGCGTACTGCACCGAGGAGATGCGCTGGGCAATGATGATGACGGTGGTGTCCTTCAGGTTCTTGGCGAAGGACTCCCGGATGGCCGCCTCGGTGGCGGAGTCCACGGCGGAGGTAGAGTCGTCCAGGATGAGCACCGCGGGCTTGCGGAGCATAGCCCGGGCAATACACAGGCGCTGCTTCTGGCCGCCGGAGACGTTGGTGCCGCCCTGGGTAAGCATGGTGTCAAAGCCGTCGGGCAGCGCCATGATGAAGTCGTAGGCCTGGGCGTCCTTGGCCGCCTGGATGATCTCCTCCTCGGTGGCGTCCTCCTTGCCCCACTTCAGGTTCTCCCGGATGGTGCCGGTGAACAGCACATTGGTCTGGAGCACCATGCCGATGCGGCTGCGCAGCTCCTCCAGGGGGTAGTCCCGCACGTCCACGCCGTCCAGCAGCACCGCGCCGCCGGTGACGTCGTAGAAGCGGGGGATGAGGTTCACCAAGGAGGACTTGCCGGTGCCGGTGCCGCCCACGATGGCCACAAACTGGCCAGGCTTTACGTCAAAGCTGATGTGGGAGAGCACATCGTCGCCGGTGCCGGTGGCCACATACTTGAAGGACACATCCCGGAACTCCACCTCACCCTTGGGGGCGGGCAGGACCTGCTTTTCAGCCTCGGGCTTATCCTCCACGGAGGGCTCAGTGCTCAAAACCTCGTTAATACGGTGAGCACAGGCCTGGGCACGGGAGAGCTGCAGCAGGGACATGGCCACCATCATCACGCTCATGAGGATCTGGACGATGTAGTTGATGAAGGCCTGCAGCTGGCCCAGATCAAAGGTGGCGTTCATAACCATCCGGCCGCCGAAGTACAGCACCGCTACGGTGGCGCCGTTCATGGCCAGCATCATGATGGGCAGGATGGCAATGATGCGCAGGCCAACGGCCAGGGCGGCATCCATCAGCTCATCGTTGGACTTTTTGAACTTTTTCCGCTCGTAGTCGGCCCGCACGAAGATCTTGACCACCCGGATGGCCACCAGGTTCTCCTGGAGGGTGTTGTTCAGGTTGTCGATCTTCTTCTGCATGGTCTCAAACAGGCGGGTACAGATAAACATCAGTCCACCCACCGCAATGAGCATCAGGGGGATGACCACCACCAGCACCAGCGCCAGCTTGGCGTTGAGGGTAAAGCTGATACACAAAGCGGCCACCAGCATCACCGGGGCACGCACCAGCATACGAAGGCCCATGGCCAGCATCATGGTCATGGCGTTGACGTCGTTGGTCATACGGGTGATGAGGGAGGCGGAGGAGAAGCGGTCGATGTCGGCAAAGGAGAACTCCTGCACCTTGTCAAAGAGGCACTGGCGCAGGTTTGCGCCGAACCCCTGGCTGGCAAAGGCGGCATATTTGGAGGCAAATACACCGCAGAACATGGCCACACCCGCCAGAGCCAGCATCAGAAGGCCCATTTTAAAGATGTAGCCCACGTCGCCGGTGGGGATGGCGGTGTCCACGATCTCCGACATCACCAGGGGGAGCAGCAGCTCGCAGATGACCTCCAGAACGATCAGGATGGGGGCCTTGACGGCCTGCCGCTTGTAGCCCTGGAGGTGGGTCAAAAACAGTTGAAGCAAGTCCGATCTTCCTTTCTTTCCCTACAAGGGGTCATGGTTGGTCCAGACGCAGGTTCTCCAGTGCACGGAGATAAAAGCCGTGCAGCTGGGTCTGCTCCTGGGTGGTAAAGCCGGCGTACATCCGCCGGTTCACCCGCTGCAGGCAGGCAAAGCAGTCATCCACCGCTTTCTGGCCCTTGTCGGTCAGCTTCACCCGGTTGCGCCGGGCGTCGCCGGGCTCAGGTTCCCGGTGTATATATCCCTTTTTCTCCAGGGATTTCAGCGAGGTGGCTACCGCCGCGGGAGAAATATCCAGCAGAGTGGACAGCTCCCGCTGGGCCTGGACCTGTCCGTCCGGGCAGCGGTCTCCCGCACTGCGCAAAATGCACAACAGCAGCGGGTGACCTACCTCCTGCAAGCCGGCAGCATTCAGCTCCGCCTGCACCGCATTGCGGTGGGCCTGGTGCAGTTTATGCTCCAGCACCCCCAGATCAATGCCAAGGTTTGCCACGCAGTTCCCTCCCTTCCTTCGACGTTTTTCGTTAACAGCTTAATCATTAACATGTTGAACATTTTAGCACTGAGGGCCAAAATGTCAAGGCTGGAGCGGGCAGATTCAAAATTTGTTCACAAATGCCGCAAATTGCATTTATTTGGAACATCCGTTTGACTTCCAAAGGGGGATATGGTACAATATTTGCAAAATAAAACCACGCCGCCCAGTGTGTCCGGGAAGGAGCTTGGCTATGAAAACGCTGACCCCGAAACAGCAAAAAATTTACGATTATATCTTGGATTTCACGGCAGAGCACGGCTATCCCCCCTCGGTGCGGGAGATCGGCGCCGCCGTGGGCCTGAAGTCCCCCTCCACGGTCCACTTCCACCTCAAAGGGCTGGAGGAGGCGGGGGTCATCGTCAAGGCCGAGGGCAAGACCCGGGCCATCTCCCTGCCCGGTGTGTCTCCCCGCCCGGTGGCGGAGGAGACCGATCCCCACGCCAACCAGATCCCCGTGGTGGGCAACGTGGCCGCCGGCTCCCCCATCCTGGCCGAGGAGTGCATCGAGGACTACCTCACCTTTGATACCGAGGGTCTGTCCGGAGAGCACTTTGCCCTGCGGGTGCGGGGCGAGTCCATGCTGGGGGCAGGCATTCTCCCCGGCGACCTGGTGGTGGTCCACCGGCAGAGCGAGGCCCAGTCGGGCCAGATCGTGGTGGCCCTCTTCGAGGACGAGGCCACGGTGAAGACCCTGCGCCGCCGGGACGGCAAGGTGTGGCTCATGCCGGCCAACGACGAGTATCAGCCCATCGACGGCACCAAGGCCCAGATCCTGGGTCAGGTGGTAGCGGTGGTGCGGCGCTACTGAGATGACAAAGACCGAACTGTTGGACCGCTGCGCCCGCAGCGGCGAGGAACGTGTGCTTCTCTCCCGGGTACTGGACAAGCTGGAGCTGTCCCAAAACCGGGGCATCCCCGCCCATACCCCCTTTCTCTCCCCGGGAGAGCGGGCATCGGTATCTGATTTGCTCTCCGCCTGGGGACATCCCCGGCACGTGTTTTTCGGCGGCTACCCCGATGCCGAGCGCACCGTGTGTCTCTTTCTCCCCGACTGGCAGGAGGAAGAGGACGCCATCGCCGACCCGGAGGGTCCTCTGGCCGCTTTGGAGGCCACCTTCCCCAATGGGGCGGAGCTGTCCCACCGGGACATTCTGGGCTCCCTCATGGGCCTAGGAATCACCCGGGAGAAGCTGGGGGACATTTTGGTGGAGGGAAACCGCTGCCAGGTCCTGGCTCTTCGGGACGCCCTGCCCATCCTTTTGAGTCAGTGGGAGTCCGCCGGGCGGTGGAAGGCCAAGCTGCGGGAGATTTCCCTCTCGGAGCTCACCCCCAAGCCGCCTCAGGTGAAGACCATCCGGGACACGGTGGCCGCTCTGCGGCTGGACGCGGTGCTGGCTTCCGGGTTTTCCACCTCCCGCTCCAAGGCCGCCCAGCTGGTGAGCGCCGGGCGGGTATCGGTAAACCACCGGGAGTGTATGAAAAGCGACCGCACCGTAGAGCAGGGGGACGTGCTCTCCTGCCGGGGACTGGGCAAGTGCGTGGTCAAAGAGGTGCTGGGCCAGTCCAAAAAGGGCCGGATCATGCTGATTTTAGAGCGATATATATAAAAAAATCCTGCTGTCTGAGACAGCAGGATTTTTTTATTCTTCTTCCTCCATGGGTACAATCTGCAGCAGGCTGCCGGTACGGGGCTGCAAGGTGAGCAGATGTCCCTCAGGGCCGATGTGGAACCGGGCGGAGCCCAGCAGCAGCTGGGCCTCCTCGTTCTCCCGCAGGCGCAGGGTGGCCTCCTCACTGCCGGTGTTGAAGGCAGCCAGGATGGTCTCCTCTCCCTGGGTGCGGGTGAAGGCCAGCACCGGCCCCTTGCCCACCCGGTAGTGGATATCTCCCTGGCGCAGGGCAGGGCTCTGCTTGCGCATATGGCCCAGACGGGAGAACCAGCCCATCAGCTCCGAGTCCTCCCTTCCCCAGGGGAAGGTGCGGCGGTTGAAGGGGTCCTCAAAGCCCTCCATGCCCGCCTCGTCGCCGTAGTACACGGTAGGGGAGCCGGGGAAGGCAAACATCAGGGCCGCGCCCAGCTTCAGCAGCTCCTTGGCCCGGCGGCGCTGGTCAGGTCCCAGGCGGTAGTTGGAGCGCCACTCCTTGCTCTGGTGCTCACAGCCCTCCTCTGCCCCCAGCAGGGTGAGGATGCGGGCCGTGTCGTGGGTGCCCAGAGAGTTCATGGCGGAGTAGTAGGCAAAGCGGGGGTAGTTTTCCCGCAGAGTCTCCATGGCATTGACAAAGTCGGCGGCGTCGCCGCCCTTTAAATAGGACAGCACCGCGTTGCGGAAGGGGTAGTTCATCAGGCCGTCGCAGTGCCGGCCCATAATATGCCGCCGGCGCACGCCGTAGGCCACCTTGGTGGAGCCGTCCTCCCACACCTCGCCGATGATCACCGCGTCGGGCTTCTCCGCCCGGGCGGCCTCGTGGATGCCCCGGACAAAGTCGTCGGGCAGCTCGTCGGCCACGTCCAGCCGCCAGCCGTCCGCCCCTGCCCGCAGCCACCGGCGCACCACGCTGTCTTTCCCGCCGAAGATAAACTCCCGGTAGGAGGGGTCGTGCTCGTTCACCGCAGGAAGGGAGTAAATGCCCCACCAGCTCTCATACTGGTCCGGCCAGTGAATAAAATTAAACCAGGAACGGTAGGGAGAATCCTCACTCTGGCAGGCTCCGGGGGTGGGATAGAAGCCGTCGCCGTTAAAATAGCGGCTGACATAGCCGGTGTGGTTGAACACGCCGTCCAGCATCACCCGCATTCCCCGCTGGTGGGCCATGGCGCACAGCTGGGTAAAGTCCTCCTCGGTGCCCAGCATGGGGTCGATGTTGCTGTAATCGGCGGTACCGTAGCGGTGGTTCTCCGCCGCCTCAAAGATGGGGCAGAAATACAGGGTCTCCACCCCCAGGCCCTGGAGATAGTCCAGCTTCTCCATGACGCCCTTCAGGTCGCCGCCGAAGAAGTCCCGGTTGCGGATCTCTCCGTTTTTGTCCGGGCGGAACTCCGGCTCCTCCTGCCAGGCGGTGTGGACCCACCGTCCTCCCACCATCCCCTGGGGATCGGGTACACGGGTGCGGCGGAAGCGGTCGGGGAAGATCTGGTAGGTCGTCCCCTCGCCAAACCATTCCGGCACCACCTCTCCCCCGTCGTAGACGGTGAGCTGGTAGGGGCCGAACATCTTCCGTCCCTTTCCGTCCAGCCGCTCCAGACCAAAGGAGTACCAGACCAGTCCCACATAGTCCCCCGTGTCCAGGGTGCAGGTAAACAGATCCCGGGCTCCGTCCAGCCCCGACCAGGGCATATTCAAGGTGACGGTGGCGTCATCCCGGAACTCAAAGCGGGCGGACATGGTAGCCCGTGAAAACCCTTCCGCGCGCAGGGGGCGCAGGGTAAGCTGCACCTTGGTGCCTGATGGAACAGCGCCGTAAGGGGTTTTGCAGCGGGGATCTCTGGAATTGTATACGGAACGGTCTGGCATATTTGGACCTCCAAACAAACTTGGGATAGGGAAAATGCTTAGTAGGAGTAGCTCCCTCCGCCGATAAACTCCCGCAGCAGGGAGTCTTTGGCCACCAGCTCGGGGTCGATGGGCTGGAAGTAGCGGAAGGCGTCAATGAGCTCCAGCAGCTCACTGCGGCGGTCGTTCTCCTCCGGCACGGCCCGCAGCAGAGGCAGCGCATAATTCTTCATCACCGACACCTCGTAGGGCAGAGAGGAGTCGAAGATGATGTCCGCCTTGTTTTTAAAGGGGGAGATATACAGCTTCTCGCCCCGTCGCACATTGGCCCACATGTCCAGGGTATCCTCTACATCGGTGCCCCGGAAGTTGTAGTCCCGTACCGCCCGGCGGGTCAGGCGCATCCAGGTGCCCTTGAAGCGCAGCACAGATCCCTCGTTCACATTGGAACGGGCGGAAATGTACAGCTTGGTGGCCTGGGGATGGCGCCCGGCGATCTGGTCGTTGAGGGCGTGGATGCCCTCGAAGATGGCGATCTCATTTTTGCCCAGCTTCAGGGGCGTGCCCCGGCTGTCGTTGCGCATCTGGCGAACGAACTCATACTTGGGAATGAGGATCTCCTCCCCGTTGGACAGGGCGGTGAAGTGGCGGGAAAGCAGCTCCATGTCCAGGCACTGGGGGGATTCATAGTCGATCTCCCCCTCGGGGGTGCGGGGCGCGGTGCGGGGGTTGATGGTGGTAAAGTAGTTGTCCATCGCCACGGCGTGGGTGTTGACTCCCCGCCGCTGCAGCTCCTCCGCGATCTTCATGGCAGTGGTGGTCTTGCCCGAGCCGGAAGGGCCGGAGAGCAGCACAATGGGGCTGCGCTCGATGTTGGACAGGATCTTATCCGCCGCCAGCGAGACCCGCTGGCTGTAATTCTCGTCGCACTCGGCTAAAAATTCCTTCACATCGCTCTGGATCCGGCGGTTAATTTCCTGCAGCTGGTAAGCCATGGTGGGAACGCTCCTTTCAGTGTTCAGTAGGAAGGAAGTAGGCCGCCAGTTCCTCCTTCTGGGCCAGGACGCGGTCCAGGGCGGCCAGATAGTCGTGGGGATATTTGGGGTTGGGCTGACGGACAATGGTGCCGGCGGCGCGGTCCACCAGCTTGGTGACGCCGCCGCCTCCGATGGAGACCACCGTCTGCAGCTCCTCCATCATGACGATATTGTATACGCTCTCCTGGCCGCTCAGGCACCAGCCCACGTTCTCCAGGGAGCCGGACATATACTTTTGACGGTACAGGTAATAGGGCAGATACCCCTTGCCGCTCAGACGCTCCAGGGAGTAGTCCAGCATGCGGGCGGTCTCCTCGCCGCTGGGCAGGGCGCCGCCCTGCTCCATGAGCCGGGAGCCCTTTTTCAGGGCCAGGGTGTGAACGGTGATATTCTCCGGTGCCAGCTCCAGCACCCCATTGAGGGAGCGGCAGAAGCCCTCGAAGCTGTCCCGGGGCAGCCCGGCGATGAGGTCCATGTTGATGGAATCAAAGCCCACCTCCCGGGCCAGAGCGTAGGCGTCCAGGATATCCTGGGCACTGTGGCGGCGGCCGATGGCCTGGAGCACCGGGTCCTCCAGGGTCTGGGGATTGATGGAGATGCGACCGATGCCCGCCTCCCGGAGAGCCATCAGCTTCTCCCGGTCGATGGTGTCGGGGCGGCCGGCCTCCACGGTATATTCTACGCAGTGCTCCACCGGCAGGTCCCGGTGGACGGCCTCCAGCAGCTGGGAGAGCTGGGAAGCGGACAGGGTGGTGGGGGTTCCTCCCCCCACATACAGGGAGTGGACGGTCTTGCCCGCCCGGCGCAGGCTCTCGCCGGTGACGGCGATCTCCCGCAAAACGCCCTCCAGATAGGGCTCCACCAGCTTTAAGGTGCGGCCCACATCGGCGGAGACAAAGGAACAGTAGGCGCACCGGGTGGGACAGAAGGGGACGCCGATATACACCGATACCTGATCATCCCGCACCTCCCGGTCCACCGCCAGGCTGGCCTTGGCGCAGTCCACCGCCAGAGAGGCCCGTACCGGAGAGACCCGGAAGTCCCGCTCCAGCTCCCGCTGGGCCTGCTTGGGTGTGGCGCCCGCCAGCATTGCCCGGGTGGGCAGCTTCACCGGGCGCACTCCGGTGAGGGCTCCCCAGGGGGGCTCCTGGCCCAGCAGGGTCACTCCCGCACGGTAAAACGCCATCTTCAGTCCGTGCTGGACAGTATGATACACCTTTTCGGCTGGCTCGTCCAGTTTCTCCCTGGGGAAACGGGCGCTGCCCCGGGCCTGCCGGCCCTCCCGCGCCACCTGGGCCGTGGCGGTGACCCACTTCTCGCCCGGTGTGACGGCAAAACGGGCCCAGTCCTCCCCTGCTCCAGCGGGCTCTTCGGGGTACTCGGGCCGCTCTCCGGGGAAGAGGGTGAGCATCATCTGCTCCACCGAGTACTTATATCGCTCCGGCTTCCAGTCGTAGTCGCCCCGGTTCCAATACAGCTTCATCGCGCGCCCATGGCCTCCAGCAGGAAGGGATTATACTTCCGCTCCCGCTCCAGGGTGGAGGTGCGGTCGTGGCCGGGACAGACGTGGAAGTCTCCCTCCAGCTCGCCCAGCCGCTTGAGGGAGGCCATGATCTCCTCGTAGCTGCCCCCCCGCAGGTCGGTGCGGCCGCAGGAGCCGCAGAACAGGGTATCGCCGGTGAAGAGCACGTCCCCTACCTTCAGGGTAACGGAGCCCTTGGAGTGGCCGGGGGTATGGAGTACCTCAATGGTCAGGGAACCCAGGGGGAGGGTGTCCCCCTCGTCATAGTTGCTGAGGTCCTTCACCTCGGCGGCCAGGGGGAAGAGCTGGGAGCCCGCCCCGTTGGCGTCGGCCTGGTGGATGTAGACCTGCACGCCGGGCAACGCCTTCACCAGGTCGGGCACGGCGGTGGTGTGGTCGTAGTGGCCGTGGGTGAGGAGGATGTACTTCACCTCGCCCTCCGCCTTCTTTACCTGGTGGAGGATGCGCTCCCAGTCGTCGCCGGGATCGATGATGGCCATCAGGCCGCTCTCCTCATCCTGGAGAAAATAGCAGTTGGTGCCGATGGGTCCCACCTGCATGACAGATACCTTCATGGGTCGTTCCTCCTTATCCCTGTTCCGTATCGAAGAGAATGGTGACGGGGCCGTCGTTCACCGAGGCCACCTTCATATCCGCGCCAAACTCCCCGTGCTCCACCCGGAAGCCCTTCTGGTGGCACTGGTCCAGAAAACGCTCATAGAGGGGGATGGCCACGTCGGGCTTGGCGGCCCCGGTAAAGCCGGGGCGGCGGCTCTTGGTGTCGGCGTAGAGGGTAAACTGGCTGATGACCAGCAAGGACCCGCCCACCTGTTCCAGATTCAAGTTCATTTTGCCGTTTTCGTCCTCAAAGACCCGCAGATTGCAGATCTTTTCGGCCAGTTTATCGCAAACGGCCTCATTATCCTGGGGACCGACCCCCAGCAGGACCAGATAGCCCTGATCAATGGCGCCCCGCACGGTTCCGTCAATGGTGACGGAGGCGGAGGACACCCGGGTAACAACAGCTCGCATAATATTCGACTCCGTTTAACTGAATTCTATCTATTTTATCTGGTTGCCAGGATAACCAGAGAAACCATTCCGCCCAAAATCACACTCAGCGATACCGAAGCCCATACACCGGGCCACAGGGCGGGGTTCTTCTCTATGTCGTCCGGCGCCTGGACTGCCTTTTTGATGGCCGAAATCAGGCTGAAAACAAATACAAACGACCAAACAGGCCAGCTCCAGGCAAACAAAACGCCTAAAATCTCAAGCACCATGACAACCTCCTAACTCATCATTTGCCAGACGCTCTGGCCACATGATACACGCCCTGGATGTTGTTGAGCTTGTTGATGACGGTGGCCAGCTCCTCTTTGTCCTTGACCTCCACCACGATATTGATGCTGGCGTGGCCGTCAGGCAGAGACCGGGCGGTGAGGGCGTTTACCTTCACCTTGGCCGCCGACAGGGCCATGGCCACATCCAGGGTCAGGCCGTCCCGGTCCTTGGAGGACAGCTCCAGGGCGGTCTTGTAGTTGGGCAGGCTGCTCTCCACCCAGGACACCTTCACCCAGCGGTCAGCCTCCTCGGGCTTGCGCTTTTCAGGTGCGGCGTTGGGGCAGTCGGAGCGGTGGACGGACACGCCGTAACCCCGGGTGATAAAGCCGATGACCGGGTCGCCGGGGACGGGGGTACAGCACTTGGCAAACTTCACCAGGCAGTTGCCCAGTCCCTCCACGATAATACCCGAGTCGGAGTGCTTGGGCTTGACCTGGCCGGAGGTGGGCGTCTGGGCGGTGGAACCGGGGACAATGACGCTCTCGGCGGTGGTCTTGGCGGCAGCCGCCGCCTTTTCCGCCTGGAGACGGCCCAGACGGGCCAGTTCGTCCTTGATACGGGCCACGCTCTTCACCGCTGTGGTGCCGCCGTAGCCGATGGAAGCATACAGCTCATCCAGCGTGCCGAAACGCACCTTGTGGAGAATATGGGGCAGCACGTCCTCGGCGGTGATGGCCGTCATGGGGATCTTCATATGCTTGAGCTCCGCCTCAAAGAGGGCGCGGCCAGTGGCGATATTCTCCTCCCGGCGCTCCCGCTTGAACCACTGGCGGATCTTGTTGCGGGCCTCGTTGCTCTTGGCGATCTTCAGCCAGTCGCGGCTGGGGCCGCGGTTTTCAGGGCCGGTGATGATCTCGATGATCTCGCCGGTCTGCACCTTATGATCGATGGGCACGATGCGGTTGTTGACCTTGGCGCCGACCATGCGGTTGCCAACGGCGGAATGAATGGCGTAGGCAAAGTCGATCGCGGTGGCACCGGCGGGCAGGTTGATGACGTCGCCCCGCGGGGTGAAAGCAAACACTTCCTCCGGCAGCAGGTCGCTCTTAATGTCGCTGAGCAGGTCGGTGGCATCGGCGCTGGAGCGCTGGCTTTCTAACAGCTGGCGCACCCATGCCAGGCGCTCGTCCAGCTTATCACTGCTGCCGTTGGTGATTCCTGCCTTGTACTTCCAGTGGGCGGCGATGCCGTATTCGGCCATGCGGTCCATATCCCAGGTGCGGATCTGCACCTCAAAGGGGATGGCCTCGCGGCCGATGACGGTGGTATGCAGGCTCTGGTAGCCGTTTGGTTTTGGCGTAGAGATGTAATCTTTAAAGCGGTTAGGCAGCGGGTGGTACATGTCGTGGATGAGGCCCAGCGCGTTATAACACTCGGACACATTCTCGAGGATGATGCGCACGGCGTAAATATCGTAGATCTCCTCGAAATCCTTATTCTGCATGTACATCTTGCGGTAGATGCCGTAGATGCTCTTGACGCGGTGGCGGATGGTGGCTTTCTGGATGCCGTTTTCCGCCAGATGCTTGGCAATGGTGTGGCAGACCGTGTGCAGGAACTCGTCGCCGTGCTTGTTCAGCAGGTCGCGGATGGTTTCGTAGCCCACGGGGTCCAGGTAGTGCAGGCTGCGGTCCTCCAGCTCCTCCTTGATATTGCTGATGCCCAGGCGGTGGGCAATGGGGGCGTAGACCTCCATCGTTTCCAGAGCCTTATCGCGGCGTTTCTGCTCCGGCCATGCGTCGCCGGTGCGCATATTGTGCAGCCGGTCGCACAGTTTAATGATCATCACGCGGACATCCTGACTCATGGCCAGCAGCATCTTGCGCAGGTTCTCGGCCTGGCGGTCCTCGACATTGGAGAATTTGATCTGGGTCAGTTTGGTGACGCCGTCCACCAGCAGGGCCACATCGGGGCCGAATTTCTGCTTGATTTCGGCCACCGTGACGGGGGTATCCTCGGCCACATCGTGCATCAGGGCGGCGGCGATGCTCTCGCTGTCCATACCCAGTTCCACCAGAATGGACGCCACCGACAGCGGATGGCAGATATACGGCTCACCGCTGCGGCGGCGCTGACCGCCGTGGGCTTTCTCGGCCAATGCGTAGGCACGGTCGATCATATCGAAATCATAGGGGCGGCCGCTGTCCACCAGCGACTGCTTTAAGTCCTCATAGGTGATGGGCATTTTTACATCACCGGTTTGGGTGTTTTCCATATGAGATTCCCCTTTTGCATTTTATTCCTCTTTCACGCGAGAGTGTAGGAGTCGATGCTTGCATCGACCTGCGGGCGGATGACAAGCATCCGCCCCTACAGGATGTCACTTAACAACTGCTGCCAGCTTTTGCAGGATCGGCGCGCTGGCCAGGTCCTGCTTGGTGGTTACCGGCACGGGCAGCCAATGGCCGTTCTGCTCCTGGATCAGCCCCAGCTCGTGCAGGGCGGCCAAGCTGGTCAGGGTCTTGCCGGTGTTCTCCGGCCCTTGGGCGGCAAACACAGGCTGCAGATCGCCCGAGGCGACCTGCCCGCCCCGGATGCGCTTGTACAGCATCACGGTGTCGGCACGGTCGGGCAGCAGCGCGGCGGCGCGGGCGGGTTCCAGCGTGCCGCCGGTGCGGAACGCCTCGAACCAGGCGGCCTGCTCGCTGGGCAGATTGCCCAGCCCCGCGGGGCGGATGGCCCGCAGATGGGCCGAGACCATCGGCCCGCTGCGCCCGGTAAAGATCGAAACTTCCAGCGCGGCTTCCACCGCCGTGCCCACCGGGTAGGCAAAAGTCGACGGTGCTACGCCGAAGATTGAGGCAAACAGGGTATCGTTGCCCTGGCGCAGCCGCACCCGGGTGTGGCGTCCCTCGGCGCCCATAGGCCAGATACCATCGATCATAGCGTCGCAGACCAGCAGCACCGGCATGGGGTTTTCCCGTCCAAAGGGCGCCAGACGGGAGAGTTCCTGCACGTTGGGCAGCGTCAGCTCCGAGAGCTGCACCGCGGCGTCCAGTTTCAGTTCCGGCGCACCGGGGCGCGGCGCATGCTCGGCCGCCCAGGCGTTGATGGCCTGGCGGAAAGCGGGCAGCTTTTCTTCCTCAATTTCCACACCGGCGGCCGCCGCATGCCCGCCAAAGCGGGTCAGGTATTGGGCGCAGCCAGCCAACGCACCGTGCAGGTCGAACGGGTCGGGTGCACGGCCACTGCCGCGTCCCTCTCCATTTTGCAGCGAGATGACGATGGCGGGGCGGTTGTACTTTTCCATCAGCCGCGCGGCCACAATACCGATAACGCCGGGGTGCCAGTCCTCGCCGGAGACCACCAATACGCGGTCCCGCTGGCGGGCAGGGTCGGCTTCCAGCGTCTTTTGGGCGGCAGCGAACACTTCCTGTTCCGTCTGCTGGCGCTCGGTGTTGATCTCCGCCAGGCGGGCGGCAATGCCGGCGGCCTGGGCTTCATCGGTGCAAAGCAGCAGCTTTAACGCGACCGCCGCATTATCCATGCGGCCCGCTGCGTTCAGCCGCGGGGCCAGGCTGTAGCTGACGGTGTCCGCGGTGACGGGCTTGCCCGCGACCCCGGCGTTTTCCATCAACGCCTGCAGGCCGGGGCGCATCGTGTCCTGCAAAAGGGCAAGGCCCTCCCGCACGAGGGTGCGGTTCTCCCCCACCAGCGGCATCACGTCGGCCACGGTACCCAGGGCCACCAGCTCACCGTACATTTCCAGCAAGTCCGCAGGCTCGCAGCCTTCCAGCGCGGCACAAAGCTTAAAGGCCACACCCGCGCCGCACAGATCCTTGAACGGGCTTTCATCGTCAGCCCGCTTGGGGTCAACCACCGCCACGGCATCGGGCAGTGTATCGCCGGGCAGATGGTGGTCGGTCACGATAAGGTCCAGCCCAAGCTCCTTGGCGCAGGCGGCTTCCTCGATGGCCGAAATGCCGTTATCCACGGTCACAACCAGATTAAAGCCCTTTTCGGCCAGGCTTTCCAGCGCCGGGCGGGTCAGACCGTAGCCGGTGCCGCGGGTGGGCAGCTTGCAGCGCACGTGGGCGCCCATACTGCTTAAACATTCATACAAAATGGCGGTGGCAGAGATACCGTCCACGTCATAGTCGCCATAAATAACGATGGTCTCCTCGTTTTCCACGGCCTGCTCGATGCGGGCCACGGCTTTGTCCATATCCCGCAGCAGGAACGGGTCCGAAAGTTCGGCCCCGGCTCCCAGCAGGGCCTGCACTTCGGCCGGGTCGGTACAGCCGCGGGCGGCCAGTACCCGGCGCAGCAGCGCACCGCACCCGGCCCCGGCCAATGCCTGCTCGGCGGCGGGGTCTGCGGTTTTGATCTGCCAGGCGGGATAGTTCATAAACGGGTTCTCCTTTTATCTTTTACTTTACCTTAAAGTCCGCGTCAAAATCATGGGTCAGGCCATCCTGGCGCAGCATGGCTTCCAGGGTGTCGATCTCGGTGGAAACGTCCATGCTCACATCTTGCAAAAGGGTGTCGTACAGTTTGGTGTAGGCCCCATTCAGCGTATGCAGGATGGCGGTGATGTCCCGCCGGATCTCGGCGGCGTTGGCGGTGTCGCTCTCCCCTAACCCTTGCGCCGTGTCCAGCAGCTTGCGGGTGGTGGGCAGGTAATACTCGCGGAAGCGGCGCACCCGGGGCAGCTGCTCGGGGTGATTATGCACGAAGCCCAAAATCGACGCGCAGGTCTTCTGCATCCGGGTCAGTTCTTCGTCCGTCTGGATACCCAGCTTGCCACGGCAGATTTTTAGATAGTTCAAAAAATCCACGCCGTCGCGGTTGAATTGTTCGGCATCCGTCAGGGTTTGCACGGGCGCGGCCTGCGGGGCCGGGGTACCGGCCGGGCAGAGGGAATCGTCCAGATACAGCGTGCTGTAGTCGTCGCTGATGGCGGCGTTGGGCAGGTCGCCGTTGGCCACAGCTTTGGCCACCGTGTCGTAGGCTTTTTCCTGCTTAATTTGGGCCTTGCGGGCCAGGGATGGCAGGTCGCAGGTCCAATCGTTGGCGGCTCGCAGCAGTTTGCGCAGGCGGCCAAAGTAGCTGAGCTTTTTCATACCCACAATGGCCATGAACAGAAAACCCAGCGTGATCGGGTAAAATACAGCGGTCAGAATCGGCAGCGCCACAAATTCGTCGGGTGTCAGTCCCAGCGTACCCGCGCCGACAGCGGTCAGGATGCCCAGCACCAGCGCTGCGATGCCGAAGCAGCCGGTGAAGGTCCAGCCCCCAGCCGTAAGCACCAC
>OGEZ01001040.1_pt1 | contig 16464 bp, 18 predicted proteins | sample 1570831 | NCBI WGS metagenome assembly OGEZ01 (sample SAMEA2582059, study PRJEB24529) | metagenome | biome: Human gut stool | place: China | collected 2011
AGAAGAACCCCACCGTGGCCTTCAGGATGTGGGGCGGGATCTGCTCCGGCTTGGGGTCCAGGCCGGCCACGGTGGGGTTCTTCTTGGCAATGATCTTCTCCTGCAAAACATCAAACGACATCTTTATGTCCTCCCTTATCTGTCTTCATAGACGATCTTACCGCCTACGATGGTATATTTCACTTTGCCCTTCAGCTCCCGGCCGGCGAAGGGGGTATTGCGCCCCTTGGAGGCAAACTGCTCCGGGTCCACGGTCCAGGTCTCGTTGGGGTCGAAGATGGTGAAGTCGGCCTCTCCCCCCAGACTCAGCCGGCCCTTGGGGATCCCCAGGATACAGGCCGGATTGAAGGTCATCTTCTTCAGGATGTCGGAGAGGTCCATCTCCCCGGTGTGGTAGAGGGCGGTGAGGGTGGCTCCCAGAGAGGTCTCCAGGCCCACCATGCCGCTGGGCGCTTCGGCCAGGGGCTTTGCCTTCTCCTGGGCGGAGTGGGGCGCGTGGTCGGTGGCGATGGCATCGATGGTGCCGTCCTTGAGTCCGGCGATGATGGCCTCCACGTCCTTCTTGGTGCGCAGGGGGGGATTCACCCGGGCCATGCTCCCCTTCTCGGGTACGATGTCCTCGGTAAGGGAGAAATACTGGGGGCAGGTCTCACAGGTGATGGCAACGCCCCGCTTTTTCATCCGGCGGATGATATCCACGCTCTTGGCAGTAGATACATGGCAGATGTGGACGTGGGCGCCGGTCTCTTCGGCCAGCATGGCGTCCCGCATGACCATGATCTCTTCGGCGATGGCGGGCCGACCCTCCAGCCACAGCTGGCGGGATACGCTGCCCTCATTGACCGCACGGCCTTCCACCATGGTGGTGTCCTCGCAGTGGCACAGTACCGGCATCTCCAGACGCTTGGCGTGGATCATCACATCCCGCATCAGGTTTGCGTTGTCCACATTGCAGCCGTCATCAGACAGAGCGATTGCGCCCGCCTTTTTCAGGGCGTCGGCATCCGAAGGCTCCTCGCCACGCATGCCCATGGAGACGGCGGCGATGGGGTAGACGTGCACGCCGTTGGCCTGAGCAGCCTTGTCTTTGACATAGCGGACCTGCTCCGGAGTGTCCACCACCGGATCGGTGTTGGCCATGCAGGCCACCGAAGTAACGCCGCCGTGAGCGGCGGCGGCAGTACCGGTAAAAATGTCCTCTTTGTAGGTGAGGCCGGGGTCACGCAGATGTACGTGCATGTCCACCAGACCGGGGCACACCACAAGACCGTCCGCATCGATTACCTGGTCAGCCTCTTGACGAATATCCTTTTCCAGCTGGACCACTTTTCCGTTTTCGATATACAGGTCCTGGATGGATACGGTGCCGCTTACCGGGTCCACGACTCGTCCGTGTTTGATCAGAAGTTTCATAATAAAGAATCCTCCAAAGGGTAGGGCAAATGCCCAATGCAGTTTTCGAAAAACGCGCAGGAATGCGCGCACATACTCAAACTAAATTATAGCGGAATCCACAGGATTTAGCAACGCATTTTTCCCCGAAACCGGAAAGAATAACAATGCGCGCCAAACAAGCCGTTTTGGTGCGGGAAAGGACGTGAAGAAGCGATGAACGGATGCGGATATGGAAAGTTTTTTCTGGGCATGACCATGGGCATGGCGGCTGGCGCCGCTATGGGCATGACCATGGCCCCCTCTCGCCGTGAGATGCGGCGGGTGGCTCACAAGGCGGCTAAGAATGTCACCGAAGCGGTGGAGACTCTTACCGACGCCATGGGGATGTGAGCAAAGGCCCGGCGGAGCAGATCGCTCCGCCGGGCAAAAATGATGCTTGACAAGTTGGTTAGCATATGCTAATTTATGAGTTGGTTAGCGGAAGCTAACTATAAGGAGGGATCACACTGACTAACTTGGATCATCTGCTTGCAGCCCACTGTGCCCCGGCTTTGGCGGGGATCAAGCCAGCCAGTCTGGTTTCCTGCCAGCGCAGTCAGTTTCCTCAGCTGTCCCGGCAGCTGGAGGAGTACCGCAGGGCCTTTGCTCCCAAAGACGTACACTTCCGGATTTTATGTGCCTGTTCCAAGCGCTATCTGCTGCTGGTCTACCGCCGTCGCCTGCTGGAGCAGTGTCTTGCGCAGGAGAAGGTGGTTACGCTGCTGGAGCAGTTTGGCTATCGCCGGGAGGAATCATTGGAGACCAAGCTGGACCGTCTGGCCCGCCGGGCAGCGGGTCAGGGGGGATTCCCCCATGAAATCGGGCTGTTTCTGGGCTACCCTGTGGAGGACGTAGAAGGATTCATCCGCTATGGCGGTGCGGGCTGTAAGCTGTGCGGCTGCTGGAAGGTATATGGCGATGTGCCCAGCGCCTCCCGACAGTTTGCCCGGATTGCCCGGGTGTGCCGCACCTGTGTGCGGCGGGTAGAGCAGGGAGAGACCCTGTTTGAAGTGTTTGCTGTGGCATAGCCAAGTATATATGAATATTTTAGGAGGTTCACCATGAGTAAGATTGCTGTGATCTATTGGAGCCAGACCGGAAACACCGAGATGATGGCCAACGCCATCGCGGAGGGGATCCGGGAAGCGGGCGCGGAGTGCGACGTGCTCAGCGTGCCCGCGGTGAGCGCCGACCAGGCCGCGGAATATGAGAAGCTGGCCCTGGGCTGCCCCGCCATGGGAGCCGAGGTGCTGGAGGAGATGGACTTTGAGCCCTTCTTCACCGAGCTGGAGCGCCGTCTCAGCGGCCGCCCGGTAGCCCTGTTCGGCTCGTACGGCTGGGGGGATGGCCAGTGGATGCGGGACTGGGTGCAGCGCACCCAGGACGCCAACGCCAACCTCTACCAGGAACAGGGCCTGATGATCAACGAGACTCCTGACGAGGATGGTCTGGAGCAGTGCCGGGAGTTTGGCCGGGGCTTTGCCAAGTATTAAGGGAATACATAGAAAAACGGACGGTTTCCAGGAAACCGTCCGTTTTTCTTATGGAAAGGAATGAAAGTAAGCAAGCATCAGTTGGGGCGGTACTTGTCCACCACAGCCTTCATAGCCTCCCACTGGTCCTCCATGTCGGCCACCAGCTTAAACTGGGTGCGGCAGCGGTCCAGGTTCTGACCCTCGCGGTGGGTGCGGAAGTAGTGGTCGCCCTCCAGATAGTCGGTGAGGAAGCGGATGCCGCACTCCAGGGTCATCAGCTTGGCACCCCAGGGCAGATAGTCCAGCTCGGCCTGGGTAAGAGCGCCGTTGGCTCCCTCCAGGAAGCCCTGGGTGTACACCTCAAACAGGGACAGATCGAAGTTTACCTTGGACAGGTCCTTCTCATCCTCGGCACAGTGGTTGGCGCCAAAGCGGATGGAATCGCCGAAGTCGTTGATGGACAGGCCGGGCATTACGGTGTCCAGGTCGATGACACACACGCCCTCGCCGCTCTTGCGGTCCATGAGCACGTTGTTGAGCTTGGTGTCGTTGTGGGTCACGCGCAGGGGCAGCTTGCCGTCCCGCAGAGCCTGGAGAGCTACGGAGCAATCAGCCTCCCGGGCGGTGACAAAGTCCAGCTCCGCCTGCACGTCCTTTACCCGGCCCATGGCATCGGCAGCCACGGCAGCCTTCAGCTTGGCCAGGCGGTCCTCGGTGTCGTGGAAGCGGGGAATGGTCTCATACAGGGTGTCGGCGGGATAGTCCTTGAGCATCTGCTGGAAGCGGCCGAAGGCCCGGGCGGAGGCAGCAAACAGCTCCGGGGTCTCGGCGGACTGGAGGCATTTGGTGTCCTCAATGAAGGGGTAGACACGCCAGGCGCCGCCCTCGGGGTCGGTATAGAAGTTTTTGCCGTCCTTGGTGGCGTAGACACACATAGTCTCCCGGGTGGGGTCGCCGCCGGCTTCGGCGATGACCTTGCCCAGATAGGAGGTGACGCCCACGATGTTGGCCATCACCTGCTCGGGGTGATGGAAGGCGGCAGAGCTGATGCGCTGGAGAATAAACCGGCGGCAGGGGTCCTCGCCGGGCTGGGTGTGGACACAGAAGGTATCGTTGATGTGGCCGGAGCCATAGCGCACCGCGCCAACGACCTGACCGCCGAAATCAAAGGCGTTCAGAGCGTCCTGCAGAAACTGTTCAGCCTGAGACATGTTCTTATACCTCCCACAGCTTGTCGGGGTAGAGACCGTTGGCGGTCATCTCCGCAATGGCGTTGACCACCACGGGCTTGTCCTCCCGATAGGTAACGCCGTACCACTTGTCAGTGCTGCGCAGCACCTTGACACGGGCCTTCTTCTCCTCCAGCAGCTGGCGGCACAGGGCCCAAATCTTCTTCTCCATGGCTTTTAACCTCCCTTTTTTCATTGGGAAGCTTCAAAGCAGACGCACAAAGCCGCACCGACACCACCCCCTGAACGGGGACGGGCCTGTGCGGCAACACTCCCATGGATCTACGGCTCCTCAGACTGCCCGGAACAAGGCAAGGGGACGCCGTAAGGGAACGTCGCTGGCTGTTTTGAAACTTCGACTGCCGGTATCCACTTACCTTTCCTCCTTTTCAGTCAATTCATGTAGGCGGCAATGCCGCTCTGCCCGGTCAGTATAGCACCCGCGCGGTGGATGTTTCAACCCCGCGCCGCAAAATTTTGCCATTCTTCACAGTTTTTTAAAATTTACCAAAGTGGTGCCAAAGGCGACCAAAAGGGCGGCAAATCCGCCCTTTCCGTCCCGTTCTCCGCCTCTGCGCCCCCATGCGGCAATTTCCCGACCGCCTCGACAGATTCCGGCAAAATTCCGCCGGTCCTTTGTGTATGATAGTCCTGTCAAATCCAACATCTTGTGACAACTCAGAAAGGATGACCACAGTATGCAGGAACTTTTTAAGGGATATGTGTTGCTGTTCAACGCACTGAGCGAAACGGAAGAAGCACTGGCGCGGCTGCGCGCCGACCTGATGGCCGCCCAGCAGCAGGCGGAGGAGCTGTATCTTTCCCAGGGGGAATCCGGCAGTTGCGCCGACGAGGAACATCCGGTACAATAAGGGGCAGGCGCCATAGGCGCCGCACCACGTACAAGGAGGACCCCTCATGCTGCACATCGGCTGTCACCTCTCCTCGTCCAAGGGCTTTGCCGCCATGGGCCGCCAGGCACTGGACATGGGAGCGGACACCTTTCAGTTTTTCACCCGCAATCCCCGGGGAAGCCGGGCCAAGGCCCTGGACACGGAGGACATCCGCGCCCTGGAGCAGCTGCTCCGCCAAAACGGCTTTGCCCCGCTGGTGGCCCACGCCCCTTATACCCTGAACCTCTGCGGCGCCGCGGAGGAAAACCGGACTTTTGCCCGGGACACCATGGCCGACGACCTTGCCCGGCTGGAGCATCTGCCCGGCCAGTATTATAACTTCCACCCCGGCAGCCACGTGGGCCAGGGCATCGAGGCAGGCATCGGCCTCATCGCCCAGGGCCTCAATGCCATTTTGCGCCCCGGCCAGTCCACCACCGTGCTGCTGGAGACCATGGCAGGCAAGGGCAGCGAGGTAGGCGGCCGGTTTGAGGAGCTGCGGGAGATTTTGGACCGGGTAGAGCATGCAGAGCAGGTGGGCGTTTGCCTGGATACCTGCCACGTCTGGGACGCGGGCTACGACATCGCCGGCGACCTGGACGGCGTTCTGACGGAGTTTGACCGCGTGATCGGCCTGAACCGTCTCAAGGCGATCCACCTGAACGACAGCTGCAACGGCCTGGGCAGCCACAAAGACCGCCACGCCTGTATCGGCGCGGGCTGCATCGGCCTGGAGGCCCTGGTGCGGGTGGTGCGCCACGAGGCCCTGCGGGGCCTGCCCTTCTGCCTGGAGACACCCAACGACATCCCCGGCTACACCGCCGAGATCGCCCTGCTGCGCCGTGCGGCGGAGCAGGCGTAAAAAAAGACGTCCCGGACATCCGGGACGTCTTTTTTTGCGGGGTTTCAGTCGTAGCGCAGGGCGTCGATGGGGTTGAGCACCGCCGCCTTTTTGGCAGGCAGGTAGCCGAACACCACGCCGATGCCGGTGGACACGCCGAAGGCCACGGCCACCGCCAGCAGCGTGGGCGTGACGGTGATGGGCGTATCCGGCAGCACTGCGGCGATGAGGGTCGTTGCGCCGGCGGAGAGGATGTAGCCCAGCAGAATGCCCAGCACGCCGCCCAGGGAGGAGGTGGTGGCCGCCTCGATGACGAACTGGCGCATGATGGCGCTCTCCCGGGCACCCAGGGCCTTGCGGATACCGATCTCCCGGGTGCGCTCCGTGACGGACACCAGCATGATGTTCATGATGCCGATGCCGCCCACCACCAGTGAGATGGCGGCGATGCCCGCCAGGATGTAGATGATCATGTTCACCATGGAGTTCATCTCATCCACCAGCTCGGCCATGCTGGTGACGGTGTAGGCGCTGTCGTCGGAAAAGACGCTGTACAGCTCCTGCTCTACCAAAGCCTTGGCCTGGGTGATCTGGTCCGTATCCTGCACGGTGATCACATAGCTGGAGATGGTGCCGGTGAAGCTCAGCCGGGCGGCGGTGGAGTAGGGGAGATAGATGCAGTCGTCGCTGCCGCCCTCCTCCAGCTCGGAGCCCTGCTGATCCAGCACGCCCACGATGGAAAACGTGGTGCCGCCGATCTTCACGCTCTGGCCCACGGCATTGCCGCCGAAGTAGGCCTGGTTCAGATACTCGCCCACCACGCAGACCTTCTTGCGGTTTTTCATGTCCGTGTACTGGAGCCCCCGGCCCTGGGCCACCTCGTAGCCCTTCATGGAAAAGTAATCCTCGCTGACGCCGGTGGCGGAGGTGGAGGAGAGGGTGTCGCTGCCGATCTTCACGCTGCTCATCATGTTCACCGTGGGGGAGATGGCCTTGAGCATGTCGCTGTGCTCATCCACCATGGCGTACATGTCCTCCTCGCTGACGCTGCGGGAGGAGCCCCGGCCCATGACCATCACGTTGAGGGAGTCCGTGCCCATGTCGGCAAAGCTGTCGCGGATATAGCCCTGCATACCGCTGCCAAGACCCACGATGACGATGACGGCGGTGACGCCGATGATGATGCCCAGCATGGTCAAAAACGTGCGCATTTTGCTGGAGCGGATGTTTTTCAGGGCCAGGAGAAACGTCTCGGAAAAGCTCATCGGACGCCTCCTTTCCCGGCAAGGCCCGGCGTGACCACCGCCCGGGGGTCCTGGGCGTCGCCGTCATAGACCACATGGCCGTCCTCCAGGCGGATGATGCGCTGGGCCTGGACGGCGATGGAGTTATCGTGGGTGATGAGCACCACGGTGTTGCCCGCCGCATGGAGCTGCTGGAGCATGGTGAGCACCTCCCGGCCGGTGTGGGAGTCCAGAGCGCCGGTAGGCTCGTCGGCCAGGATGACCGCCGGATCTCCGGCCAGGGCCCGGGCGATGGACACCCGCTGCTGCTGGCCGCCGGAGAGCTGGGCAGGCTTGTGGCGGAGCTTATCTCCAAGGCCCACCAGCTCCAGCGCCAGCTTGGCCCGCTCCCGCCGCTCCGCCTTGGGCATGCCGGCGTACATGAGGGGCACCTCCACGTTTTCCAGCAGCGTCAGCTTGGGCAGCAGGTTATACTGCTGGAAAATGAACCCCAGCATCTTGTTGCGGATGGCTGCCAGCTGATTTTTGTTCATCTGCCCCACGTCCTGACCGTCCAGCAGGTACGTGCCGGAGGTGGGCACATCCAGACAGCCGATGATGTTCATACAGGTGGACTTACCGGAGCCGGACTGACCCACGATGGCCACGAACTCCCCCTTCCGGATGGAAAAGGAGATGTGGTCCGCCGCCCGGACGGTGCTCTCGCCCATCTGATAGAACTTGCATACGTCCCGGAATTCGATCAGCGCGCTCATCCTCTGGGCCCTCCGCCGCCTGCGCCGCCGGCAGGACCGCCGCTGACCATCACGGCGCCGCCGCCCATGGGCATCATCATGGCCATTTCGCCGCCGGAGGAGGTGGGGATATAGGCCACGGTGTCGCCCTCCTGCAGCCCGGAGAGGATCTCGATGTAGCTGTCGTCACTGACGCCCGTCTCCACGGACACGTACACGTAGCCCTCGGGGGCCTCCTGGTCCAGGGCGTTGGCTGCGCTGGGGGAGTCGGCGGTGATGAGCACCGTGTCGCCCCGGTTCACGGCGCCGGACGGGATGGCCAGCACGTCTTCCGCCTGGTCCAGCACGATCTCGGCGTCCACGTTCATACCCGGCAGGAGGCCGTCCGTCTCGTCGATGCGGACGGTGACGGGGTAGGTGGTGATGCCGCCGGAGGTGGTGCCCGCCACGGATACCCGGGTCACCGTGCCGGTGTAGGTCTTGCCCTCCACGGCGTCGGCGGTGATCTCCACCGTCTGGCCCACGGCCACAGAGCCGATATCCAGCTCGTCGATGTTCATGGTCATCTCCAGGTAGCTCAGGTCGTAGATGGTGCACAGAGCGCCGGAGGAGCCGCCCTCCACCTTGTCGCCGGCCTTGGCCGTCTTGGTGACCACCGTGCCGGAGATGGGCGCGGTGATCTGGTAGTCCTCCAGCTTATCCGCCGCGTTCTGGACGTTGCTCTGGGCGTTTTCCAGGTTGATGCGGGCATTTTCGATCTGATTGTCCACGCTGTCGCCGGTGATGGTGCAGATCCGGTCCCCGGCGGAGATGGAGTCGCCGGCCAGGAAGTTCAGTCCGCTGATCTTGCCGGAGGCCTGGGCGGTGATGACGCTGCTCTCGCTGATCTGGATGGGGGACTCACCGTAGCTGACGTAGCTGCCGATGGAGGCGCTGGCAGTATAGTTGGACGTGACCAGGCCGGGGTTCACCGCCTTGACCCGGACGGTGGTCAGCATCATGCCGTTGTCGGAGACCATCTCTCCCTGGGACACGGCGGTGACCGTGCCGGTCAGGGTGCCGGCCAGGCCGTCGATGAAGATGGTGGCCGTCTGGCCCTCGTAGAAGTCACTGCTGTCGGCGTAGGCAAAGAGGAAATCGATGTACAGGTTATTGTCGCCCACGATCTTCAAAATCTCCGTACCGGCGGAGACGCTGTCGCCGTTGCGGACGTACACCTCGCTGACCGTGCCGCCCAGGTCCGCCTCCGGGTACTTGGCCGCCACCGCCTGGTCGTAGCTGCTTTTGGCCTGGGAGTAGCTGTTCTGTGCCTGGGTCTGGCTGCTGGAGGCGTCGGAGGCGTCCAGGGTATAGAGAAGCTGTCCCTCCTCCACCAGGTCTCCCTCTTCAAACGTGTCCGAGAGCACTTCCGCGGACACCAGGGTATTCACCGTGTAGGAGTTGGCCGGTTCCAGCGTGCCGCTGGAGCTGAGGGAGTTGGTGATGGAGCGGCGCTGGGCCTGCTCCTCCATGTAGGAGATCTCCGCGGCAGAGGCCTCCGGCGTGCGCCGGCGGCTCCCGCCAAAGCCGCCCGCCGCCACCGCGATGGCCAGCACCAGCGCGATCCACTTCTTTTTTCCCTTCAGCCGGGTCCACTTGCGCCGGGGCCCCTGGGGCGCAGGCTCCTGGGTACGAGCGGGCGATTCTAGCAGTTTTTCATCCATTTCTTGCCGTTCCTTTCTATGGGTTCTCTGTGAAAATCCGGTCTCAGCTTAACCGGGAAAGCTAAAACAAAGCTGAAAGGAACGGGCCTATTCCGGTTTTTTACTTGAATTTTTCCTTTTTTTGCCGCCGGGCACAAAAAAACGGACGGCGCATAGCGCCGTCCGTTCTTTCTTTCATTCTGCGGAAGGAACAGGACCTCAGTCCCGCTGCTCCCAGGCCATGTCCCAGAAGGAGGCCTCGTACCGGGAGCAGGCGGTGAAGATCTCCTCCAGATACTTCAGCTGGGGCTCCGTATAGTCCGCCGTCAGCCGCTCCAGCATGTCCTTGAGGATCACGTTGTTGCCCGTGTAGCGGTCGGTGATATAGCCCCGCACCCACCGTCCGTACAGAGGATGGTCGGGCGCTTCGGGCCGCTCTTCCACGATCTTGCGGGCGATGACCTCATAGCTGTACGCGCAGGAGAAGATGGCCGTCAGCACCTCCGCCTCGCCGCCCTTGTAGGCCACGCTGAGCATGTAGGAGGTGTAGGAGCGGTTGTCCTGGGCGATGGGCGTGCGGTCCAGCTCCTCCTGGGTGATGCCGAACATGCCCATGTAGCCGTTGTGGACGTTCACCTCGCCGTCCAGGATGGCCTGGATGTACTTGGCGAAGAGCTTCATGACCTCCACGCTCTTGCTCTTGGCCACGCCCACGGCGAACACCTTGGTGTAGTCCATCAGGTACCAGTAGTCCTGAATGATGTAGCGCCGGAATTTTTCCACATCCAGCGTGCCGTCCCGGAGTCCCTGGACGAAGGGCTTTTCATGATAGCTCTCCCAGATATCCTCCGTGGCTTTCAGCAGCCGTTCCACCGTGCTCATGCCATGCCTCCTTTTTTCACCATGGCCCGCCGCATGATGCCCAGCGGCAGAGCCGTTACGATCACAATGCTCAAAATACCCTCGATGAGACGAGAGGAGTTGAACGCCAGGCTGTAGCCCCAGGCGCCCCAGCCGTCCCAGGCGTTCTGGGAATAGAAGATCACGCCGCTGAGTACATGGCCCACGCAGCGGATGGCCACGGCCACCGCCATGCCGCACACGGCTTTCCACCGCTTGTCTGCGCCGAACACGCCGGCGTAGCCCAGGCAGGAAAAGCACACCAGCTGCTGGACAAAGATCTGGGCCCAGTGGACCGCCTCCCAGCCGGGGATGAGGATCATGGCCAGGATGCCGCACACCCAGCCCGTCAGCATAGAAAGGCGATAGTCGTACACCAGGGCCAGCAGCATCAGCGGGATCCAGGACCCGCAGGTGATATTGGAGCCGGTGGGCAGGGGGATGCGGATGGTGGCCAGCACCAGCGTCAGGGCGCACACCACGCCGCCCAGACACACGGCCCGGGTGTCCAGCTTCACGCCGCGGCAGAGCCACACCGTCACCAGCAGATACGCCACGGCAAATACCGCGGTGATGACGGAAGAGATCATTCCACGAACGCTCCCTTCAGGTCAAACATGTGGTCCATGGGGCCGGAGCCGTGGCCCAGGTCCAGCTGGGCCGCCAGGGCGCCGGAGAGGTAGGCCTTGGCCCGCTCCACAGATTCAGCCAGGTCATAGCCCTTGGCCAGGTTGGAGGCGATGGCGCTGGAGAGGGTGCAGCCGGTGCCGTGGGTGTTGGGGTTGTCGATGCGCCGGCCCATGAACCACCGGGCCTGACCATCCTTCCACAAAAGGTCGTTGGCGTCGTTGAGCTGGTGGCCGCCCTTGCACAGCACGGCGCAGCCGTACTTCTCGCTGATGATCCGGGCGGCGGCGGTCATATCCTCCGCCGTGCGGATCTCCATGCCGGAGAGGATCTCCGCCTCCGGGATGTTGGGGGTGAGGACCTCCGCCAGGGGCAGGAGGCACTCCTTCATGGCGTCCACCGCGTCCTCCCGCAAAAGCCGGGCGCCGGAGGTGGCCACCATGACCGGGTCCACCACGATGTGCTTTGCGCCGTAGTGCCGGAGCTTTTCGGCGATGACCCGGATCAGCTCCGCCGAGGAGACCATGCCGATCTTCACCGCGTCGGGGAAAATATCCGTGAACACGGCGTCCAGCTCCGCTGCCAAAAAGGCGGGGGTGGCCTCCTGAATGTCTGTGACGCCGGTTGTATTCTGGGCGGTGAGAGCCGTGACCGCGCTCATGGCGAATACGCCGTTGGCCGTCATGGTCTTGATGTCCGCCTGGATCCCGGCGCCTCCGCTGGAGTCGCTTCCAGCGATCGTCAATGCTGTTTTCATGTGGATGCTTCCTTTCTGCATTGAAGTTTTATTCCGCGATGCAAGGTGGTGCCCCCAATGCACCGCGCGTCGGAAATCCCCCTGCCGCTTACCGGACGGGAAATTTCCTCCTTCTTCGGCGAAAGCGGGGCTTTCGCCGAGTTGGGACAAAAATTATATCTTACCGGGCGATCTGCTCGGCCAGGCCATGGAGTTCCCGGGCCGCCGCGGCCACGTCCTTCTGGGCAAACAGGGCGGATACCACCGCCACGCCCGCAAGGCCGCAGCCGGAAAGCTCCAGGATGTTGTCACGGCCGATGCCGCCGATGGCCACCACCGGGATGTCCACCGCCGCCGTCACGGCCCGGATCACGTCGTGCCCCACGGGCTTGGCGTCGGTCTTGGTGCCGGTGACAAAGGCCGCGCCCACCCCCAGGTAGTCCGCGCCGGCGGCCTGGGCCGCCTGGGCCTCCGCCACGGAGTGGGTGGAGACGCCGATGATCTTGTCCGGCCCCAGCAGCGCCCGGGCCCGGCCCGCCTCCAGATCCTCCTGGCCCACATGGACGCCGTCGGCGCCCACGGCGGCGGCGATGTCCACGTTGTCGTTGATGATGCTCACCACGCCCCGGCGGCGGCAAAGGGCCACAAAGCGCTCCGCCAGGTGCAGAAATTCCTCCCGGGATGCATGCTTTTCCCGCAGCTGCACCACGCCGGCGCCGCCGTCGATGGCCGCTTCGATCTGGGCGAAAAAGACGTCCTCGTCCGCCGCCCAGGCCCGGTCCGTCACGGCGTAGAGCCGCATCTGCTGGTGTGTAAGCTTCATAGTTCGCTCCTCCAAAAAACAAAAAATCCGCAGACACCCGATGTTGGGCAGCCTGCGGCGCAAAGCACACTATTTCCCTCCGTTGGCATGATCCAAATCAGGTCTAGGGTCGAGACCTTGCAGCCTCCTCTCAGCCCGCGCCAGCGGACTCCCCGTTTTTTCAACGAAAACATCATACGCTCCTTTCCCGGCCTTTGCAAGCCCTCTTGACAATCTTTGGCGAAAATGCAATAATATTCGGCGGAAAACAGGGGAGCCCTCGGGCTGAGAGGGAGCGAACGCTCCGACCCTTTGACCTGATGTGGGTAATGCCACCGTAGGGACATCGCGATGCAGCAACGGCGAGGCCCTCCGCGGCCTTGCCGTTTTCCACTTCTTTGAAGAAAGGATGTGTAAGGGAGAATACCTGCGGCGCCCCGGTTTTCCGGGAGCGGACAGAGGGGGAGCGCCCTGTGTCCGGGCCAAAAACACAGCGATGGGAAGCCGTGTTCCGGCGTGAGAGGAGGCCAGTAAGCCTCGACCGAAGTTTCCACCCACAGGCGAAGTGTACGCCTGTGCCTTGCCATGCAAGGGGAAAACGCTGTGTACATTCCGTTTTCTCCCTGCCGATTCTGACATATCAAAGGAGATCGATCTTATGAACCGCAGTTATGTGAAGAAGCTGGCCCTGGCCGGCATGCTGTGCGCCGTGGCCGTGGCCGGCAGCACCTTTTCCTTCCCCGTCTTTTCCAGCAAGTGCGCCCCCGTGCAGCACATGGTAAACGTGCTGTGCGCCGTGTTCCTGGGCCCGGGCTACGGCCTTGGCGTCGCCTTCGTGGCGAGCCTGCTGCGCAACCTCCTGGGCCTTGGCAGCCTCCTGGCCTTCCCCGGCAGCATGTGCGGCGCTCTGCTGTGCGGCCTCATGTACAAAAAGACCGCGAACCTGCCCGCCACCCTCTGCGCGGAGGTGTTCGGCACCGGCATCATCGGCGGCCTTTTGTCCTATCCCATCGCCATCGCTTTCATGGGCGTGGTGGCCGGCACCATCGGCTACACCGCCTATGTGGTGCCGTTCCTGGTGTCCACCGTGGGCGGCAGCCTCATCGCCGGCGCCCTGGTGCTGGCCCTCAAGTCCAGCGGCGCCCTCAAGTCCATGCAGTCCGCCCTGGAGCACTGAGAAGCGTTTTGTGACCGTCTGAAAGAAGGAGCCCCCATGTCCATTCTCTCCCCCCTGGACGCTCTGCGCCGCCGTCGTCCCCTGGTGCACTGCGTCAGTAACATCGTCACCGCCAATGACTGCGCCAACGTACTGCTTGCCGCCGGCGCCAGCCCCATCATGGCCCAGGCCATGGAGGAGATGGCTGAGATCACCGCCGGGTGCGACGCCACCGTTCTCAACACCGGCACGCCGGAGGGTCCCCATCGCTGGGACCTTTGCCGCCTGTGCGGCGCTCTGGCCGCGGCGGACCGCCAGCCGGTGGTGCTGGACCCGGTGGGCGTGGGCGCCTCCGCTTTCCGTCTTGCAGGGGTGGAGTCGCTGCTGGAGGCATTCACCCCCACGCTGGTGCGGGTGAACCTGGGGGAGGCCCAGGCCCTGCTGCACCAAAAGAGCCGGGAGCGGGGCGTGGACAGCGCCGACGCGGAGGAAAAAGAGCATCTAGCCTGTGCCGCGGCCCTGGCCCGGAGGTTCCATACCACCGTGCTGCTCACCGGGGCGGAGGACATCGTCACTGACGGTGTCCGTGCCTGGCGCATCCGGGGCGGCAGCGATGTGATGTCCCGCATCACCGGCGCCGGGTGCATGCTCTCGGCCCTGTGCGGTGCTTTCTGCGCCGCGGAAGGCGACGCGGCAAAGGCAGCCGTTGCTGCCGCCGCTTTCTGGAAAGCCTGCTCTCACCGGGCGGAAGCGTCCGCCGCGGCCCTGGGCCCCGGCCATTTCCACATGGCGCTGCTGGACGCCGCCGGTACCCTCACCGCCGAAGAAGCGGAGAAACTGTCCGTGGTGGAGATACTGGAGCTGTAAAATTGATCCGCAAGACGAGGACTGCTTTCGGGCAGTCCTCGTCTTTGTCATATCCGCCCCCGGCGGGGCATAAGGTTGTCCCGGGAGGTGAGGCCATGACAAGGCCCTCGTTCAAAAATGCCCTGCGGCGGCTGGAAGCGCTGGCCCTGGCCGCGGGCACACTGTATCTGACCGCCGTCACCGCCGGAAGCGACACCGCCGTCGGCGCGGTAAAGGCCCTGGCCCGGTCCTCGCCTCTGGGGGCGGTGCGCTGGGAGCTGGGGGACCTGTGGACGGCGGACACGCTGTCCGCCGCGGCGGTGCTGACCATTTCCCAGTCGCCGCTGCTGCTCTCCGCCCGGGCGGACGTGGCGGAGCTGTGGCAGAAGCGCCAAGGAGAGACCCCCGCCGAGGACAACCCCGACAGGGAAGACATCGTCACCGAGCCGGTGGAGGAGACGCCGCTGGACGCGCCCAACGCCCCGGACAACGGCGTGGAGGCCCGGACCCTGGTGCCCACGGACCCCAGCGGCTACACCGTCTGCGGACGGGCCTACATCACCAACAGCACGGATCACACCCTCTCCGTCACGGAGCTGGGGGAGCTGTTTGACGCGGAGCTGACGGGGGAGGGGCCCCAGATCCTCATCGTCCACACCCACGGCAGTGAGTCCTATACCCCAGCCGGAGACACGGACGTGGTCTGGTCCGGCGACCACCGCACTACCGACAGCCGGTACAATGTGGTGGCCGTGGGGGACGCCATGGCAGAGGTGTTTTCCGCCGCGGGCATCAGCGTGCTCCACGACCGGACGCTCTACGACTACCCGGCCTACTCCGGGGCCTATGACCGCTCCCTTGTGGCTATCGAGAGCTACCTTGCCCAGTACCCCACCATCCGCTTTATCCTGGACGTACACCGGGACGCCATCGAGGACAGCGACGGCAACCAGTACAAGGTGGTCTCCGACGTGGACGGCCAGACCTCCGCCCAGATGACGCTGGTGGTGGGCAGCGACGGAAGCGGATTGAGCCACCCGGACTGGATGGAGAACCTGAAGCTGGCGGTGGCCCTGCAAAACCAGCTGCTCCAGGACTATCCCACCCTCATGCGGCCCATTCTGCTGCGAAACTCCCGCTATAACCAGCACGCCACCACCGGGTCCCTTCTGGTGGAGGTGGGCGCCGCGGGCAACTCCCCGGAGGAGGCGCATCTGGCGGGCACCTTACTTGCCCAGGGCATGGTGGAGCTTCTGGAGGGGCGGAGCAAATAGGCAAAAAAAGAGACGGGAAATCCCCGTCTCTTTTTTCATCAGCGCATGACCGCGCCCAGATCGGCACTGGAGACCATACGGGCATAGCGGCTGAGCCAGCCGGTTTTCACCTTGGGCTCCGGGGCCGTCCACGCCGCCCGGCGGCGGGAGAGCTCCTCCTCCGATACCTCCAGGGTGATGGAGGCGGCGGGGATGTCGATGGTGATGGAGTCCCCCTCCTGCACCAGGCAGATGGGGCCGCCCGCTGCCGCCTCGGGGCTTACATGGCCGATGGAGGCGCCCCGGGAGGCGCCGGAGAAGCGCCCGTCGGTGATGAGGGCCACGGTCTTGTCCAGCCCCATGCCAGCCAGGGCCGAGGTGGGATTGAGCATCTCCCGCATGCCCGGGCCGCCGCTGGGGCCCTCGTAGCGGATGACCACCACGTCGCCGGGGTGGATCTCGCCCGCATAGATGGCGGCAATGGCGGTGTCCTCGCTGTCAAACACGCGGGCCGGGCCGCTGTGGACCTGCATTTCGGGCGCAACGGCGCTGCGCTTGACCACGCAGCCGTCCGGGGCGATGTTGCCCCACAAAATCTGCAGGCCGCCGGTC
>OGEZ01001041.1_pt1 | contig 16455 bp, 13 predicted proteins | sample 1570831 | NCBI WGS metagenome assembly OGEZ01 (sample SAMEA2582059, study PRJEB24529) | metagenome | biome: Human gut stool | place: China | collected 2011
TTACAGAAACTGCTGTTCCGTCATGCACAACGCCAACGGCATTTGTGTTTCTGTCCATATAGGCGAAATGGATTTATACATCCGTTTCTGGGAATACAGTTGCGGCGTTGGCAGCATCCCCGACTGGAGCATTATCATTGTACGTAGCAACTTCAAACGGAACCAACAGGAAAACCTGAAGGACCTTGCCCGCTTCTTCAAGGAGTACGCCCCACGATACGGTTACAAATACCTCTGTACCGAAGATGACGATTACAAGTATTATCAGACCCTTGGTTTGAAACTTATTCACCGAGGATTTTTCAGACAATATAATTATGGGTTGCCGTTGAAGGAGCTGGAGGTTTAAGGCCACCCACAAATAGTTTAAATAATAAGATCTTATATAAAGGAGAGGGTTTCCCCCCTCTCTTTTTTTTATTTTTGCGTAGAATTTCAAAGAAGATCATTCACTTCATCATATTCTATTGTTCCTCTATTTAAGAAACCTAACAATTGGAGTTTATTTATTCCTCTTAACTTACCGTTTTCAATGACTAGCGAAGAACGATAATTTTTGTATATTAAGTGAGCTGTATATCTTGATAAACCTAAATTTTGCAGTGCGATTATAATTCTATTTTGTGTACCGTATTCAAGTAAAGTTGCCCAATTTTCTCCGGCATTATCTTCGCCTAAAATATGTATCAATAGATTAAAATAGTGATTAAAGTATTTTTCAAGTTGAAATCTCATTATTTTTTCTATATCTCTTATTATATCACCTATTAACTTATTGACATGCTCTTTTTTGTTTCTATCAAATAATTCTGGATGTCCTGGAATAATGTGTATCAATGATTGTTTTGATGCATTGTAATCAATTGAATCAGAAATTATTTGATTTAAACTAATTCCATTAATCCACTTATTCATTAAAAAAGAATAATATTTCAAGCTATTTTTATTATGCAACTCACTATTTGTTTTACTCCAATCATATAAATCATAAAACATCTCAAGAACCTCCAGACATCTGGTGTAGTCTATATGACTTGGTAATTTTATTGATTGTTTTTCTTTATAAAGCTTTTTCAACTTTAGATAGACTGAATCCTGAACATAGATATCAATAGAGTCATTAGAATCTAATAAAAAAAAGGGAATCTTTATATCTTTACTTTTATTTTCAGCCAACTTAATTATCGTCTCTTTATTTCTCCTAATTAATTCATCAATAATTGGACTTTTATACCCACTTTGGGGTTCTAAAGTATCTATACAAATAATATTAGCAATATAGCGTAATATATTCTTTTCTTCTTCACTTCCAGACGAAATCTCATTTTTCTCTATCTGTTTTTCAATTTTTCTTAAATTGTGATTTATACGATCATAAATTGTTGGAACAAGTTCTATTCTTTTCTCATTAAAAAATGACGTATCATTCCAATTGCATTCCATGTGCTTTACACAAAAAATATTTCCTTGTAATTCTTTAGACATACGTCCAGCTCTACCCGCTAAATTCCAAAAGTCAATGGGTTTAAGCACCGACTTATGTTTCTTATTGTCAAGTATAAACAAATTTTGTGTAGGCATGTTAATACCTTCCAATAAAGTAGATGTGCAAAATATATATTTAATTTTCCCGTCTTTATAAAGCGATTCTATCAGATTTCGAATAACTTGTGGCATATTTCCAAAATGATATGCCACTCCCTTTTTGATAATATCTGCTAAATAATAATCAGGATGGATATATTTACTTATTATTTTAGCAACTTTTGTCAACAAACTGTTATCTACAACTTTAACATCATCTTTTGTAATAGACTCCGCTAAATTTTTTGCATAGCTAATAGTGTGACTCACACTATTACAATACACTAAGTTGCTATCTTTTCCATAAAATTTCAAGAAATCATTAACATTCCGTATGTTTTGTGGAATTTTTATTGGCATTTGCGTGAATCCATCATTGTAATAATATGAAAGTTCTCCATTTCCCAAGTCAGCAAAAAAAAGATTTTGAGCAACTGTAGTTTCTTCTGTTTTAAAAGAATTCTGCTCTGTTTTTCTAAATAGCTTTAGAAATATTTCAGGATTTGATATATTAGGAGAAGAAAAATATATTTTTACTGTAGGATATTTTTTTAATGTCTTCTCAATCGCAACATACGTTGTAATGCTTCTCGTATCCGATTGAGCTATTTTTTGAGCTTCATCCACAAATAAAAAACCGATTGCAGGATTCTCTTGTTGAGATAAATAGCTAATTAGACGTTCTGGTGTTAATATTAAAATAAGGCTTGTATTATTTTCTAAAACGAATTCTGACACATTAGAATTTGTAACAATCTTATATCTATTTTCTTCCAGTTGTTTTCCCAATTCTTGCTTAATTTCAACTGCAAACTGAGTAATCAAAGCTCTTGTAGGAACAATAATCACCATGTTTTCTGGTGGCTTATTATAAATTATTCTACGAATAAATGCTTTTATAATAAAAGATTTTCCCATAGAAGTAGGCCCTGAGAAACTAAACTCCCGAGATTCACTTAAACTTGTATATAAAGCATATTGAGTATCTGTAAAATATAAATCCTCTACATTAGGAACTTCCTGAATTGTTTTTTTTGCTTCAATCTGTACTTTTTTATCAAGAGGTAGTTCTGCATGATTTTTATCCACCATAGTTAAATAGCCAACAGCAGGGAAATTACCGAGATTATAATACACAGATTTAGAAACCATACAATAATATGGATCATACTTATATCTAAAATTGAGGTAAGTTATTATCTGATATGCAAAAGTACGAGCTTCCGGTAATGTTGCTGTTGATAACAAGTCTGCAAATCTTAATAAATCTCTATACTCTTTTTCATTAAAATCAGATGGTACTTTTGCGCTCAAAATCTGATAATATGAATGTTCTAGACAGATTTTAAAGAGCGACTGGAAATACGAATTTTTAATAATATCTTTCGCTATTCTATCAGCTATAATCATATATTTTCTAGTTTCAAATCTGCTATTATCTGTTTTCTTATCTTGTCTAACTCATAAAAGGGAACAATATAAAAGTAAAAATTATATCCAATAAACTGCTCTTTCTTCAATTGTTTGTTTATTTGAGGAATTTTTTCATTTATAGCGTCTTCGACTTTTTGTTTCATCTTTTTCCGAAATTCGATATTATTTAGGCGACGTTCACAATCTGAAATAGGAAAATCAAATCCTAAAAATATTCCAAAAGAATAATCAACATTCAAATCTTCATCATTTTCAGTTGGAACTAATATTTTTTTTAAAACTTCATATGATTTTTCATCGGATACGTTCTCTTTCAATAAATTACTATTTACTAAATGTATCTCATATGTTATTTTTTCTAGTCCTTCTTTTAACATTGTTTTAATGGAAGAAAAAGCATCTGATATTCCATCTGTTAAGTCTGGACGTAACTTTGATTCTCCAAAAATTATCTGATATGTATCTTTGTCTATCTTTAATAAATGCACACCATCAGCTCCTTTCACATAATCATTTGGAGCTGTTTTCAATTCTAATTTAGTTAATAGCTTTGGAGCTTTTAAGTGAGCCTCCAAGAGACAGTAAAGTAACAATTCACCTAATTCACCTAAATTGGATTCTGCCTTCCTAAATTGTTCACGTGCTCTTGAATATAAATTTCCAAATTTTCTTTGGGTAATCAATTCATCATAAGTATGACGAGAAAGAGCATATGTAATCATTGCATTTTCTAACTCTTCTTTTAAATTATTGTAATTAAAAGAATTGTTAGTAATCTTCAGCATAAAAGCATTCAGCCTATTATCGCATTCTAAAGGCTTATCCTTAAACACTGTTATAAACAAATTCAAAAAATTATCTTGAATATCTATTCTCATCACCTTACTATTATACGGAATTCTATAATATTGAATTTATCTTACCAACGTTTATCGATCAAATTCTTTAACAACTCGTTTAAACTCAACAGCTTTATTCATAAGCCAATTAAAAGCACTATCCCATTGTTCTTCTTTACTGATATCACAGGAATGCAAAGTAATAATTCGGGTCGCTTTAGTTGCTTCTCGCCATTCTACTTTTTCTCCTATCAAATTCTCTATTTCTTGAGCATGTTTTTTAAATACTGCAAATTTTTCTTTGTCATCAGGAATATATATTTCTGCACCTAAAAGATTTTTCTGAGTATTTACAGTTAAACCAATATGATAGGACGAACTACCTACACTCAAATCATACCAATGTTGTGGCTGGGCTTTTCGAGGAGAAAATTCCTTAGAAAAGGAACTATTAGATTTTATAAATTCGGATAATTGTTGCCAGAAATGCAGTTGTAATTGTTTTGTCTCGCTTAAGCTATCAACATTTTTCATCTGTTTAGCCCAGTCATTAGGGCGTTCTACAACATTAAATTTTGGTGCAATAGCAGAGTCATCTATTTGCCACAACTCAATTTCAACAAGGAAAAATCCAATATTTACTCCCGTATTTTGATTAAGCCATTCTATTGCTTGACGGTGTTCGTCTCTTGCCCGCTTCACAACCCAAATTATAACCTCAGCACCTTTTCCAGAAGCGTAAGTAATCAGTTTTCCGAGATGATCATGATTTGTATCTTCAAGCTGATTTTCAATTATAATACGTCTTTCTGTTCCCTCTTCGAGCGCATATAGATCTACACTAAAGTTTCCAACAGAAGACTCTCGTTCTTCCAATACAATATCAATTCCAATGGCATCACTTAATTGCTTTAAATTCTCGTCCTGAGCGAGCCATTTACTAAAATCTTTTTCCTCATGATGCCATACCGAACGTATATCTGTGATTCTTTTAATCTTTCCAAGTTTCATAATTGCATTATTTGTTTATATCATCGTATGCCTTGCGGAATACCTTTTGATTAATAAAATTCATAAAGTCTGGATTATCAAGATAATTACGACAGAACTCTGTATTTTCATTTAACATTTGTGCAATAATCATCATTAATGACATATTACATTGCTGTTGTGCTGTCTCTCGGTCACTATTGCGAGCTGCATTTACAAATGCTTCATCTGCCTGCAACCGCTCAGGAAGCTCTTCAAGCTGTTGCTTTGCCTTATCTTTATCCAGCCAATTAATACCATTAAATTCATCAAGAATCTCACTAAGTTTTGCCATTTCTGGTTCAGATTTTCCTTTAGAAGTCCCAATCGGTATTGGTTCTATTTCTGCATCAGAATTTTCCAGTTCAATTCTTTGTTCTTCTTCCTTTATGATGCGATATTGATCGAAGTCAATGGAGTCAATTAGCCCTTCTGTAAAATCTTCACCCCGAAGAACCGGTAATTTATGAATTAACAACGCAAAATATGTATTAAGTTTTTCCCACTCAATACTTTTAAAAGGCAATACAGCAGCAAGAAATGGATAGGTTCGCAAAAATGATTTCATACAACTTTTACAGCGAATTTGTTGCGATTCATCCAATTCTTTGAAACGCTCCACCGATAAATTGATTATTGGATCTATCTCTTCTCGTGTAGCTCCGCTCCAATATTTCTTATTTAGGGTATCCACTTCTTCTTCTGTATAGACATTTGCATCTTCAATTTCCTGAATAAGATCATTTAACTTGTTGGGATCTGTTTCTTTTGATAATATCGTCGTTTTATAAAAACGTTGGAATGATGCACGGATACTATCTGCATCGTTTGCAAAATCAAGCACAAAAGTATCACGTTTTTTAGGATGACATCGATTCAAGCGCGAAAGCGTCTGTACAGCTTTTACATCAGTAAGCTGCCGATCTACATACATTGTATGAAGCAATGGTTGATCATAACCTGTTTGGAATTTTTCTGCTACTACAAGAATCCTATATGGATCATGTTCCATATTATCTTCTATATCTTTGGATGGAAAGCCATTAATATCTGCTTCCGTTACCTCTTTACCACCATAATTTTTACTTCCAGAGAATGCGACAATAGCTTTATACGGGCTTTTGCGTTCTTCTAATAAACGAGTAATCTCATAATAAAAATCGATTGCTCGCAGAATACTACTGGTCACAACCATAGCACGTGCTTGACCTCCAACTTTCCCTTTATCAATTACCTGGGTATGGAAATGCTCCACAATGATTGCTGCTTTTTGTTGAATTGTTTCAGGCCGACTTTCCACAAAGGCTCTCAGTTTCTTCTGCGCTTGTTTTCTTTCGAATTCAGGATCAGACTCAATAGCTTTAACAATCTTATAATAACTATTATAAGTCGTGTAATATTTGAGGACATCCATAATAAACCCTTCTTCAATGGCTTGCTTCATAGTGTACTCATGGAATGGACGATATCCTATTTCTCCATTGGGTTGATTGAAAGGGGTTCCAAACATCTGTAGGGTCTTATTTTTGGGTGTAGCGGTAAAGGCGTAGTAATTTGCATTCTTTATCATCTGACGACCTTCAATTATAGCATTTAATCGATCTTCCAAATCCATACCCTCTTCTCCTACATTACCACTAAGCGCAATATTCATTTTAGCAGACATAGATCCATTCTGACTACTGTGCGCTTCATCGATAATGATACCAAATCGCTTATGCTTCATTTCGGTTCCAATTGTTTCAAGAATAAATGGAAATTTATGAACAATCGTAATGATTATCTTTTTCCCACTTTCCAAATTCGAACGTAAAGTCTCTGCACTATCAGCCCATGCCACCAAATTGGAGAGACGCTTGAATGCTGCTATATTATTACGAATCTGTTTGTCGAGATTAACACGGTCTGTAACTACAATAACACTATCCATCAACGGTTTCGTGCCGTCAAGCAATCCCACAAGCTGGTAAGCCAACCAGGTGATTGAGTTGGACTTTCCTGACCCTGCAGAGTGCTGAATAAGGAATCTTTGCCCAACTCCATGCTCCCGTGTTTCGGCTAATAATTTACGAACCACATCCAATTGATGATATCTAGGCCAAACAACTGAAACTTTCACTTTGCCTGTTTTTTCATCCTTCTTTTTGATTACTTGTGCATAATTTTCAAGAATATCAGATAAGGATTCTTTCTGTAGAATCTCCTCCCAAAGATATGAGGTACGTAAACCATTAGGATTCACAGGATTGCCGGCTCCGCCATTTACTCCTTTATTAAAAGGCAAGAACCATGAACCTTTTCCACACAGCCATGTACACATACGAATATCATCGTCATCAATGGCAAAATGTACAGCACATCGTTTCGGAGCTAAAAGTGGATCACTTGCATCCCGATCAGTTTGATACTGTTTAACAGCATTTTCAACGGTTTGTCCGGTATAGTGATTCTTCAACTCCATTGTCATCACCGGCATTCCGTTCAGTGAAATCATCACATCAATACTATTCGCATTATCCTTGCTATAATAGAGTTGCCGGGTGACACAAAAGATATTTTTTCGATACATCTCTTGTGCTGTTGGATTCAATTCCGACGGCAGGGGATAATACATATCGAACAGCTCCGATATATAGCGAAATCCTTTACGCAATACATCGGTAACACCTCGTGCAGCCAATTGCTTTGCCAGTTCCATAAAAAACTTGCGTTCTGAGACTTCACTTGCAAAGCATGCTGTATTCTCAACTTTTCTCTTTTGGGTCGCAAGAATAAATCGCTTTACGCGCTCTGTGTCAAGTGCGTAATCCTTATTGTAATCCTCAGAAACGCCCTCTTCGTAACCATGGACATCACGAAGATACCCGACAAGGATTGATTCAAGATTTTTCTCTGATATATCGGTTGTCATGACTTCATTTATTTATTGTTCACACTGTACATTTATTTGCCCGGTCACACAGTCTGCAACAAGTTTTTGTTTGTACTCTTTTAGGTAATCTATTTCAGCTTCAAGATCACTTATCAAAGAATCGGCTTTATTACATTTACTTTCAATATAATCGACAATTAACCGTTGTTCTTCTATTGGAGGGACAATGGTCTTAAAAGCAAGAAAATATTGAGGATACAATCGCAATCTACTATCTATAATGCCCTTAGACTGAGTCTTAAATGCACCTGAATAGGCTGGCAATCGCAATAAATAATGAAAATATTTCTTTTCACAATCCACATTAAAATTAAACACACAATAGGCCGGCGATATCACCCCTTCGTAATCAGATACAGCATAGCTTCCATTCCAGGCTAACATAATATTCATCACAAATTGACCAGGATGGACAATATTATAACCAACTGTAGATTCAGCCTCAAACATTCCTATTTTATTTGCTGAATCTTTAGGCGTTACACCTGTATATTGAGATAAACTTAACAACGTACCTCCATCTACACTCGTCTTCTCTTTAGATTCAGTCAATATTGCTTTCAACCTAACAACCTCCCAATGCTCAGGAATTTGACCAATCCATGAGATACCACTATCTTTCATACTAACATTAGGATTAAGACCTCGCGTAAGGACATTTTGAATTTCATTCTTTTTAGCAAGAATATTTCCTATCAATCCATTTATTCGAGTCTCAATCATACAAATATCTTTTGAAATATCATCTATTGATCGTAAAGGTTTTGGTTTATAGAAATATTTTGTAAATGACAGTTCATAGCCCTCCTGTATAGATTCATAATCTATCCATGCATCAGGTGTATATGGTAGAATCTCATTTTGAACAAACCCGTCAATTCCTCCCTCATAACGGAATGGGATAATCTCCGTGTCTTCTAACGCTTTATCTGCAATCTGGTTTCCATCAGCATTACAAACAATTTCTGCTTCGGGGCAAGTAACGGTATAATATTTCTGCAATAAATCTAAATGCTTCTTTTTCGGGCGACTTTTCATTCTCCGGATAGCATCATTAAGCATCTGTCCCAAGGTATTAAAATTGAAATCAGATGAATGATCGTATTGCTGAACAAAGGCCATTACCTCATGACAAATCGCCTTATCTTTTTCCTTTCGGAGCATCTCCTGTTCGCACTCGCTGTTATAATAGAAACGAAGGCGCAAAGGCCGACACACTTTTACATTCCAATAACCGAATTCATCATTGGGAAAAATTTTGCTTTGTGGTGTCTCCTTAAAATCAGTCAGCAATTTCACAATCTGCTGACGATCAAATTCCGTGGTTTCACAATTTTTATGTCCCAGATTTTTGCGTAAAGGTGTTTTTATTTCAGTCGCATCTATTAGTTGAATGAGCCCCTTTCGACGTTCTTCCTTTCGGTTGGTTATCACCCAAATGTAAGTATTAATAGGGGTATTATAGAAATCCTTCTCCGGCATAGCAATAATGGCTTCGAGTAAATCATTCTCGATAATATACTTGCGAAGATTACTAGCACCACTTCCAGCATCTCCCGTAAAAAGAGATGAACTATTATGTACCTCAATGATACGAGTACCAAGCTCTGTCGTAGTCTTCATGCGAGACAGATTATTGGCAAGAAACATCATCTGGCAATCTCCGATGTCAGGGATGAATGAAATCTCGGCTCCATTATTATCTGTCAAAGTAAAACGACTATCAGTAAATTTCTTCTTCTCGGTTTCAGCCAATCCTCGTTTTTTGAGGTCTTCCTTCCAAGGAGTCCCAAATGGTGGATTAGAAATACAGAAATCGTATGTTTCACCTGGGTGGCCATCACGTGAAATGGTACTATCGAAAGCAGTATATTCACGGCGTTCCTTTCCATGTACATATTGAAACGATTGTATTTCTCCAGAAATCATCAAATCGGCCTTACACGTCGCATAAGGTATAGGCTGGAGCTCCTGGCCATAAATTAGCACTTGCACATTTTTTCCTCTTTCAAAAGCAATCTCTTTAATGCGTTCCTGTGCAATGGTAAGAATACCTCCAGTACCGCAAGCGCCATCGTAGACGGTATAGGTATTATCTTTAATCTTATCAGCAATGGGAATAACCGCAAGATCAGCAAGCAACTTCACATAATCACGAGGTGTGAAATGTTCTCCGGCCTCAGTTACATTATTTTCTTCGTTGAATCTTCGGAGAAGCTCTTCGAACATGGTTCCCATTGTGTGGTTATCAAGTGCAGGCAAACGCACATTGCCCTCGTCATCAAGAACTGGTTTATTACTGAGATTTATCTTGTCATCTGTAAATTTTTCGATGATACTACCCAACCGTTCTGTTTCAGTTAAGTTATCTACCATCTGCCGAAGATGGAATTTATCGATAATATCCTGTACATCCTTACTGAACCCATTGAGATAGTCAGTAAAGTTCATTTTGAGCCGTAAAGGATCTGTCTCACTCTTTAATGTTTTCATAGTAAAGAGCGAGGTATTATAAAACGGGTAGCCCGTGATATTAAAAAGAATCGGATCTTGATTTGTTATTTTATTATCATCTAGCATTTTCTTTTGTGCCAAAAGTGTCTGCTTTGTCGGTTCCAAAAGCACATCAATTCGGCGTAATACCATCATTGGCATGATGATTTTCTTGTATTCACCTTTATCAAAAGCAAAGACAAGTACATCTGTCGCTATGTTCCAGATAAAAGAAAACAGTTGATTATATTGACTTTGTTCCATTATAATTTAACTTTTATGATGATGAATTATTTAATCTACCTTGGTTGGAGTAATCAAAGTTCTTACATCCACATCTAACCATTTTGCAATTTCTTGTAACTGTGCAATAGATGGCTGAGATTTATTAGAACACCATCTCGAAATAGTATTTTCTGATTTCCCCATGTGTTCAGCTAACCATCTATTTGTCCTTCGTTTTTCAGCAAGAACAACTTTAATTCTATTCATCACTATTTGTTGATTATTCGACATTATAATTCAATTTATAACCATGATTCATACAAAAATACCTCTATTTTTCAGTTTGCACAAGATTTACATCCTTTTTCTTAAAATATTTTTGCAAAGATTATAGGCTTTCTCATTGCGAGTGAAAACTCAATTTTTCTAACACACACTATTATTTAGGATATCAATTTAGTCATTATATAAGACTTGAATACTGGTGATGTAGCCGCATCATAATACATTACAATCTTCCAATGATTTCTTCCATACGCAACTGCATCAGCATCCGTTTTCCTGATTAATTTGCTTGCGGCTTTATCGTAGTCAGCTTCACAAGTTATTTCTTCGAACTTAAAGTAATTTTCAATATTGGACAATTCTTGTACAGCTTTAGTATAATACCTGTCTATCAAATGATAACGGTCGAAATGTCTTTTTATAAGTGCATATAGATTTCTATCAATTCCATTTCTGTTATCTAAATAATATTCAAACTGAACACCTCCCGTTATAGCAGTGATATGAGCGAATAGGTATCGTGTATCGGGCAAAATGTCAGTATAAAAATTAATGGTGAAGATTTCGCCATTCTTATCGAATATATCGTCCCCCTTAAATGTATTACATTCAGAACATACAGGTATCAAGTTAAAGACATTTACTGCATATTCTGAGTACACCTCCTTGGGAAGGATGTGCTCCGTAGTATTTGCACTATTTATAGTGCAATACGGACATACATTATTATATGTTTGGGGGTTATTATTGAAATGCCATGATCTAAAATCCTTTACTAACTTGCATCCAGACGAATACATTCCTAATAAAGGTTGTTTGATACTAGACAACACATTAGAAGGGCTTAGCGTTCCCAACTTTCGTTTATCCATAGCTCGCTCATAATATCTGTATGCAATCTCAATTTTGTGTTTCATTGCATTAAGTTCAATGGTGTCAGCACCATTCTTATCCTTTCTATCCACTGCTTCTGAGAAAAGCTCATATGGTGACTTTCCTCCAGCATATCTTTTCACGTTAATCATGATTCAAATATTTATCAATTAACATATAAGAAGTAAGACTCATAGGTAAATCACCATTCTGAAGCTCTTGTAGTACCTGCTCCATGGATTCTTTACCTTCAACAGCCTTTTCTATAAGTCGCCTGTAATACTTATCTCGTTGACCATTAGAGAAAATTTCTTCATTTATAGTAGTCAGGTTCTCACCTAAACTTTCAACCCTCATTTGCCTTATAACAGGCATTCCATCAACATCTCGTTCCATTATTAGGACATTACGAGAGAGAAGAGATTGAATCACCAAAGGCGAATGAGTTGCCATAATACAACAAGACGAGAATTTTTCACATACAAGATTCACAACATTTATAATCTGTGTGATGGCATTTGGATGAAGATGAACTTCTGGTTCATCTATCATAATTAGACAATTTGATCGCACATTAGCAGTAATGTCGATAATGAGGTTGGTAAGCATAGTTTGCCCTGAACTCATTTTAGCATAGTAATCCTTATAGACATTGTATTTAAATATAGAGCCGTTTTCAAACAAATCTTCTAACATCTCGTTGGGCAAGATATTGCCTAGAAATTTCTTTAAGTTTTTACCTCTATTCAGAGCATTGATGGTTTCTGCATTACGTTGGTGTCTTGCTACCAATTGTTCAAGAGTCATAAGGCCACCCACGTTATTGTGCATACCACAATACTCAAAGTTGAAGGATCGTGCATCAATATCATAAAATCTATCAAACATACTATAAGATGCTGCTACAACTTTTGTAAACAAAGGATGATGCGGTGAGAAACATTCCTTCCGTTGATTAGCGATTGACTTAGCAAGATTATATAACAACGAGGTCTTACCTACACCATTTTCACCGATGATGGCAATTACTCTATTAAAATTATCTTCTTGATTTATTCTACCAAAATCAAACTTTATGTTGAAGTCATAATCTGAAGAATAAGCAAGTCTAGTTTTGTATGTAAAATTTACTCTTTCATCAGGATCAAAACCAGCAAGTACATAACGTCCTAAGTTTAATGCTGTATCAGCATTATTATCTCTTAACAAAGAATGCCTAAATCCTGAATCATTTTCAAAATCGTCAGATATGCGGCTAAAAACAGCGGCATCTTTCATTGCGTAAAGAAATGCTATTGCATCTTCACCCAATATTTCTTTTATTTTAGAATAATAAGATGTTTCCTGACCTAAAGAGCAATAATCTAAATCTAGGGATAAAAATGACTTAGGAATAACATCCAGAGTTTTGGCTGCATTTTTCTTGCATATCTTCACTTTGCCTACCCTTGAATAGGAGCCATCCTCCTTAACATAATCTAAATAGAATGATGTTTTATGTCCATAATCATCCCATGTTATACTATCTAAAAAGAAACATGGTTTATTATCACCAAGTTTATCAACATAAATCATATACCTATTGCTATGTATATCTTTACGATCAAATGAGAAACCAGTTCCTGATTTTATAATATAATGGGGTCTGTCATCTATATAATCTTCTATGGCAAGTTCACAATTATCTCTATTTAGCAAAGGATTAATCTCTTCCACATATTGCATTATCTCTTCAGAAGACGCTCTAACAAAGGGAGAAACGCATGCTTCAACAAACTTAATGAAATGTTTTGTATCACCTGCCAACAAATTGAATCGTTGCTCAAAAGTATATGTAAGATCCCAATCGTCATTATTAACCAAATGCTGCCTTGCATCAGCTTCTGCATTCTTGAAACGAGAGTCTTCTGAAGGCATTGCAGGAAGATCCCATATCATTTTCAAGAAATCAACAATGTTTTGATCTTCATAATTATCTCCTTGGAATACACCCAAGAAATCTGCATGAGACATAATCTTATCAAATATAGAGCGTCTCGTCTCAGCAGAAATTTTAATCTGATTATTTTGATTTACCATTGTAAATTATATTACTAATTACTTTTTTCTTTTCCTCAAGTATGTCTTGCGAGTCTATTGGCTTCATTTCTGAAATGCTTTTTCAGATTTAGTATGTAAATGGAAGTCTGCATGAAACCAAGTCATGCCATTATAAATAATATCATCAGACATAATATGCATATTATAAAAACATTTGTTGGTTAAACGCACTCTTTCCACCTTACATCTAACACTCCGACAAACAGTTCCATCTCTCTTTTGGAAATACCCAATCGTGTTGCCATTTCTCGCCATCCTTTTACAACTTCAATTACCTCAGAAATAATCTTTTTCGCTATTTTACGATTAAGCATATAATCTTCGCAAGTATCAAGTAAAATACCCAGTTCTGCCTTATTGGAAGTTGATGAGACAAGCAGACTCTGATACTCATTCAGAGTGGGATTCATATCATAAGCCGGAGATAAAGTCCACCCCTTGGCAGTCAGAAGAAAACCATGATTGCGGAAATGGTCATCCGTATTACCAATGCAAATATTGAATGCAACTCTGCGATACAGTTCTTGCAGATTATCCTCTACGTTAGTACAATTCTGAAGTATGAAATCGACAATATCCAGATAGCCATGGCCGGTATTAGCATTGTCACCATCATTCAAGCCCAAAAGAGTCATGGCTGAAGCAAAATGTATACGCTTACCGTCTTCCCTTCTGTCAAATCGTCGAGAAAGCAAAGTATGGTATTTGTCGCTAGTAGAGATTACTCTTGTATCCGCAGCATTGACACCAGCCTTCTTTGCCAACAGATGTGAGAAATGTTCCCAAAATCCAACATCATAATCATCTTTGTGGGACGGAAACTTTGCTATATACAAAATCTTGTTCTCGTCAATTACACTTGCCTTTGGACGTGCTCCGCCAAGAGATGAACCAGGCTGTACCAGTTGAGCAATCCAACGCATTTCAGGTAACCTGTTCTCATCTTCACTTTTCTCTATTTCGGAACTAGCTGCAATCAACTCACGAATATCTGTTAGTGGTGGTATGCGCAAGATTTCGCTTGCATTAATATAATCTCCATTTATAGACTCCTTGAATCGAAAAGCCCCCATGCGAGAAAAGTCCTCAATCCCGATAAGATAGTCGAATGAAGAAAGCCGACGCACCGGACGTTTCTCTTCCTTTGCTAGAATCTGTTCCCGACGATTTATCAATGTACGCCCCCACCTGTCTGGAAGGGCATCAGAAAAACATCCGAAAATATCCTTACCTGGAGCTGTATATTGCTGCCCTGGATAGTTATTCAAATCGTCACTAAGAAACAAACCACCATAATCCTTTAACCACTCATTACTATAACAAAATCCATAGCTGTCAGAGCCACGAAGTGATTCGTAACTTAACTCTCCAACGAGCCTTGGTTCTTTCAGCCAATCGAAATCAGCAAATACATAAAGTTTTTTCATCGCTTATTCTTTTTTGGATGCTCTTTCTCGTTTCTTAAGATTCAAATCCTGCAAGGCCTTTCCCATTGCATCTTCTTTTGCAAGCAACAGAATATCATCATCTAACTGAAGCGCATAAAGCACCCTAAGATAAATGCCTATTGCCACCGTTGGTACACCTTTCTCTATGCGTGAAACCGTCAGAGGTGAACAGGTGGCACGTTCGGCGACTTGGGCAATACTAAGATTCCTGCGTAGTCTGGCCAGCCTGATCTGCTCACCTACTATCTGCATCTTCTGCTCCAATTTTCTTGGCAACTTGGTACCCATTGTACTTTTTGTCATGGCTCAACATATCATATAATATGCAAATATAGTAGTTTTACTTTATTTTATGATGCGTTACAGAGGTAATTTTTGAATTTATTCCTGTTGAAATCTGCTTTGGTCACATTATTGGGCGTTGGAGATATTAAATGCTACTATATTATTCATAAGGCTGATATTTTACAGATAACAAACAATATATTGTTTATAGAAAGATAGCAATAATTTGAACAGAAAAAGAAATAACACTTCCTTTTCTGTTCAAAATATTACTGCTAAGGCAATCTTAAAAAATAGCGACCGATGTCACATAAGTCTGTTGTTTGTAACAATCACCGAAACACTGACCACTCACAACTGAACTACCTCAAGGCTCTTATAGCTGGAGAAAAGGCCATCAGTTCGACCGAAGTGATGCATCGCTATCAAATCTCTTCAACGACCTCAATATCCCGCTCAAAGATTGCCTTTATCAAGAATGATATATTGGATAATAAGGCTGGTGATATCTCGTTCCAGGACCCGATTTATGCCTATTGGTTGAAGATGGAGTACTTCGCAAAATAATCATAATGCTCCCCCTGTTTCAGAGCCATTTTTGTACCTTTTCTCATCAAAAAACGCCATTTTTCACAAGTTTTTGTACCGCACATTTTGATATTCAAGAAATTACACTTACTTTTACTTTCCAAAATGGAGGTACAAGCCGAGAATGGTGCTAAAAATCACTAACTTACACATTCTCAGATACTTGTCAACCTACTGGTTGTACCTTTTAGAGCGCTATACTATTGATAATCAAAGATGTACACATACTGCATCGGGAAATGATATATCGCAATTAACTGCAACGAATTAGAACCAACTATAATGAAGAGGGTGTGTCGTAATACGCGATTCACCCTCTTTTCTTTATCAGCGATAAGAG
>OGEZ01001047.1_pt1 | contig 16392 bp, 17 predicted proteins | sample 1570831 | NCBI WGS metagenome assembly OGEZ01 (sample SAMEA2582059, study PRJEB24529) | metagenome | biome: Human gut stool | place: China | collected 2011
TCGTGCCCAAGATAGTTAGCTGGAAACGGCTTGTGAAAATAGGTAGCCGCCGACTCATAGTTGTCAGGATGAAGAAACCGCATCTTGACAATATGCACCTCTAGCTCAGTTGGTAGAGCAACTGACTCTTAATCAGTGGGCCCAGGGTTCGAGTCCCTGGAGGTGCATTCACAAAGGAGCGTTGAATCGTAAGATTCGACGCTCCTTTTCGTTATATAATCCCGAAAAATCGGGGTCTGCACGGTTTTTGCACGGTCGGCTTTTTCGTAGGAATCTTCTGCATAGGCTGGAATTACCTTGAAATGCGTGATAAATTTTGCATCAGGTCATAAGAGCCAGACGGAGCTGCGCCTTTACTTCGGGGTCTGCATTCTTCAGCAGTTCCAGCAGGGCAGTCATAGAGATGGTCGGTTCGCCTTCGGTGGGTACAACCTGCGGGCTGGGGCTTTCCTGTTTGGCATAGAACCCTTCCTCGAACTTTCTGCCCAGTTCTACACGAGAGGACTGCTGGATATGGGCGTAGGTGTTCACCAGCATATCTGCCGTAGCATGTCCTGTGGTGCCCTGAACGGCCTTCACATCGCCGCCGGAGATCATCAGCTGGTAGGTGGCACTGGAGTGTCACAAACCGTGGAACACGATATGCGGGAACTCCGGGTGTGCATCCTGCCATTTGAGGAACTTCTTGCGGATTAGCACAGGCTCCACCGCCAGACCGTTGGGCAGACGGAACAGCATCCCACTGTCATAGTAACGTGCCGGGTCTTTCCTCTCGTCTGCCGCCAGCTGACTCAGCCACTTCTTCAATTCCTCTTTCAGTGCGGAGGTCATGAAGATGGTGCGGCAGGAGGATGCGGTTTTTGTGCTCTTCAAAATGAGGGAAGTGGTGCTGCGCTCCAGCTTGTCCGGGAATACCTTGATGATGCAGCCATCGTCCACTTGGTTCAGGGCTTCTTTTCGCACCCGCTGCATGGATTTGTTGATACGGAATGTTCCGATACCGTCCGCAGCATCAAAGTCGATATCCTCTGGGGTCAGACCTACGATCTCGCCCTCTCGCAGTGCGCCCACCAGAGTGAGATGCACCGCCAGATGCAGGATGGGGTCCTCCATGCTGTCCAGTGCCGCTCGCATTTCCTCTACCGTCCAAATGGTGCGCTCCTGCGTGGACTTCTTGGGGCTGTCCACGGGAACAGGGCTTTTGACAAGAATGCCCCACTCTACGGCATACTGGAACGCTGTTCCTAGCAGCCGATGCACTTCGTGGATGGTCGTGCCGGAAAGGAACCGTTGCTTCTGCTTTTCGGTCAGGTTCTGCTTCTTACCCTCGATATACGAACCGCAGGGTGTTTTGCTCAGGGTCGTGTAGAGGTTTTCCATGTGGTAGGGCTTGAGCTTCTGCATCTCCGATATAGGGGATAATGAGGTTTTGGATGGTGGAAAGGTTAGATTCGTAGGTTTTGGGTGCCCACTTGTGCTTGCTGCACTGCTTGGGCAGCCAATCCATGAGGAACTCTGCCACCGTCACCGAGGACGGTATCAGGAATGTGCCAGCTGCCAATTCATGCTCGATTTGCTTCTTTCGGTTCGTTGCCTCCTCTTTGGTGGGAAAGCTCTCCCATTTGTCGCAGCTCTTGCCGTGTTCATCTTCGTAGGTGTATCGGACGCTGTAAGAGTTGCCACGTTTCGTAATATATGCCATACTGTTGCCTCCTTATCAAGCTGCCCGGTTGAGCCACGCATCGAAACCGTCTTTCGGGATGCGGATGCTTCCGCCTACCCGCAGGACACGGAATTCGGTGGTGTTGTTGCACAGGTTGTAAGCAGAGCGCAGGCTGATGGCCAGCATTCGTGCGATCTCTGCCACCGTGTACACCAGCTTCGTGGTTGCCGGGCTGTCAGTCGGAGACTTGACGGCATTGGTTTGAGTGACTGCTTCCATTGTAGTGGGATTTGAGTCCTTTTGCAAGAGCTTATTCGTATAATTTTCAGATTTCACAGTTTCGGTCATGTCAGGCCGATTCAAATTCATAGGCAAGCCTCCAATTCCTTGTAGCCGGGTGACTATTACACCCGGCAATTTTTGCTTTCCGATGTTTTCGGTTTATCCGATCAAAAGTTTCATGCGTTCCAGCTTTTCCTGCGCAGTTTCCTTGCAGAAATTTACACCGATACAGGAGATTGGGACGCACATTTCCAACAGGCGGTCATAGATGCGGGCATGAGGGGTATCCTGTGGGTGGCGTATCTCGTCCAGCGTCAAGTTGGTGGTGACGATCAGTGGTTTCCGGCTGCGGTATCGGCTGTCCACGATGTTGTAGATCTGTTCCAGTGCGTATTCGGTGCCACGTTCCATGCCGAAGTCGTCAATGATGAGCAGGGGATAACGACAGAGCTTGTCCACAACATCGTTCCGCCCGGAAAGGCTACCGTTCAGCTCGTTCAGGATTCGGGCAAAGTTCGTCATACGCACAGGCACCTCCTGCTCCATCAGAGCGTTTGCAATGCACCCGGCAAGGAAACTCTTTCCGGTGCCTACACCGCCCCAGAGGAGCAGTCCTAGGTTCTCTGCGCGCATGGTCTGCCACTGCTCTACATAGCGGTGTGCGTCGTGCATCTGTGGGCTGCGGCCATTGTCGTTTTCAAAGGTCCAGTCCAGCATTGACGGGTCAGAAAATCCCTCTGTTTTCAGCCGCCGTACACGGTCAAGGTGCTTTTGCTGGCTGATAAGGGCTTCCTGCTTTGCCCTCTCGGTGCGCTGGCAGCTGCATTCGATTGGGTGCTTGTTCTTACCCATCAGGACAACGCCCTTTGCAAAGAATGCTTCTTTTGGGGTGTGACATTTTCTGCAATAAAGCAGACCATCTTTGCCGTGATGATCCTCGGCGTTTTCGGGAATACTGGAAACGGACTGATTCAAAATTCGTTCAATCGTCTCTATAGGCTTTCTCCTTCCTTAAATGTGTAGTCCGGGATTCAGCATCTTGTGACCGCAAGTCTGGAAGCTGCAATATTTTCGGTTCTGAGTCTGGGTGTAGATGACCTTGCGGCAGTATTCACATTGGATTCTGCGCACACTGGGGTCGCCATCAATGAAATATTCCACCAGAGTGTCCTGATTTTCGCGTTCCCATTGTTCCGTTGTCATAGGCATCCTCCTTTGGTGTTATGGGTATATGGTGGTTACCAAAATGGTAACAGTCACTTTCGCACAATAAAGCGTTGCGATTGTTTGGTTGATGGTCAGAATGACCACCAACCAGAATCTGTGCGTTACAGTTAGGTTGTATCTGGACATTTTGTCCACGTACCACAGCACGTTACGGCTATTTGCTAAGTACCGGAAAGCAGCACTTACCAGATTTCACCGTGGCCTGACAAAATGTCAAGTCGAGGTCAGCTGTAACACGGATAGAGTCAATGTGTTCAATTTGAACACATTGACTTGGGTTGCGGCAATTCACCCCATGTGGTCAAAATGTCCACATGGCGTCAGCCGTAACGCAGAAGGTTATTCTGGTGAATGACGCTTTGTGTCATTCACCACATTAACTGGCCATTTTGACCAGTTAATATTGGGTGCGCTGTTCTCCCCACATGGTTTTCCTGCTCCCTTCCGGCGGCGTTTCCCGGCTCTCCCTTGCGGGGTCATCGCCGTGTATCTCATGCAGACGGTCTTTCGATTTTCAATGTGCGGTGCTGGATCTGGCAATAAAAAATCGCCACACAACAACCTGAATCTGACCATCTCTTCCGGGATGGCCTTGGTTCGGGTTTGTTATGTAGCGATAAGAAAGTCAAAAAATTGCTCCGGCTCCTTCGGGAGCCGAGCTGGAACTCTAAGATAAATATGTTATATTAAATTGTTGGGATAGATTACCACAAAAATCGAGCTGTGTCAACAAAAAGTTTTGAGAATACGTTACTTTCGGCAGCTTGCAAGAAAAAACAAGGGAAACTTTGGCGAAAAAAGAGAGAGCTGGACGGTACCAGCCCCCTTGTGGGTCATAATGCCTTTAGAGGATAAGATGCACATTCAGCGCAATTTTGTGCTGAATGTCGGGTTTGGGAGAAGCTCAACAAGTATTTTTGAAGTCGGATTTGAAAAATCTGATTCAAAAATTGCGAGTTGGTACCAACTCGCCCTGCTTGTTGCGAGTGCAAACTCGAAAACTTCCTGAGCAAAAAAATAACCGCCCGCATCAAGTGAAACTTGAAAATGGACGGTCTTGATCGCAAAATGATTTTCAAATTTGGAAAGCACCTTGAGAGGCTTCATAGCACCCGCAAGCAATGTTTTCGTCTATACAAAAACACTTTTTGCGTTGCAAAATGCTTGTTGGGCTGTGCCCAAACCCCTTGTGTTCTGCATCCGTTGGATGCAGGCTGCGCGATTGCATCGCTTAAGGTAGATAGAAAGGTTCATCATGATCTGGCGCAAGGGGAGAGAGGTTCTCTTGTAAAAAATACGGATTTATGATACTATTATTTTGAAAAGGTAGTTTGAAAGCTGGTGAGCCGATGTCAGAGAGAAAATCAGAACAGGAATTGGACTTTGCACAAAAGCACGAGGAAGATTTACAGCGGATTCGTGAGTTTCGTTTGATCGACGACGACTTCATGGCGGCTGTGTTTGAAGATCACGCTTGCGCAGAGTTCTTGCTGCAAATCATCCTGAAACGCAATGATTTGGTTGTGCGTGAAGTTCACGGACAGTACAATATTAAAAACTTGCAGGGTCGGTCTGTTCGATTGGATATTCTGGCAGTAGATCAGGACAACCGTGCATATAATATTGAGGTGCAGCGCAGCGACCGAGGCGCAAGCGAAAAACGTGCTCGCTATAACAGCAGTCTGATGGATGCGAACCTTACAGAATCCGGCAGCAGTTACGATGCACTGAATGAGACATACGTCATATTCATTACAGAAAATGATATACTGAGGGCAGGCCTTCCAATTTATCACATTGAACGCACCGTTCAGGAAACGGGAATGGTTTTCAATGATCGGGCACATATTATCTATGTGAACTCACAAATCAAGGACGAAACAGCGTTGGGAAAACTGATGCACGACTTTTTCTGTACAGATTCCAGCAAAATGTATTATCCCATTCTGGCAAATCGGGTGCATTATTTCAAACAGGATGCGAAGGGAGTGGCAACTATGTGCAGAGCAATGGAAAAAATGAGAGATGAAACCGCACATGAAACTTCGATCAAGAATGCTTTGACGATGTTGGAAGACGGGTTGCCCTATGAGAAAGTGGCAAAGTATGCAGGGCTTTCAATTGAGGAAGTGAAAGAACTGGATGCAAAGAAACCTGCCTAAAAAAGAAAAAAGCCGATCGGAAACATAGTTGCTTCCAATCGGCTTTTTGTGTCGGATTTTATTGTGAAAGTTGGTATTAAGGGCCTTAGGCAAGACGGTTCTCTTTTTTCACTGCCAGTTGTAAAAGTTGGAAAGCAGTACTCCATGATGCGCAAATCCGACCTTGACGAATGGCTCTATAAGATGTACGATAAACTTGATAACATGGAAAAGGAGTGAGACTTTTGGTTACAATCATTACCGGCACAACCCAAAAGCCGACATCCAGTGACCTTCTGAAAAGTTTTTTTCAACGTCACAATGAACTGGACGGCTATCTGTATATCGGATACCCGATCATCGGAACCGTAGATGGTGCTTATCCGATCGACAGTCTTTGGGTCTCTCCTGACAAAGGTTTGGTCATCTTCAATCTTATCGAAGGGAAAAACATTGATGGATATGAAGAAGCACAGGATGATTGCGCCAATAAAATAGAAGCAAAGCTCAGGGGATACCGGCAGCTTGTCAACAAAAGAAAACTATGCGTTGAAATCAATGTCATTACGTATGCTCCCGCTCTCATGCGCAAGGTTGACTGCGATGAAGATTATCCGTTGTGTGCTAACGACAATGATCTTCTGGCACAGATTGAAACGTTGAACTGGAACAATAGCGGGTATTATGAAGCACTGGTGTCTGTGCTTCAGGCAATTTCTACAATCCGCAAAGGAAAAAAACGTAGGGAAACCACAAAGCCCGAATCCAGAGGATCGAAGCTAAAAGCATTAGAGGATTCCATCGCCAATCTAGACAACCAGCAAAGTCGAGCAGTAATCGAGACCGTAGAGGGCGTACAGCGAATCCGCGGTCTTGCCGGATCCGGTAAAACTGTGGTGCTGGCACTGAAAGCAGCATACCTGCACGCACAGCATCCCGAATGGAAAATTGCTGTCACCTTTAACACTCGCTCTCTGAAAGGGCAATTGCGGCAGCTGATCAACACATTTTATATTGAACAAACCAGCGAGGAACCGGACTGGGACAACTTGCACATCCTTCATGCATGGGGTGCACCTGGCGGCGGAGAACGCACCGGTATGTATTATATCTTTTGTGGAACGAACAATCTTGAATACTTGGATTTTTTGTCTGCCAAAAATCGTTTTGGTTCTACCGATCCATTTGGTGTTGCTTGCAGAAAAGCACTTGAAGAAGCAACCGATCCGAGGCCGATGTACGACGCTGTTCTGGTAGACGAAGCTCAAGATTTTTCTCCGGCATTTTTAAAGCTATGTTATGAAATGCTGCGGGAACCTAAACGGTTGGTTTACGCATACGATGAACTGCAAAATTTGCGGTTACAGTCTCTCCCTTCACCGGAAGAAATCTTTGGTGTCGATGAGCACGGCGTACCAAACGTAATGTTCCGGTCATCGGAAGATGGCCAGCCGGAGCAGGATATTATTCTGGAAAAATGCTACAGAAATTCCAGACCTGCTCTAGTCACAGCCCATGCATTGGGGTTTGGAATTTACCGAAGGTCTGTTAGCGAGGGTGGCTCCGGTCTTGTTCAGATGTTTGACCAGAGTGCGTTGTGGGAAGAGATTGGCTATCATGTGAAAGCCGGTTCCCTTGAGGACGGAAAACACGTTGTTTTGGAGCGCACAAGCAAAAGCAGCCCGGAGTTTCTCGAGAGCCACTCTGGCATCGATGATTTGATAATGTTCAAGCAGTTCGATTCTAAAGAAGAGCAGGATCAATGGGTTGCAAATGAGATTCAAACGAACCTTACGGAGGACGAACTGCGTCCGGACGATATCATTGTGATCAACCCGAACCCTGTCACGACTAAATCAAACGTTGCGCCTATTCGGGCACTTTTATATGAAAAGGGCATCCAGTCTCACACAGCCGGCGTAGATACTGCACCCGATGTCTTCTTTGATGAGGATAATGCTTCTGTGGCCTTTACGGGAATTTACCGGGCAAAGGGAAACGAAGCGGCCATGGTCTATATCGTCAATGCCGAAGCGTGCTTTGACTCATTTTTTGATTTGGCAAAACTTCGAAATCAGCTGTTTACCGCGATTACTCGAAGCAAGGCATGGGTGAGAGTGTTGGGGGTCGGCTCTGGAATGGACGGGCTAATCGCCGAGTATAAAAAGGTGAAAGATCATAACTTCACGTTGGATTTTATTTATCCGACAAAGGCTCAGCGGGATCATATGAATATCGTGAATCGCGATATGAGCGAAGCTGAAAAACGAAAGATTAAAAAGAGCAAAGGAAATGCTGAAAACCTGATTCAGGAACTTGAAAGTGGTAATATCTATCTTGAAGATTTGGGAAAAGATACCGTGGATCGTCTCATATCCCTTCTTAAAAGTAAGGAGGGATAACGATTGAATCCTGTAGATGTCTTGAATCAGATTAAGCGTCTGACCACTGATGTGATTGCGGTCGGTATCTGCGATGAGCAGAATTTTCCTTCGATAAAATCGTACACCGGGAATATCAGCGAGATTGGAGTCAGTTCTTCGGACAATTCTATTTTTCTGAAGAATGTTCCCTACCGTGAAATGTATTCTGAGCTAGTGAAAAAAAGAAATTACAACATCAAAATGATCGATGGTGCTCTAATTAGTCTCTTGTATCGCTTTCAAGGCAATGAGTTGGTGTCGCATCGGCTGTCTTTTTTCCCTGCTCCGGATTTAGAGGTTTTTCAGAATGAGCCGGAGCTGTATTCGATGGACGAAATGTATCTTGACATCTTAGATCAGAGAGTCGTTACCGTTCCGCTAAGGTTCGATTTTGATTCAGGTGATGCATTCATTCCCGTGGAACATCCAAAGTCGCATTTGACATTGGGGCAATATGAGAATTGCCGCATTCCCGTTTCCTCTGCCGTTTCTCCTTTTCAATTCATGGACTTTATTCTCAGAAATTTTTATCACACGGCACACACTAAATTTTGCGAACGGCTTACACGCTATTCAGATCGATTTGAAAAAAGCATTCTTCCGGAGGAAGAAGCGCTGATTCATGTCTGTACATCCCCATGATCTCATTCCGAATCCGCTCTCAGAACCCCGTCACTCTTTGGCAGACGATGGGACTCTTTTGTAACCGCCTAGAGAAAACGCATTGTCACAAAGACAAGAGGCACCCGACGCTTAAATCGGATGCCTCATTTTGTTTGCGTTGGTCGTTGCCACAATGCTGTGAATCGCGGTAATGGCTTTCGTAATTTCCTTGAAAACAAGTTGAGCATGGGTTGAGGTACATTTATGAAATTTAGCGTACCGGAAATCTTGACAATTGTATCGACAGCAACAGTCATGGTGATTGCTTTTCTTGTGATTGCAAAGTACCTTATTCGATATGCTGTCACATTTTATGCAAAAATAAAAGGAAATGACTCAAAATGACCTTGAAAAAAAGATTGCTTGCGCTTTGTATGGCGGTGGTTAGTCGTGAATTAGAACAGGGTTGACTACGGAAACAAATAAGCCTGCATCGTGTAAAACGAAAGCAACCGGTTTGTGGTAATTCCCGGTGGCTTCCAGAACAACGCGGGTCTCTCCGTCCAGAGCTTTGAGTTTCTCCGCCAGATCGTGCAGGTTCTGGGCGGTATGTAAAACTTCAAAAGATTCGAGTACCACTTCTCCGAAGGGGCGCATAACACAAACAATGCTCTTCCTGTTGGAAACGTCAATGCCTACTGCGTTCATGATCTTTCCTCCATTTTTTGTATTTGCAACCGGAATCCATCTTTACTCGTTGCGATTCAATCTATTGGGTGACACGAACGCTCCGCTTGGCGGTGGCTCAACCTGCTTAAAACGAATGCTACAACAAGAGAGATGGCGAACTGTCTTTGTTGCGGGCGTAACTGCCCAGGGCGCAATGCGTCAGCCGATTACTCTCTTGTTGTAACTTAGGTACGAGTTGGAATGGAATATGGCTGGCTACCATATCCGGTCCCAACCCTATTGTAATAGGCTGCAATTTTATAAAAATGACGGAAATCAGCGGAACAGATTAGGATTCTGTACTCTGGTGGTCGATATCAAGGGATAAGCCGCCGACTTCACCGTGGATCGCCTTCATGTGGTAAGCGACATATTCGCGCGGATTGACGCCGTAATTCTTTTTGAAGGAGCGGTAAAAGGCGTTATAATCAGAAAAACCGCATTTGGCCGGGATGGAAGAGATCGGTTCTTTTTTCATCAGCAGCCGTTTGGCTTCTAGCAGCCGCTGCTGGATGACATACTGGTAAAAACTGATCTGCATATTCTGCTTGAACATGTGGGAAAAATTGTATTTGTCGATGAAAAGCGCCTTTGCCACCGTGTCCAGCGAAAGATCGCCGCTGAGGTTCAGATCGATATAATGCAGGGCGTTGCTCAGGACGCTTGGCTTCTGCGCCTTGGCAAAAACGTGCTCCCGATTATATAAGGAGCGGTTGATGCCGATGAGGATGCGGAGGATATCGGCCATGCCCTCGCTGTGATAACACAGGCTTTCCTCCCGGTAAGCGTGGGTCAGGGCTTCAAACTGCCCGAACCGGGCGCGGGAACTGTCCACACTATCCCGAATCAAAAATGTTTTTGCATGACCCGGACGGAGAAAGTAATCAATGTCCGGGTCGATCTTTTTCATGACATCAAAAGCCGGAGGGCTGAGCCACAACACATACCGCTCGTAGGGGATCTCAAAGTCCCGGAAGATGGGATGGTGCATAATGGCAGGTGGGATGATCAACAGGTCTCCCGGCTTGAGCCGGAACATTTTGTCGTGGACGACATAATCCACATTTCCGCTGACAAAGAGAAAAATCTCATAGAATTCATGGTAATGAGAAGCGACCAGAGGATAGCTGGCGTCCTTGTAATGGTCGATCTCAAAATCCGGCTCGGCCATGTAATGTTTATCGGTTTTGATGACTTTCACAGAAAAATACCTCCAGTCACAAAATTCTTTTGGGCTAGTTCATCATAACATGATATACCAATATATGCAATATTTTGACCAACAAATGACAATAATTTTGCAAAAAAGACCTGATTATACCAAGAAATGCAAGGTTTTCACCCAAAAAGGCCTGTACATTACAACGAGTTTGCGCTATTTTTATTGACAGAAAGCCTGTTGCACATGGCAGAACTGAAATGGTAGGGACCGCGCAGCCTGAAGCCCTTTGCGGAAGGGATAGGTTTCACTCTGACCGACAGGAGATCAAAACCGGTTTTGTACGCAGTCAATCAAACAAAGAAAACTGGAGATGTCAATCATGATAGGAACAAGACGTATTACTCGCCGCAGCTTTCTGGCTGCTGCAGGTCTTGCTGCCGTAGGCGCAAGCCTGTCGCTCACCGGATGCAGCGGCTCGGTTTCAGACGGCCTGAGCTCCAAGCATCTGCTGGTGGCACACAGCCACAGCGAAGCCCACCCGGTCAATGTTGGACTGCAGAAGATGGCGGAAGTTGCTTCTGCTGAATCCGACCTGACCTTCAGCGTTTATCCCAATGGTCAGCTGGGCGACAACGCAGCAATGATCCAGCTGGTTAAGGCCGGTGTTCTGGATATTGCAAAGGTCTCCGCTTCCAGCATGGAGCAGTTCAACAGCGCATACGCCATCTTCTCGATGCCGTATGTGTTCGAGAGCACCGAGCAGTATTTTGCCGTTATGAACCAGAGCGAAGCGGTGCAGGAGATCTTCAAGAGCACCTACGATCAGGGTTTCTTTGCCATCGGCTGGTTCGATTCCGGCTCCCGCAGCATCTACACCACCAAAGACGGCCCCTGTGAAGGCCCCGCAGACCTAAAGGGTCTGAAGATCCGCACCCAGGACAGCCCCACGTCCATTGCCATGATCCGTGCCATGGGCGGCAGTGCAACGCCCATGTCCAGCGGCGAGACCTACACCGGTCTGCAGCAGGGCATTATTGACGGCGCAGAGAACAACGAGACAGTTCTGGTGCAGGACGGCCACGGTGAAGTCTGCAAGAGCTACACCTACACCCAGCACCAGATGGTGCCCGATATCGTGATCATCTCCACCGAGACTTGGGAAAGTCTGGACGAAGCCGAGCAGAGTGCCATCGTAAACGGTATGACGCAGGGCAACGAAGCACACGAGGCCGTATGGCAGAATCTGGTGCAGGAGAACATTGACGGTGCCAAGGAGATGGGCGTCCAATTCTACACTATCGACAAGACGGCCTTTATCGAGGCTACCCAGTCCCTGCGCGACGAGTTCTGTGCTAAGAGCGCCGACAATGCCCGTTATTATGAGGACTTCCTGTCCTATGTACAGGCTTGATGAGGAGGGGAGCATACCATGTTGATCGTTAAATTCCGCGGCCTGATCGATAAGATCATTCAGGTCCTCAGCACCATTATCATGGGTGTCATGGTCATTGCTGTCTGCTGGCAGGTCATCACCCGCTACATCCTGAACAACCCCAGCACCGTGACCGAAGAAGCGCTGCGTTATCTGCTGATCTGGGTGACCATGGTGGGCGGTGCTTACGCATACGGCCGCCGTAAGCATCTGGCAATCACCGCGCTGAGCAAGCGTCTGTCCTTCAAGGGCCAGAAGATCCTGGATATCTTTGTGCAGGCTATGGTCATCCAGTTCTGCGTTGTTGTCATGATCGGCGGCGGTACGCGCCTTGTCAACACCGCTGCGGATCAGCTGAGCGCTGCGCTGCAGCTGCCCATGCCCCTGATTTACGCCAGCGTCCCTGTGGGGGCCATCCTGTTCATCTTCTACGCGCTCATCTTCGTCGGTGAGGACCTGCGCGATATGAAGCAGGGCCCCCAGGCAGAGGCTGCCAAAGAAGCATAAAAAAGGAGGACGAACCTAAAATGGGTACTTTTCAAGTCGGTCTGCTCCTGATCGGCACGTTTGCGCTGCTGCTGGCGCTGAGCGTCCCGGTCTCGGTCAGTATCATCATCTCGTCGGTCGTGACCATGGCCTCCACCCTGTCTCTGGATCTGGGCACCTTCGTTGCCAGTCAGCGCATGGTGGGCGGCGTTGACAGCTTCTCACTGCTGGCTGTCCCGTTCTACATCCTCTGCGGTGTTCTGATGAACACCGGCGGCATCGCACAAAAACTGATCGATTTTGCAAAAATCCTGGTCGGCCGCATCCCTGGCGGTCTGGCGCACACCAACATTCTGGGCAACACGCTGTTCGGCTCTCTGTCCGGTTCCTCCGTTGCAGCTTCCGTTGCTATCGGCGGCGTTCTGATCCCCATGGAGGAGAAGGAAGGCTACGATAAAAAGTTTGCTGCTGCCGTCAACATTGCTTCCGCACCTACCGGTCTGATCATTCCTCCTTCCGGCATCCTGATCATCTATCCGGTGCTGGCTGGCTGCTCTGTGGTGGGCATGATCATGTCCGGCTACATCCCCGGCCTGATGTGGGCACTGGCCTGCATGGCGGTGGCGTATGTCATCGCAAAGAAGAACCACTATCCCACTGCTGGTAAGGTTCCGGCTTCCGTTTTCTTCAAGTACTTCGTGGACGCCATCCCCAGCCTGCTGCTGATCGTCATCATCGTCGGCGGCGTTATGTCCGGCATCTTCACGGCAACGGAGTCCGCTGCCGTGGCTGTTGCCTACACCCTGTTCCTGTCCATCGTTGTTTACCGCAGCATCAAGATCAAGGATTTGCCCAAGATCCTGCTGGACGCCTGCGAGACCACCGCTGTCATCATGTTCCTGATTGCCGGCTCCAACGTCATGAGCTTTGTTATGAGCTTCACCGGCCTGCCCAGCGCCATCGGCAACGCACTGATCAGCGTTTCCAGAAACAAGTATGTCATCCTGCTCATCATCAACCTTGTGCTGCTGGTGGTTGGCTGTTTCATGGACATCACCCCGGCTGTCCTGATCTTCACCCCGATCTTCCTGCCCGTTGTCCAGTCCTTCGGTATGGACCCCATCCACTTCGGTATCATGATGGTCATGAACCTGGGTATCGGCAACATCACCCCGCCCATTGGCAGCGCACTGTTCAGCGGCTGCTCGGTGGCAGATATGGATATGGAGGACATGATCAAACCGATCCTGCCGTTCTATGCCGCGATCTTTGTGGCGCTGATGCTGGTAGCCTATGTGCCTTGGTTCTCCATGGCGCTGCCCACCCTGTTCGGCGCAGTCTGATAATGTGAAAAGGAGCAAGTTTTCATGGTTTATTCAGTCACCAAGTATGGCGCTGTCGGCGATGGCGCAACCAATGATGCCGCTGCAATCCAGTCTGCCATTGATGCCTGCAACGCAGCAGGCGGCGGCCGCGTTGTACTGGAGGGCGGTCATACCTACTATTCCAGTTCTATCGAGCTGAAAAGCAACGTAGAGCTGCATCTGGAACAGGGCGCCCTTCTGAAAGCGCACTCCGATATCTCCACCTATTTCAACCCCAACGGCGATGATGCTTCCGTGGCAGCAGTTTCCGGCGCAAAGGCCGTGGATCGTCCGGTGGCAAAACCGGCTTACACCTTTATTCACGCCAAGGATGCAGACAACTTCTCCATCACGGGTCAGGGCGCAGTGGACGGTAATGTTTATGCCTTTATGAAGCGGGCAAGCCGTTACTACTTCAACGGTGATTTCTACCCCCGTCCCACCATGGTGTATGTGGAGCACTGCAACCACATCTCGTTCCATGATGTGACGCTGCAGAACTCTCCGTTCTGGACGCTGCACCCTGCCGGATGCAACGATGTGCTGATCTCCAACATCCGGGTGCTGAACCCGCTGGACTGCACCAACTCCGACGGTATCGATCCGGATCACTCCACCAATGTGCGGATCATCGGCTGCCATGTCCAGTGTGCAGATGACTGCATCTGCCTCAAGACCACGGCGGGCAATAACGAGTACGGCCCGACCAAGAATGTCATCATCTCCAACTGTACGCTGACCTCTACCAGTGCTGCGATCAAGATCGGCACGGAGGGCGTGGCAGACTTTGAGAATATTCTGGTGGATAACTGCATCATTACCGGAACCAACCGCGGCCTGTCCATCCAGATCCGTGACGGCGGCTGTGTGCGGAACGTGAGCTTCTCCAACATCATGATCGAGACCCGCCGTTTTGCCGAGTGCTGGTGGGGCTGCGCAGAACCCATCGTGATGACGACCCACGACCGGAACGCCAACACCCACAGCGGCAGCATCGAGAATGTCCGCTTCTTCAACGTCACCTGCAAGGGTGAGAACGGTGTGTTCCTCTCCGGCAACGAGGAGAATCACATCAAGAACGTTCTGTTTGAAAATGTCAACGTCTGTCTGGAAGCTACCAGCAAGTGGGAGCGCGGAATGTACGACCTGCGTCCCATTCCGCCTGAAAAGGAAGGCATGCTGCATCAGAAGAGTGCAGCCATGTTCCTGCGCTGGGTAGATGGCGTCACCGTCCGGAACTCCACGCTGGGCTTTGCGGGCGAGGACCGTTCGGACTTCGCACAGGCGCTTCTTACTCAGAACTGCACCAACGTGCAGACCATGGGTCTGACTGCTGAGGCTGCCGCCCCGGAGTACCAGAGCATCGAACTGGGCTGAGCCGCCTATCAATAATGAGCAAGCCGCCGCATCGGCTCTGGACCCTTTTGCCGGGTCGGGCCGGGCGGCGGCTTCTTTTGAGGGATGAACCAATGAACAAGAAAAAGAACGTCATTACTTTTGCTGCGTTCCTGATCCTGATGGTGGGTCTGGGCGCAAACGATGCCATGCGGGGCATTTTTTCCACCATCTTCTCTGCCCACTTCCAGCTGAGTACCGCCCAGTTGTCCCAGATTGTCACTGTAAGCTACATCGGCAACCTTGTGTTTCTGGCGGTGGGAGGCTTCGGGGTGGATATTCTGGGCCGTCGCAAGGCCATGCTGCTGTATACCTTTTTGTGGAGCGCAGCCATGCTACTGTTTGCCACCACGGACTCCTATCTGCTGCTGCTTGTGGGAATGTTTTTTGCCATGGGCACATCCACGCTGCTGAACACCAACATGAACCTGATCACCACCGGGATGTTCGCCGCTGCCCCCGGCTTTTTTGTGAACTTCCTGTTCTTCATTCAGGGCATCGGCACCAGCGGCAGCCAGAGCATCATTGGCAACTGGGCTACGGATATTTCCAGCTGGCACACCGTGGCGTGGGGGCTGCTGGCTATTGGCGCAGTGGCCATGGCGCTGTTCGTGCTGTTCCCCATGCCGGAGGTGCAGGAGCAGAAAACCGGGGACAAGGCATCCCCCAAGGAGATCATGGCCTGCCCGGCATTTCTGCCGCTGGTGCTGATCATCGGGCTGTACTTCATTGCGGAACATGGCATTATGAACTGGCTGGTGAGCTATGCCACCAATGCACTGGAAGTGCCCATGGGACAGGCGGCAAACTTTACCGCTGTTTTCTTTGGCTGTGTGATGGTGGGGCGTCTGGTGCTGAGCAGTCTGGTGGATAAGCTGGGCATCTACCGCTGCCTGCGGCTCTTCGCCACCAGCTCCGCCGTGCTGTACACGGTGGGCGTGCTGCTGGGGGCACCGGGCCTGTGGCTCTTGGCGGTCAGCGGCCTGCTGTTCTCCATCCTGTATCCCACTTTGGTGATGCTGATCCCCCGGTTCTGGCCCAGCCATGCGGCTTCCTCTGCATCGGGTCTAGTGCTGAGTGTGGCTTCGCTGGCGGACATTCTTTTCAACGCCGTGTTTGGCAACTTGGTGGACGCCGTGGGCTATCGGACTTCCTTCCTCATCATGCCTGCCTGCATGGTGGGATGTACGGCACTCCTGTGGGGCTTCTTTGCAAAGGCAAAGAAGCTGGAACGGTGTGATTAACGGACGGATACGGCGACTCGAAACTTCCATGAATTGAGACGAACCGGCGGCTTGCTCTCTTAATCAGTGGGCCCAGGGTTCGAGTCCCTGGAGGTGCACCACAAAGAGCACCAGGCAGAAATGCTTGGTGCTTTTTCTTTTGTTTTTTCAGAAAGTAAAAAGACTTCCGCCTGAGGGTCATTGAACTGAACCCCAAAAGTTAGACAAAAATTGAATTAAGCAGCTCCAACGGTCTGAATCC
>OGEZ01001055.1_pt1 | contig 16248 bp, 10 predicted proteins | sample 1570831 | NCBI WGS metagenome assembly OGEZ01 (sample SAMEA2582059, study PRJEB24529) | metagenome | biome: Human gut stool | place: China | collected 2011
AATAATTGTTCCCGGCTCTTCTACTACTTCTTCATCTATAACATCTGCATCCCATATTTTTAGCATCTTGCCATTGTAATGTGTGTATGCACTTGGCCATGGATTAAGTCCTCTTATAAGGCACTCTATATCGTGTGCTGTCCTGCTAAAGTCAAGTTCACCCATTGATTTCTTTAACATCTTAACATATGAGCTCTTAGTGTCATCCTGAGGAACTGGTGTGATTGTTCCCTCCTCAAGACCCTTTAATGTCTCTATAAGTAATTCAGCACCGACCACGCTTAATCTGTCAAAAAGACTTCCGCCTGTTTCTTTCTTCTCAAGTTTAACTTTTTTTACAAGAAGAATATCGCCTGTATCAAGTCCTTCATCCATCTTCATAGTTGTAACACCTGAATACTCACGTCCATCTATGACTGCCCACTGTATAGGCGATGCACCCCTGTACTCTGGAAGAAGTGATGCATGTACATTTACACATCCGAGGCGTGGCATATCTATGATGCTCTTTGGAAGTAACTGTCCAAATGCAACGACAACGAATATATCTGCGCCATATGCTCTTAACTTCTCAACAAATTCTTCATCTCTTGCCTTTTCCGGCTGTAAGACTTCGATTCCAAGCTTTACTGCTTCTTCCTTTACTGGTGAGAATACAAGTTCCTTGCTTCTTCCCTTAGGCTTATCTGGCTGTGTAACTACTGCCACAACCTCATGTCCTGCCTCAACTAAAGCCTTAAGCGTCCCAACTGCAAAGTCAGGAGTCCCCATAAATATAACCTTCACTATTCCTCATCCTCCGTTTCAGTATCAAGAAGCTTTCCTTCAACCTTATCAACATACATTACTCCATCAAGATGGTCTATTTCATGAAGAAGACATCTTGCAAGAAGGTCTTCACCCTCAACTACAATCTCCTCCATATCTTCATTGAGAGCCTTAACCTTTGCATATGATGGTCTTGTCACTACACCTGTCTTTCCGGGAACGCTAAGGCATCCCTCCTGTCCTGTCTGTGAACCGCTTGTTTCAAGTACCTCGGGATTAATAAGTACTATTGGGTCATCGCCACAGTCAATAACTACAAGTCTTTTTCTTATACCGACCTGTGGTGCTGCAAGTCCGACTCCGTTAGCTTCATACATTGTTTCAAACATATCATCGATAAGCTCCTGTATTCTTGGAGTCATCTCTGTTACCTCTTTAGCCTTTTTTCTGAGTATCTCATCACCAAGTGTTCTTATATTTCTTATTGCCATTATTATTCCTCCGTCCTGATATTCTTTTTATAGCTATCATGGTCAAAAAAGTATTTTGCCCCTGACTTATACCTACTGATTACTCCTTTACTTTGCAATTCCTATAATCCAGTCTTACATTAATTAACATCATACTGAATACTTATATTCTTATATTTATCATTGTCCTGCGTATACCTGTCTATACAGTCCATAAGATATGACAGTCTTCCAAAGTCTTCACTTCTTAGGTATATTATCTTTGTATACACGTCACTTATCTTATATATCGGCGCATTTGCTGGCCCTAATATCTTTATACTATTCGCAAGATTATTATTCTTATCATCAAGTAGCCTTTTTATATCATCTGCGCCCACCTTCAGCCTGCCTTCATCGGCTGAACTTATGTTAATTCTAATCATATTGTTCACCGGTGGATAAGAAAGCATCTGCCTGTAGGATATTTCTTTGTCATAAAAGCCTGTATAATCCTGCCCTGCCGCACATATTATACCATAATTATCCGGTGAATATGTCTGTATAACGACCTCTCCACGCCTCTGGCCTCTTCCTGCACGCCCTGCTGCCTGTGTCACAAGCTGGAATGTTCTCTCAACTGCCCTGTAATCACTTGCATACAGTGACATATCTGCTGCCACAATTCCTACAAGTGTTACCTTTGGGAAGTCATGTCCCTTAACTATCATCTGCGTTCCAACAAGCACATCTGCCTGTTCTGTCGCAAATGCATTAAGAATATGTTCATGTCCGTCCTTGCCCTTGGTTGTGTCCATATCCATTCTTAGCACTCTTGCATCTGGAAACATCTTATGCACCGCATCCTCCACAGCCTCTGTTCCGGCCCTGAAACCTGATATATACTTTGAACCACACTCAGGACATATATTTAACTGTGGCGTTTCATAACCGCAGTAGTGGCACACAAGCTTTCCGTTGCGGTGTGCTGTCATAGACACATCGCAGTGCGGACACTTATAAACATAACCACACGCCCGGCATGATACAAACCCCGCCGTTCCGCGCTTATTAAGAAATAGCATAATCTGCTCTTTTTTATCAAGTCTGTCGCGTATGAGCTGTTTAAGCTTCTGTGAAAATATAGTTCTGTTTCCACTCTTTAACTCACTTCGCATATCTGCTATATACACGTCTGGAAGTTCACTGTTTCCTGCACGTTTCTTAAGTGACAGAAGCTTGAATTCACCATTTCTTGCACGATAAAAGCTGTCTATGGATGGTGTCGCTGAACCAAGAACAACCGATGCATTATGCTCCTTGGCAATATGTATGGCTGTTTCAACTGCATGGTACCGCGGTACCTGCTCCGACCTGTAAGCACCTTCGTGTTCCTCGTCTATAACTATAAGCCCAAGGTCAGGAAACTGCGTAAAAAGCGCAGACCTCGGACCTATCATTATGCTTATTTCTCCTCTTAGCGCACGTAAGAACTGGTCATATCTTTCGCCCTTTGACATGCGCGAGTTAATAATAGATACTTTATCACCAAACCTGTGATAAAACCGCTGTACCGTCTGAAATGTAAGTGCAATTTCCGGTATAAGCATAACAACCTGCCTGTTCATACTTATAACGTGTTCAATAACGTCCATATACACCTCAGTCTTACCACTTCCGGTAACACCGTGTATAAGATAAGTTCCATACTTTCCATCATCATAATCATTTATTATGCTTTCTGCTGCTGCTCTCTGCTCATCATTAAGAACGACATCCTTATTAAACACATTTTTATCAGAAACAGGGTTCCTGTAGTACTCCTCTGTCTTAACATTGATAACGCCATCCTCTTCCATAGCCTTAATCGTAGAAGCTGATATATTAAGCTTCGTCCTGACTATATCGCTGTCAATGACAGGCTCATTAATAAGTGCCTCTAACAGTCTGTGCTTCGCCTTTGCTTTTTTCTTATATACTGCAAGAAGCTCATCTGCTTTATCCTCTGTGATATTAAGACATATTGCACGCTTTACCTTGTGATTTATCTTATCTTTCACCGGAATGACTGTTTTTAAAGCCTGATTCATAGTGCAGCCATAATGAGTTTTTAACCAGAGTGCAAGCTTAATCATATCTGTAGCCGCATTTACACGGTTACTTGCAATACTGTCTATATACTTAATCTTGTTTACATCATAAGAGGGTGTTGCTGACATAGCGACAACATAGCCCGTTATCATCCTGTTTCCCTTGCCAAAAGGCACTCTCACAACACTTCCTATCTCAACTGTGCCATCAAGCTCCTCAGGTATTGCATACTGAAATGTCTTATCAAGCTGCTCATGTGATATATCTATTATAATATCAGCGTACATTCTTCTCCTTTAACTCATCAAGAACCTCAGCTATAAGCACTCTTTCATCCATAGGGTACTTAACACCCTTTATCTCCTGATAGTCCTCGTGCCCCTTACCGGCAAGCACTATAATATCTCCCGGCTCACCGTGTTCGATAACATATTTTATAGCTTCTTTTCTGTCTACTATATCAATATGCTTTCCATCTGTCCTGCTTATACCTGTCTTTATATCCTCAATAATAGCCTCCGGCTCCTCAAATCTTGGATTATCCGATGTTATAACCGTAAGGTCAGCATATTTTCCTGACACCTCACCCATCTCAAATCTTCTCTCCTTAGAACGGTTTCCTCCGCATCCAAAGAGACATACAAGTCTGTGTGGATGATATTCTTTTAATGTTTTTAAGATGCTTTCCAAAGACATTGCATTATGGGCATAATCTATCATAAGTGTAAATTTATCTGACACCTTTACAAGCTCAATTCTGCCCTTTACCCTGACATCCTTTAATACATTTTCAACTGTATCCTTATCCACATTAAAATGTCTTGTAACCGCTATTGCGCACAGTGAGTTATACACTGAAAACATTCCCGGAAGTGATAATGCAACGTCCATATCTATAAGTCCCTGACACTTATATGTAAGTCCTATCTTTCCCGGTTCATGAAGAAGCTTTACATCAGTTGCCCTTATATCGGCTGTTTCTGATACTCCATAGCTCTCAACTTTACATATGGCACCTTTAAGTATATCCTTTGTGTGCTTATCATCTGCATTGACTATTCCAGTCTTACACTGCGTAAAAAGCTTTGCCTTACATTCAAGATATTCCTCAAAAGAAGCATGCTCATTAGGTCCGATATGGTCTGGCTCAAGGTTGGTAAATACACCTATATCAAACATAATTCCTGCTGTTCTGTCAAGCTTAAGTCCCTGTGAAGATACCTCCATAACTACTGCTTTACAGCCGGCATCCACCATCTTCCTGAAAGTTTCGTGTATCTGTATTGACTCTGGCGTTGTATTGCATGAAGGTATCGCTTCATCACCTATGACAGTTTCTATTGTACCTATAAGTCCTGTCTTTATTCCGCACGCGCACAGCACATTTTTAATCATATATGTAGTTGTTGTCTTACCCTTAGTACCTGTAATACCTATAGTAAATAACTCCTTATCAGGATTGCCATAATATGCAGCCGACATAAGTGCAAGCGCAAGTCTTGTATTATCACATTCGATAACTGTTACATTTTCTGATGGCAGAGCATAGTCTGAACCTTTCTGAACAACTATAACTGCTGCTTTATCCTTCACCTGTTCTATATACTTATGTCCATCGCTTACCGCACCGACAATACATACAAATATGCCACCTTCTGTTACTTTTCTTGAGTCTGAGGCGATACCTGTCACCTCTGTATCAGTACTGCCCTTTAATACTGTATAATTAAACTTCTCTGTTTCATTAGCCTGACATATGTCTAATATACTCTTAAGCTGCATAAACAATCCTCCTAACATATATTTTAACCAATATTAGAATAATCCTGTTATTCTTTCTGCCTCTTCATCATAATCTATGCCTTCTGCTGCTGGAACCTTAGGAAGTCCTGGCATAGTAAGCACCTTTCCTGTAAGTGCAACCACGAAACCAGCTCCTGCATCGACATATACTTCTCTTATATTAATAGTAAAGCCTTCTGGTCTTCCAAGCTTAGATGCATCATCTGAAAGTGAATACTGTGTCTTAGCCATACATACTGGAAGATTGCCAAAGCCCATCTGTGTTATATGGTCGAGCTCCTTCTTTACCTTTGCATCGTAAGTAACACCATCTGCACCATATATTTCCTTTGCAATCTTTAATATCTTATCTTCAAGTGGAAGCTCATCTTCGTATAATGGAGCGAACTCACTCTTCTTATTCTCAAGTGTGCTAAGAACTTTGTCAGCGAGCTCCTGACCGCCATCTCCGCCTTTTGCCCATACCTCAGAAAGCGCGAATTCACAGCCTAACTCCTCGCAGTGCTTCTTTATAAATTCATATTCTTCCTCAGTATCTGTAATAAATGAGTTGAGTGTAACGATAACTGGCACACCATACTTATGTATATTTTCAATATGCTTGTCAAGATTAACAATACCCTTCTTTAAGGCTTCCATATTCTCCTTGCCAAGCTCTGCCTTAGGAACACCACCATTATACTTTAATGCCTTGACTGTAGCGACTATAACTGCTGCATCTGGCTTAAGTCCGGCCTTTCTGCACTTTATATCAAAAAACTTTTCAGCTCCAAGGTCAGCACCAAAGCCAGCCTCTGTGACAGCGACATCTGCAAGCTTCATAGCAAGCTTTGTAGCTATTACTGAGTTACATCCATGTGCTATATTCGCAAATGGTCCGCCGTGTACAAGTACTGGTGTACCCTCAAGTGTCTGTATCATATTAGGCTTTATAGCATCCTTTAAAAGTGCTGCCATAGCTCCTGTAGCCTTTAAATCCTTAGCTGTAACAGGGTCTCCTGCATAATTATATGCAACTATTATGTTAGAAAGTCTTTCCTTTAAGTCCTTCATATCATTAGCAATACAGAGTATAGCCATAATCTCAGATGCTACTGTTATGATAAAATGGTCTTCCCTTACAACACCATTAGGCTTATCACCAAGTCCTATAACGATGTTTCTTAATGTTCTGTCATTCATATCCATACATCTTTTCCATACAACTCTCTTAGTATCAATACCAAGTGCATTGCCCTGATGTATATGATTATCAAGCATAGCTGCTAACAGATTATTAGCTGATGTTATAGCGTGAAAATCTCCTGTAAAATGAAGATTAAGGTCTTCCATAGGAACAGCCTGTGCATATCCGCCGCCTGCTGCTCCACCCTTTATACCAAAACATGGTCCGAGTGAAGGTTCTCTTAATGCTGCTATAGCATTTATTCCTCTCTTACAGAGTGCTTCTGTAAGTCCAAGACTTATAGTTGTCTTTCCCTCACCTGCCGGAGTTGGATTGATAGCTGTTATAAGAACAAGCTTTCCATCCTCATTATTCTCTACTCTGTGAATAAGTTCATCAGATAACTTTGCCTTGTACTTTCCATACATTTCAAGTTCATCTTCTGTAATTCCAACCTTTGCTGCTACATCCTTAATGTTTAATAACTTTGCTTCCTGTGCTATTTCGATATCACTCTTTACTGCCATAATCTTATCCTTTCCATGCCGCCATCCGGCACATTTAAGTATTTTATTAATATACTAATTATTGCTCATATAACTTTCAAATTCTTCTGCACTCATAAGAACCTTTCGCGGCTTGGTTCCTATCTCAGGACCCACAACGCCTGCATCTGAAAGCTGGTCCATAATTCTTCCTGCTCTATTAAAGCCTATCTTAAACTGTCGCTGGAGCATACCTATAGAACCTTTTTCCTTCTCTATAACAAATCTTGCCGCATCTGCAAACAATGAATCCTTGTCATCCTGAGCCTCTGTCTGTAATCCCTGTGCCATTTTCTGTGACACTGTATCTGCTATGCTCTCATCATACTTTGCTTCCTCTGTCATATTTTCCTTAAGGAAATCAACCACTCTGGATACCTCTTCATCCGATACGAATGCGCCCTGTACTCTTACAGGCTTAGGTATATTGGATGGGAAATATAACATATCGCCCTTACCAAGCAGTTTTTCAGCTCCATTCATATCAATAATTGTTCTTGAATCGACACCCGATGACACTGAAAATGCTATTCTTGATGGAACGTTTGCCTTAATAAGACCTGTGATTACATTAACTGATGGTCGCTGTGTTGCTATAACCATATGTATTCCTGCTGCTCTTGCAAGCTGGGCAAGACGGCATATTGCAGCTTCAACCTCACCCGGTGCAACCATCATCAGGTCTGCAAGCTCATCTACGATTATAACTATCTCTGGAAGTTTTTCAATAGGAACTTCACCTTCCTTTACCTCCTGTTTCATAATTATATCATTGTAACCAGCAAGATTACGTGCTCCAACAGCCGCAAACATCTTATATCTTTTATCCATCTCAACAACTGCCCAGTTAAGAGCTCCTGCCGCTTTCTTAGGGTCTGTCACAACAGGTAACAGAAGATGTGGTATACCATTGTAGGTACTAAGTTCTACCACCTTAGGGTCAACCATAATCATCTTAACTTCGTCAGGCTTTGCCTTATACAGAATACTCATAATTATAGTATTGATACATACAGACTTACCTGAACCTGTCGCACCTGCTATAAGAAGGTGTGGCATCTTTGCTATATCTGCAACAATTGTCTTGCCTGCTATATCCTTTCCTGCTGCAAATGCTACTTTAGACTTGTTATTCTTAAATGCGTCATCTTCTATAAGCTCTCTTAAGAATACACTTCCCGCCTCCTTGTTCGGCACTTCTATACCTATGGCTGACTTGCCGGGAATAGGGGCTTCTATTCTTATATCTGCTGCCGCAAGACTAAGCTTTATATCATCTGCAAGCGAAACTATCTTGCTTACCTTGACACCAAGCTCCGGCTTAAGCTCATATCTTGTAACTGATGGACCACAGCTTATATCTGTTATATCCACCTTAACACCAAAGTTCTGAAGTGTCTGCTTTAATGTAATCGCTGTGTTGCGGTTCTCTCTTTCAAGATTAGCCGAAGATGAACTTGTATTTCTGTTAAGAAGGCTTATTGGTGGGAACTTATATTCTTTCTTAAGTTCCTGCGCCTGAACATCATTCTCATTCTTTACATTATTATCAGAAGCATTAACGGTCTCATGAATATCCGTCATACCTTCATTATCCGTATTCATATCCTTAGAAGCCATGTCCTGATTATCGTATGGCTCCTTCGTTGTACCATACTCTCCTGTGCCTGCTAATCCATCTTCTGATATATCATTATCATATTCATTATAAATGTCATCTCCATAATTTTCATCTTCTGGAACGTCAATGCTGTTATCAATGCTGTATTTTTTATTTCTTTCAGATATAAAGTTATCATCATTCATATCATTATATTTTGTATCATCATATTTTTCATCGTCATATACATCGTTATCGTTGACACTTTCATATATATCTGAATTGTAATCTTCTGAATAGCCATCATACACATTATCTGTGATATCATCATCCATATAATTATCTGCATCACCTGCATGTTCATATCCGCTATCCGCTGATATATCCTCACCTGCTATGCTGACATTGCTATCTTGTGCATTTTTATCCGTATCACTATGTATTTCCCATATATCAGATGTATCATATGCACTGTCATCATCCTCAGACTGTGCATAATCATCATCTTCATCTGTATTATGCTTTTTAGGGATGATGAGTGGGTCGTATATATCATCCATATATACATCTACATCATTTCTTACAGGCTCTATTTCACGTATGTCTATATCCGCATTATCGCTTTCAGACTGCATATCCTTTATTACAAGGTCATTCGTAACACCCCTTACAACATTATTCATACGCGCATTGGACATAGCCTCTTCTCTGGCCTTCTTAGCAGCTATCGCCTGCTCCTTCTTTTCAAGCTTTCTTATTCTTGCCTGACGTCTTTCCTCCTCACGAATGGCGCGGTACTCTTCATCACTCAGCTCTTCATCTCTTCTTACCATAGACGAATGTTGTTTATAAGCTGAATAATCTTCCCTTGCTTCCTTTACAAACCTTTGTCCACCGTTTCTAATCCCACCTATAAATGACTTTTCTGTTATCAGTATCACACATATTATTGCAAGTATGATAAGTATAACCATAGTTCCTGCAACGCCAAGAGGACTTAACAGCTTACAGAGTATTCCTCCAAACAGACCACCGCCTGTCTTATGCTCTGAACAATATCCAAAGTATGTGCCAACTGACTCACCTATATCTGGCACATTGGTTATTCTCTGCCATACTGCCGCCGCAATTACTGACAACGCATACACCGCTGCCGCCTTAACACGCATAACTCCTGCCATATCTTTATTGGCAAGCATAAATATTATGCTTCCGGCAACGATAAATGGAACAACATAAGCAGCTATCCCAAAAAGTCCAAACATAAGCCACTTGATTGACTGTCCAACCGTACCTGCCATATTAAAATTACTTAACAGCAGTATTATTGTACATGCAAATGCTAATAACAGTATAATCTCATCTCTTAAAGGACTATACTGTAACAACTGCTCTGTCTGTGTATTTTTTCCTGTTGTATTCTTCTTAGCTGTACCCGATGATGTTCTGCTTTTAGTACTCTTTGCTGTACGCGGCTTAGCAGCCTTTGAAGTACTGCTCTTTGATGCACTGCTTCTTGAAGTACTGCTTTTAGAACTTCTGCTACTGCTTTGACTTTGGCTTTTTCTGGTACTTGAAGCCATAATAACCTAACTCCTCCATCATATTCTTATAACACTTATATTTATCACAAACTATGATATTAGGGGCAAAAGGTATTTTGTCCCTAACTGATGTATTCGGATTGCTGCATTTCTATGCAATTCGCGCAATCATCTAATACCTCAAACTATTTTTATCATAACTTATTAAGTATAACATTTCCATTATCTTAACGCAAGAAAGATGCCACATATCCCGCTTCTTCCGCTGGCAATGCCCCCATTGGCAGTGCTTATCACCTTCATTCACACCAGAGCAGCATATACTCTGATACTAATGAACTGTAATAATAACGGATTATCGGTATGTGACATCCCTCTCTAATGTAAAATAATTTAATTGTATCATAATGTTATGGTTAAAAGTGTAAAAAGCTTATCGTTCAAACGTAAATGACTTTTTGACCTTTTAACTATAACTGATATATTCGGACTGCTACATTGCTACACAATTCACACAATCCTCTAACACCTCAAACTATATAACTAACAGATTAATCTTCATCATCACTTGCAGCTTCAGCAAATCCCTGACGCTTTCTTGCCATATCATCACTTTCAAGATACTCATCATATGTTGTAATCTTATCAATAAGCTGACCTGATGGAACTATCTCCATAATACGGTTAGCTGTTGTCTGAATAAACTGATGGTCATGTGATGTAAAAAGAGCCACACCAGGAAACTTAATAAGTCCGTTATTAAGTGCTGTGATAGACTCCATATCAAGGTGGTTAGTTGGGTCATCGAATATAAGTACATTTGCACCCATAATCATCATCTTAGATATAAGACATCTTACCTTCTCACCACCAGAAAGTACCTTAACCTTCTTAACACCATCATCCCCAGCAAAAAGCATACGTCCAAGGAAACCTCTTACATATGTTGGGTCTGGGTCTGGTGAATACTGTGTAAGCCACTCTACAATAGTATCTTCTCTATTAAACTCAGCCGCACTATCCTTAGGGAAATATGCCTGTGAAGTAGTTACGCCCCACTTATAAGAACCTTCATCTGGTTCCATATTACCTGTAAGAATATTGAATAAAGTTGTTGTTGCAAGCTCGTTAGAGCCAACAAATGCAATCTTATCTTCTCTGTTTACTATAAACGAAATATTATCAAGAACCTTAACTCCATCTATAGTCTTAGAAATACCTTCTACTGAAAGTACTTCATTACCAATCTCTCTTGATGGTCTGAAATCTATATAAGGATACTTTCTGCTTGATGGTCTTATTTCATCAAGTTCAATCTTCTCTAATGCTCTCTTACGTGATGTAGCCTGCTTAGACTTAGATGCATTAGCTGAAAATCTCTGGATAAAGTCCTGAAGTTCCTTAATCTTTTCTTCCTTCTTCTTGTTAGCTTCCTTCATCTGCTTGATAATAAGCTGGCTTGACTCATACCAGAAGTCATAATTACCAGCATAAAGCTGAATCTTAGCATAATCAATATCTGCTATCTGTGTACATACCTTGTTAAGGAAATATCTATCGTGAGATACTACGATAACTGTATTATCAAAGTTGATAAGGAACTCTTCAAGCCATGCTATAGCATCAAGATCAAGGTGGTTAGTAGGCTCATCCAGTAAAAGAATATCCGGATTACCAAAAAGTGCCTTTGCAAGAAGGACTTTAACCTTCTCACTACCATTAAGCTCTGACATATTCTTATAGTGAAGGTCTGTACCTATACCTAATCCGTTAAGTAACTGTGCTGCATCTGACTCAGCCTCCCAGCCGTTCATATCTGCAAATTCAGCCTCAAGCTCACTAGCTTTATTACCATCCTCTTCTGTGAAGTCTTCCTTGGCATATATAGCCTCTTTTTCCTTCATAATCTCATAAAGTCTTGTGTTACCCATAATAACTGTATCAAGAACAGTATAATCATCATACTTAAAGTGGTCCTGCTCAAGGAAAGATAATCTCTGACCAGGTGTTATAGTTACATCTCCCTTACTTGGTTCAATCTGACCTGTAAGAATTTTTAAAAATGTTGACTTACCTGCACCGTTGGCACCTATAAGACCATAGCAGTTTCCCTCTGTGAACTTAATATTCACATCCTCAAAAAGAGCCTTTTTTCCTATACGAAGTGTTACGTTATTTGCACTAATCATTAATCATTCCTCCATTAATGGTGAACTTTCCCTAGTTCATATATGTATTACAGGACTGCCGTTCATCCATATGACCACACTAGAACATACTGCCCCAAAATACAAAACATAACAATTATATATGGTAATGCAATTAAATGCAAGTGTATGTATAACTATTCTTACAATTATTTTGTCTATCTGTTATCCATTATATTTTAAATATTATATCAAAAGTATTAGAAGTGGATTTTATCACTTACTGCTATATCAGTATTGCTATATCAGTATTGCTACATTGTCCTGCAATCCTGATACAGCTCAGACTTCTATAAGATGCCGTATTCACATCATATTATATTATATATTAACAGCATTACAATGCAGCTATTATATCTCCTTGTTATACATTAGTGCCCTCTTTAACAACCTTTTTCCCATTATCTTTATCCTCTGAAAACAAATCATATGTTATCCCCAGAACAATATCCATCGCATATGCATATGTCTTCTCATCTGCTGTATTAGAATAATTCTTTAACATAACTCCCTCTGTCAGCCATTTGCAGCGTTCCGGATACTTCTCCACTGATATACCATTATTGATAACATATACCTTGATATCCCCTTTTTCATACAGCTTTCTTGCCAGTTCGATATAGTACAGTGCGCTTGTACTTAAGAACAGCTCTTCTGACACCACAATAACAACATATCTGTGCTTAATAAACATTTCCTTAGTTTCGTCATGTGTCATCCCCCAGATACCACTTACAACCTTTGTTCCATCATAAACATTGCATACATCCATCCCCAGAACATCAAGATGCTCCGTCAGGCTGTCCACCTCAGCCCATTTCTTCTGTAAATTAAATAATAACAAAAAAACACCTCCCAATAATAATATACGTGCCGTGCAGGACACGCTCCGCCACTTTGCCGTGCCATGTCCAAGAATGTTTTACATTCTTGGACTGTCGGGCTTTCGCCCTATCTGAACAATGTCCCAAGAAGAACTTTGTGCTTGCACAGTTCTTCTTTTGACTTTGTTCCGGCACGGCTCATTGCTTACGCACATTTTAGCACATTTTGGGGTGTATTATTGGGAAATGTTGTATGTCGTTTATAATATGTTGTAATCCGTCAAAAAATTGTTGTCAGAATTCCAATTCTTGTTTTCAATTATGGCTTATATCTTGTCATTTAACGACTGCATTTATGCCGTTATAGTAGTTCCTGTCTTACCTGCAAGACCTTCTTTTGCCTTTTCAAGATTAGCTATTACAGCCTTTCTTTCTGAATTAGCAGTAACAAATCTTATAGATGCATCTACCTTAGGGAATGTTGTCTTAGCTGGGAAGTGTCCCTCCTTGATATACTGATGAAGGTCTGCTGCTGAAACCTTATCAAATTCCTTCTCATCGGCTGTTCCCTTACCTATAGTAAGTCTGTCATATGCTGTAAGGAAAAGAAGTGTATCAGCACCTACAAGTTCTGCAAGCTTGGCTGCTGTGTAATCCTTCTCTATAATGGCTGATGCGCCCTTAAGATGAGACCCCTGCTGTAATACAGGAATACCGCCACCACCTGCTGCTATAACTACCTGGTCAGCATCTAAAAGTGCCTTGACAGCATCTATTTCATATATATCTATAGGCATAGGTGAAGCGATAATTCTTCTGAACTTGCCCGGCTCCTCCTCAATAACGTGGTTGCCCTTTTCTTCTTCAGCATCCGCCTCTTCCTTTGTCATATATCTTCCTATAATCTTAGATGGTTCTGAAAATGCTATATCAAATGGGTCTACTCTGACCTGTGTGATAATAGTCGAAACTGTCTTATATATACCTCTGTTAAGAAGCTCTTCCCTTATTGCATTCTGTAAATCATAACCTATGTAACCTTCACTCATAGCTCCACATACTGACATAGGTGCAACTGTTCTGTCTTCCGGCTCAAGTCTTGCAAACTCAGTCATAGCTGTCTGTATCATACCAACCTGTGGACCGTTACTATGTGTAATAACAATCTGATACTTTGCTTCTACAAGGTCAGCTATCGCCTTTGCTGCCTTTTTAACATTAGCCTGCTGTTCTGGAAATGTAACTCCGAATGAATTTCTTCCCAATGCGACTACTATTCTCTTCTTTTCCATATCACAAACCTCTCAATTCTTCACGATATTCACATAAAACCTTTAAAATGAATTAAGTGTTTATATATTATATATGATTTTTCGCTAAAAAGCAAACAATTCGTAAAGTTTACAGATTAACACAGCCACCCATAATCCGAACTTTTAAGTCCAATCGGAATAAAATAATTATATAAATATTCTCTCATTTCGTATAAAGGATAAATATTTATGGCTAATAAAAATATTGGAGTTGCCGTACTTGATACCGGCATTTATCGACATATAGATTTTGACAACAGAATAATAGCTTTCAAAGATTTTATTAACAACAGAAGCATCCCCTATGATGACAGTGGACACGGCACCCACGTTTCCGGAATAATAGCAGGAAGTGGAAAAGCCAGCAACGGACGTTTCAAAGGCATTGCACCTATGAGCCAGATTATATCAGTGAAGGTGCTGGACTCATACGGCAACGGCAGAATTGGCAGCGTTATAGATGGTACAAACTGGATAATCAACAATAAAGACCTGTATAATATAAGAGTTGCAAATATATCATTTGGAACAACTCCCAACAACAATATAGATATTGAAAATACTCTTAATCTTATAAGACACGTAGAAAATATGTGGCATAACGGAATAGTTGTTGTAGCTGCCGCCGGCAACAATGGTCCCGCTGCAAAAAGTATTACTGCCCCTGGAACAAGCCATACCATAATAACAGTCGGTTCTATGGATGACAAAACTTTCCACTCTGGGCGCGGACCCACTAAAGACGGCTTTCAAAAGCCCGAACTTGTCGTAGCCGGCTCTAACATAACAGCATGCAGTAACCGAAAAAATGGATATTCCACAAAAAGCGGAACATCCATGTCTGCACCTATAGTCAGCGGCGCCATCGCACGTCTTCTTACCAATCACGACCTGACACCTGAGGAAGTCCGTTCGCGTCTTAAAAAATGTTGTAATAAAGTTAATCTCCCACACAACCAACAGGGCTGGGGACATCTTGACATTATTAAATTCATCACTATGAAAACGTAGAATACCCGAATATTCTTAAAAAGAAAATACTTTGATTTTAGTTTTTGAGTATACTTATTATTAATTTTAGTTTCCAGTTTTTATGAAATATTGTTGTTTTTGCTTTAAGCTTTTTTATTCAAATACTATTAATTTGCTTTACATTCTTTCGAATATATTTATTTCACTTTAAACTTTTTTACACTCTAATATTTAAAAACGATTTATAAATGGATATACATTTATAAATTCAGCACTCTGCTGCTCAGCAAGCTGTCTTGTATACTGAAGTATGTCAAGCATTACGTACTGTATTGCAATCATAGCAAATGCAATTAATATAAGAATTACCAATGGAATCCACTTATGCTTTTTTAATCTGTCCATCAGCTTGCCGCTACTTCTGCCACCACTACTTTTATTATTCTTAAAATAACTACTATCTACCATATTATCTCCATTTCAATTATTTTTACATTTACTTTATTTTCTAAAATGTATTTGTTTTTAATCATAACATTAAAAAAAAGTATTGGCAATTATATATGTCAATACTTTATATTATTATAATATCTTTTCGCTTATTTTTACTGTAATTATCTCGAAATATAAGTCTTTTTATTTGAATATATATTTTTTTAATCCACCAAAAATATAAAAAGACAGTTTCTACATCTTAATTCCGACATAAAAACTATCCTTCTAAAATTCATATATTATAATTATTCTCTTTTTATACTGCAAGAGTTTTTCTAATAGTTCTTTGATATGATAATCTTCCTTATAATTCTGAGAACTTCTTCTTATTAATCTCTCAAAATAAAAAAAGAACGCCTAAAACGTTCTAACATTACTTGCTATAATTAAAAGCAGGGGTGGAGAGAATCGAACTCCCACCAAAGGTTTTGGAGACCCCTATGATACCACTTCACCACACCCCTATCTAAAG
>OGEZ01001056.1_pt1 | contig 16242 bp, 15 predicted proteins | sample 1570831 | NCBI WGS metagenome assembly OGEZ01 (sample SAMEA2582059, study PRJEB24529) | metagenome | biome: Human gut stool | place: China | collected 2011
TCTTTGGTTCTTTCCATCGCTGGAAAGAACACTTCGCCCTCTCCCGCCCCACAGGGCGGAACCCTATCTTTCAACGTAAATCATCAATAATCTTCGGCGACCAAAGATACCTCCAAAACCGCCACCCCAGATAGACCCCCAGCATCAGCGCCACCGCGGGCACGCCGGGGAAAATAATCAACTGGGTGAGGGGGGAGACATCTTTACTCTCCCAATTCTGTATCCGGACCCACACGGCCACAATCAGAAAGACAACCGCAATCACCGGCGGCAGAAATCGCCAAAACCGGCGCCGGGGCAGGCGGCAACACAGATACTCCGCCAAAGCGCCGAAAAACAGGGGCAGCAGAAAGAAAATTCCAATAACAATGGGCATCCCGCCGCCTCCTTTACACCAAGCGCTGGGAGAGAACGCTCCCTCCCTGGATCTGAAAGCTCTTGCCTCGCTCCAGGCCGTCCAGCTTTTCCGGTTCGCAGCAGGTGATAAACACCTGGCCGCCCTGGATGCGGTTCAATACAAAGGATTGCCGTTTTCCGTCCAATTCAGACAATACGTCGTCCAGCAGCAGCACCGGCCACTCGCCGGTCTCTTGCTGAAAGATTTCCCGCTGAGCCAGCTTCAGCGACAGAGCTGCCGTCCGGGTCTGGCCCTGGGAGCCAAATTGTTTGGCGCTCTGGCCATCCAGCTCTACCACCAGATCGTCCTTGTGGGGACCGCTGAGACACTGGCGGCTGTCCAATTCTGCCCGGCGGTGGCTCTCCTGGTGGCGCATCAGGCTTTCAAAAATATCCTGCACGCTGCCCAGGGGGTCCTGAACGGTGGAAACCGTCTCATACCGCAGGCCAAGCTGCTCCCGCCCACCGGAAAAATCGGCGTGGATGGCGGGGGCTTGTTCCCCCAGCCGCCGGACAAAGTGGGCCCGGTAGTGGATGATCCGGGCGCCAAACTGGGCCATGCGGAGATTAAAGTCGTCCAACGTGTCCAGCAGAGAGGGATTTTCCTGCCAGTCCCGCAAAATCCGGGTCTTGTGCTCGTAGAGGCGGTTATACTCCGCCAGCGCCTGAGCATACCTGGGCCGCAGCTGACAGATGGCTCCGTCCAAAAAGCGCCGCCGGGCGGCGGCCCCCTCCCGGATAAGGTAGAGGTCCTCGGGACAGAAGAGGACGGTGGTCAGAATTCCCGCCAGCTCTCCGGCGGTTTTCAGCCGCAGGCCGTTGGACCAGAGCTGCCGGGTTTTGCCCCGACAGAGCTTGGCCTCCAGAATGAAGGTGCGCTCCCGGCTGTCCACCTCTCCCTTGATATAGCCCTGGGGCTCATTTAACATGATGAGCTCCCGGTCATACCGGGCCCGGTGGGACCGGGCAGAGGAGAGGTAGGCGATGGCCTCCAGCAGATTGGTCTTTCCCTGGGCGTTATCCCCGTAGATGAGATTCACCCGGGGGTGAAAGGTGGCCTCCACGTGGGCATAGTTGCGGAAAAAGTCCAGCTCCAGCCGGTTTAACTTCATTGGACGGTCAGCTCCAGCTGGTCGTCAATGCAGGCCACGTCCCCGGGGCGCATTTTCTTGCCCCGCATGGTGCAGGTCTCCCCGTTCACCTTGACCCGGCCCTCCTGAATGATCAGTTTCGCGTCGCCGCCGGTCTCCACGGCTCCGGCAAATTTCAGCAGATCCTGGAGCTTAATGAACTCCGTACGAATCTGAACAGTCTCTTTTTCCATAGTTACTCCTTCTACTTCAGAGGCGAAACGCAGTTTCGCACAAAGTTCTTTTGCCTACTTTTCTTTCAAGAAAAGTAGGTTAATTCGCCTTCAGACGGACGGGCAGCACCATGTAGACGAAGGTCTCCTCCCCCTCGGCGGGCAGGATGACACAGGGAGCCACACTGGAGGAGAACTCCAGACGCAGCTTATCCGCCGGAGCAGCCTTCAGCGCATCCATCAAATACTTATTGTTGAACCCGATCTCCAGGCCCTGGCCGTCTCCATCGATGGGACACTGGTCGGCGGCGTCGCCGATGGCGGTCTTTGTGGTAATATCTACCATACCATCTCCAAACACGCAGCGCAGCGGGCTCTTGAGCTTCTCACTGATAATCAAGGAGACACGCTCAATGGAGGAGAGAAGGGCGCGAGTGTCGCACTGAATCTGAATGGGGTTGTTGCGGGGGATGGCGTTGCGGTAGGGGAGGAACTCGCCCTCCAGCCGGCGGCAGACCAACACGGTGTCTCCGGCCTGGAACAAAATATGGCGGGCTCCCTGGTTTACCGTAACAGGTCCCTCTCCGGAGCAAATCTTCTCTACTTCACTCAGGGCAGAGCCGGGCACCACGAAAGAAAACTGTTCCGATCCTTCAATTTTATCGGCCTTCTCCCGGCGCAGCGCCAGGCGGTAGCCGTCCACGGACACCACAGTCAAATCATTGTGGTCCACCTCGAAGAGGGAACCGGTGTGGACGGGGCGGCTCTCGTTGTCGCTGACGGCAAACAGGGTCTGTGCAATCATGGAGCGCAGAGCGGACTGCTCCAGAGTGATGGAGTTCTGCTGGTCCACGGTGGGCAGCTCGGGGAACTCCTCGGGATCGGTACCTAAAATATTGAATTCGCTCATGCCGCACTTGATATTGACCATGTAATCTTTTGAGGTGAAAACCACCACATCATCGGGCATTTTGCGGATAATTTCACCAAAAAGGCGGGCGGAAAGCACCAAAGAGCCGGGCTGCTTGATCTCAGCGGGGACGGTGGCCTGGATACCAGTTTCCAAATTATAACCGGTGAGGCGGAGTCGAGTGTCGGCTTCGATCAGGATTCCCTCCATGGCAGGGATGGAGCTTTTCGCTGCAACCGCTCTTGATGCAATGGATACAGCCGCTGTGAGCAGTGCCTTTTCACAGGAAAATTTCATGGGTTTGCCTCCTTCGCGTCGCTCCTCCCCGCTCTCTCTAAAGAGAGGAGAGGATTAATTTTCGTAATAGTAGCCCGTAGGGGGAAAAAATGTGGAAAAACGCCTCCAGCCTTACTCTCGCAATAGAAAGCGCGTCCACAGGGGGTGGGGAAGAATTTTGGTCCCTTTCCACAGGTAGTGGTGCCCACGGGAGTTTTCCACAACATACACCAAGTTATCCACATTTAAGTGTGGATAACTAAGATACAGTTCGGCCTGGGATTTTCGATACTATGCGTATATAAAACGAATACTTATGCAATCAACATTCAATTATGCTGGAAATAGGTGGTTCTACTAAAAGTATTCCGCCCTGCTGGGCGGGAGACGATGTTACTTTCTGCTCGCACAGAAAGTAACCAAAGAATCGCTGGGGGCCGCTTCCGGTGAGCACCTTGCCTGCGGCGGTGCTCACAGTCATTGCCCCCAGACCCCCGTTTACGGGGGACGCCCTCCTGGAAAATGGGCACTTGCACCCGGCGGCTCCGAAGACAAGATCTTGCAGCCTTCTTGCCTCAGGGACACTGGCCCCTACTTGGTCAGAAATTTAAACGTGTCCGCGTTATACGGACACCGCCTACTCCGGCAAAGCCGTGGCAGCTGGTCCGTGGCCGGGCGTGAGCGGTCTGCCCGCTCGATCATCGCCGCACCAAACAGGTAGGCAGGCACTAGGCGGTGTGCGATAGAATCAAACAGTTCACAAATTTTGATGGCAAAAGGCCCCAGTGGGCCGAGAATCGAACGAGAACAGATCTTAATTTTGCCCGCCGGAACTAACTGCCTAACCAAAGGGACACGCTCTCGTAAACAGGGGTTCGGGGAAAGGTGACTATGAGCGCCCGCTGCGCGAAGGCGCTCATCGGAGCCTTTCCCCGGCGATCTTTGGTTCTTTCCATCGCTGGAAAGAACATCGCCCCCAAAATGATTTACTCGTAACGGATATTGATATTCGAAGTAATATCCTTAATGATCTCCGCCTTCTCCGGATCAGTCTTGACCAGATCCTCAATGCGCTCAATGGAGTGCAGCACCGTGGTATGGTCCCGGTTGTCAAACTCCTTACCGATCTCCTTCAAAGAGAGGTTGGTCATGCGGCGGATCTGATACATAGCGATCTGGCGGGCCAGAGAGATATCCTTGGCACGGCCCTGGCCACGGAGGGTGGCGGGCTCGATGTTATAGAACTTACACACCTCGTCAATGATGACGTCGGCGGTGGGCACAATGTCCGATTTCTCCTTAAACATGTCTTTGACCGCCCGGACCACGGTGTCCTTGTCCACCGAGTCGCCCATGAGCTGCTGATAGGCCATGATCTTGTTGACAGTGCCCTCGATCTGCCGCACGTTGGCGGTGATGTTCTCAGCAATGAGCTGGAGCAGGAACTCGGGCAGCTCCACCCCCATGCGTACCGCTTTGTTCTTGATGATGGCCATACGGGTTTCGTAGTCGGGGGGCTGGATGTCAGCCAACAGGCCCCACTCGAAGCGGGTCTTCAGTCGGTCCTCCAGGCGCAGCATCTCCTTAGGCGGCCGGTCGGAGGTGAAGACGATCTGCTTTTTCAGCTCATAGAGGGTGTTGAAGGTATGGAACATCTCCTCCTGGGTGGAGTCGCGGCCGGCGATAAACTGCACGTCGTCCATGAGGAACACGTCGGCGCCCCGGTACTTCTCCCGGAACTCCGCGTTGCGGCCCTCCCGGATGGCCTGGATCAGCTCATTGGTGAAGGTGTCTCCCTTGATGTAGACCACCTTGTACTCCGGGTGGTTCTTATGAATGGTATGGGCAATGGCGTAAAGCAGGTGGGTCTTGCCCAGACCGGATTCGCCGTAGATAAACAGAGGGTTGTAGCTCTGACCGGGGTTGTCGGCCACGGCGCGGGCGGCGGCGTGGGCAAACTTGTTGGAGGAGCCCACCACGAAGCGCTCGAAGGTGTACTCCTCTGTCCCGGGGAAGAAATCATTTTTCTGAGCGGGCTGCTGGTATTGGTCCAGTTCTCCTTCCGTAAGGACCACCACATCCATCTCGGCGGAGAACAGCTCCCGCAGGGCATTTTGGATCTTGGAGACGTACCGGGTGGCGATGATGTCCCGCTTAAACCGGGTGGGGGAGTAGAGGACAAAACGGTCGTCCTCCAGCGCCACGGCGGTGGCGTCGTCAAACCAGGTGTTGATGGTGGTGGCGGTCATCTCCGGCTGCATGAGGGTCAAAACCTTTGCCCAGACGTCAGCGGCAGGATTCATGGAAAAACCTCCTTGAACAAGAGCGCCGGGGGCGTGAAAGCGGCAGCTCCGAAATACAGGGCCTGGCCCTGAGAAAGAAAGCGGGGAAAAAGAAAATGGGGTCCCTGCCGGCCCGAACTGGGCAGGGGACCCATTTGGTGTTTGTTTTCCGGACGCAATCAAAAAATGGGCGCAATTCGTCATCGTCATTATAGCAAAAAAACCACCCTGCCGCAAGGCGTTCCCCCTGGTTTTCCGGGGGATTTTTTATTTTAATAGTATGGGTGATTTTTTCCAGCAATGGGGCAGGTAGCAATATGAACACAAGATGTTGTGTTTTTTCGGGAGGAACGGAAAAAAGATGGAAAAAGGAAAAGAAAATAGTTGACAAGGAGAAAAACTTTCGTCTATAATAATCCGTACTGGATATGCCCGGGGATGGTTTTGTGCCCCCCCGCAGGACCAGCTTTTGACGCAGACCGCAGCCGGAAACGGCTGTTGTTGGGCCGGTGATGCCGGCTTGAATTCAAGTGAGGAGGTGTCCCCCATGCTTCGTACCTATCAGCCCAAGAAGCGCCAGCGTTCCAAGGAGCACGGCTTCCGCAAGCGTATGGCTACCCGCAATGGCCGCAAGGTGCTGGCCCGCCGCCGCGCCAAGGGCCGCGCTCGTCTGACCCACTGATCCGTGGGCTGGACAGATCCCGTTTTTGCCTGAGCTGTATGGCCTGGGCACACCGGATCTTCCTATGCGATATGGCAGAAGGACACAATTCAGAAACGCATATTTAGGGGCGTGGGAATGATTCCCCCGCCCCTGCGGTGCATACAGCGAAATGTGCAGGGCAGGCTCGCAGGGGAGACAGACTCCGGAGCGGATGGACAGAGCCCAAGGACGGCTTTAGCCGGACTGAGTCTGTCCGGAGACGGAGGAGTTGTCGACCCGACCGCGGGCCCAGCCCGGAACATGACAGACCGGCCCTCTCTCCATTTTTGAGGGACAAGCCTACCCGGTTTCATGCTCTCGTACACCCATATGCGGGACTTTTTGTGCTTTTTTGTCCTATTGAAGCTATCATTTTGGATTGACAGCAGAAGCGAAACAAAGTTTCGCAGAAAGTTCTTTGCCAAGCTTTCTTTCAAGAAAGCGGGAAAGCTCTTTGCCTGCTTTTCTCTCGAGAAAAGTAGGGGGAAAGGTAGAATTTATGAAGCACACCATTGCCTTAAAACAAAATCATGAATTCCGCCGCCTGTACAACAAGGGCCGCAGCGCGGTGTCGCCCTATTTTGCCATCTACTGCCGCAAGACCAACCGGCCAATTAGCCGGCTTGGCATCACGACAGGAGTGAAGCTGGGCAACGCCGTCAAGCGCAACCGTGCCCGCCGGAGAATCCGGGAGCTGTACCGTACCAATGAAGCTCGGCTTGCGCCGGGCTATGACATTGTGGTGGTGGCCCGCACCCGGGTGATCTACGGCCGTTACCGGGATCTGGAGCGCAGCTTTCTTCAGCTGATGCGTAAGCTGGAGCTGGTGCGTCCCCAAGAGGGAGCCAAGTCCGAACCAAAATGAAAAAGCTGTTTTTGTGGTTGATCCGATTTTATCAGCGGGAAATTTCGCCTCTGCGCCCCCCATGCTGCCGCTTTATTCCCACCTGCTCGGCCTATGCCTTGGAGGCGGTGGAAAAGTATGGAGCGTGGAAGGGGGGCTGGCTGGCATTGCGCCGTATTCTGCGGTGCAATCCCTTTCACCGGCAAAAATCCATTGAGTACGATCCCGTACCCTGAGGATAAGCCGGAACCAACTAAATATGTGGAGGTACCATTGTGGGTATTATTCTGAAACCCTTTGCCTGGCTGCTGTTGTTCTTTTACAACTTCTTTTCCAGCTACGGCATTGCTCTGATCCTCTTTGCCTTGGTGGTAAAGCTGATCCTGTTCCCCCTGTCCCTGAAGGGCAAGAAGAGCATGATCAAGATGAACCTGCTCTCCGGCAAGATGCAGCAGCTGCAAAAGCAGTACGGCAAGGACCGGGAGCGCTATCAGATGGAGGTCCAGAAGCTCTATGAGCGGGAGAAGGTCAACCCCATGGGCGGCTGCCTGTGGTCCTTCCTGCCCCTGTTCATTTTGATCCCCCTGTACTATATCATCCGTGAGCCCCTGACTTACCTGATGGATGTGCCTAAGGACGCAATTGCCAAGATCGCAGAGATCACCGGCATTGCCAACACCGGCGCGTATCCTCAGATCGCTATGGCTGAGGCCCTGAATAAGGATGGTATGCTGGCTCAGGTCCAGGCTGCGCTGGGTGATGCCGGAAATGGATTGTTTAATCTGGACTTCCACTTCCTGGGCATCAATCTGGCCGATATTCCCAACTGGAAGTTCTGGGAGGGCGGACTGAGCTGGGGTTCTGTGGGCCTGTTCCTGCTGCCCCTGGTGTCTGTGGTCATGTCTCTGCTGTCCATGCAGATCAGCCTGAAGACCAACCAGATGAGCCGCAACCAGGCTCAGGACGAGGCTACCGCCAAGACCAACCGCACCATGATGATCATGATGCCCCTGATGTCTCTGTGGATCGGCTTTACCGTTCCCGCCGGTCTGTCCATCTACTGGATCGCCCAGTATTTCTTCTCCATCTTCCAGGAGATCATCTGCGGCAAGCTGCTGAAGAAGGACTATGAGGCCGCTCAGGCCGCCGCCGCTCAGCGCGAGCTGGAGGAGAAGGAAGAGGAGAAGCGGCGCAAGGAGGAAGCTCGTCTGGAGCGCCAGCGCCGTCTGGAGGAAGAGAAAAAGAACCGCGGTAAGAAGAAGGCCGCCAAGAAGGACGAGGATGCCGGCCCCACCATCAACAAGGATGACAGCCGCATCGGTATCCGGGCCTATGCCCGGGGCCGTGCTTACGACCCCAACCGCTTCGGCGGGGTGACTCCCTATGTGGACCCCAGCGACCTGATCGCCGCTCAGAAGGCGGCGGAGGACGAGAAGATCCGAAGCAAGAATAAGAAGAACAAGAAGAAGGAGCAGCCCGAGGACAAGCAGGCAGCCACTGAGACCGCCCAGAATGTCCAGCAGCCCGCCCCCGAGATCCCCGCCCCGGAGCAGGAGCAGCCCCAGGACGAGGATGACAAGAAGGAGGGTGTCTGATTATGCGTAAGTGGATCGAGACCACCGGCCGGTCCGAAGAGGACGCCATCGCCGCCGCCCTGTTCCAGCTGGGTCTGGACCGGGACGACGTGTCCGTGGAGGTCATCGAGCGGGCCAAGTCCGGTTTTCTGGGTTTCGGCGGCAATCCCGCCAAGGTCCGTGTAAGCTATGAGGTGCCCGGCGAGGAGGAGACTCCCGCCGCCGAGGAGGTAAAGGCCCCTGTTGAGGAGCCCAAGCCTGTGGTTGAGGCCCCCAAGGCCGCTCCCGCCCCCAAGGCGGAGCCCGCGCCTGCTGCCGCTGAGAGCGCCCCCAAGCAGGAGGAGGAGAACACCCTGCAGCCTGGGGACGAGGTGATCATCGGCAAGGAGGAGAAGCCCGCCCCTGCCCCTGTGGCTGAGCTGGAGCCCGCCGCCGAGGATGATCCCAAGGCCATGAAGATCCGGGAGTTCCTGGAGGGCCTGATGGAGCACCTGAACGTGCAGGCTACCCCTGACATCTACCGCAGCGAGACCGGCTATAAGGTCATTCTCCAGGGCCACGGCCTGGGCGCCATCATCGGCCGCCGGGGTGAGACTCTGGATGCTATCCAGCAGCTGACCAACTACTCCGTCAACCGGGGCCAGTCCAAGCGGGTGCGTATCCACATCGACGCCGAGGGCTACCGGGCCAAGCGGGAGGAGTCCCTCCAGCGTCTGGCCGTGAAGGTGGCGGGCAAGGTGGTCAAGTATCGCAAGAACATGACCCTGGAGCCCATGAACGCCTACGAGCGCCACGTGATCCACGCCGCCCTGCAGGACTATCCCAATGTCACAACTTACTCCACTGGTGTGGAGCCCAACCGCCGCACTGTGGTGGCTTACGCCCCCAACGGCCGGTAAAAACCATCCATAAGCACATCCGGGACCTTGTTTTCACAAGGCCCCGGATTTTTTATCCACATTTTCGTTGGAAAATGTGGATAATTTTTATTTTTAGGGGGACGGATGTTACTTTGCCCGCGGCGGCAAAGTAACCAAACCGCCGCCGGGGGACTCCTTCGATGAACACCTGGCTTGCGCCGGTGTTCATAGGCGTCGTTCCCCGGACCCCCATTTACGAGAGCGTGTCCCTTTAATCTTATGTGTATCCCCGGCGGGTAAAATCAAGATCTGTTCCCGTTCTACTCTCGGGCCTTAGGCCCTTTTGCCATCAAAATTTGCAAGTTTTTGCTCGCTAATGTACACCGCCTCCTGCATCCCTACCTGTTGGGTGCGGTGGTGGTCGGGCGGACCAGCTGCCACGGTTTTGCCAGAGTAGGCGGTGTCCGTACAGCGCGCACACCTTAAATTTCCGCTTGGTAGGGGCCAGTGCCCCCGAAGTAAGAAGAACTACCGGTTTTATTGGGGGCCCCGCCAAAGCCCAGCGAAGCGGGTTTGGTGGGGAGAGGAGGAGCAAGGTAGCGACATTCCGGATACCCACACTTAGGCGTCCGGAATATAGCGGACTTTGCGACGACGAGGTCCCCGTAAATGGGGGTCCGGGGCGACGACGCCTATGAGCGCCCGCTCCGCGCAGGCGCTCATCGAAGGAGTCCCCCGGCGATTCTTTGGTGACTTTCTGATCGCTCAGAAAGTCACATCGCCTATTTCCCCAGTGCGGAACCAATAAAAAAACCACCTCACCGGGTTCCCGGTAAGATGGTTTTATTAGCAGAATCAATTGCCCAGCAGGCCCAAATCATACTTCCACTGCAGAACCCGCGTCACCGACTGATCGATCTGCGCCTCGTCGATCTCGCCGCTTTTGACGGCCTGTACCACCTCAGGAATCTGGGTCTGGAAGTCGGTGGTGATAATCATATCATTGCCGGCCTTTACCGCCATGACAGCAGGGGATTGGTCGCCGGCATAGGCAGCTACCGCATCCATGGCCAGATCGTCGGTCATGATCACGCCCTGGAAGCCCAAAGTGCTGCGCAGTTCGTTATGCACAGCGGGGGAGAGGGAGGCAGGCAACTGATTGTCCACACAGGACATCACATTGTGGCTGACCAGAACGGCATCGGCTCCCGCCTGGATACCGGCGGTGAAGGGGAGATAATCGCTGGTCTGGAAGGTCTCATAGGGGCGCTCGTCAATGGCTACACCGGTGTGGGTATCCACATTATTCCCATAGCCGGGGAAGTGCTTGAGGACGGAACCAATGCCCTCTGCGTCCATGGTTTTCACCACGTTGGATACATATTCCGCGGTGGCCTGGGCGTCCTGGCCAAAGGAGCGGTCATAGATAAAGTCGTTGGGATCGGTGGATACATCAGCCACCGGAGCCAGATTGACATTCACACCCAGACCCAGGAGGGTCACACTCTTCTGACGGGCATCCTGAATGATGCTGTCCATTCCGCCCTCAGCAAAGAGGGCCTGGGGAGAGAGGCCGCGGTGGGAGAAAAGATTGGGGTTAGAGCTGGCACGGACCACGGTGCCGCCCTCCTCATCGGTGCCGATGAGCAGAGGCACGCCGGATGCGCTCTGATAGGAGCTGATGTCATTGCGGACCTGCTCGGCGGTTTTGTCTTTAAAATCACGACCAAAGAGAATGTATCCGCCCAGTTTATACTGGGATACCGCCTCGACCGCACCTGTGTCAGGGCAGCGGACGAAGAACATCTGGCCCACCTTTTCCTCCACAGTCATAGTGGAGAGCAGTTCCTCAATGATCTGGTCCTGATTTTCTGTGGAACCGGAAGTGACGCTGGGATCAGGCTGTGAGGGGGGCTCCTCCGAATCCTGGGATGCGTCCGGTGCGCCAGAAGAACTGTCCTGGCTGGAGCTGTCGGAGGACTGGACGCTGGAATCCTGGGGCGTGCTTTGAGAGCCGGTGGATTGGGCGCTTGTGCCAGAAGTCGGGGCACAGCCGGTCAAAAGCACGCACAGAAAAACGATCAGTGCTTTTTTCATAGCTTCCTCCTAAAAAACAGCGCGGAGGCAAACGCGTCCGAAAATCGGGGCGGTTCTCTCCACACTTTCTTACAGTCTCTTTACTGATATCTTACGTACTATACCACTAAGTTGTGATATTGTCAATTTTTTAAGGCAAATTAAGTCGATTTTAAAAAATAAAGGCAGGAGCGGCAAACTGTGTCGCTCCTGCCAAATGTTTGTGTGAACGGGTGGAGGGAAGCGGAGCTTCCCAGAGAGTTCTTTGCCAAGCTTTCTTTCAAGAAAGCGGTTACTCCTCGTCAGAAGTCTCTTCCCGGCGGGTGACGGCCAGAGAGAGGTCATCCAATTGTTTATCATCCACGAAGTCGGGGCAGTTGGTCATGGGCTCGCTGGCGTTCTGCACCTTGGGGAAGGCGATGACGTCGCGGATGGACTCGGCGCCCGCCATCAGCATGCAAAGACGATCCAGGCCATAGGCCAGGCCGCCGTGAGGAGGCGCGCCGAACTTGAAGGCGTTAATCAGGTGGCCGAAGCGCTCCTGGGCGTCTTCATCGCTGAAGCCCAGGGCACGGAACATGGCCTGCTGGGTCTCGGGCACGGAGATACGGATGGAGCCGCCGCCCAGCTCGGTGCCGTTGAGGACGATGTCGTAGGCCTTGGCGCGGCAGTTCTTCTTGTCGGTCTCCAGCTTGTCCAGGTCCTCGTCCATGGGAGCGGTGAAGGGGTGGTGCATGGCCACGTAGCGGCCCTCTTCCTCACTGTACTCGAACATGGGGAACTCGGTGACCCACAGGAACTTGAAGTCCTTGGGGTCCAGCAGACCCAGCTGCTTGGCGCACTCGCAGCGCAGAGCGCCCAGAGCGGCAAAGACGACCTCGTCCTTCACGTCGCCCACGATGAGAATCAGGTCCCCGTCCTTGGCGCCGGCGCGCTCCAGAATGGCCTTGTTCTCCTCCTCGGTGAGGAACTTCTGGTAGGAGGAGGTCACCTGGCCGTCGTGCATACGGGTCCAGGCCAGGCCCTTGGCCTTGTAGGTCTTGACGAACTCGCCCAGCTTGTCGATCTTCTTGCGGGGGAAGTCAGCGGCGTGGCCGTTGACGTTGATGAGGCGCACAGAGCCGCCGCCCTGAACCGCGCCGGAGAACACACCGAAGCCGCAGTCCTTCACGATGTCGCTGATGTCCTTGAGCTCAAAGCCGAAGCGCAGGTCGGGCTTGTCGGAGCCGAAGCGGTCCATAGCCTCACGCCAGGGCATGCGCAGGAAGGGGGTCTGCACGTCCACGTCCAGAACCTCCTTGAAGACCCGCTTCAGGAAGCCCTCCTGGATGCCCATCACGTCGTCCTCGTTGACGAAGGACATCTCCAGGTCGATCTGGGTGAACTCAGGCTGACGGTCTGCGCGTAAATCCTCGTCACGGAAGCAGCGGGCGATCTGCATATAGCGGTCAAAGCCGGACAGCATCAGCAGCTGCTTGTACTGCTGGGGGGACTGAGGCAGAGCATAGAACTTGCCGGGGTGGACACGGGAGGGGACCAGATAGTCACGGGCGCCCTCGGGGGTGGACTTGGTAAGCATAGGGGTCTCGATCTCCAGGAAGCCCTGCTCGTCGAAGTAGTCCCGGCAGATTTTGGTCACCTTGTGACGGGTGGCGATAGCGTGCTGCATGTCGGGGCGGCGCAGGTCCAAATAGCGGTACTTCAGGCGCAGCATGTCGTTGGCCTTGGAGTTCTCCACGATCTCAAAGGGAGGAGTCTCGGCCTTGGCCAGCAGACGCAGCTCGGAGACGTAGATCTCGATGTCGCCGGTGGCGATCTTGTTGGTCTTGCTCTCACGCTCCCGCACCAGACCGGTGGCGGCGATGACGTACTCAGAGCGCAGGGTGGAGGCCTTCTCGAAGATGGCCTTGTCGGTGCTGTCGTCGAAGGACAGCTGGACCAGACCGGTGCGGTCACGCAGGTCTACAAAGATCAGGCCGCCCAGGTCGCGCTGACGCTGGACCCAGCCGCACACAGACACGGTCTTGCCCGCGTCGCTCAGGCGCAGCTCGCCGCAGTAGTTGGTGCGGTGGAAATTCTGCAAATTATCCATGGTAGATCAACTCCAATTTGTATTTGTTATTCTAAAAATTTTAATTTGTATAGAATATATAGAAAAGATTAGGATATGGCCAACGTGATGATGTCCATGACCTGGGATACCCACGCCTCCTGGTCGCTGGTAGTCATGTACCAGGTGTGCTCAGTGCGAAGGCTCAGGGAACCGAAAAAGTTGTAGAGGGAAATCCGCGTGCTCAGATGCCCAGTTCCGCCAGAGGCGGTATCTGGGTTTTCAAATGTTAGCATAAGCTCCCACGAAAAGTCTCCGTCCTCCGGTTGCGCGGACTGAGAGTCTACCCAGGGAAGCAGACTGATGAGGGAACGGGAGAAGGTCCGGTCCTGAAGCTCCTTCAGCAGGGAGGCAAAAGCGGGGTCGTCTGGTTCCAAAACCAATTCCTTACTTCTCCCGCCGCTGGGCACCACTTCGTAGTAAACCGTGATGGAGGAGCACTGGCTTAAATCCACCTCTGGGCAAAGCTGAGAAAGGGTCATAGGCCGGGTGTACCACAGGGTACCCCCTACCAGGAGGGCGAGAATCAAAATCGCTGAAATCAGAAATTTTTTCTTCACCGTTTGCACTCCTTTCGTACGCCTGGGGACGGAAGGGGCCCTACTTTTTTCGAGAAAAAAGTAGGCAAAAAAGCTTCCTGCGAAGCTTTGCTTCGCCTGTGCGGCTAGAAAGATCATGCCTGATTTTGTGTCAGGCAGTCCTCCAAAAAGGCAGTCAGGGCCGCGTGGTGGGCCCGGCTGTCTTCCTCCATGCGGTAGAGATTGCAGTCGCTCTTATCAGTAGGGACATTGACCAGAATATTTTCTCCGTTGAGCATCAGCGCGCAACGCTTAGAACCAGTGGTTTGAAAATAGATGCGGAGCAGAGAAACCTCTTGATCGGCAAGGCCATTCGCAAAGCCCACCCAGTGATACGTGGGTTGGGACAGCATGTCCAAAAGTTCCTGGGCCTGTTCTAGGGAGAGCTGGACTGAGTAACTCTCCGGGGTCTCATAGTCAAGGTAAGCGGAACATGAGGTAATTTCTGAAATGGAAAGGGGGAGGAGCGAAGAAAATTCCCTGGGGCGGTCCAGCCACCGGAACCTCAGAACGGCGGCCAGCACCATGGGGGCGATGACAAAGAGGGCAATCAGCAGCTGCTTTGCTTGCGCTTTCATGACAGGCACTCCTTTCCACGCTTTCTTGAAAGAAAGCTTAGCAAAGAACTTCCTGCGAAGCTTCGCTTCGTCTCCACGATAGGGGGGGAGATTACTCGCCCTTGTCCAGGATGGGCTTACCCTGATTGAGCTTGTCCAGGCCGGCCTGGATGTGGGAGACCGCCTCAGCGGGGGAGAGCTTCACCTGCTCGCCGGACTGGAGGTCCTTCACGGCGCACACGCCGGAAGAGATCTCGTCCTCGCCCAGGAACACGGCGTAGGGGATGGACAGCTTGTCGGCATAGGAGATCTTCTGCTTGAACTTCTTCTGCTCGGCGTGGATCTGGGTGCGGATGCCGGCCTGGCGCAGGGTGGTGGCCAGAGCGATAGCGGGAGAGAGGTCGTCGGTCATGGGCAGGATCAGCACGTCAGCGGGAGCGGTGTTCAGGGCGTCGTTGAGGTAGCCCTGATCCTCCAGAACGAAGAACAAACGGGTCAAACCGATGGAAATGCCAACTCCGGGGAGTTGTTTATCGGTATAATATTCCGCCAGGTTATCGTAACGACCGCCGGAGCAGATGGAACCGATCTCCGGGTGGTCCAGCATGGTGGTCTCGTAGACGGTGCCGGTGTAGTAGTCCAGACCGCGGGCGATGGTCAGGTCCACAGCGAAGTGGGTCTGGGGCACGCCAAAGGCAGCCAGATATTTGACCACGGTGTTCAGCTCGTCCAGGCCCTGGTCAAAGATCTCGTTGCGGCCGCGGTAGCCCTCCAGAGCGGAGAGAACCGCCTCGTTGGAGCCGGTGATGGCAATGAAGGTGAGGATCTCGCCGGCCTGCTCATTGGTGAGGCCGATCTCCTCCTCCATGAGCAGCTCCTTGACCTTCTCGGCGCCGATCTTATCCAGTTTGTCCACCGTGCGCATGATTTCGCCGGACTTCTCGGTGAGACCCAGCATGGCGTAGAAACCGTTCAGAATCTTGCGGTTGTTGACCCGGATCTGGAAGCGCTTCAGGCCAAGACGAGTAAAGGCCTGGTAGATGATGGCGGGGATCTCCGCCTCGTTGGAGATGTCCAGCTTCCCGTCGCCGATGACGTCAATGTCGGCCTGATAGAACTCACGGAAGCGGCCGCGCTGGGCGCGCTCGCCACGGTACACCTTGCCGATCTGGAAGCGGCGGAAGGGGAAGGTGAGCTTGCTGTAATTGAGGGCCACGTACTTGGCCAGAGGAACCGTGAGGTCGAAGCGCAGAGACAGGTCGGTGTCGCCCTTCATGAAGCGGTAGATCTGCTTCTCGGTCTCGCCGCCGCCCTTGGCCAGGAGGACCTCACTGGCCTCGATGGCGGGGGTGTCCAGGGGGGTGAAGCCATACAGGCTGTAGCTCTCCCGGAGGATGGCCACCATCCGGTCAAAGACCACCTGGTCCCGGGGCAGTAACTCCATGAAACCGGAGAGGGTGCGGGGTTTGATACGGTCCATCATAACACTCCTTTTCTCTTTGGGTCGGAAGGACGCATTTGGCGCAAAACAAAAAAGGCGCTCTCGTCCCTCAATGGGACGAAAGCGCCTGCTTTCGTGGTGCCACCCATTTTCAACGGCCTGCGGGCAGGCCGTCCTTTTGCCTTCTGTTGCGGGAAGGGGACCGCGCCCGTCTCCGGGCCCGCTGGTGGGACTGTCTTCGCCCTCTCCTTGCCGTGGGACGCTTGCAGCCTGTGGCGTCCCTCTCTGTCCGGCGGTGCTGGGGGTTACTCATGACCCGTCGTGGCGGTGAG
>OGEZ01001062.1_pt1 | contig 16159 bp, 14 predicted proteins | sample 1570831 | NCBI WGS metagenome assembly OGEZ01 (sample SAMEA2582059, study PRJEB24529) | metagenome | biome: Human gut stool | place: China | collected 2011
TAACTCTTCCAAAGAAAATCTTTCTATTATAATATAATTTCTTTTCTATTAGCTTCAAATATTTTCCACTATTAATATCAAATATAATTTTATAATTACTATTATAATTGTTTTTAAGTTTTGTTATAGTATCTCCTTTTTTAGAAAAATATTCAATATATTCCTTTTCATTAATATTATCAACAAGCTTTCTAAAAAATAATTCTCCAGTGGAATAATAATAAGTAACCTCTTTTACATTATTACTATATACTATTTTTCTTTCTATTTTTCCATTATCATAAAATTTTTTTTCTATTCTAATTGATATATTTTCTTTATTTTCCACTTTTCTAATTCCTACTTTCCATTTTAAAATATTTTTTCCTTATTATATATTTTTTTTAATTTATTTTGGGATAACTATTTAAATGAAAATTCTTATTACCAATATTATTACTTTTTACTAAAAATTTTCCATAAATATTCATTATCCCGTACTCGTTTCCTTTTTTAAAAAATAATTGTCCAGAAGCTATTTCTGTTATTTCATCTACATCTATTTTTTGAGCTGTTTTTAAATTTGAAGTATAATATACTCCCTCTTTTTTTAAGATTACTCTTTTCTTTTCTCCTAAAAATATTTCTTCATATTCAAAAGGTAATAATACCTTTCCTTTCTCATCTATGACTCCATATTTTCCTTTTTTTACTATTGCTACTCCATCTTTAAAATTTGTGGCTTTTGTATATTCAAGTGGAATTACCACCTCTCCCTTTCTATTTATATATCCATAGCTATCTTTTTGAATTAAAATAGGTGTTGAAAAATTAATATTTCCAACACTTTTTAAATCTTCAATTTTTTTATTATTTCCATCAAAATTAATAAAATAAAGAATATACTTATCTTCATCACTAATTAAAAATATATTTTTTATATTTGTTTTTTCTATATTTTCTCCTGCTAATTTTTTCTGAAAATATATATTTTCTATCCTAGTTTGGAATTTTTTATTTTCATAAAAAATAAAACTACACACTGCTAATAATAAAAAAAGAATATATAATTTTACTTTACTTTTTCTTTTATTTCTCATCGACATCATTTTACCTTCCCCTTTCCTTTAAAACCAAAAGAAAAAGCTGAAGTTTTGAAATCACTCCAGCTTTTCTTATACTAAACTTATATCATATTCCCATTTATTAATGATATAGTCTTTTGTAAAGTCAAAATCTTCCCTAGATGCTCATATTATCCCCACTATTTTGTATTATTAAAATATAATAATCCTTTTTAGAAAAATTTATTTTTCTTGAAATTCTATCTCTACTCTTCTATTTTTAGCTCTTCCAACTTCTGTTTCATTATTCCCTATTGGATTGCTTGCTCCTTTTCCTAGTATCTCATACTCTGTATCACTATTTTTTACCTGTTTTTTTAGCTCTTCTGCTACTTTAGTTGCTCTTTCTAAAGATAGTTTTTCATTATAGCTTGATTTACCTACATTATCTGTATATCCCTCTATTTTTATTTTCCCTTTTAGATTATCTCTATTTATCTCTTCTGAGAACTTTTCAATAACTTTTTTACTATTATTATTTAACTCGGCTTTGTCAAATTCAAAGTAGCTCTTTGTTCTTAGAGTTATACTATTATCTTTTTTTGAACTTGAAATTATATTCATTGGATTTAAATCATTTAATGTATTAAATCTATATCCTATTCCAACTCCTACTCTCCAACTTCCTTCATTTTTATGTGTGTGATTATCTTGGCTTACTTTAAATGGAACATCATAACTTACCTTTGCTCCTAACATAACTCCAGTTTCTAGCTCTATGTCATATTTTATTCCAACACTTACATTATCCTTTGTTTTTTGCGGTACTAATATATCAAAACTATTTCCTCCAAAGTTTCCTGTTAAGTTATCCTCATCTGCTCCTGATAAAATTCTTGTATAATTTACTCCTGCTATTAAGTTATGTTTTCCTTTTTCTGTTACTATCTCTTTTCTTAAGTCTAATCCTACATTTCCTGATAATGTATCAAAATCTTTTCCATCTACTTCTAAAGCCAATGCCTTATCTTTTGATTCATTTATACTCTCTTGTTTTATATAGTCATAACTTACTCCTACTTTAGGCTCTAGGAATAATCCCTCTGTTAGCTCTTTAGTATATTTTCCTTCAGCATAGATATTTAATCCTCTATCAGAATAATTTTCCTTATAGCTATCACTCATTGTATTTCTATGACTATCCCAATCACTATATTGGATTCCTATTCCTGCTATTCCTCTAAATGCACCTTTATCATGTTTTACATATCCACCTAAATATGCAGAATTTCCTTTTAAATCTGATGTTGCAATATCTACTTTATTATTATTTCCTCCTAGCATTAGTCCTACTGATGTACTATCGCTTATACCTTTTTCTATTTGTCCATAAGCCCCTGTCATCTTACTATCTACTTTTGTATCTGCACTACCTATATCAAATCCATGATAATTTTTACCATAATATTTATCTGTTCCTTCTCCATTATTATGAGTAAGTCCACCATATGTTATTATCTCTCCATCTTTAGCCTTGAAGTTATTTTCTTTTACAATATCTCCAAAAACATTCATTGATTTTCTACTTGCTTCTGCTGAGAATGAATAAGGAGTTTCAGTATACACTTGTTTTAGATAAGCAAGTAAAGTTGCCATTTGTTGTTCATCTGTTACTGCAGTATAATTTCCTTCTGGAGTAAGATTTGGATTTAGGTATAGAATCTCTTTCAACCTATCAAAGTTCTTATCTCCACTTGTATATACTCCTTTATATATATCATTTAATTTAATATATAATTTCTCATCAACAGTAGTATCAATATCTATTGAGTATAAATCTTTTTCTCCTTTAATTACTACTGTTTCATTTTCTTTATCTATCTCTGCACTATCTAGTATTGACTCTGTCTTAACCCATACATTTTCCTCATCAAATTTTGTCCCTGAGAAATCTATTACAGAGTCTACCCCTAAACCGTTAGTAACTATATTGAATACTCCTATCTTATCTTTATCTATTGGTGTTCCTGTTTCTTCAATACTATCTCCTGGTTTTAAGCTTGTAGTTCCTGTTATAGTTCCATTAAAATCATTTAAAGCATGTCCTGTTATCTTTCCACTTTCATCTTTTTTACTTCCATCAACTCTTAAATTAAGTTGATTTCCCTCTGTAATTTTAATCTCCCCAGTTCCTGTAACTTCAGCTGTTTCATAAAGAATAACATCACTATTTTGTGCTAACTCAATATTACTAAAGTCTGAAATTTTATTGAAAATATTAATACCAGTAGCACCTTCAAAAATTAACTTATCTTTATCTGAAGATTTACTTCCTATTAAATCTCCATTTATGATGATATTATCTTTAATTTTTAAAGTACTTTCTTTTGAATTAGATAAATCTATATTTCCATTTAATATAGAGTTATTATTTATTTCTACTTCTATATTTCCATTGCTTCCATATAGATTTCCATTTAATGAACTATCTGATACTACAACACTATTATTACTATCAGTTGTAGTTTCAGTAAAAGCAATATCTCCATTTATTAGTACTTTTTCATTAAAGTTTAAAGCTGAGTTTTCTTTTCCCTCTACTGCTATATATTTCTTAGTAGTATCTTCTGAATCTCCTCTCAATCCTCCACCATTTATGATTGTTCCTTTTCCTGTAAAATTACTGTTTGAATCTACAGTTAAAGCTACCCCATAAGAGTTTAAGATAGAGTTAGATAGCTCTAAATCTTTATCTACTTCAAGTCCTTTATTAACTCCATTGATAATAAGTTTATCTGTCTTATCCAATGTTGATGATAATAATGTTTTATCAAATTCTTTTTTAGATGCTTCCTCTTGAGTTAAAACGTTCTTTATCTCATAACCCTTTAAACTTCCCTCATCAGTTATTGTTCCACCAGTTCCTACAACAACCTCTGTTGCATTGGTATTATCATCTAATTTTACTCCTAATCCTTGTCCTATATATTTTTTTATTTCTTCGTCAGTTAGTTCATTTTTATTTTCTTTGTTAGTATCTTGAGTTTTATTAACATAAACTAGATTTTTCCCAGCTAAAATTCCATAGTTTTTAATATCAAGAGTTACATCCTTATTTTCTATTCCAGAATTATTAACATTTGCTCTATCTAAATATATAGCACTGTCTTTTCCTAAAACTACTCCGCTATTTTCAATATTAAAATCAGCTTTTATATCATAACCACCCCAATAATTATAAGAATTATAAGCTGATAAAGTAGGAAATAATGTTATCCCATTCCCAAACCCTTTATATGTATTTTTTTCATCTTCTTTTTTATCTGAGTTTCCAGATATTAGTCCACTATTAGTTATATCTAATCTATTTTCTATTAACTCTGACATATAGTTTATACCAGAACCATCATGTTTTGCAAATCTACTCTCTGTAAATTTAATTTCCCACCCATTAATATCATGAGTATTAAAAATTCTATCTCCTTTATAGTATCCCTTTATCATTCCGCTGTTTTTTATACTCATTTCAGTTGAATAATTATGATTAGTAGTACTTGATGTTGTTAAAAAAGCTAAATATGCGATACCATTTCCATTTCCATAGTAATGTGATGTCCTATTAATTTCATCTGTTAAAGCATCATATTTAGCATTTCCAGAAATTACTCCATTACTACTAATCTCTATTGGTATTCCAGTTTCAGTTCCTCTTCTATCACTCTCTTCTCTGTCAGAAAAAAATATTCCGTTCCCTGTCCCATCATAAAGTGGAGCAAATATTGAGTTTAATATTAATTTATCAGAATAAACATTTTCTGCCTGACTTTTTCCAGAAATTACTCCACTATTATTTAAATTGAAGTTATAAAGTTCCCGTGTTACTATTCCATTTCCATGTTCAGCTCCTTTAACTTCAATGTAATAATTTTTACAGTATTCTTCATCAAAATTTTCTTTTGAATTTACTAATATACTCTCTCCTGTTATTTTCCCAAAGTTATCTACTTTTTTTAAATTCATCACAGCTATCCCATTTCCATCAAAAAAACTATAATCAAATAGTGGAGTATATATTTTTCCTCCTATCACTCCATTATTTTCTATTTTGTCTATGCTTCCTTCAAAAACAGACATCACTCCATTTCCATTTCCACTACCAAAGACTACATAAAAACGTTTGAGCCCTTCAGCTACTACTCTGTTTACAGAATAATTTCCTAAAATTATTCCATCATTATAGACATTTAATTTTTTATTTATATTATTAGCATTAGCTCTCATATGGTAATCTTTTAAAATACCATTTCCTGAATAAAAGTGGTCTGAACCAAGTTCTTTGGTTGTAAAATTACCTGATATCATTCCACTATTCTTTACTAAAATATCTAAATCAAGTTTCAAATCATCTGGAGCATAAAGAACAATACCATTTCCCCATCCCATAGTTACAAATAAATTACCTAAACTAGTATCTCTAAAGTATTTAACATCTAAATTTCCTTTTATAATTCCAGAATTATTAATTTCAGTATTAATTAAACTTTTTTCTAATATACCATTTCCTCTTTCATCTATTGGGATATTCTCACCATATATTGGGATATTCTCAGACATTTTTTCACTTAATTTTCCTAATATTAATTTATCATTTTCAATCAAAATATCATTTGAACTTACTATTGAAGATAAACTAACACTTCCTGTAATTAGAAAACTAACAACTACAGCTAAACTAATTCTAATCTTTCTTTTTAAGTACCTTTTTAACTCTTTTTCCATTTTTTAAAATTCCTCCAAATTTTTTATATTTCAAGTAAAATCCTATCTAGTAATTTAAATAAAAATTCGTTCTTTAGAACAAATAAGTATCTCTATATCCTCATAAACTTTTTTATAAAAATTTTTCTAAAAATTTTTTATGGCAATTTTGTAAAAAATATGTTAAAATTAGGAAAAGTAAAAAAATTAATTGGAGTTGTTTTATAAAGATAAAGAACTTAAAATTCGTTTTTGTTCTAAAAGGCGTATTTTTTACAAATAAAAAAAGATGATAAGTTATCTTGCACGACGCCTTATCATCTCTTTGCTATTGGAACTATTTAGTTTTTACTAGATAGTTCTTATTTTTTCTCTAATGCTAGTACCAAACTTCTAGAAAGTATTCTTATTCTTCCCTTCATCTTTTTCCCATATATTTCATTGTTGTCAATCATGTCATAAATTGTTGTAATATGTCTTTTAAAGTACTTTGACACATCTAATGGAGTTGACCATGGACCCAGTCTTTTTTCAATCTCTTGTGCTAATAATTCATCCTCTTCTGATAAATTGCTTAGTTTTGTTAAGATATACGCTTCTGTATTCATTGTTATCTCCTCCCTATAATATTTTTGCTCTATTCTAATGATACCACATTTTTTTAAAAAAGAAATTATCTCATCAAATTTTCTCCTGCTCTCACTATCCTTTCCTTTAATTTTTAATTTTAACTTTTTAGATTTATTAGACACTTATGATTACATATGTGTATATAATAACACTTTTTATAATAATAATACTCTTATTGGTATAGGTTAGCTATTATTTTCTCTTGTTTCTTAAATTTTTTTCCAATATATATATAATTATTCTTTTTATATTATTCTACTTGTATTATTATCCTTCGCATTTTTATTCAGAGGGTGGTTATCATTTTACTACTACCCTCCCCATTTTTTTCTTCCATCTGAAATAATTTCGTACCTAGGTATATTTTTATTCCTTATTTCTAAACTCTCTTTCTCTATCTTTTTTCTTCTACCTCTTTCATTTTATTTTTCTTATAAGATAGCATAGACTTTTTTAATTACCACTAACGTTGGCATACATTGGCATAGCTTTTCAATTTTTTTATAAAAAAAGAGCTATTGTAATTAATTACAATAGCCCATATTTTCTCTAATTAAGCTTCTTTTAAAGCTTTTTTTATCTCTTTTAAAGATTTATTGATTTCTCTTCTTTCTTTTCCTAACTCTGCATTTTTAATGATATAGTCATCTACTCTATCCTCATAGTCAGATTGCATATTTTCTAATATATCTAAGAAATCTTCGTATGTCATATGAGGTTTTACATACTCTTTTAAGTTTAATAGAAGTTCAACTCTTTTTCTATTGTCTCTGATTTTTTTATCATTATCTTCTATTTCCCTTTTTATTTTATTTTTTCTTCTCTCTTTTCTTACTAACTCTAAAACGTTATCTACCATTTTTAGTCCTCCTAAAATTATTATTTTGCTAAAAGAAGAGCTAAGTCATAATCTGGTCTGAAGTCATAGTTTCTTTCTCCGTCCCATGCATAAGAGATAGGGTGAGTTATGATTTTGTTATTTTCTATTCCAACCATTAATCCTCCCTCTCCAGCTTCTAATAATTCAATAGCTTTAGCTCCCATTCTAGTAGCTAGTACTCTATCAAATCCAGATGGAGTTCCTCCTCTTTGAACGTGTCCTAATACTACACTTCTTACTTCAGTAGTTATTTTTTCTTTAAGAGCAGCTTCAATATCTTGAACTCTTCCTACTCCCTCAGCTACTAAAACGATATCATGTAATTTACCTTGTTTTCTTCTTTCTTTAATTTGGAAAGCTAATAATTCAATTGGATTATCCATTTCTGGAATTAATAATCCATCTCCTCCACCAGCAATACAAGCTTGTAATGCAAGGTCTCCTGCATGTCTTCCCATTACTTCTACTAGGATTGTTCTCTCATGAGAAGTAGCAGTATCTCTTATTTTAGAAATAGCATCTAATATTGTATTTAAACAAGTATCAAAACCTAATGTAAAGTCTGTTCCTTTGATGTCATTATCTATTGTTCCTGGAATACCAATTACTTTTATTCCATGCTCTTTAGATAATAAGTCAGCTCCACGATAAGAACCGTCTCCACCTATTACTACTAGTCCCTCTATTCCTCTTTTTTTCAAGTTTTGAGCTGCTATTGCTCTAAATTTAGGGTCTTTGAACTCTAAACATCTAGCAGTTAATAGACGAGTTCCTCCTCTATCAATTATTCCAGAAACATATCCACTATCCATAGGGAATATTTCATCATTTAGCATTCCTAAATATCCTCTTTGAACACCATATACTTTCATTCCTTTTGCCATTGCTGCTTTAGCTGCCGCTCTTATAGCAGCGTTCATTCCTGGAGCATCTCCTCCACTTGTTAATATTGCTATTTTCTTTTCCATCACCAATAACTCTCCTTTATTACTCATTTACGATAAAAGAACCTATTTTCCTAAATTTATTATACCTATTTTCAATAAGTTCTTCTACTGATATTTTATCCAATTCAGAAAATGATGATAAAATGATATTTTTTAGGTTAAGAGCTATACATTTATGATCTCTATGAGCTCCACCTACTGGCTCCTCTATTATACCATCAATTATTCCTAATTCATATAGACTTTGTGCAGAAATTTTTAAATTTTCTGCTGCTTGAGGTGCTTTAGAAGCATCTTTATATAGGATAGCTGCACAACCCTCTGGAGAAATTACTGAATATACAGAGTTCTCAAGCATAAAAATCTTATCAGCTACACTTAGAGCTAATGCTCCTCCACTTCCTCCTTCACCTATAACTATTGAAATAATAGGCACTTTTAATCCTGCCATCTCCATAAGGTTTCTAGCTATTGCTTCCCCTTGTCCACGCTCCTCAGCTTCCATTCCTGGATAAGCCCCTGGAGTATCTATTAAACAAACAATAGGAATATTAAATCTCTCAGCCATTTTATATAGTCTAAGAGCTTTTCTATACCCTTCTGGATTTGGCATACCAAAATTTCTATATAGTTTTTCATCTACAGTTCTACCTTTTTGATGACCTATTATCATCACTTTTTTCCCATCTATTTTACAAAGTCCACCTACTATTGCTGGGTCATCTCCAAATAATCTATCACCATGTAACTCTATAAAATCTGTTGTCATATGCTCTATATAATCTAAAGTATATGGTCTCTCTGGATGTCTTGATACAAAAACTTTATCCCATGAGCTTAGATTTTTATATTTCTCTCTCAATTTTTCCTCATAGGCTTTTTCTAATTTTTCAATCTGCTCTTTTAAATCTATCCCTTGCTCTTCTGAAAACTTTTTTAAATCAGCTATTTTTTTCTCTAATTCTAAAACTTCTTTTTCAAATTCCATTTTTTCCTCCCAAAATTATCCAACTAAATTACTTAAAATATTGTGTAATGTAGCCTTCATATCCTCTCTTTTTGTTATTACATCTACCATTCCACATTTTAATAAGAATTCACTTGTTTGAAACTCCTCTGGAAGTTTTTGTTTTATAGTTTGCTCTATAACTCTTCTACCAGCAAATCCTATCATAGCTTTAGGCTCACTTACAATAATATCACCTAACATAGCAAAAGAAGCTGTAACTCCTCCTGTTGTTGGATTTACTGGAACAGCTATATATGGTACTCCTGCTGCTCTTAATTTTTCAGCAGCAGCTGAAGTCTTAGCCATCTGCATTAAAGAAAATAATCCCTCATGCATTCTAGCTCCACCAGACATAGATACTACTATCACTGGTATTCTCTCTTTTAATCCTCTCTCCATAGCTCTAGTAATCTTTTCTCCAACTACTGAACCCATGCTTCCACCCATGAATTTAAAATCCATAGCTGCTATACTAACTCTTATTCCATTTATATTTCCTGTTCCAGAGATTACTCCCTCATTCATATTACAATCTTGTTGTGCTTTTTTATTTTTCTCTTCGTATTGTGGAAAATTTAATGGGTTTTGTGAAAAAAGATTAGCATCTTCCTCTACAAATGTTCCCTCATCAATAAGTAAAGCTATTCTCTCTCTTGCTGTCATCTCAAAATAGTGGTCACACTTTGGACATTTTTTTAAATTACTTTCAATATCCTCTTTGTATAAAATTTCTTGACAACTTGGACATTTAGTCCAAAGTCCTGTTGGATTATTATCTATATGTTTATTCTCATCTTGTTTTACATTTTCTTTATTCTCTATTGTTAATGTTACATATTTCTTTCTGTTATTTAAAGAAAAGTTTTTTTTGCTTAAAGAAAAAAATCCCATTTTTGCCTCCTCATTTTTCTTCCTCTAATAATTAATTTTATAGGATTTTTTGAATTATTTCAATAAATATTTGATTTTACCTCATTAATATTATAGAATAATATTAATTAATACTCTTTAAAGTATTATAAAATGGGGATTTAAAGAATACACTTGTATTTTTAAAATTTTAAAAAAATTTTTTATGGAGGGAATTTTTTTATGAAAAAATTTATATTTCTTATTTGTATATTTACACTTTTTCTTTCTGGCTGTTCATCAATAAGTACTTTTATTGATGAAAATCTACCTAAAAAAAATACAACTATTCCAGTAGCTCTTCAAGAGCAAATTGCTACTAAAATAAACCCAGAAAACGAGCTATTTGCTGTAGGAAATTCCAATATAGATAAGAGTGGGGCTATCATTGCTCAAGCTAAAGCCAATAAACACGCTAAAGATTTACTAAAAGAGCAGATAAAAAAAGAGATTAAAATTAATTTTAATACTTTTATGTTAAATACTGATAACTACTCTAAAGGTATAATTTCTCCTGTGCTTAGTGATTTAACTGATTATGCTGTAGATGTAGCTCTTAAAAATGCTTCACAAAAGGGAGCTTGGGAAAATGATACATCTGTTTACTCTCTTTTTGCTGTAGATAGAGATAAGATAACTGAAGTTTCTAAACAAGTTTTTACGGGATATCTTGGTGATGTATCTGGTAAACTAAATAGTATTAAAAATAAGATAGGAGATATGGAAATAAATGTTCCTGCTAACTCTTTAGATAGTAACTCTAATAACAATGAAGTTATAGACTAAGGGGGAGAAAAATTTGACTATCGATAAACTAAATCTTAATAACCCTAATGAGATAGAAGAAATTAAAAATTTTTTAGCTGACTTTCAATTAAAATATGATAGTTCAGTAGATTATACTGTGGTTGCTAGAGAAAATCAAAAAATAGTTGCCACTGCTTCAAAGGATAAAAATATTGTAAAATGCTTTGCTATTGATAATAACTATCAAGGAGAAGGGCTCTCTACTCAACTTCTTACTTCTCTTATAAATAAGATGTTTGATGAAGGGTATTATCACTCTATGGTTTTTACAAAGCTTATCAACAAAGATTTATTTAAGGGTATGGGATACAAAGAGGTAGCTCATACAGATAAGGTTATTCTTATGGAGATGGGAAATAAAAATATCAACAAAACCTTAGAAAAAATTATAAAAAAATATAATATAGATACAACTAAAAAAAGAGCTATGCTCGTTATGAATTGTAACCCTTTTACTTTAGGACACCAATATTTAATTGAAAAAGTTGCTAGTGAAAATGAAGAGGTACTAGTGTTTGTAGTTGAAGAGGATAAATCAGCTTTCCCTTTTAAAATTAGATATGAACTTGTTCAAAAGGGAGTATCTCATCTTTCTAATGTAAAGGTAATAGAGGGAACAGAATATATCATCTCCTCAGCTACCTTCCCTAACTATTTTTTAAGAAAGGAAGATGATGCTCTAATAGAGTATACAAAATTAGATGCCTCTGTCTGTGGAGAAAAATTTGGGAAAATTTTAAATATCAATAAAAGATATGTAGGAGAAGAACCATATTGTAAGGTAACTAATACTTATAATAACACTCTAAAGGAGATTTTACCTAAATATAATATAGAGGTAGTAGTTGTTCCAAGAAAAGAGGTAGAGGGAAAAGCTATCAGTGCCTCATATGTAAGAGAACTATTAAAAGAGGAGAACTTTCAAGAGATAAAAAAATTAGTTCCTGAAACTACTTATGAATTTTTAATCTCTCCTCAAGGAAAGGAGATAGGAGAAAAACTTAAATCAAGTAATGCTCCTCACTAGTTATGTTTGATATAAATAAGTTTTTAGATGATAGAGAAAAAAGAGTAGAGTTACAAAACTCTTTGCTTGAAAAATTTAAAGCCCCACTTCTTACAGTGAGAGCTAACTATCCAGGAGAAAACAAATGGGAATCTATCCCAATAGAGATAACTGATATAGTTGCTAAAGAGATGGTACTATTATTTGAAGATAAGATTATCCATAGTGAAGTTTTAGAAAATCTTGAGGGAAAAATATATCTATTCTTTATTGATATTCCTGCCTTTGAGATTAAAAAAAATACTATATATTTTGAAGAGAATCATATTCTTGGAAGATGTGTAGATTTAGATGTATATGATGTAGATGGAAGAGGACTCTCTAGAAGTGATTTTAATCTTCCTAAGAGAAAATGCCTTATCTGTGATGACTTAGCCTTTATCTGTGGAAGAAGTATGAAACACTCTCATCAAGAGATAAAAGATAAGATAGCTAGTAAATATATAGCATACCAAAAATACTTAAAAGAGAGAGAAAGGGTTACAGTTATACTTTCTGATTTGACACTTGAAGGTATGATTTATGAAGTATCTAGTTTTCCAGGATTTGGTCTAGTTACTCCTCTTACCCAAGGCTCTCACAAAGATATGGATTTTTTTACTTTCTTACACAGTTCCTTTGTTTTAAAAAAAGGATTTAAAAAGATGGCTAAAACTATGTTTTCCTCTCTTCCTTTAGATATTGCCTTTAAAAAGATAAGAGAGATAGGAAAAATTACTGAAGAAGAGATGTTTAAAGCTACTTCTGGAGTAAACACTCATAAAGGTATGATTTTTTTGATGGGAATAGCTGTAGGAGCTACTGCTAGAGTTCTTTATGAAAAGAGAGAGTTTAAAGATATTCAAAATATTATCTGTGAGATGACTAGGGATATTCTTAAAGATTTTGAAAATATTGATATATCTAAAAAACTTACCCATGGGGAAAAACTCTATCTCGAAAATGGGTTTACAGGTATTAGAGGCGAGATAAAAAATGGACTTGATATAATTTTTAATGGTTCATTAGAAGTTTTTTCCTCAGCTTTTGAAAAAACTAAAAATATTAATCTTTCAGCTTTCCATACTCTTATTTATCTTATGGGTAGAGTGATGGATAGTACCATTGTATATAGACATGATTTTTTAACTTTAGAGCAAATTAAAAAAGAGATGTCAGATATTTTCTACAATGGTGGTGCCTTTAATAAAGATAGAGAATATTTTGAAAAACTTGAAAAAGAGTATATCTCTAAAAATATTAGCCCTGGTGGTAGTGCTGATTTATTAGCTGTTACTATCTATTTTTATAAGTGTTTAAATTCAGTTTTCTAGTTATTTAAAAAATATTTAATAGCTTATAATGACTATTATATTAAAAAAAATTATAATAAATTAAAATATTTCAAGAATGACTTTCGTTCAAAGAATAAAAATCATTCTTGAATTTTTTATTTCTCTAGTAAATTTTTTAAATTATTTTATTTTCTTATTTTTATCTCAGCTTCTGTTGGCATAATTGAATCTTCATTTATAATCTCTCCAATTTCATCAGCAATAACAAAACCTGATTTGACATTTTTTACCGATTTTATATACCCTTTTATATCAGCTTCAACACTTGAATATTCAAATGATAAATCAGTTTCTTCCATAACACAATTTATCAATTTTAAATTTTCACAATAACATAGAGGTTGGGTACCAATTATTTTACAGTTAATTAAAGTTAGATTTTTAGAAAACCACCCTAAATACTCTCCTTTTATAACGGAATCTCTCACTGTAATATTCTCACTATGCCAAAAAGCATCCTTTGTATCTAAATTACAATTAACAATATCTAAATTTTTAATATATTGGAAAGAGTATTTTCCTTTAAAATTAACATTTTCTAATTTAACATCAATTGAATCCAACATAAAATATTCAGACTCAATATTTGTATCTTTTAAAAATATATTCTTACACTTCCAACCAAACTCCTGTGAAACTATATCTGAATTTTCAATCTTTATATTTTTACACTCTCTTAAACATTTTATACTATTTATTTTACTATTTTTAATTTCACCATCTGTTGAATACCAAATAGGAGCTCTTGATAACTCATCTAAATTAGAATTTTCTAAAATAAATTTTCTATTGTGCCATATTGGATAACGAAGTGAGAAATTACAACTTTTTACAACTATATTTCTTGCCTCTTTTAGAACAGACTCCCCATCTTCTATTCCAGCAAAATTACAATTTATTACCTCTGTATCTTTTAAATTATATAGAGCTCTCTCCTTATCAAAATTTTGATTTTCAATTTTATTCATAAATTTCATCTCCTAATTTCTCTATTCTTACACTTAAAGCTTTATCAATATCTTCTAAATTTTCAAATCCACTTTCAATCTTTCCTAAAGGTATTAATCCATTAGAGTGCCTAAAATCTTTTGTAAAAAAAGCAAGATTTCCCCAGGGAGAATAGTATGTTAAATCATAAGTTTTTGGAGTACAACTTTTAGGAGCATTACTAATATCTAACTCTTTAGGAAGATAACTAATTTTTTCTATTCCTCCATAATTTTCAAATTTTAATTCTAATGGAAGTTGAACCAATAAACTTTTGGTAGCACTATTTTTTTCTAGAGCTACTACTATTTCTCTATTATCAAATATAAATCTTACCTTATTTAACATTTTTTCCTCTCCATAAATCAGTGTTGATAAAATAATTCCTAAACCTACTATTAAAAATTTTTTCATAATCCTCCTTTAAAACCTATATCTCTATAAAAATTGTTTTATATTATTAGCTTTTTCAAATCCTAATTTATCCTTTAATACTTCAATAATTCCGTTTAATTCATCACCTGTTACACCAACATTTTTACTGATTCCAATATGGGCTTGAAGTTGAGGATTTACACCATCCATTGAAGCAAGAGCCGCTACAGTTACAAGTTCTCTTGTTCTATAATCTAAAATATCTTGCCCAAAAATATCTCCAAATAGATGAGCTTTTAAATATCTATCTGCCATTGGAGCAAAATCATATATTCCTCCTTTTACTTCCATTCCAACTATCTTTGTTTGAACTTGAGTCCCATAAACTAATGAATTTCTGTCACTAGGGATAGGAGTAGATTCTCTTCCCACTTCTGTTACCTTACCATTAGCTTTTCTTTCATCCACTGTATTAGAAAGTACTCCTAAAGCGTTTAAACTACGTGGAAATCCACAGTAAGCATAAAGTTGAACCATAATCTCTTTTATCTCATTTACAGTAAGTTCATTATCTAATCCAAGATTCACACTTTTTTCAAGTTCTTTTAAATTTCCAATTGCTGTAAAAATTGAAATCTCCACAATACTTTTATCTTTATTTGTCATTTTTATTCCTCCCATATAAATTTTATAATTATAAATTAAATAGTAAAATTTCTTTGATAAATTATTTATACTATTTTTCTTTTTCTTAATAAAAGCATACTACTTTGAGTCCACTCTAAGTCAAGCTATTATTTTTTTATTTTTTCTCTTGACTTAGAGTTAACTCTAAAGAGTATAATTCCAAATATAAAAGAAAAATTAGTAAAAAATAGTTATATTAACTTTATAGGAGGGAAATATAATGACAGAAGAAAAACTTAATCATAAAACTTTAAAAAAGGATGAGTTCGAAAAAATGAATATCTTTGGAATGGGAAATCCTAATGATGCCTATGCCAAATATTTTGTAGGAAACTCTTTTTTAAATCCACTTACTGAGATAGGAAGTTCTAGTGTCTTTTTAGCAAATGTTACTTTTGAACCTAGTTGTCGTAATAACTGGCACATTCACCATGCTACTAAAGGTGGAGGACAAATTTTAATATGTACAGCTGGAGAAGGTTGGTATCAAGAAGAAGGAAAAGAAGCTATCCCTCTAAAACCTGGTATGGTAATTACTATTCCAACTAATGTTAAGCATTGGCATGGAGCTAAAAAAGATTCTTGGTTTAGTCATATAGCTGTAGAAGTACCTGGAGAAAACTGTTCTTTTAGTATATGGAAAAAACTCTATAAAAAAGAGTGGACTTTATGATAAAGTCATTGAAATTTTAACCTAACGGGCAAGAAGTCGCCCACCTCTATAGGT
>OGEZ01001063.1_pt1 | contig 16157 bp, 25 predicted proteins | sample 1570831 | NCBI WGS metagenome assembly OGEZ01 (sample SAMEA2582059, study PRJEB24529) | metagenome | biome: Human gut stool | place: China | collected 2011
TTGCAGGCTTTTGTAGTTTTTTATTCCAATGGTGAATGTGTTTCCCATTGAAATCACCTCCCGTGGAAAAAGAAAAAGGACCATTGCTGGTCCTTTGTGGTTCCCTTTTGGTTCCATGATGCCATATTAGCACAAATTTATGGGGCATTGTGGGGCATCTTTATAAATTAATGAATATTTTTTCTCTCTGAATTTTATTCCTATCTATCATTATAATCAAAATATCAGACATAGGATCATCAGCTTTCTTAGACAAGTCTATGAAATAAACAATACTAAATATAATAATATCTGGACTTATTCTTGCTTTAGCATAAAAACTGCTGTAGGATAACCTACAGCAATTTCTCACTCAAAATTTTTATTTACAATTTGTGTGATTGTACCATTTAGTATATTAACTTCTGCTCCCCAAATTGCATTATCAGTAGCACTTGGCACTATTTTAAATACTTTCTCACAACGCAAATCATAATGTTGTAGTGCCTCATCTCTCGGTAATCTACTACTACGTTTCGCTGTTGTAACTGCAATGTCTGTTAAGTAATCGTCACTAAAAATATTTTTGATATCTGTTGAATCTTTAGAGCCATGATGAGGAATTTTCAAAATATTGGGAGCTGGAATTGGCATACATAATTCTTCTGACATAAAACCAATCATTCTATTTTGAACATCTCCTGTAAGAAAAATTGAAAAATCTCCAACGATTAACTCGAACACAACAGAATAGTCATTTAATGCTGAGTCATTCCCTTTAACTGCATTTTCTCTAACCTTTCCGCTACATGGTGCTGCTACAAAAATTTGAAAAGGAACAATGTATTGCCCAATTCGAAGTACTTCATTATATAAGTGCATATTTGTTGCTACACCTCGCACTCGTGGCTGGTCTTTATATCGACGATCATATCCCTTAAACGAGTTAATCTCTTCTAACACTTTTGCTGAAATACTTTGGCTATTAGACAATGTCTGTAAGTCAGTAGAGATAAATATATTCTGCGGAGTAAAAGTCTGAATTAATTCTAATAAACCATCAGAATGATCATCATGAGGATGTGTCCAAAACAAATCCGTTATTTTACTCATGCTTAAATTGCACAGTAAATCTTTAGGAACAACTTTACCATTCTGAATAAAAGAATCTACCACACACGAATAAATAATTTGATTATCTCCATAAAGAACAAATACAATACTTTCACCTTGAGATGGATGTCCTAGAATGAAGATTTTACAAATTAACTCTTGATAATATTGATTAAACAACGGATTATTCATCATAATACTTATATTTTCTTCGGGCATCCATACAAATAAATACCGATGTACCCGAAGTTCCCCTACTTTGCTTTGTTGTTAAAAATTGACTTTTAGCCTCATCATACACTTTCTTTTGTGCCGATTTTTGTTTGGACTCTCTTGGCGTAAAAACTGATAAATGATCACCATGAGAAGTATATTGTTGCTTTATCATTTCATTCACCCCGAATTAAAAGAGGATAATATGATAGTCCTCTAATATATCACCTTTATTAATTCGATTAACAATATCTGGCTTAAGAGTTTTAATAAAAAATTTATAAATCAATTCATTCATTTTCGTTAAACCTTGTTTTGCATCTTTAGAAAATTCCTCTAATTCATTTGAGTCAGTAGTAAACAAATCAAAATCAAAATCAATTAAGTGTGCAGGCTGATCTACAATGTTTAAACTCATATTATTCAGATTACCACTCGAATATTTTTTTTGAAAACTCAATATATATGGTAAATTACTATATACTTGCTGTTCTTGAAAATTATCCAAATCAAAACCTTCACAATCTGTTTGTTGAAGATATTGAATAGAGAACAAATTATTTAACGACTCCTTATCCTTATCTAAAAGATAGAAAGAATTGAATTTTCTTAACCCAATACGTGATAGTCTGAACATCCGATTTTTAAAAAGATGCGTAACTATTTTCGACATCCATTCATAGTATGGAATCCCCATGGACTCCAAAGTTAATGTCAGTTCTAAAAACAAAAATGTTCTTCCTATCACTAATTGTCGTCCATCACTATCTTGAGTTCCTGGACAATAAAAAACAAAAACAGGTTGAGCTTTCTGGTTAAGTCCAGATTGTTCTATCTGATTACGACTTGTCTCGATCCCAATAGAATTTTCCATTTCTTGACTTTGAGAAGTAAAGTAATCTCCAAACTCTTGTCCAACAAATGCAAATAATTCTTCTTGCATTTGTTCCGTTATTAATTGAAAATCAATTCTGTATAAAACCTTTCGCAAAAACACTCTTCTTGGTGCGTTACCATCTGCCATAATGTATCACCTCTAAATATATTATAACATTTTTATAAAAGTTCTACCACAACTAAAATATTTTTGACCAATATTAGTACGAAAATACAAATGTAATTTACAACATCTCAAAATGATTCAGTGCGTGTCCGTGAAGTTTAGTCACATGACGATAGCTATATTTCATTTCCACAGCAATTTTCTCCCAGCTTTGTCCAATAAGATAACGCCTTGACAGGATTTCCTGTTCTATTGCATCTGGAACCATGCCGATCTGCTGACGGATTTCTCGGTAAGTCACCATCTGAAGTTCTTTTTCTGCCTCTAGTTCCCGCAGCAGTTCATCTAAACGGGCAGCATATCCAGACAGATCAGATGTACCGCTTCCGTGTGGCATCCCATCCCCTAAACCAACAGGGCTTGTCTTGCTGGAACGCAGTTCCTCGATTTCTTCCTGGATCAGTCCCACTCTACGCTTTGCTATCTGGTACCTGCGCAGGTACTGCTTCTTTTCTTCATTGTTCATCGGTATTCCCTCCCCCTAGTTATTTTATTTTACACACCCACAGACTTCCGGTCTGTTCTGGCAACTATTTCTACACTTTTTACGATAACCGCAATCAGCACAGCAAACATTTCCTCTCCTTCTATCGCAATTAAAAATGCGACACATTCTTACTTCCTCCTTTGACATCTTTCAAGCCCCTTTCCTTTGGTCGTATCTGTTTTCACTCCTCAAAAAGGCAGATCATCATCCTCGATATCGTCTATGGGATAAAATCCATCCTGTGTCGGTTCTCTCCTCGGCTCCTGATTCTCATTTTTACTGCCTGCAAAGTGCTGTTCCTCCACAACCACTTCCATATTTCTTCTTTTGTTGCCGTCTTTACCCGTCCAGTTCCGCACCTGCAGTCGCCCAACAATACAAATCAACTGCCCTTTGGAGAAATACTTTTCCGCAAATGTGGCAGACTTTCCAAATATGACGCATGGGATAAAATCCGCTTCCGCTTCGCCTTCCTTCTTCCATTTTCGGTTGACTGCCAATGTGTACCGCCCAACGGCAACCGGATTTTCTCCTTCGGCATACCTTATCTCCGGATTCTTTGTCAGCCTGCCCATTAAAATTACTTTATTCAAGCTATCTCGCTCCTTTTTAGTCTATATTTTGATAGATGTTTTAGTCTGTATTTTGATAGATATTTTTGTATAGATTTGTATACTAGATAATGAGGTGAATAACTATGCTAAATGAAAATTGTATAAACGATATTATGCTATATTTAGAATCTAATCTCACTAGAAAACCGAGTGGAAAATTCAGAGGAATAAAATCAAAAATAATAATGGAAAACCTACCTAATGAATATTCATTGGATGATTTTTATACTTCTCTTTCTTATTTAGTAGAAATAAAACTACTTACCAGAACCAACCCTGAACATACTGATGCCTCTGTTCGTACATACAAAATCAATGGAATTACAGCTAAGGGTCAAAATTACTTAAATCTGATACACGATGATACTCAGTTTCATAAAGCAAGAAAAGCTCTTACTTTTGAAAAAATCATGCAAGCCATTTCAACAGGAGTATCAATATTGGAATTGCTTCACCAATCAAATCAGTCTATATAACAGCCCTGTCATTGCAATTTGATTTTTATGGGAAATATATTATTTTTCTTGAAAACGAATTCATATTGCTTCTTTTTCAAATCATTTAAACACATTCCACCTCGAGCTGTACTTATTCTTTAGTACAGCTCAGTTGTTGCAGCACTCTATCGGTCATTTTTTAATGTGTAGGCGTAACCATGCATAACTTTTTCTCGAATCTATATAAACAGCCTACCCAACAAACCCACTTTATTCATTGAAATTTCCGCTTCATGAAATTTCTTACCGTTTCCTTTTTCCACTCGCCCGCTTCGTGTTCTGATTTCCTCTTGTAAAATGATTTTTTTCTAGTGGTAGTCGTTCTTTCGGTATCTGATTCTAATCTTCCCATCCCATGAGATATGCAGGAGAAACATTACATACTTTAGCAATAGCTTCTATTTTGCTGTATGGAATATTTGTGATAATGCCACTTTCGTATTTGTACAATGTCTGTTTTGAAACATGAATGATGTCAGCAAAATCAACTTGACTCATGTGCAGCTTCTGTGTTCTCAATTCTTTAATCCGTTTTCCAATGGTTTGTTCTTTTTCTTCCATATCCCTCACCCCTCCATTTGCCGCAGCGCTTCCACTGCCAACCTTGCATATTCCTTTTTACGCTGGATATTTTCGATTTCTGTTTCACTGCGCCCCTGCCACATTGCCTTATTCGCTTGGTAAGCATGTTTCTTTTCCAGCTTTTCATAATAAGCAATGGCATCCGCATATAATGGCTTGCACATATTTCTTCCTCCTTTGCTTTTTCGTGACCTCACGAAAATGGTCTATTTCCCAATCTCATATACCGCTGTAATGGTTCCTCTTTCCACACCGTCACATTCCTCAATTTCTGCCGACGCGAAAACAGCAGCTTCCTTTTCATCCTCTGCTTTGATCACAAATTTCACAGAAATTTCCACAGCATATTCTTTCATCACATCAGCCAAAATCCAGCCTCCTCCCCATGAATACACAAATCCATTTCTTCCACAAACTGACTTTCATACTCACACATCCAGCAGTCGTTTACCGGCATCTTTCCATACTTCTCCATGGCGTAGGCTTTGTAATTCTCCAGACCTTTCCGCTCCACCATGCTTTCCATTTCCGCTTTCCGCTGCACCGCTTCTTCCAAATCCAACAATATGTAATTTTTCCCAATCAGGGCAATGAAGTCTTCTCTGGTATGTGTTTTCTCGTATTCCCTCTGGCAGATACACTTCAAAGCCCGATCCAGACCACTCTCCGGGTAGGCATGCAGCCCGCCAAGCCCCGCAAGATGTACCTCTGGCACCAGATAACACCAAAAGCCGTGCCTATCAGAAATCTTTCGCTTTCCATTTCCATGGAAGATATGGTGTTTCTGCAAACAGCTTGTCCTGCCTGTCACAAAGCATCTTTTTTCCTTTCCTGTCAAAATGCTCCATGAATGACTTCCTTTTCTCTGTTTCATGTTTCCTGCTCCTTTCCTTCCCCATAATCAGCTCCGCCATTACGGATAGCTTTTATGTAACGAAACATCCCGTTTTCTTCAGATGCATATTCATACCGCTCCACTTCCCGATATCCCTTTGGCACACGCAGCCGTTGTTTTGGTTTTTCATCTTTCATGGGGACAACTTCCACTTTAGGTTCCACCAGATTTCTGGAGCAGCTCCATCGTTTGGAATGATCTAGAGGACATTCTTTGGTGATATATCTGGTCAGCCCCGTATAATCTCCATCCGGTTCCAAACGGGAAATCATGATCCGCCCTTGTCCCCACAGCTCCGTCCACTGGTCAACAGTCAGATCGGTACCACTTACCACCAGATGGTGATGAGCACGCTTATCCTCCGCTTCTGTCACTGCCACATATTTCAGTTCCGGCAGACCCATTTTCTTCCGTTTCCGCTTCAGACGTTTCAGAAAATTTTGCAGTTGTCGTTTAGCTTCCCCATATCCCACATACTGTTTATGGGTCAGTGTCAAAAACAAATCTCCCTTTCCAAAATTGGCATTGATTTTTCGTGCCAGTTTTTTTCTGGCATATTTCAGATTCCGTTCCTGCTGCTCCGCACTGCTTCCGTTTACATTGGGTCCCCGCAGACAGCTTTTGTTGATTTTCCGTCTGGAATAGTATTCCTCCGCTTCGTAAACATCCCCGCTCCATATCTTTTTGATGTATCTTGGCATATACTCCCCTCCGTGGTCGTAAATATAATCTCTTTATCAAGGTTCCAAGAGGCTCCCGCACCTCTCTTTACAAAAGCGTTCTCACAGCCGAAACCGTCAGAACGCTTGAAAAATTTCCATATTTATGCTATGCTTTTTACAGATGTATCTTGGGCATTTCCCGATGCCCTTTCCCTGTGGTTCCCGCCACAGGGATTTTTTTATGTCCATCACAGCTTGTCCCATGCCAGCTGTTCTCCTCTGACTTCCACCAGTTCCGCCGCTTTTTCTCCATCTTCCATGGGCAAGTCCCAAATCCGCATACCTGCCATGCGAAACAAAATCCCATTGCCCACAATGAGCTTCCGTTCTCCTTCCCAGCCGTCGTACATAGGACCATCTGGATTTTTTGCCATATCAAATGCCAGATAGATCTGGTCAAAGTTCGGGCGCATAGGAATGATATCCATTCTGCCCACCGCTCCGATTCTAGCTGCCATTTCTTCCATGGCGGGATTTTGTTTGATGATCTTTGCTCCTGTTTCTTCAATCAGCATCATCGTCACTGTCTTCATGAGATTCCACCTCCACTCCCTGTATCTGGCATTGCTGCCACATCAATTTCACATGTTCGTATAAACCTTGGTCTAAGGGGAACTCCCCAATCAACGCAATCAATACCAGACCGTCTTTAACGGCAATGGTTCGCCTGCCGTTCTGATTCCGCAGGAAAAAACGAAGGTATTCCGTTTTTCCATTCAGCACTGGCACCAACAAATCCACATCCAGCCAAACGACGCCTTCTGCCAGATAAAAAGGCATCAGCTTATGTCCGTTATACAAAATGGCTACGCCAGCCATATCTCCGTTCAATTCCTGCTCTCCAAGACGATCTATTTTGAAAAGTCCCGCTTCATCCTGCCGATCGCCAGATACCACTTGCATTTCTTTGCTTCCGCTATGCCAATGATGTTCAGAAAATCGTCTGCTGTCAGGTTTGGCAGCCCTTCCAATTTGTAGGCAGCCGCTCCTGTAAGACACCACTGATTGTTTCCGGCATCTGTCACAATGACGGCATAGCGGAATCGTTTCGCTACTTTCGTAATGTCTGAAAATTTCATAGATTCACTTCCTACTGTTCATCTTGTCAAATTCTGTCTTTGGCTTTGATTTGTGCCGCTGCGTAATAGCGGTTTTTCCAGTCACGCTTGTCCTGTTGCAAGGCTTTGATTTCCTCCAGAGCAATTCCCAGAAACAAAACCAACACCCCGATTACCACTAACAGCGTAATGATGAGCTTGTCCATCTTTTTTCCTCCTCTCCATGCGACGCTTGTATGCACATTGCGGGCAAAGATAGCCGTATCTGGTGTCCTGCTCTTTGGCAATGTTCCAGATTTCACCGCAGTCGCCGCAAACCACATACCGATATCCCGGTTTTAACATCTTTGGTTCCTTTCTATGCTTGTCCACTGGCAGGACCGAAGTCCCGTCATGCCTTCTGCGCCGCTACGGCTTCTTTTTCTTTCTGTCGCTGGAGGCTCAGCATTTTTTTGTCATACAGTACATTGGTGATGTGCCGCCGGAGGCGTTCTGCTTCCTCCGGGGTTTTCTCACAATAAGATACTGTCACACGGTATTCCTTTTTTGATTTCGACATATGTAACACCTCCTGTTGCAGTGTATGTGGTTGACGGTTTGTCCTATGAGGCTTTATTTATCCCACGCAGTTGATTTTCAATCAACTTTGCAGGCAAAAAAAATTTCCTCTTTCTCTTTCAAGGATTCAATCTGCAGCAGTTCACACAAAGCCAAAACTTCACTGGTTTTGAACTCCTTTTTATTGGTAAGTTTCAGAAGAAAGCCATAATAGGAAAGTCCGATCTGCTCAGCAACATACTTCAATTTCAGCCCTCTTTTTTCTATTACACTTCTCAACTTTTTTTCATCTGTCATTTTCTCACCTCCGTGTTGATTTATAATCATCATAGCATTGTGTTTATTAAAAGTCAACATTTTTTTGTGTTTTCCAAAAAGAATATTGATTTACCGTCAACATTGTGATATATTAAAGAAAATCAAATATTTTTGAGGTGATTGCATGGCAGATATTGGGAAAAGAATCAGAATGCGCCGCGAGGCTGTTGGTTTAACCCAAGAAGGACTTGCTGAAAAACTTGGATATAAAAACAAAACCAGCATTACCAAAATAGAAAATGGAACAAACGATATTCCCCAAAGCAAAGTGGTGGAAATCGCCAAAGCACTGGATACCACTGTTGCCTATCTCATGGGCTGGGATTGGGATGTTGTCAACATGGATTTGACAGATATGGAATCCAATGTGATTTCTGCATATCGCGAAAAGCCGGAAAAACAACATATCATCAACCAATACCTCGGTATATGGGATAATGCAGAATCAAACAGCGAAGATCGCTCGAAACTGGATGATATGGAACTGTTAGAAAAATACCACAGTTTAGATACTTATGGGAAAACAATGGTAGATATGGTCATCGCAAACGAATATGCCCGCTCCAAAGACCAGAACGCCGCTTCTCACTTGATGCCTGTTGCCGCTCATAATGATGCAACCCAAAACAAGGAAGAACAAGCGTTGATGCAGGAAGATCTGGACGAACTTTAATACCGGAGGTGATCTATGATATGTGTGATTATGAACAACTGTTAAATGATGCAGATATGATAGGTCTTCAGGTCATTGAAAAACAGTTTAAGTCCCATGCAAAAGGACTTTGCAAAGGCTCCAAAATCGGTATCAAAAAAGATATGACAAATACAGAAAAAGCCTGTGTTCTGGCTGAGGAAATTGGACATTACCACACCACTGTTGGAAATATCCTGAATCAGGAAAACGCCAGCCAGCGGAAACAGGAAAAGATTGCCCGCAAATGGGCTGTGAACCGCATGCTGAAAATCGAAGATCTCTTTGATGCAGTGCTGGACGGCTGCCAGACACTATATGATGTGGCAGAATATCTGGGAGTTACGGAAATATTCCTTTATGATGCCATTGCCGTTTTCAAGCAAAAATACGGCATGCAGTACAAATGGAATGGTCTTACCCTAACCTTTACAGATCATGGATTTTTTATTTCTCGAAATGGAATGAAATAAAAAACCGTTCCTTTCGGAACGGTAAAAATATCATTCGGATAATGCAGTCAAACTTTCGTTTACTTGCTCCAGATTCAGTTTTGTGGCTTCGTCTTCTACGGTTTCTGCACCGCGATACACATATTTCACAGTCTGAACTGCATCCATACCCAGTTCTGCCATTGTGGTTTCTTCTGTATCCCGGTATGCGTATTCCAAAAGGCTACCATAATACATCACTTTTTCCATAACTTCGTTATCAGTGAAAAAGTCCGGATATGTATCTTTGATAAATGTGAAAGCTGCCTGCAAATCTTCATCTGTAGCAGTTTCTGCATCAGCCTTAGCCTGCAGAATAATGGCATCTACCATGGCGCTGGTGTTCGGTTCTTCTTCCGGCAGCTGGAATTCTTTCTGCTGGGAAACCCCTTCCCCTTCTGCATCACTGGATGCACCGCAAGCGGTAACAGAAAGCGTTGCTGCCATAGAAAGAACCAAAAGTTTGACAAAGAATTTTTTCATTGTGATACCCTCCTGTTTTCATTGTAATTTAGGAATATTATATCATACATCATGATGAAAAAATATATCTTTGCCAAAACAGGAAACATTTTATTTTTACACGGGGAAACAAGAAAATTTCAAAATTCTCACATTCGTGCTTTTTGGAAACAAATATAGACAACGGATTGACATTTTATCATATTTCGTGTAGTTTTGATTTGTATCTATTACTTTTTACAATATCCCACACGATCTATCAAAAAGGGGGAGTCAAAATGGGGATTCGATTTCGAAAAAGTATGAAAATTGCACCGGGTGTCCGCTTGAATTTCGGTAAAAACAGCGTGGGCATCAGTGCAGGCGTGAAAGGGGCACGTGTTTCTGTCAATTCCAAAGGACGTGTGACAAAAACTCTCAGCGTACCGGGAACAGGTTTATCTTACGTCACCACAAGCCAGCTTGGCAGCGGTGATTCCAAAAAACAGAATACACCACCCGCTCCGCCGGAACCGCCTCAAAACAATTTATCCAACGGTCCAAAAGAACCGAAAAAGATTCCACGGTGGCTGATCTATGTCATCATTGCATTTATCGCCGGTATGATCAACCCGAATTTCTTATTCCCGGCAATGCTGGTGGAATGTATCTTCAATTACATCTATGCGAAAGGTCATGTATTCGATGACGTAAAACGGAAACGTTCAAAAATACTCACAACTGTATTTTTGATTTTCTCCATCATCGGCTGTATTGGCAGTATTGGAGCTTCCGCCCCTCCTTCTGTGGAAACTTTGACCGTTTCCGCAGATGCACAAAAACTTGATGTCAATGAAAGCCAAACACTCACATGGGCTTATACCCCTGAGGGCGCTGACATTTCACAGCTTTCGGCAGTTGTTTCTGACGATACATTGGCGCAGGCAACCATCAATGATAATGGAGAACTGGTACTGGAAACACTGTCCAATGAAGGCACCGTTGACGTTTCTCTGAAAGATGGCGATGTCATCAGCAATGTGGTCACATTCACCATTGTGGATGCGGAAAAAGAAGCGGAACGCATCGCTGCTGAAAAAGCAGAAGCAGAACGTATTGCCGCCGAAAAGGCTGAAGCGGAACGTATTGCCGCTGAAAAAGCCGAGGCAGAACGTGTTGCTGCCGAACAAGCCGCTGCACAGGCTGCCGCTTCTCAACAGAGCAGCCAGCAAACTAATAGCCGGACAGTTTATGTTACTCCTACCGGGAAAAAATATCATTATAACAGCAACTGTAATGGCGGCAGCTATTCTCCTACCACACTGGACGAAGCATTGTCTATGGGTTTGACACCTTGTAAAAAATGCGTTGGATGATTTGATAGCTATATAGGAAGAATGTTACTTTTCCGTGAAAACGAAAGCAACTAAAAATAACTTTCTTATTTTTAAAAGGTGGACTTTCAAATGAAAAAACGTATCTTGTCTATGTTGTTCGCAGCTACTATGATTTTCTCTTTTGCAGCCTGTGGCAATAGTGAACCTGAAGCTGCCACTCCGCCTGATCTTACAGGTGAATGGAAACAGGTGAACAGTAATTCTGATGATACCTACCATGCTGCTACCATTCAAGATGGTACCATTGAAATCAACTGGGTGATGGAGGCAGATGATACAAAAGCTTTATACTGGGCTGGTACATATATTGCCCCTGAAACAGCCGATGAGCCTTATACATGGGATTCCGAAAATGATAAAGAAAAAACCGGTTCCGCACTTTTGGCTTCTGGAGATGATACCAAAACATTTACTTACGAAAATGGGCAGCTTAGCTATGACGCATCTATGATGGGTGTAACACAGACTGTAAAACTAGAAAAAGTAACTGAATAAATCAAAAAAAATCCCCTCTCCTGTTGGCGCAGGAAAGGGAATTTCATAAAGCGGTCGTAAGATACAACCACATGTCGCAACTGTATTGTATCATAAGACCGCTCTTTTTGCTATACCCTAAATATAGGAAAAGGAGGTCTTTTGTATGGTAGCTATTTACGCAAGACAATCCATCGACAAAAAAGACAGCATCAGCATCGAAAGCCAGATTGCCTTTGCCAAACGGGAAATTTTTTCGGAAGAGTGTAAAATCTATGAGGATAGCGGCTATTCCGGCAAAAATACCAACCGCCCCGCTTTTACGGAAATGATGCATGACATCCAAACGGGACAGATCGAAAAAGTGGTGGTCTATCGTCTGGACAGAATCAGCCGTTCCATCGTAGACTTTGCGGATTTCATCGATATTTTGGAAAACAACGGTATTTCCTTTGTTTCCGCTACGGAAAAGTTTGATACTTCCACACCCATGGGACGTGCTATGCTGTATATCATCGTTGTTTTCGCCCAATTAGAGCGTGAAACCATCGCCGAACGTGTCCGGGATAACTATTATGCCCGTGTGAAAAAAGGCGCTTGGGGCGGCGGTCCTGCCGCTTATGGCTTCGATCTGGTGCGTACCACATTGGATGGCAAGAAAGCCACCATTTACACACCCAATGCTGATTTGGAAATCGTGTCCCAAATCTTTGATACATACGCTCAGCCTTATACTAGTCTGGCAGATGTGCAAAAAGTCCTGATTCGCAGTGGTGCTCTTTCTGCTGGCGGCGTCAATTTTGACAGCGTGAAACTTTCCGGCATTCTGAAAAATCCCGCTTATGTCCAAGCAGATATTGCCATTTACAATTACTACAAATCCAAAGGCACCATCATGGCAAACGAACCAGAGGATTTTGACGGCACCCATGGCTGCATCCTTGTAGGCAAACGGGATGCCAGCGAGAGAAAATATAAAGACGTCTCCAACCACCTCCTTGCCGTCGGGCATCACAACGGCATCGTGGACAGCAGCACATTTCTCTATTGTCAGGAAAAACTGTCCAAAAATCGGCAGATCAAAAACAGCGGCAAAGGAAAACATTCCTGGCTCACAGGGCTTGTGAAATGCGGTCATTGTGGTTATGCTTTTTCTGTACGGTTTGCCAGTACCAAAGATGGGCGCATCCCCTATTTCGTCTGCTCCGGGAAATATTTACATAAATGCTGCGATGCAAAACAGACCCATCGAGTACGGGAAATCGAAGCGCAAGTGCAGGCACGACTCATTCAAGAAGCGGAAGCCTACCATTTGGCAAGAGAAAAACGGGAAAATAATGTCATCAAACAACATCAACAGAAACTTGCAGACATTGACAGCAAAATCGAAAATCTGATTTCCACACTGGAAAATGTCAGCCAAATTTCTGCGGAATACATCAATCGCAGAATCGAAACCCTCCACCGGGAAAAGCAGCTCCTGATCCATCAGTATTCAGAAGCACTGACGGAATTCAATGCCGTTGAAATCATTCCTTTTACTGCAGAAGATTGGGAAAACATGTCTTTTGAAGACCGGCGGGATATTGCAAAAAGTATGATTGACCGGGTGGTTTTGAGTGAGGATGGTGTGGATGTTCGGTTCAAATAATAAAGTAAATGTCTACATTCATCTATAAAATAACATTTACAACCTTCTAGAAATATTGCCTATGCCTCTAAAATATGCTAAAGTAACAATAAAATAGGGTGTTCTATAAAACTATCATAGGAGGTACTTTCAAAAATGAGAAGCTTTTCAATTAATTTGAAAGGACGTGTAAAAAATTTTCATCTTCCCAAAAATCAACCATTAATCCCCTTATTTGAAGCTATAGTAAATTCTATTCATGCGATTGATGAACGAAAAAAGAACGGAGAACAGTTCAAAGGAAATATAATAATACGAATAATTCGTGATGATCAAATTCCACTTGAAGGAATAGGTGAATTGCCTCCTATTCATTCATTTGAAATTATAGATAATGGCATCGGTTTTAATGAATCTAACTTTACTTCTTTTATGGAATCAGATTCAACATACAAATCTGATATAGGTGGTAAAGGTGTTGGAAGATTTTCTTGGTTAATAGCTTTTGAAAAAGCTGAAATTCAAAGTATCTATCATAATAAAACCGGATATCTGAAACGAACTTTCGAGTTTTCAACAGAACAATCAGAAATCAACGATAACCCTACTGAATGTGAAAATCAACAAGATAACTGTACAATTGTTCGCTTAGTCAATTGTTTGGATCCCTATGCTAAAGTTCTTCCCAAAAAAGGAATAACAATAGCCACAAGAATTATTCAACACTGTTTAGTATATTTTATATCTGATAGTTGCCCACAAATTACCCTTGTTGACTTAGATTCTAAGTATAACTTAAATTATATATTTAAGAAAAAAATTCAGACAGAAGAAAATAGTGTTACCATAGCTATTGGGAATGAGACATTTGAATTACTTCACGTTAAATCCGAAGAAACATCTGTAAACAGTAATAAATTGTATCTTTGTGCACACAATCGTTTGGTGGAAACAAAGGAACTAGATAAATATATTACAGATTTAGATAGAGAAATATATGAAAAAAGTGGTTTTTGGTATATTGGTGTTTTGCGCAGTAAATATTTAGATGATAATGTTGATATGAATCGACTTTCATTTAACATACCAGATAGTGGTATGTCCGAAAATGTCGCAAACATTATTACAATGGATCAGATTATGAAAACTGTTATAGTTGAGGTATCCCGATTTTTAGAAGATTATCTCCAGCCAATTGCAGATAATAAACTAAAAAAAATCAAAGAGTATGTAACTTTCAAGGCTCCTCAATTTCGCCATTTGTTAAAATATATGCCAGATGAAATCGCTAGAATCAAACCAAATCTAAGTGAAGATAAAATGGATGATGAATTGCATAAAATCAAAAGAGATTTTGATCGCCAAACATCTCAAGAAAATGAAAAATTATTGAACGATTTAAACAAAGGTATAATAAATTCTAATGAATATATAGAAAAATTCAGTTTACAAGTGGAAAAACTGAATAGTGCCAACGGTGCTGCATTAGCTGAATATATTGCTCATCGAAAGGTCATTCTTGATTTGATGGAATATGCAATTCGCCAAAGTGATGACGGACATTTCCAAAAAGAAAGCTTCCTTCACAATCTTATTTATCCCATGAGAACGACGGATACAGATATTCCATACAGTAACCATAACCTGTGGCTTATTGATGAGAAATTAGCATATTGTAGTTATATTTCTTCTGATATTCCCTTTAACAATAATCCTAAAGAAAATCGAACTGATATTATGATTCTGGATAATCCTGTTGCAGTATCAGATGAAGAAAATCATGGCAGAGAATATGAAAGTATTGTTTTATTTGAATTAAAACGTCCCATGAGAAATGATTATACAAATAGTAATAATCCCATAAATCAACTATATGAATATGTCTCTTCTCTAAAAACAAATAAAATCAAAGATAAAAACGGTCGTATTATCAGAGTTGGAGACAACACAAAATTCTATTTATATGCTGTATGCGATGTAACAAGTTCATTAGAGCAAATGATAGATTTTTATAATTTTTCTCAAACACCTGATAAAATGGGTTATTACACATACAACGATAAAATGAATGCATATATTGAAATTTTGTCATACGATAAAATTATTAATGATGCCCAAAAAAGAAACAAAATTTTATTCGATAAACTTGGAATCTAAAAAGAGAAGTGAAGGTTTAAAACCTTCACTTCTCTTTTCTTTTTGTTTCCTATGTATCCACATCCCACTGGATAGAATAATACCCGTTTTCCTTTGCCGTTCGGATAACATTATCATTATATTCTCCAAAGGGTGGCCGGAATAAATTCATATCAATCCCTGTCAGTTCTTTTACTGCCTGATGGCATCCCTGCAATTCCTGAGTGATCTGCTCTGACGATAAAGTGCTCATATGGGGATGTGTTGCTGAGTGATTGCCCAAATCATGGCCAGCCGCAGCGATTTTTTCCACTTCTTCCGGATATTTGTCTACCCAATATCCGCAAAGAAAAAAGGTGGCTGTCACATCATTGTCATCTAAAATTCGCAGCAGCTCATCTGTATCGTCTGCACCCCATGCGGCATCAAAACTAATTGCTACTTTTTTCTCCTCTGTCTGCACACAATAAATAGGTAATTCCCGTTTTGTCTGGGCTGTCAGTACCGCGGAAGTGTATTCTGCTACGGGCGGCAGAAAATGGACGCCCACTCCAATGGCAGCCAAAACTGATACACCTAAAATGACATACTTCTTTTTCAAATGAATTGCACGGAAAAATTGCATAATCTTCCCTCCGTTTTTCTTCTATCCTATGCGAAAAAAATCTTTTCTATGATAAGAACGGACAAGTATCCGGAAAAGAAGACAATTTGTACTTCTGTTTTTTTGAATATACCATGTGCAGATCCATCTCTGTTAATAAATCAGGACCACCGGCTTAGCCGGTGGTTTGCTCT
>OGEZ01001066.1_pt1 | contig 16114 bp, 12 predicted proteins | sample 1570831 | NCBI WGS metagenome assembly OGEZ01 (sample SAMEA2582059, study PRJEB24529) | metagenome | biome: Human gut stool | place: China | collected 2011
AGGCAACAGCGGAAGTGCCATGCAATCATGCACACACGGAGGATTGCTATACGCAGGCAACGAACTGTGTTCATGCGCATACGGCAGAGTGTTACAGTGATGGTATTTTGCCTGCGGAGGGAGAAGAAAAAACAGCGGACAGCTGCTCCCATCAATGCAGCGAAGAAACCGGCTGTATCACAAAAGAATTGAACTGTAATCACGAACATAACGCAAGCTGCGGTTATGTTCCCGCAACAGCAGGCACACCCTGCACTTATGTATGTGAAATCTGCAACGCACAGGCAGCGGAAGAACCAGAGTGTAACTGTGACACAAAATGCACCGAGGCAGAAGTCAATGCAGATTGCCCAGTATGCTCTGCAGAGGGTGCCGAACTGGATAAGGTTTGTGTCGGTGCGGCTCCTATGCTGCTGGGTGCTCCACGAAGTGCAAAGCAGGTTACCTATTTGGACGAGAATGGTAATGAAAAAGCAGTCAATGCTACAGTGATATCAGGTTCTCAGTGGAATACTGGTTGGTATGTATCCGATGCCAATTTATATACATTTGGCGATCGTATCACCATCAACGGTAATGTAAATTTGATCCTTGCTAATGGTAATACCATAGAATGTGAAAAAGGAATCTGTGTACCGAATGGCAGCCGCCTAACGATCTATGCCCAGTCTACTGATGAGAATATCATGGGAAAGTTGTCAGCCACTGTTGATGAGGGAAATGCGGGTATCGGAGGTAATAAGAATGACGACTGTGGTAAAATTACCATAAATGGCGGTTATATTGAAGCTATTGGGACAAATGGTGGTGCGGGTATTGGAGGTGGAATGTCAAGAGACTGTGGTGAAATTACCATAAATGGCGGTATGATTACTGCAAAGGTTGAAACTTTTGCCGCAGGTATTGGTGGTGGTAATTTGGGTGATGGTGGCACTATCACTATTAACGGCGGTACTGTTACCGCAAACGCTACTAGCGGTGCAGGCATTGGAGGCGGCAATGGTAGTGCGTACGGTTCTCCTGGTAACGGTGGTAATATTACTATTACAGGTGGAAACGTTAAAGCCTCAAGCACTGCAGGTGCAGGCATCGGTGGCGGCAGTGGCATCGGCTCTGGCGGCAGTGGCGGAATTGTCAAGATTTCCGGCGGTATTGTTACTGCCACCAGCAGAAGTCTAGATAATGGTGCTGGTGGTGCAGGTATTGGTGGTAGCAATTTGGGTGCTGGTGGCGATGTTATTATTACCGGCGGTATTGTCACAGCTACTGCTGAGACTGGCACGAGCATTGGCGCAGGTGCCAGTGGAGGCTCGGATGGTACATTGACTATTGCCCCGACAAGTGGCAAGGTCATTACAGCTGATGCAGGCACTGATAAAAGCAGTTCAATTCCACTGGAAGGCTCACCGTTTACAAATAGCAAGGAAGTTATCAGCCAGTTGACTGGTACAAAGTATTTCCATAGTGAAACAAAAAACATGACTGTTATTACGCAGCACCCAAACGATCAGAGAGTAAATGATGGTAGCTCTGCCACATTTACTATTTCCGCCACCGGTGATAACTTGACCTATCAGTGGCAGCAAAGTACTGACAACGGAGGCAGTTGGACGAATATTAATGGTGCAAATCTTTCTAGCTATACAACGGGGACTACTACAATGGATATGAGCGGTTATCAATATCGCTGTATTGTAATTGGTGCCGGTGGCAGCGTAACCAGTAATGCTGCAACGCTGACCGTCAAAGCAATTCCTGTTGCCGAGGTTAAGCTGAACGAGGATAACATAACTCTTACTGTGGGAGATATTGAAACTCTAACTGCTACAGTAGAGCCAACAAATGCTACCAATAAAACGGTAATGTGGTCAAGCAGTAATGATAGTGTTGCAATGGTAGATAGTAACGGCAATGTAACAGGCATAGGTAGAGGTTTTGCTACAATTACGGCAAAAGCTACAGACGGCAGTAATGTAAGTGGAAGTTGCCAAGTAGAAGTAAAACAGCTTGTGACAGGTATTAATCTTACAAATATGGAAATCAATGTAGGGGAAACAAAGCAGGTACAATCAAAAGTTTTACCAGAAAATGCTAATGAGAAGGCTTTAAAATGGGAAAGCATTGATCCATCTATTGCAACGGTAGATAGCCAAACAGGCGAAGTAACAGGTATCAGTAAAGGAACTGCCACAATCATAGCAACAGCTACAGATGGCAGTAATGTAAGTGCAACATGTGAAGTTGAAGTAAAACAGCAAGTAATAGGTATTACGCTGGACAAAACAGAGCTTTCCCTTTATACCGGAAGATCGGAAACACTTACAGCCACAGTGAAACCTGATAATGCTAATGATAAATCATTAATCTGGTCAAGCGATAATGAAGATGTGGCAACAGTAGACCAAAATGGCAATGTGAAAGCAATCAGCCGAGGAGAAGCAGTCATTACAGCAACAGCGGCAGATGGTCAGGGAGCAAAGGCTGAATGTAAAGTAACAGTCAGAAAGAAATCCTCTGGCAGTTCTGTATTCTTCTGGGATCTGAAATTCGACACCAACGGCGGCAGTGATATCGACACCGTCACCGAATGGGAATACAGCACCATTGATCTGGACGAATATGTTCCCGAAAAAGAAGGCTATAAGTTCGTAGGCTGGTATGCCGATGAAGATTTGACAAAGAAAATCGACGAGGTATACCTGACACAAGACACCACCGTTTACGCCAAATGGGAAAAAATAGCGGAAGAAGTTCCTGAAGAACCAGAGGAAACAGAAGAAATCAAAGAAACTGAAACCATTTCTTTCAAAGACGTGAAGGAAAGCGATTGGTTTTATGAAGCCGTTTCCTATGCGGTGGAAAATGGCTTGATGAGCGGTATGAGCGAAGATATTTTCGCTCCCAATACCCCTCTGACCAGAGAAATGCTGGCTGTTGTCCTGTATAACGTGGAAGGACAGCCGGAAAGCACAGAAGCCAATACTTTTACAGACGTAAAATGGGATATGTGGTACACAGACGCTATCCTTTGGGCAAATGCAAACGGCATTGTGGCAGGCTATGACAATGGCGCTTATGGTGTGGGCGATCTCATCACCAGAGAACAGTTCGCAACCATTTTGTATCGCTATGCCCAGTTCAAAGGCTATGACACCACCCAAGGCGGTATGGCAGTGAGAGAATTTTCTGATTATGAAAATATCTCTGACTATGCAAGACCTGCTATGGCTTGGGCAGTGAACGCAGGTATCATGGGCGGTATGGACGATGGCACACTGAATCCGCAGGGTAAAGCCACCAGAGCCGAAGCAGCTACCATGCTGATGAATTTCTGTGAGAATGTTGTAAAATAAAATATTTTCCTGTACGAAAAGTCGGAAACCAAAAGGTTTCCGACTTTTTTTCTCTGTTACGCAAAAAAAATTGACAAAAAAAGCAAGATTTATATTTGAATATTGTAAATTTTTTATAAATTCCTCTTGAAAAACGCTGAAGAAACGTTTTCGTTTCTTCAGCGTTTTATAAAAACGCTGAAGAAACGTCTATAATAATGATAATTTAATAAAGATAGGAGGTAGGATATATGAATTTGGACTTTCACTACTACGGAACTTATTGTGCGGCTATGGAGGCAGGATATGCAAAAGAGGAAGCAAAAAAAATAGCGTATTTTGCGCAATTTGTTGATGAGTGTTCCGCCACTCTTTTGGACAAAAACGGCATCAAAAAGGGAAATGCTCTGTTTGTTCCGACGGTACAGTCAGAGATAGAGTTATTATCTCCTCTAAAAAGCTCATCTGAGTTTACAAAAGACGAAATCAGAACAATATCAAAAATTTGGGCGCCATTTCATTTTTTACCAGGAAATACAACAGGGACAGAAGTAAAATATGACGGTCCTGAGAAATATGTTCCAAATTTCATAAAAAAATCCCTAAAAATCCAAGAATGGAACAATAATGCAAGTGAACGTAAAAAATTCCACTTATTGTGTCTGCCCAATAGCGATCTAGTGGTTGATATGGTTGAATGTATTCGAGAAGATGTAAACGGAATCGGGCTTACGAATAAACTGGAACATATTGGGATGGCGATGCATGTATTAGCTGATACGTGGGCGCATTATTGGTTTGCAGGCACTCCGGCATGGCATATAAATGACGCTGAAGGAACGGTTTATGAACATCTTGAGGATGGATCAAAGCGTTCTTTGTTGTACATATATGACTTCGTTTTTAAGGATAATATTGAAGCCGGACATTATTCCTGTTCTCCGATTAACATACATTATAATGGAATATGCTATCTTGGTCATGGGAGAATGGGACATTTGCCGGACTATAGCTTTATAACTTATGATTATATTCCTATGTGGAAGGCTGGAGATGGCACAAAGGGAAGTCAACGTGTTTTAAAGAATAATCCCAATGTATTTATGTCAGCCTATACCCAGATGGTTTATGCTCTTAGATGCATCAAGGAAAATAGACCTTTTCAAGTAGAAGAATACTATAAACTGGAAGATGGTGACAGAATCGGAATTAGGAACATATTAAAGACCAGAAAACTCGATACTTCAATGGAATGGAAAGACTATATTAAAAATAAAGGCTATGATGAGCCTGCTGCGTTTTCTGCTCAAGCTGTATTTACAGCATATCAAAATGCAGTAGATAAAACAAATACTGACCTTGTACGTTTTTTGCATGCTGCATCAGGACATGCGGAGACTGTAGAAAGAAATGTGTTGAGCAAGTGCCTCGAATGATTTGACAACGCAAACCAAAGTAGTTTATGCAAAGTGATCTAAATCTCAAAAGTGAATGTATCCTGATGGATTATGATGTTGATTCACGGAAAGGAGAAAAATATGGATTTTGTTCTTGTATCAGAAAACTCTACCATGTTGTCTTATGGCGATGAAAAATACGATGTAACGGAATTACCCCAAAATACTTCATTGATTGTTGAAGAAAAGAAGAGAGATTTGCTTGGGAAATTGTCACTGGTGCAAACATTTGAAAACATGAAAAATGCGGTGGATTTATTCTACGTTGTCAATCTCGCTGTCGATGGTGTAGCAGGTTTACATTCCAATGTTTCTGGGTTACGTCAGAATTTTATTACATCTGTCAGCAAATCTGCTGTTATATGCGCAGATCTTTATACGCGAACTGAATATGCACCAATGTTTTTTGTTGCAGGGTATAACAATACCATTTCAGGAGATTTTGATAATGCGAAAGCTGCATTTGCAGAGGTATCAAAAATTGCGGGAACTGTAATGGATCAAGCGCAGGCTCTGGCAGATATGTTTCAAGAATTAGCAGATAAATCACAGGCGGTAAATGAGAAAATCATAACTGAGCGTTCTCAGGATTATGAGAAAAACCAAGAGTTGAAAGAAAAGATCGATGCACTTCAAGCAAAAACAAAAGGTCTAAAAGAAGCGCAACAGAGTTTGGATGATGAAATTGAAGAACTGCAAGAGGAGTATCTGAAACTGGATAAACGTCTTGCAAATGCGGAAAATAAAGCATTTTGGATGGGAATTGCTTCTACTGTTGCATCTTGTATCTCGTCTGGACTTACCGCCTATGCTTCATCAACGATTGGTGGCATAATTAACGGTTCAGCACGTACAATCATTAACCCAGATGACAAAGATGAACCTTCTGCAAAACAGAAAGAAAAATCCAAGACATCAGGTGATGCTTCGTCAGATGTGCAATCTTCATCAGTTGCAAGTACACAGGAACATTTGAAAATGACCAATGAGAAAATCAAAGCTACACAAGAAAGAATCACCAAGCTTGAAAAGGAAATTGCTTCTATAGATGAACAATTATCGAAAGAAACCGATGATGAACAAAAGAAGGCGCTTCAGAAGAAAAAAGAAACAACAGTCAGAGAAAAAGAAAGTGAGGAATCTTCACTGAAATCTCTGCAAATTTCATCTGAACAGGATACAGCAATCATCAATGGCTTGGCTGCTTCACTGAAAGATGCTTCGAGTGACCTTAAAGAATTATCAGCTGAGGAAAAAGATGCCGTTAAAAACCTTACGGATCGTATTGACGCTATTTCTTCTAAAAGGACTGCACTTGCAAAGGAAAAGAGATCTTTATTGTCTCAAATTGCTGAAAATACAGCCATTATTGAATCTTCTGTAATTACGCAAAATGAACTGAATCTGGCAATTTCTGCACTTGCTGCCGGAATTGCTGCCATGCAGTACATTGTAAATATGTTGAATAATTTTCAGAAGTTTTGGAGTTCAGTGAAGGTTTTTGCAGATGGTCTTCAAACTACAGAGCTGACATCATTGATGTCATTGTATAAGAATAAACCAGAAGTATTTATGTCCCTTCAATTCCTTGTGCCTGCGATCAAGAGTACAGCTTCTTGGGTTGCACTTCGTGAAATTTTGCTTGAGTACAAAAACAATTATGATGAAGTGTTCCATCGCTTAAATAATCAGCTTTTGGGCGGACAGGAAGCTGACAGGACAGAATCTTGGAAAAAGGCTGTTGAAATGTCAAAGGGAATGAGCCATATATTTGCACTGCAGGCGGAACAGGTATAGTAGGTGAGAATATGTTTTTGGAATTTTTGGAAGTTTCGACCCATGTAAAATCTGGGCTGCTACGATCGGCTTCCCCAAAACCGATGTTATTCAACAGTCAAGCGAACGCTATGACGTTAGAGGAATTGTTAGAAAGACGTCAACAAGTAAAAGATTGTTTGGAGCCATTGGTGGAAAAGTCAAAAGAGTTAGCAGTTCAATCGGAAATACGTGCTAAGGATTATGCTAATTTATCATTGCAGATGATTTCCGAACGTGCGGATATGTATGAAAAATTGAAAATTTCTGACAATGATAGAAATCAATTCATATCCAAAATGAAAGGGTATGAGGCAGAGAAAAAAGCCCTTTTAGATGATGAACATAGATTATATCAGGAACTTGATGCAGAGCGTAGACGAGTAGAACAAAAGGAGAATGAACTGAAAAAATGGTGTTGGGTACCAGGATATAATATTTATCTGTACGTTGATGCTTATGATGAATGTGAAAGATATGTCAAAAAAATTGATTCTGTCAATCAACAAAAAAAACAACTGCAAAATTCTATGGATGCGTTAAACCGTCAGATCAATGAGGCAAGTGCTTCTGTAGGCAATATATCACAGGAAATCAATAAGTATACAGAAAGCATTGCATTATTAGCACGTAAAATTTCTTACTATAACTCATTGGTATCTCAATTTAATGAATTTTATTATCAATACAGTTTATTATATCAAAGTATTGATACTACAAGTGACATGTCGTCCATTTTAGAAGCTGTTGATAAGGCAAATGAAGTTATCATCGAATTAAGTCAGAGAGAAACTGAAATTGAAAATCAGTTTGAAGAAGACATGAAAATGATCGATAACCGTTATGGTCAATAAATACATGGAAATATGGTAGAACAGTATAAATAAAACAAAATGTGTGAATAGGTACAGAAATTTTATTTTCTGTACCTATTTTTAATTTATGTATTATACTTTGCGTTACAGTAGTTTTGCAGGTTATAATATAATCATTGAAGTATAAAAGAGGTGATAGCATGAGCGAAAAAACATATATCGCTATCGACTTAAAATCATACTATGCTTCCGTGGAGTGTATGGAACGTGGATTAGATCCATTGAATACGAATTTAGTAGTTGCTGATGAGAGTCGAACAAATAAAACTATTTGCCTAGCGGTGTCACCTTCTCTCAAAGCATTGGGCATCAAAGGCAGACCAAGGCTGTTTGAGGTAGTGCAAAAGGTAAAGGAAATCAATTACGAACGCAAAGCCAGACTGCAAAGTAAAGAGTTCATAGGATCTTCGTATGATGCAGACGAGCTGAGGGAAAATCCTGCTCTTGCAGTGGACTATATTGTTGCACCTCCAAGAATGAGATACTATATCCAGCAGAGTGCTTACATTTACGATATATATATGCAATTTGTATCACCGGAGGATATTCACGTTTATTCCATCGACGAGGTGTTTATGGATGTGACACCCTACTTGAAAACTGCTGGAATGACTGCCAGAGAATTTGCCATGAACATTATAAAAAAGGTTCTGCAAAAAACAGGTATTACAGCTACGGTGGGTATTGGTCCAAATCTGTATTTAGCTAAAGTCGCTATGGATATAGGGGCGAAACACATACAGCCAGACGAAAATGGCGTACGTATTGCGGTGCTTGATGAAATGTCATATCGTAGGCTATTGTGGGAACATAGACCACTCACAGATTTCTGGAGAGTTGGACGAGGCTATGCGAAGAAGCTGGAGGACAATGGTCTATTTACCATGGGAGATATTGCGAGATGTTCCATAGGAAAAGATACAGATTTTCACAATGAGGACTTATTATATAAACTCTTTGGTATCAATGCGGAATTGTTGCGGATATCAAAGCGTATAAACCGGAAAATAACAGTATGGGCTCTGGTCAAGTGCTGCATTGTCCTTATTCAAATGAAAAAGCAAAAATTGTCCTCCTTGAAATGGCAGACCAACTTTCTTTAGATTTGGTGGAAAAAGGTCTTGTAACGGATCAACTTGTTTTGACAATAGGTTATGACAGAGAAAATCTGAATGATACTGAAAAAATACGTTCTTATACTGGTAAGATTAAAATAGATCATTATGGTAGAGCAGTCCCACAGCATGCACAAGGTACGATTTCATTTGGTAAACCTACTTCTTCCAGCAAAAAGATCATTGATGCAGCAATAAGACTTTTTGAAGATATTACGGATGAAAAGCTTCTAATCCGAAGGATCAGTATTGTAGCAAATCATGTGGTTGCCGAAGATGTTGTTTTAAAGAATCACGTTTGTGAGCAGTTAGACCTCTTTACAGATTACGCTGAGAAGAACAAAATAGAAGAAAAAGAAGCTGCCGAGAGAGAAAAAGAGAAAAAACTACAACAGGCGTTGCTGTCTATTAAGCATAAGTTTGGAAAGAATGCCGTTTTGAAAGGTGTTAGCTTGGAGGAAGGTGCAACAGCAAAAGATAGGAATAATCAGATTGGAGGACATAAAGCATGAGTGGAAAATATGATGATATCATAGATTTGCCGCATCCAACTTCCAAAAAACATCCACGAATGTCAAGACAAAATCGAGCTGCTCAATTTTCGCCTTTTGCAGCACTGACTGGATATGATGCAGCAATTCGTGAAACAGCAAGAATTACGGAAGATAGACGAGAGTTAAGTGAAGATGCAGCAGTTGAGCTGAATTATAAAATTTCTTTGTTACAACAGGAACAAGCTGGAGTGAAAAAAATAAAGGTTATTTATTTTCGACAGGATACAACAAAAGATGGTGGTGCATATAGGGAAGAAGATGGAGATTTCAAAAGAATCAAATCAAGTGAAGGAATATTGGAACTGACAAATGGTATACAAATTCCATTAGAAGATATTTTTAAGATTGAGATTGTTTGAACGGTGTTTTGCTGAGTAGAAAGAAAAGTAGGTTAAATTACAATTTTCCTTTCAGATAATGCTAAAAAGAAGAAATAGAATAATTGACAACATCAGGTCCTTATGCTAATCTAAACTTGTAATCATTGGTTTTTGCCTGTTGACTAAAACAGGTAGGTAGTTTAAGGATAAAAAGCGTTTTTGTATTTATGTTTAAAAGACATGAAGCAAAAGCGCTTTTTTTTATTTTATTATTTTTTTAAGCCGAAAGGCAGAAAGGAGAATGAGAATGATTCAAATTACAACAGTAGGAAGGGTAACAGCGGACTTGGAACTGAAGGAAAGTGCGAAAAAAACACCATATCTTCGTTTTGATCTGGCAGTTACAAAGGGATATGGCGAGGGAAAGCACACGGTATTTTTGCCATGCTGGGCTTTCCAGTCTATAGCCCAAAGAATGGAGTCAGCCGGCGTCAAAAAAGGCAGTCAAATCATGATTTCTGGCGATTTAGACGTAGTTGATTTTGAAAGGAGGGACGGAAGCAAGGGAAAGGCGAATAAAGTAAGTGTTTATGATTGGCAGTTTGTTGCCAGCGGAAAGAAAGAGGAAAAAGAAGAATCTGCACCTGTGTATGATGAACATACATGTGCTGATGAGGATGATCTTCCTATGTAAACAGCATTGGGAAGAAATGAAGAGGGATGAAATGCAATGGTTTTGTTGATTTCATTCCTCTTTTTTTATTTGGTTTTAGAAAGGATGATTGAAAATGAAAAGAAAGAGTGTATGGAAGGCAGCCGGCGTACTTGTAACAATGCTTATTTTATGTGAAATCATTTTGCCAAGTTCTTGGAAAATGGCAGCAAGAGGAATCTCGTTGGTGAGCAGTATACTTTACTTCCTCTACTTAAACAGAAAAGCCATTGCGGTTCGTTGGTCAAAAAAGGCTGGTAAAAAACAACCAAGAAAAAATGCAACATTGGTTCAGCTGGAGCCGGATTATAAAAAGCTTTTTGTCCAGCAGGCGGCACTTCGTATCCAAGAAAAGATGCAGCAGAAATTCGCAGGTGGAAAAATCTGCTTGTGTGAGGCTGATATCATTCGATTGGCATATCTGAAGCGTCCTTTATGTGTTGCCATCGAAGGTGTAGATGGGTTCAGTCACATGAATATTTCCATGACAGAAGATGGAATGTTCCGCATGAGCCTGTTTACTTTGGTGGATTTTGATACCATTTCGGATGCCGAAAGTGAGAAACAAGAGCATACCTTGGACAATACGCAGATGGAACGCTGGTATACCCTGAAGGGGCAGCATTTGCTGACAGAGCTGGTAACGGAGATGAATCAGCAGGGCTTTTCCAGATTATCCATACAGGAAAATGGCGATGTTGTGGTACAGGAAAACGGAAAATATGTGGTAAAAGATCATGTATTGGATTTTCCGCCGAAAAAGAACTGGCTTGACTTAAAGAAAATGATGATGGATACAGGTATCAAAGTAAGGATCAATGAAAAAAAGATGACTTTTATGTGGTAAGGAAAGGAAGTATGGACTATGGCAAAAACAAAGCTATTTGATAATTGGACTTGGAATAGAAAGCTCCCAGAGCCATTTGACGATGTATCCATTGAACAGCGCTCAAAGACACACTATTCAAAGTATTGTATGACGCCTGCTAAGCTTGCGACACTGCATTCCGCAGTGTTGAGCGCGATCCTTTCTGCAATGGAGCTGAATATGGATGACTCCAGTGAGGAGAAAGGTGCCTTTGGTGAGCAGGGCGATTTGATGGATATTGCAGAATATCCAAGCAGGACAGGCGAGATTCATGTAGTGGTCTATCAGAAGCAAACGGGTAAATATATTGCAGGCTGCTATGATGATGTGAACCAAATGCCCAAGCCCTATGTACTGAAAGAGGATAAGAACACAGGTACAGCATTGTTCTTTGCATTGATCCGAAAAGCGATGATGGATGAAGAATTTTCCGAAGAATACAACTTGCTGCTCGAAGAGAAAAAAGCAGGTTTTCCTGATTTACAGAAGGCGGCAAAAAGTGCTTATATCCTCTGTGATAATTTATACCGAAGGATTGAGAATGCTTCTGATCTGGGTGAGGCAGGGATTCCTGTGGTGATCCCGACAACAGGAAATATCCAGCCCTTTACGCCTATCACACTGAATAAAGGAACCTATCACCCAAGTACTGTATTATATGGCAAATTTAAGGTATTAAAACCAGATGAAACGAAACGTCGAAAGAGCAGAAAGAAAATCCGCAAGGAAGATTTTGTTGGGAAATTTGCCTTTGCGGAAAGAGAATTTTCCTCTTCGGAAATGCTTTTGATCCCCAAATTGCCAGACTGGTATGTAATCCCAAATGAGGTTGTGAGTATTTGCCGTCATGCAAAGGAAACTACTGAAAGCAGAAGACCGATGCGAAATTTTCTGCTTCGAGGCAGAGCTGGTACAGGGAAAACAGAAGGAGCAAAAGCCATTGCCGCAGGTCTTGGTCTTCCATATTTGCATCTGACCTGTTCAGCCAATACGGAAATATTCGATCTGTTAGGACAGATGTTGCCAGTTTTGGATAAACCAGACAGAAAGTTAGGGGAATATCCAACCTTTGATGATATCCGAATGGATACAGCAACAGCGTATTATAAACTGACAGGCGAATATCAGGAGGATGTGACAGAAGATGAGGTCTACAAAAAGCTATTGGAGACAATAGAGGAAAAGGCTGCAAAAACAAGTGATCATAAGACAGAACAAAGGTTTCAATATGTGGATTCTCCTTTGGTGCAGGCAATGAAGAAAGGGTACTTGATAGAAATTCAGGAACCCACAGTCATTTCCAACCCAGGTGTTTTGGTAGGTTTAAACTCCTTGCTGGATACTTGCAGTTCTGTGGTATTGCCAACAGGTGAGCGTGTAGAGCGTCATCCTGATACGGTTGTTGTAATCACGACAAATAATGATTATGAAGGCTGTCACGCCTTGAATCAGTCTGTATTATCCAGAATGGATTTTATTTTGGATATGGCAGAGCCAGATACCAATACGCTGGTCGAAAGGGTTTCTAAGATCACTGGATTTGAGGAACGTAACAAAATCAGTATCATGGCGAAAATCGTACATTCGATTCAGCAACATTGTCGTATGAATATGATTGACGATGGATGCTGTGGTGTACGTGAGCTCATCAGTTGGGTGCAGAGTTACATGATCTGTGGGGATATGATGGAGGCGGCGAAATATACCATTTTGCCATCTGTTTCAGCCGATGAAGAAAACAGAGAAGAAATCATCACAACTTGTCTGGACCCTGTACTCAATCCATAAGGGTGGTGATTGGATGTACGAAAATATTGGTGAAAATCTGAAGCTTTTGAGACAAAGAAGGAAGCCGGAATATTCGCAGAGAGAAATTGCGGAGAAGTTAAAGGTGAACCGAAATACCTATGCGAAATATGAGCAGGGCAAATTGGTGCCACCGGTATGGTTTTTATATGAAGTTGCAAGGTTTTACAGAATAGATTTTTTTGATTTGGTATTTGGACGTATAGAAGGGAATGAAGAAGAATGAGGGTATCACATAAAGAGCTGAAGCGAAAGATCAATCAGGAACAGCTCAAGATAACAGATAGAGAACTATTTTGTTCCAGAGCGTTTGCAGGATTTCTGACAGATATGGCAGAAGCTGCTACAAAACGCTATAAGAGAAAAATAAAGGTTCATGTGTTTTATGACGAAAGTGAAAATGCAAAAACTGCATATACAGACAATGAAATCATTTCTATCAATGCAGGCAATTCGGTTACAAGAAGTTTTCCCACAAAGGTACTGCGTTCTGATAGCTTGATTGGGATGAATGCCCATGAGATCGGACATATCCTTTTTACGGATTTCCCTATGATGAAACACTATTGTCAAGAGATGAGCCGAGGTAGGATGTATCCTGCTGTACCCTCTTTTTCAGAATGGGAGATAGAAGAAAAGGCAAAGGAAGTACAAGAGTTTCTGGAGAATGCGGATGACCTTACCAGACAGGCAATAACGACCGTTTCACAGTTTCTTTTTAATGTGCTGGAGGATGGTTATATTGAGGCACGCATGTGTGATGCTTTCCCTGGAAAATACGCAACAGGTATCAGGCTGAATAACATCCGTATTTCAGAAATGGCACAATCCATCAGTGAGCAGCTGAAAAACGGCGCATATCGTTTTTCTGTACTGCTGAACTTACTGATCCAGTACCACCGTAGTGGTGACATCAATAACCGAGATGGATATGACGGTGAAATCCTGGATATGTTTTATGATGTTTTACCTGTATTCGAAGATGCATTATATGATGATGATACAAAAGTCAGATATGAAGCAATCAATCAGATCCTGATCATGTCATGGGATTATGTGCAGGAAATCTTGGAACAGGTGAAAGAAAACCAGAAAAAGCAAAATGAGGCTTATGCCATGGAAGAATTGCAGAAAAAACTGCATGATGAATTGACAGGCAAAACAGAGGAAGCAAAAGGAGATACAGCTCCTGTTACAGCACAAGGCGGTTTTTCTTTTGACAGAGATAAGGAACAGGAAAAAAGGAAAGAACTGCAGGAAGTGCTCTCTGAGGAAACGGAAAGAATCCCATTGCTTGAGACAGAAGATTTTGAGACAAAGGGAGAAGGCAGTATTTCTTGGGATAAGGAATACAGTGGTTCCGGTTACACAAACTCCGGAAGCGATATCCTTCGTATTTTGAATGAGATATCTAAGTCCAATGCCGTAAGAGGATTGAATGATTCATTGTGGGATCAGTTGAGTGAACAGTCCAAACGCTTAGAACTTGGAAATGCACACAAAGGGGTAAATTTCAGGATTTTTCGTATGCCTGGCGTAGATAGCAATCAGATAGAAGCATACAAAATGGTTGCACCTCCATTGCTTTTGTATTCCAAACAATTACAGAAAAGATGGAAACGTATCCTGAAAGAACGAGTTAGTGAAGGAAAGCAGTCAGGACTTTTGATGGGCAGACGTATTGAAAGCCGAATGTTGATGAATCAAGAGGGGAAGATTTTTTCCAAAAGAAACTTGCCTGAGAAAAAACAGGATTTAGCGGTTGCACTGCTTATTGATGAAAGTGGTTCTATGTGTGGGTTGGATCGTGCTACTTATGCAAGAGCTGCTGCCATTATGGTGTATGACTTTTGTAAGGCAATGCATATCCCCCTTTCCATCATAGGACATACAGAAGCCAATGATGTAGAACTGTATGTATATACAGATTTCGATTCTAATGATGAGAATGACTGTTATCGTTTGATGGATATTTCAGCCAGAGACGGCAACAGAGATGGTGCAGCACTGCGTTTTGTTGCGGAACGTCTGATGAAACAGCCGGAAAGCAGCAGGCTCTTGATGTTGATTTCTGATGGACAGCCAGCAGGAAATGGCGGATATATTGGAACAGCGGCAGAAGAAGACTTGAGGGGTATTCATAAGGAATACACAAGGAAAGGTATCATGTTTGTAGCAGCGGCGATCGGTACGGATAAGGAAAACATCGAAAGGATTTACGGCGATGCGTTTCTGGATATTACGGATCTGCAGAAGCTGCCTTTTTTATTGGTCAAAAGAATTGAAAAAGAGATAAGGAGATGAAGATTCACATGAGTGAGAATGAAAAAACCTATATTTCCAGACAGATTTCCGTTTATAAAACAGACAAAAAACTGGTTGAGTTCATAGACAAACTCAAACCAGCACCGGCAGAGTACTATGCACATATCCATTCTTTTGGAGACAAGGATGAATCTGGTGTCAGACAGATTTCCTGTATCGGCATTACACTGCAAAACTACACCAACGGGACAGGAAAAAACATCAAGCGCGTTTCTGCAAATATTTCACCGGATGAAGCGGAGTATATTTTCAATCAGCTGCAAAATGGCGTGCAGGAGTTTAACTTCCAGCAAGAAAAGATATTTGGCACACCGGATGAAAATGGACGCAGTCATGTAACAAAGTTGCGAATCATCAGAGCGGTGACTGGCAGTGATGGAAAACCAAGACGTTATCCGTGGTATGTGGAGATCGCCAATGGAACTGGAGAAAAGGTAAAGAAAGATAATGGCGGGATTTTTATGAAAGCCAATTCTTATCAGGAACAAAATAAGGAGTATATCAACCTGAATGATATGGACTTTTATAAACTTATGATCCGTGTCAGCAAGTATATCAAGGCATGGGAAGCTACTGTGGCGCCACATATCATTACAGAGGGCAAACAAGCAATAGCTCAGATGCAGGAAGAAAGTACAAAATAATAGTATATTTGGCAGTTTAAGGATTTTATTGAGCAAGGATGGATTTAGACAAAATGTTTATTTTCATCCTTGCTTTTTTGATTGGAGGATGGAAGCATGGACATTTTTCAAAAGATATCGAAGGAACAACCTCTGGATTTTCGTGTGTTTCAAAATAAAAAAACACATATATCCCCAGAACAACCAGAGCAGAAAGAAATAAAGCATACGAATCAGGAAACTGAATTGAAGGATGAACAAGTTAGTGTAAAGGAAGAACCCAAAGACGTTTCTGGTGATGCCAAGCATATG
>OGEZ01001067.1_pt1 | contig 16093 bp, 15 predicted proteins | sample 1570831 | NCBI WGS metagenome assembly OGEZ01 (sample SAMEA2582059, study PRJEB24529) | metagenome | biome: Human gut stool | place: China | collected 2011
ATGGAAATAGAAACAGGAGAAAAAGGAGCAATTTGACATGACAACACAGGAAAAGCAAAATCAATATATTATGGGAACATAATACCCATTAGCATAAACTGATTGAGGCAATTTCATTCTTCTTTGTTGCTATTATAAAAGCCTGAAAGTCCGACTAAATATCTTAAATGCCCATTCCATTATTTGGATTTTTTAAAATTTCAATAGAGTGCACAACTTCCTCCAAAAAGCCATCTCCTGCATTCTGTTTTTGTTTTATGCTTTCTATCATCTCTTGTGATATTTTAAGCTCCATACGGAGCAAAGCATATTTTGCATTTTTTCTCCTTTGGGAAAGCGGAGTCACCTCCAACACCTCACACCAAAGGCCGTCTGGTATAAGCTGTAACATATGGTTCAGGCTATGTATGACATCCCTAAAGTACAGCATTATGCCTGTTTCTTGATCAAATGTCATCAATTCAAAATTTCCATTTTGTGACAGTTTTCCTGCATACCCTTCTTCAGAAAAAAGCATAATTTCTTCACTTTCATAGGATTTCAAGAAAAGATTTTGACCTATTTTAATATTCTCAAATCGTTCTTTGACTTCATCAGTGTCAAAGCCAGATACTTTCATTTCTTTCTTCAGCATATCTTTGCATACGGCAATAGAGCAAAAATCATGTTTCTTTCCTGTTTTTCCAATTCCTAACAAGGATTCAAAATAACTTTTTGGTTTTCCCCATAATTCCAGATACTGATTTTCGATGGTTTCCTCACTTAAAAACGGTTCTTCTGATGGATCGAAGTCTTCACCATAAGGGTCTTGATAAATCTGTATATAGTTTTGTTGCAAACTTGTACTTCCATCTGGAGAATAAAAGGATTCAATATAAGACTGTGTTTCCTGAATACCGCCTTCATTGTGCATCTCTGCATACAGTTCTACACTGGGATTTTGGGAGACAATTTCCTCAAACATCTTTTCATACTCCAAAACTGCTAATAAGGGACGCACCATATATCCACAGGAAAAAAATCCAACTTGATCCATTTCTCCAGCCTCATCGAAATTTTCTGTAAGACCGTACGACTCACAATCTCCTTTATCCTCACTTGATTTCAAAAAAATTTCATATAGATAGCTGTAATCTGTTTTCAGTGCCGCATTTTCTGCCATAAAACGCAGTGCTTTCATAACATCTTTCTTTACTCCTTTGAGTGCAAATCTTCTCTTATAAACGTCTGGCATAAAATCAACTCCTTGAAATAAAAACAATCTTTCGACAAAAAGAATTCTTAGGTAACCAACGCAGAGAGTAACATTTATGGATACAAATAGACTAGCCCCGCACAGTTTTTTGATTTATGTTTTATATTATTTATTCATCTTCTTCTGAATAGATTTCCTCTATTTCTCCCGCACCAAGATCAATCAGCAACCCACAGCATCTGGCCCATTGACTTGTATCAGGCGCAAAGGCTTCATAAAAATCAAGAAAAGGATCTTCTCCCATCATGGAATAAATGATATCTATTTGGCTATCATAATCCTCTGCACACTGAAGCTCATAAGAAGGATTGATATTGTCATAGACCCATTCATTGATTTCTTCATCAGGTGCTTTCACAAACAATTGGAAAAGCTCAATCACTTCTTTTAAAACACTATGGTCAAAATTTTCCCACTCTTGCAGCCAGACACCAAATATTTCTTCATAGGTTTGGCAAAATTCATCCCATCTCTCAGAGCAAGGCGCAAAGGCTTCATAAAAATCCGGAAAAGGATCACCAAGTTCTTCATCGTCAATGAAATCTCCATCTTCCATATCTCCCAAGAACATTTCATTTGCTGGAACATTTTCCTTTACCCATTTTTCCACAGCCTTTTTGTTTGGATTTTCCAAAAATGATGCAAAATACTCTACGGCTGACTCAAGGACATCCGGAGCATATTCGTCCCACAAATTTTTCATAGAAAAATCTCCTCCCTTTCCATCGTTTGAAACAAATTTGATTTTTCTTTAATCATACCAAAAAGCAACTCCATTGTTAAGTTTTTATAATCCAAAGAAGGCTGACACGTTTTTACATTTTCTAAAACATTCCAAAAATATAAATGTTCTTTACCAAAATACCGCTCTGTTTTTCAGTCAATCATCTATATAAAGCAAAACAAAAAGCGATGTCATTTTCATGATATTGCTCCTGTAAAACACCGTATTTTTTTGTTTTTCTCTGTCGAAAAAACTCAGTTTTTGTTATTCTTCCTTAAGCCTGTTAATTAAACAGCATACCTTACATAACTGATACCCATTTTCCTTTCATAAACTGTTATCTCAAAGTAAATCTTATTCCTCATACCTCTGGAAGAAGAATATCACCTCAAAACAGATGACAAATTCTTATTTCACATTTCAAGATTCAAATGCTTTATTTTGTCATAATTTGCGAAATATTTTCTCAAAAATAGGGTATTTTTTTCCTCTGTCGAAACTTGTCACTATTTGGGGCAACAAAAAAACAGTATAAAAATTCCCTTTTATACTGTTTTTCTATCTGCTTTCGTAATTATTTTACTTACACATCTGTCAAAATCAAGGAATTTGGGCGCCTTAAAATTGGCATAGAAAACGCCTGAAAGCCTTGATTTTACTGGGTTTGTGGGGTGTCATATTCTTTATGACTCCTCGAGCTTCAGCACACTCATAAATGCCTGCTGAGGTACTTCTACGCTGCCGATCTGGCGCATTCTCTTTTTCCCTTCCTTCTGTTTTTCCAACAGTTTTTTCTTACGGGAAATATCACCTCCGTAGCATTTCGCCAATACGTCTTTACGCAGGGCGCTGATGGTTTCTCTTGCAATGATCTTGCTGCCGATGGCTGCCTGAATAGGAATTTCAAACAGATGTCTGGGGATTTCTTTTTTCAGTTTTTCGCACATCTTTCTGCCGCGTTCCACAGCGGAATCTTTATGCACGATAAAGGACAGAGCATCCACAGGTTCTCTGTTAACCAGAATATCCAGTTTCACCAGTTCGCTTTCTTTATAGCCAACCAGACTATAGTCGAAGGAAGCATAGCCGCGGCTTCTGGATTTCAGTACGTCGAAGAAGTCATAAATGATTTCATTCAGAGGCATTTCGTAGATGAGCATGGCTCTGCTTTCATCCAGATATTCCATGCTGATATAATCCCCACGGCGCTGCTGACACAGTTCCATGATAGGCCCGATATAATCCTTGGGCAGCATGATTTCTGCCTTTACAATGGGTTCTTCCATTTTCAGAATACGGGCGGGGTCAGGCATATTGCTGGGGTTGGACAGGTCGAACTGTGTACCGTCTGTCAGATATACTTTATAAATAACGCTGGGTGCGGTCGTTACCAGATCCAGATTATATTCTCTTTCCAGTCTTTCCTGAATGATTTCCAGATGCAAAAGTCCCAGGAAACCACAACGGAAACCAAAGCCCAGAGCCACAGATGTTTCCGGTTCAAAGAACAGAGAAGCGTCGTTCAGCTGCAATTTTTCCAATGCATCACGAAGGTCAGGATATTTCGCGCCGTCAGCAGGGAATACACCGCAGTAAACCATGGGGTTTACTTTCTTATAACCAGGCAGTGCTTCTGCTGTGGGTCTTGCCGCTTCTGTTACGGTATCACCTACGCGGGTATCTGCCACGTTTTTGATGCTGGCAGTGAAATACCCTACCATACCAGCATTCAATTCATCTACAGGCAGGAAACGACCGGGGCCGAAAATACCAACTTCCACAACGTCAAATTCTTTGCCTGTTGCCATCATTTTGACTTTAGAGCCTTTGCGAATGCTGCCGTCAAAGACACGCATCAGAACGATAACACCGCGATACTGGTCATACACACTATCGAAAATCAGCGCTTTCAGAGGTGCATCTACATCGCCGCTGGGCGCGGGAATGTCTGTGATGATGCGTTCCAGTACTTCTTCAATATTCACGCCGTTTTTCGCGGAAATTTCCGGCGCGTCTTCTGCAGGAATGCCGATGATATCTTCAATTTCCTGTTTTGCCCAAGCAGGGTTTGCACTGGGCAGGTCGATTTTATTGATAACGGGCAGGATTTCCAGATTGTTATCCAGCGCCAGATATACGTTTGCCAATGTCTGTGCTTCAATACCCTGCGCCGCGTCTACAATCAGAATTGCGCCTTCGCAAGCTGCCAGAGAACGGGATACTTCATAGTTAAAGTCCACGTGTCCCGGTGTATCGATGAGGTTGAATTCGTATTCTTCCCCATTGTTTGCACGGTAGATCAGACGGACTGCCTGGGACTTAATGGTAATACCTCTTTCACGTTCCAGATCCATGTTATCCAGTACCTGTTCCTGCATTTCACGGTCTGTAAGCAGACCTGTTTTCTGAATCAATCTATCTGCCAATGTGGATTTGCCGTGGTCAATATGTGCCACAATACAAAAGTTTCTGATATGACTTTGTCTGTCTTTGGACATCCATATTCCTCCTAAATCTCTAGTATTTCTTTCACAAAAAAAGCTGCCCTTTTCCTTTGCGTTTTCGCAAAAAGCAACTTCTGTTTTCATCCAGTCTGGAAAAACGCCTGTTTCCCCATGATATTTTGCTTATTATATCATAGTTTTCCTGTCTGCGTCAAAAGAAACCTTTGCAAACTGGGCTTTTCTATGAAAAAACAGGAATCTGTTATCAACAGATTCCTGTTTTTTCTCAAAAGATTTCCACAAAATCTCTATGCTTATTCCACATCCAAGTCCAGTCTGGGTTCTGCTTCTTCTTCCACAGCGGTTTCCATGACACCGTCTGTCAGTGTAGGCAGACCATAATGTTCACGGACTTTATTTTCAATTTCTCTGCACATATCAGGATGTTCCTTCAGGAATGTTTTCGCATTTTCACGACCCTGACCGATACGGGTTTCCCCATAAGCGTACCATGCGCCGCTCTTGTTTACGATATCCACTTCGGATGCCAAGTCCAGAATATCCCCTTCTTTGGAAATACCCTGACCGTAAACAATGTCAAATTCCGCAGTCTTGAAGGGAGGCGCCACTTTGTTTTTGGCGATTTTCACTTTCACGCGGTTCCCTACAAAGTCTGTACCCTGTTTGATGACATCAGACTTACGGATGTCGATACGGATAGAAGCATAGAACTTCAATGCACGACCACCGGTAGTGGTTTCAGGGTTACCAAATGTAACACCAATCTTTTCACGGAGCTGGTTGATGAATACCACAGTACAGTTGGATTTTTTGGTGATACCAGTCAGTTTCCGCAGGGCCTGACTCATGAGTCTTGCCTGCAAGCCCATGTGAGAATCACCCATTTCCCCTTCGATTTCCGCACGGGGAACCAGAGCCGCAACAGAGTCCACGATGACAATATCAATGGCGCCGCTGCGTACCATGGTTTCTGCGATTTCCAGCGCCTGTTCGCCGTCGTCAGGCTGGGAAATATACAGATTGTCAATATCTACACCCAAAGCCTTTGCGTAAGTAGGGTCCATAGCGTGTTCCGCGTCGATGTAGCCCGCAATGCCGCCACGTTTCTGCACTTCCGCTACCATATGCAGGGCAACGGTTGTTTTACCAGAAGATTCAGGGCCATATACTTCGATGATTCTGCCCTTGGGCACACCACCGACGCCCAATGCAATATCCAGACTCAAAGAGCCTGTGGGAACCACTTCCACATTCATTTTTGCACTGTCGTCGCCCAGTTTCATAACAGCACCTTTGCCAAACTGTTTTTCAATCTGGCTCAGAGCCGCGTCCAATGCTTTTTGTTTATCTTCAAATTTGATTTCATCTTTGCTGTCTTTTGCTTTTGCTGCTGCCATGCCGCAACCACCTTTCCAAATAAATCGAACTTATGTTCTCATTTTACTCGATTTTACCGGGACTGTCAACCGCTTTTTTTCGTCCCAAAGGGGCTTCTGCCAACAATACTGCCCCAAAAATCAGGATACAGCCCACATATCCCCGAAGAGTCAGCCGTTCTCCATAAAGCACCGCGGAAATCACTGCCGCAAAAATAGATTCCGTTGTGATGATAAGGGCTGTTTTGCTGGCTGAGGTATATCGCTGTCCCACAGATTGGAGCACAAAATACACCCCAGTGCAGAGGATACCAGCGTTGAGGAAATTCCCCACCGCTCCCAGAGAAAGAGGCGGCACATCACCTCCCATAATGAGAGAAATGAAAAACGCAAGGACTGCCACCACCACATTTTCCACCAAGGCAATATGTACCGAATCACAAGCGGCAATCATCCGCCCCATAAGCGCCATTTGCAGGGAAAAAGCGATGGATGCCCCAAAGGACAGCACCGCACCCAAGTCCAGCCGCAGTCCATCTGTCACGGACAGCATAGCAACGCCAATAACCGTCACCACTGCTGCCAAAATCACACTGGCTGCCGGTTTCTGCCGGAAAGCAAACCAGCAGATAAAAGGCACTACCACTGCCTGTGTATTGCACAGAAAAGCATTAACAGATGGTGTCGTATACTGTAATCCCAAAGTCAGAAGCAGAAATGTCGCCGCCAGAAGCAAGCCCAATATGCTGCCCACTTTCCATTCCGCTTTAGTAATATTTTTCCATGCTTTCCAGTAGAAAATCCCCAGACAAAGGGCTGCCACCAGAAATCTGCCAAAAATCACCTGATAAGGGGTATAGCCCCAGTCCAACAGATATTTGCTGCTGATGAAGCCGCTGCCGCCGATGAATGCTGCCAGAAACAGCAGCAAATCTCCCTTATGCTTCATCCTGCAACGCCTTCCGCAGCAAATCCAGTGCATAGAAAGCGGCACGTTCTCGAATCTGGTTCCGTTTGCCTGTATAGCGGTATTCTGTCACTGTTGTTTTGCCGTTCACGTGGATACCAATGTAAACCAGACCTACAGGTTTTTCTTCTGTGCCGCCGCCAGGGCCGGCAATACCTGTGGTGGAAACGCCAATTTCCGCACCGCTGGTTTTTGCCACACCTTCTGCCATTTCCGCTGCCACTTCTCTGCTCACAGCAGTATATTTGTCCAGTGTTTCCGCTTTCACGCCCAAACGATGCATTTTCGCTTCATTGGTGTATGTGACACAGCCTTCCAGCAGCACTTCGGAAATGCCGGGATATTCCACCAGAGCGGAAGTCACCAGACCACCTGTGCAGGATTCCGCCACAGCAATGGTCTTTTTCCCTTCCAGCAGCATCTGTGCCACAACCGTCTGCATATTGGTTTCCCCTTCGGCGTAAACAGCATTGCCCAGACGTTCTTTCAATGCTGCTTTTACGGGCGCAATGAGTTCGTGAGCTTCTTCTTCAGATTTTGCTTTTGCTGTGATGCGCAGGATGGATTCGCCATATTTTGCGTAAGGCGCAATGGTGGGGTTTGTCTGGGCATCAATGATGTCCTTCACCAATGTTTCCATGGCGCTTTCCCCTACACTTGCCACACGCAGGATTTCGGAAACGAAAGTATATTCCTGTTTTTTCTGCAAGTAAGGTTTTACCTGATTTTCAAACATGGGCATGGTTTCCTTAGGAGGGCCGGGCAGCATAGCAATGATTTTGCCGTTTTTCTCCATAATGATGCCGGGGGCAGTACCGTTGTCATTGTAAAGGACAATGCCGTGTTCCTTGGGCACCATAGCCTGTTTCCGGTTATTTTCTGTCATGGTTCTGCCTGTGCGTTTGAAATATTTTTCGATTCTGCCCAGTGCTCTTTCATCCAGCACCAGTTCTTCCCCAAAATATTCCGCCGCTGTTTCTTTTGTCAGGTCATCTTCTGTAGGCCCAAGTCCACCTGTGGTGATAATCAGGTCCGCACGGGAAAATGCCTGAAAAATGGTATCTTTCAGACGTTTGGGGTTGTCCCCTACCACCGTCTGAAAATAAACTTCAATACCCAGCTGTGCCAGTTCTTTGGACAGATACTGGGCATTTGTATTCAAAATATCTCCCAGCAGGATCTCCGTTCCCACTGCAATGATTTCTGCTTTCATTTCTGCACCTCCAAAAAGTTGTCTTCTGATATGATACGCCTCTTTTGCCTTTCTTACAAGGTTTCTTTTGCAAGCACTTCTGCGTAATGGTCAGGGTCTGTGTTGCCTTCGGTGCTGATGAGGAGTACCACGCTATTTTCATTCAGTCCCAGTCTGGCTTTGATTTCCGCCAAATCTGGATTCTGAGTCAATTCATACAAAAGTCCCATGCCAACGGCGCCGGATTCTCCGGAAATGACTTTATCATCCCCAGCCAAAGGTTTTCCCAACAACCACATGCCTTCTTCTGTCACGAAGTCAGGACATGCCGCATAAGCCACAGGATAGTCCCGCAGAGTAGGATAAGTCACCAGACAAGGCTCCGCACAATTCAACCCAGCCATAACAGTTTCACAGCTTCCTGTGGACGCATGAGGTTTGCCGTCATTGATCTTTGCTGATTCAAAAATACAAGCAACGGTATCAGGTTCCGCAATGATGACTTTCGGCAGTTTTTCGCCGTAATGGTTTACCAGATAGCCCAGCACACCGCCAGCGAAAGCACCAACGCCAGCCTGTAAAATCACCAAATCCGGTGCATCTACGCCTTTTTCCTTGAGTTGTTCCACTGCTTCTTTTGCCAATGTGGTATAGCCCTGCACGATGTAGGTAGGGATTTTTTCATAGCCTTCCCAAGCTGTATCCTGCACCATGGTCCAGCCGTTTTCTTCGGCTCTTTTGTTTGCCATGCGGACGGTATCATCGTAGAAATAGTCTGTCACCAGAACTTCTGTGGCACCCACATCACGGATTGCCTGCACGCGGCTTTCCACAGTGCCTTTGGGCATATACACATACGCCTGACAGCCGAATTTCTTCGCCGCCCAGGCAACGCCTTTGCCGTGGTTGCCATCGGTGGCAGTGATGAACACCATATCCTTGATCTTTTCCTTATTTTCTTCGGAGCAAATCTGGGAAAAATCCGCTTTTTCCAAATCCAGCCCCAGTTTTTCGCAAATGACTTTGGAAACGGCATAAACGCCGCCCAATCCTTTGAAAGCATTGAGTCCAAAGCGGTGGGATTCATCCTTCACAAAAAGGTTCCCCAGTCCCAGTTCCTTTGCCCTTGCAGACAGTTCCGCAAGAGGTGTCACTGCGTAACCGGGTACGGAGCTATGAAATGCCGCGATTTTTTCCACAACTTTCTCTGCCAAAAACGCAGGCGCAGTCCCCTGTCGCTGTTCCGCTTCTATAATGCCAATGCCGTTATTTGTCCATGTGATCTGCCGTTCCAAAACCATTCCTCCTTTTGGGTCATACTGGTATCATTGTACCGAAAAGAAAGGGAAATTGCAATTTCCAGAAAGAAAAACAGAGCATTTCAATCATCGTATTTTTATCTGGATTTTCTGCGATTTGCTTGTTTTCTGCTGTATTGTGTAAAAAAAGGAATGGTGCTATCATAAAAGAAAAGGCACTTTCCATTTTTTGCAAAGGAGGGACTGTTATGCAAGGATTATATAAACTGGCATTGGTGGGAACAAAAGAACAGCTTACGGATTTTCTGAAAAAAGTCAATGACGGCGATCCTGCTTCTGTATTCAATGAATATGCTGTGGAAGAAGGCACCGGACTTAGGACAACACAGGGATATGGGCTGGAGAAATTTTTAGACCGCTATAAGCTGGTCATCGAAAACACCGGTTCCGGCAACATCAGCGGCATTGAAGAAATGGCTTCTGAAATAGGGCAGATCGCACCTGAACTGGAGCTCATGCTTTTGACGCAATATCTGGATTATAGCGATGACTACACATGGACAATTTATTATAAGCCTGCCGGAGAAACCGAGCCTTCTGAAACCGAAGGAATCCTTTATAAAGGATCACTGGGTGATATCCTTTCCGTTGAAGAAGTTTTGAATTATAGATCCATGGGTGCAACAAATATTTCACTAGACATCGACCGAGAAAAATTAAAAGAATATTTAGATTCTTTCATTGGATATGGGTTGACATTTGAAGAAATCGAACCATTCCTTGACGCATTAGCTGACCCTGAGAGAACAGATTTTGCGGAATTTGAAGACACTTTTGATATGTATTCTTTACAAGATACAATTAATGACTTTTTAAAAGATCAAGTAGAGGATGTTCCCTATGCCGCAAAAGGAAACGGCGTTCCGGCTATCGAATATATTGCCAGATTGTTTGCAGGCAACTGGGGCATCAACTTCGGCGTTTCCTATCGCTTCCATCCCGAAACATTCGACAACCGTTTTGTCGGAAAAACCTTTGTCATCACAGGCGAACCAGATGAATATGGCAAAGACGGTGCAAAAGAGATCATCGAGAATTTCGGCGGCATTGTGCGTGGTGCCGTAAGCGGAAAAACCGATTATCTTCTTGTTGGAGCTTATGCCGGTGAGAAAAAACTGGAAAAAGCAAAGGAACTGGGCATTTCCATCATCACCACAGATGATTTTGAACAGATGATTTCCTGACAAAAACCATAGAAAACCCCTTCACACAGTTTCAAACTGTGGAAGGGGTTTTTTATTTTTCCATCTTTCATTTTTTAACTGCGTACTTCTTGGGAGCGTTTCTCCAAAATTTCCGCAATTTTCTTTTCGTCCACATCCCATACCTTCTGGAAAGGCAGTGGCTCCCGCCGTTCCACCATGGGTTTTTCCAGCCACATAAGTCCCAGCCATTTGCCATGCTTGAAGGCACAGCGAGGAAATACCGCTGTTTCCACGAAACCAAGACTGGTGTGGAGGACATAGCTGGCACGGTTGGTGGCTTCGATACAGCCATAGACCTTTTCCACATTCTGCAAGCGGAGAATATCCATCAGTGCCCGATAAAAGGCTTTGCCCAATCCTTTTTTCTGGAAAGCAGGCGCCAGATAAACAGAAAGCTCTGCTCCCCACTGGGAAGCCGCCCGCACCATGAACTGATGGGCATAGGCATAGCCGCCGATGACGCCATCTTCCTCATAGACCAGATAGGGATATTTCTCCAGAATCTCCTCGATTCTGCCAGCGAACTCCGCTTCTGTGGGCACCACATATTCAAAGGTAATATTGGTATGTTCGATATAAGGGGCATAGATATCCAAAATCGCTTTGGTATCTGCCGCCGTTGCCATTCTGATTTTTCCCATAGATTATCCTTTCAGAACCTGTTTATTTTTAATGATATAATCCGCCCCGGATACAATGGTAAAGAATACTGCCAGACCCACCAGAATGTTTTCAATCATAGGCATTGCCGCAAAAGGCAGATGCAGCAGCACCAGAATGATCATAATCATCTGTGTGGTTGTCTTGATCTTGCCCCACCAGCTTGCCGCCATGACGATATTGGCTTCCATGGCAAGGGTACGGAAACCGGTGATGGCAAATTCTCTTGCCAGAATCACGATAACCACCCATGCAGGCAGGTCTTCCATTGCCACCATGGATACCAGCGCAGACATGACCAGCAGTTTATCTGCCAGAGGGTCCATAAATTTCCCAAAGTTACTTACCAGATTATACTTTCTTGCAATATGACCATCCAAAAAGTCCGTCAGGGATGCCACAATGAAAATCGCTGTTGCAATATAGCGGTTCATAGGCTCATCCATGAGGAACAGCACCAACAGGAATACGGGAATGAGAATCACCCGCATGGTTGTCAGCTTATTCGGTAAATTCATCTGCATAAACCACATCTCCCATCAAATCATAGTCCCCGGCTTCTTTGATTTTCACGGAAACGAAGTCCCCGGAATAGGCTTCTTCCTCTGCATGGAAAAATACCATGCCGTCAATATCCGGCGCATCCCAACGGGTACGGCCGCAGTATACATTTTCTTCCGGCAGTTTGCCTTCCACCAATACTTCCAGTGTTTTGCCCACTTCCTGCTGACACAGGGAAGCGGCAATATTTTTCTGGATGTCCATGATGATTCTCTGACGTTCTTCTTTTACTTCGTCGTCAATCTGGTTTTCCATTTTTGCCGCAGGAGTGCCTTCCTCCTGAGAGTAGCAGAATACACCCAGACGGTCAAAACGCATTTCTTCCACAAATTTCTGCAAATCCGCAAATTCTTCCTCTGTTTCTCCAGGGAAGCCCACAATCAGTGTGGTGCGGATGGCAATATCCGGCATCGCGTCACGAAGTTTTTTCACAGTCTGGCGAATCAGATCCTGACTGCTCTTTCTGCCCATGCGTTTCAGTACCGTATCACATCCATGCTGGATAGGCATGTCGATATAATGACAAATTTTTTCGTTTTTCGCCATGACATCGATGGTTTCCTGTGTCAGTGTTTCAGGATAGCAGTACAGCAGACGAATCCACTGGATACCTTCCACTGCTGCCAGTTTTTCCAGCAATTCATGAAGTTTTGGCTCGCCATAGAGATCTCTGCCGTAAATGGAAGTATCCTGTGCTACGATAACCAGTTCCTTCACGCCCTGTTTTGCCAGAATTTCTGCTTCTTCCACCAGACTTTCCATAGTGCGGCTTCTGTGTTTGCCGCGCATTTTGGGAATAACGCAGTAAGTGCAGTGGTTGTCACAGCCTTCGGAAATTTTCAGATAAGCGAAATAAGGCGCTGTGGAAAGAACACGGAGTTTGCCGTTTTCGTCCTTCATGGGTTTGTCAATGTCTTCCAGACATTTGAAGGTATGTTCGCCTCCTAAAATACGGTCAGCGGCATCTGCCACTTCTTCATAAGCGGCAGTACCCAAAATAGCGTCTACTTCGGGAATCTCATCAAAAAATTCCGCTTCGTAACGCTGTCCCAGACAACCTGCCACAATCAGACCTTTGCACTTGCCTTCTGTTTTATATTTCGCCATTTCCAGAATGGTTTCAATGCTTTCTTCCAGCGCATCACGGATGAAACAGCAGGTATTAACCACAATGATGTCTGCCTCCGCTTCGTCCGCTACTGCCTGATATCCTCTCTCCTGCAACAAACCCAGCATGACTTCGCTGTCTACGCGGTTTTTGTCACAGCCCAAAGAGGTAAATGCTACCGTTCCTTTCATTGGTTTCCTCCTTAAAACATCTATTCTCATAAAGGAAGCGGAACAACAGCAAATTCCTCTTAAGAAAACATTGTTTTTTCTTTTTCTTTATTTTCTTAAGAGGAATTGCGATGGCTGTCTTCAGAAGAAAACATAACAAATAAAATCTTAGTAAAATAAGAAAGCCAAATCCTTTTTCATGATAAGGATTTTGGCTTTCTTTGTTTATGCCCCTAAAGCTGGAACCTTTTGTTTTAAGGATTCCAGCTTTTTTGTGAAGCTTATGTAATCATTTAGTCCAGAACGGGTGCCATCAGCACTTTACCAGTACCGCGGAATACGTTTACCAGACCTTCGCCGGAAGCCGCAGAACCAATGAGGGTTTTGCCGGAGCGTTCTACAGTAAAGTCCAGACTGCCGCTCCATGCGATTGCCATATTGCCGTCGATTTTCAGTACATCATCTTGCAGATAGATTTCAATGAGCTCTTCTCTGGGGCAGGGGCATTCCAGTGCTACAACGCCGCTGCCGCTTAAACCAAGGTTGAATAAACCTTCTCCACCGGCTACAGCAGAAGACAGATTAGACCGCATAACGGCTTTGTGTGTCAGTTTGGAATCACAGGCAAGGAACAGACCGTCTTCCAAAACGACAGAGCCATTCCAGTCTGCTAAATCTTCCAGCAGAATATATTTATATGTAGGTTCCAGCACCAAAGTGCCGTCGCCGGTGTATTCGGGTTTGATGGCAGATTCACCGGTTGCTTTTCCGCGGATGGCTTTGCCGAAAAGGTCGCCAACACCTTTGATGCCTGTGGTGGCATTGACGTTGCCCACCATCCACTGCATAGCGCCTGCCTGCAATGTGATATTGGCTTTTTTCAAATCACAGATGACCTGACGTCTGCGCACATTCATTTCAGAAGCGAAATAAGCTGTAGCCGCATTGGCAGGGGAAACACTCAGATCCCGCAGGTATTCAATGACGGTAAAAGGCCCCAATTCTGTCAAAACACGAATGTCATCATTTTCCAAAAGATTTTTGATCTGATACATAAGCAATGCCTCCTTTGCATTCATAAAAGGTTTTATGATTCATACAATGTTACTTTACCATATTTTGTAAAATACGGCAATGACTTCGTTGGTGGGAAAAAAGTATTGGAGTGTGGGATTGTAATTTTATGGGGAATTGTTTATACTAAAAGCATGTAATTTGAAAGAAAGGATCATGGTGAGTTATGGATCAGAAAATAATCGTTGCACTGGATGCCATGGGCGGGGACTTGGCACCTGTGGAAACCGTAAAAGGTGCTGTGGACGCAGTCAAAGAAATGAATGTGCTGGTAAAACTGGTAGGCAGAGAAGAAGATGTCAATCGGGAACTGGCAAAATATACATATCCAAAAGAAAAAATCGAAGTGGTCAATGCAGAAGAAGTCATCAGCACTGACGAAGTGCCTACTATGGCAATTCGCAAAAAGAAAAATTCCTCTATGGTTGTGGGCATGCAGCTGGTGAAAAATGGGGAGGCTGACGCCTTGGTTTACTCGTCAACATTGCGCCGACTGAAGCCCCTGATAGGTTTCGTAAACCCGCGTAAAGTCAGGATATTTGGGTGATTGCAATTATTGCAAATTCAGATTTCTAGGTAAAACAAAAGTGCAATGCATTGAACTGCATTGCACTTTTTCTATTCAGCTGGACGATAATCCTCATAGTAGTAAACGCTGCGCGGACTGTGATCCATGTATCCGGCGAGCGGTGCAAAGTCGGTACTGCTGGTCCAGTCATCAATGGCAACTGCATTTGTCCAAGTCGTTATCAAAATAGTTGCATTGGTTTGATCAGGACGTGAGAACATATAGCCAGTCGTCATTTTAGAATGGTCAGCACTATCAAGAGCAATTTTTGCCTGTTTGCGCAGCAGGTTCTTATCTTCAGTGCCGAGCTCAAATGATTCAAAATGAAGAATTCCTTTGAACTTGTCATTACCAACACTGTATAAAGTCTCTAAGGTAATTGGACTGTTAAAGATGGTTGGCTTACCTGATAGGTCAAATAGAGCCAGCTTGCTGTTGTCACCAGTTGCCTGCAGCAGCCGGAAGTCACGATCTGGGTGCTTTTTAATGATTTCAAGCAGAACTGGCATTGAGCCAAAAGTAAAACTAATTTGTGATAGCATGATTGTCTCCTCCTTATCTTAATTGTCTCAATTATACCGCTCATTAACATTAATTGGGAATAACGAGTTGGAAAGCGCAACTAATTAATCAATGATGCCCATTATATCAATAAATGTATCGTTCGCGATGGTAGTTTAATAATTGTTGATGAGCAAACCAGACGTTATTTTTAATTTCACTTACAAAAAGTCAAGAAAATTACTGACAGTGGTTCAAAATCATTCTAAAATAAGTTATAATTATTTATGGAGTGATCAAGGTTAAACATGTTTTTGATTTAAAGGAGGCCCAACAAATGGTTACACTATATACGTCTCCAAGTTGCACATCTTGCCGTAAGGCGCGGGCCTGGTTGAAGGAGCATGGCATTCCTTTCACCGAGCGCAACATTTTTTCTGAACCTCTGAGTATGGACGAGGTAAAAAACATTTTACGAATGACTGAAAACGGTACTGAAGACATCATTTCAAAACGTTCGAAAGCTTATCAAAGTTTAAACATTAATCTAGATGAGATGTCAATGACCGAGCTTTATGATTTGATTCGTAAAAATCCAGGCCTGTTAAGACGACCAATCATTATGGATGATAAAAGATTGCAGATTGGATATAACGAAGATGAGATTCGTCGGTTCCTGCCACGTGAAGTCCGAGCATTGGAGCTGGCTGAAGCACGTCGAAAAGCAAACTTGAACTAAAGGGGTGGCGATTTTTCGTCACCTTTATTTTTTTATCGAACTGTTATCGGAAAAAGAATGCTATAATGAAAACTAGACGTTTAATATCGTTCGGCTTTTTAAGCTTGAATCAAAGCCGGAGCGACCGTATGAAAAATTAGCGAATCAAAGGGGGCGCGATGCATATGGAAATGAAACGCATTAACGAAAATACGATTCGCGTGCTGCTC
>OGEZ01001068.1_pt1 | contig 16089 bp, 8 predicted proteins | sample 1570831 | NCBI WGS metagenome assembly OGEZ01 (sample SAMEA2582059, study PRJEB24529) | metagenome | biome: Human gut stool | place: China | collected 2011
TGCCGTGACGGCCGGCCATCTTGTCCCCCACCTGGATCTGCTGCACGTTGCGCAGCATTTCCGCGCCATAATAGCCGCGGTGGGCGGCCAGCACGGTGTTGGTGTTTTCGCCGCCCAGCGGCATCGAGGTCTGCCCCAGCAGCGCCGCGCCCTTGGCCATATTCTCCCGGCTGGCGCCCAGGTAAACGGGCAGTTCCAGATCCAGCCGCGGGATCCACAGCATGGCGAGGACCTCCTCGTCATAGCCGTAATCGGTCAGATCCAGCGGCGGGTTCTCGTAGGCGAAGGCGTCGGTCAGGCCGCTTTGGCCGTCGGCAAAAATCGCCTCGTTATAGGCCTGCATGGCGGCGTACAGTTCCGGGTAGGGGCGGTTTTCCTCGGCGGTTTGGCTGGCACTGTCAGTGTTTGCCGCATCGGCGGCAGTGGCTGTGTTGGCGGCAAACTGCTGTGCCGTTTTGCTGTTGCGCTGGCGGGTCAGCCAATCAGCGGCGGTGGGCTGCAGCATCATGGCAAGGCCCAGCAGAATGGCCAGCCACGCGCCGATTTTTACAAGCAGACGCCGCATTTAGTCGTCCTCCTCCCGTTTTTTGCAGCGATGCAGCAGCAAAAGCAGCAGCAATGCTTCGCCGCCAATAATCACGCTGCCGGTCACCGAGATCCACGGCCAGGCATCCACGATGCGCTTGACCACCGTGCCGGTGTGCAGGGCCTGATATTGCACGACCTGCGGGGTATCGCCGTTTTCTTCCTCTCCATTATATGGCACGCGGATGCCGCGCACAAGCATGCGGTGGGTATTTATGGCGTAGGGCGTGCAGGTCACCAGGGTGCAGTAGTCCTGCCCCTGCACGATCGTAAGGTCATCGGTCTCCTCGGGCAGAACGACCTTGACCTGGTCGACCTGGTAGGCCAGCACCTCGTCCATGATGTGCAGGTAAAATTTGTCGCCCTCTTGTAATTTGTCCAGGTCGGTAAACAGCACAGCCTCGGCCAGGCCGCGATGCCCGGTCAGCACGCTGTGGGTGCTTTCTCCGCCCAGCGGGTAGCTGGAGCCTTCCAGATGGCCGACGCCTTTCAGCAGGACGTCGTCGCTGGTGCCCTCGTATATGGGCAGGTTGACGTCGATTTTCGGGATAGTGATGTAGCCAAGGCTCTCCCCCACGTCGATCAGGTCCACATAGCTGGTGCCGGTATCCTCGGCTTCTCCGGCGGCATCGCGGTCCAGCGCGCTGCCCAGCTGTTCATTGTAGCGGCGGGCGGCTTCCTTGGCGGCGTCCAGCTTTTCGGTGTCCATGCTATGCACGGTCTCGTCGTAATTTTGGATAGCCGTACTGGCGTGGCGCTGGGCCACCATGTTGCTGATGACCGGGTAGGACGCCACGCCGATGCCCGACAGTATCATCAGCGCCGCAAAGCCCAATTTCAGTCTGGTGGAGGTATCCATGGCAGTGTCCTTTCAAAAAAGTGTACGGTACCGTATAACACACCATAGGGGAAGAGCCAAAACGGCCCTTCCCCTTTAGGTAGTTTGTAAGTTGTTTAAGTTGTTTGGTTCAGGGGATGCGAATCAGGCATTGCCCTTCTTCTTTTTTTTGGTGCTCATCAGCACGCCGACACCGCCAACAACCAGCAGTGCGCCAATGCCGCTGAACAGGAGAGTGCCGAAGCCACCGGTAACGGGGAGGTTGAAGCCCTTGCGGTTGATGATGGTGATTTCTTTATACTCGTATTTACCATCATTGAAGGTTGTGGTCTTTGCTTCACCATGCTTGATGATTTGACCATTGTCGTCAAAGGAAGTTGTGCTGTTCCATGTTGTCTCGTAGTCAATTGTCAGGTTGGCATCAACCGGGCCGGACAACAGGTTATAGCCTTCGTTGGTCTTGGTTTCAACCAGCTTATAAGTACCGTTGGGCAGACCGTTGGCGATGTCGATACCATTTTCTTTCGTGATGAGATTGGTTACCTCAAACCATTTGGCAGTACTATCCAACCCCAGCTTCTTTGTCTCATCATCGCTCAAGAACGGCTTTTCTTTGCCAGCAAAGATTGCCCCTACAGTTTTTTTACCTTCGTTGTAGCCCGTATCTTCCTTTTCCTCAAACTTCTTGTAGAGGGTGAACTCTACATCTTTCAATTTTTTGCCATCGTCACCCTGTTTCAGGATACCGGTTTTAAAGGTGTAAACAACGGCTTCATCGTGGATGTCGTACGGCTCATCCGTATCACCCTCTGCAATATTCGTTTTCTTGGAGTACTTCAGGTCAGCCTTATTGACGTTACCTGCAACATCAACAGAAGCGTCACGCTGGAGAGTTGCTGTATAGGTGATGGTAATGGTTTTACCTGCATAATTGTTAATGGCTGTTTTGGCATTGGCCTTGAAGTCAATGGTAAAGCCAGAATTGCTACTGTCGGCAGCTTCCATTGTCAGGGTATAGTCTGTGTCTTTACTAAGCGGTGTACTTTCAACTTTCACAACAATAGTATCTTCGTTGCAAAGCAGTTGCGTCTTATTCATCGTATCAGTAACTTTGAAGGTATTCAGCTTAGCAATATTTTCCGGAACATTGATTGTCAGCGTATAGGGAACCTCATCACCAATGGCATAGTCTGCATCATTATTTGCGCTGGCAGTGGTTTTGCCACGCTTGGTGACTTCCTTCTTGAAGTCAGGCTTGTAGTTTACTACCTTAACCCGAGTGGTTCCGTTCGCATCAAAGCTGTTAAAGTCAAAGCTGGTAGTGCCCTCAGGGAATTTGTCTGCTGTAACATCGGCATCCGCAGCTTTTTCCATTTTTGCATTTACAATTTTGAACACATACGCAATGCCAGAGTCCAGAATATAACCATCATCTGCATTTACGCCGGTTTCCACGAAAGCGTATACACCATTGCTCAAGCCAGAAACGCTAATCTGACCACTGGCGTCAGTTGTCAGTACGCCATTCGTACCAATCTCATCACCCGTATTGTCTACACCATTTTTGGGCAGCTTGGTAATCTGAATCCAGTCACCAGTTTCCTGCTTTTTGTATAGCTTGAAATTATACCCCTCCATGGTAGTGTTTTCGATATTATTTCCACTCTGTTTGCCGATTTTCTGCAGAGTTGCATCACCATAGGAAGTCTTGTTTTTCGGATAAACATGAACATCATAGAGCCAGTCACTAAGAGCATTCGTTTTTGAATCCTTGACCTTTGTCATAGGTACCGAAACAAAGAACGGTTCGCACGCAGTAGTAACGGAATCCGGTGCTTTGGATTCAATCACCAGATAAAGGCCCAACTGCAAGTCCTTAAACTCTGCTTTTCCTGTTGCATCTGTCGTTGCGTCTTTTACTTTCTCCAGGTTTGCGTCAGGTTTCACCTTATACGCATTACCGCTTTTTTCTGCATAGTTATTCCACTTTTTAAAATCAAATATCTCGTCTTTACCCGAGTAAGAATAATAGGTTTTCAGCCAATTTGCATCGTGTACCGTATAAATTTCAAAAGTTGCACCTGCTAATGGTGTAGGCTTTTTCCCATCTTCTCCCACGGGCAGCTGCGTATCATTTTCTTCGCCAGTTGCGGGGGCTCCGTTTTTTGTACCATTCCATTCGTACTTATGAATCGTAATACTGCCGGTGTCCTGGGTCCACACAGGGTTTGCAGTCGTAGCTTTCGGATTCACATCATCTGCTGCGGCTGGCATGGCGCACAGGCTGAGGGCCATGACGGCGCTTAACAAGCCTGTTAAGAATCTGCTTTTCTTTTTCATGACTTTACCTCTCTTCATTTGTTTATGGTTTGTGTTTATGGTTTGCATTGGGGAACAATTAACGTGTCCGTCCCCCTTTCTTGTTGTAACGGAATACCAGTATCAACAACCCCGCCACTGCCAGCGGCAGCCCGATCAGCAGCCACAAGCTAGGCGCATCCGCACCCGTATGCGGCAGCGCAGGTGTCTTCCGATTCAAAACGGTCAAGGCCAGCGTGTAGCTGCCATCCTCGTTTTTGGTAAACTCGGTTGGTTTGTTCTCCTTGGCCGAAACCTTAATCGTGCTGCCGTTCAGCGTACAGGTTCCGTCCTTGCCAAACGTCACCAAAATCGGCGCCGACAGCAGGTTGTAGTTTTCCGCCGCCTTGGTTTCGGTCAGCCGGTACATTCCAGCCTTCAACTCCGTAAAGCCTTGGGTCACCTTACCGCTGCTGTCTGTCAGCATCAACTCGCCCTGGTCATTGGTTACGCCTGTACGTTTGCCAAACGGACTATCAACAACCGTATTCCCGTTGCCGTCCGTCGTCAGCTTCTCCAGCGTGAACTCAACACCCGCCAACTTGTGCTTAGTATCTTCCGCATCCGCTTTGGTAACATCCAGCGTAAACTTCGGGTCTTGCTGCCTGTTGGTCAAGATCAGCTTCAAGGGGGATGCACTGTTCTCTTCAACTTGTACTGTGTTATTGAGAATCGTGTATTTCTTGCCGTCAATCTCAATCACATTGTCATCCGCTCCGCCGTGCCAGTCTCCGGTTCCCGACGCACTTTCCAGTACGCGGTAGGAGTAATAGACACGCCCCTCCTTGTTTGCATCGTACTTGTCCAACCCGGTAAACAGTTTGGTCCAGCCTTCGTAGCCTACGGGTTCCAGCTCTACGCTTTTATACTCCGAAACCGTATTCCAGCTGCTTGCATCGTTCGGCGTTTCGGTGCGCTGCAATTGCAGGTAAATGGCCTTAGGCAGTTCATTGCTCGGAATATCCGTTGTGCCGTCCTGCTTTTTCCACTGCTTTGTAACCTCTATGTCGATCAGCTGGCGCCTTGTATTGACAAACGTTGCCGTTACAGCATTGTTATCGCCCTCCGCAATGGCGCCGCGCACCCTTTTGCCGTCCTCGGTAATGGCGCAGTCTTCGCCGCCCGTGAAGGACACCCTTTGCAGGCTTGTGTCTGTCGTTTCATCTTCCGACACAACAAACCGTGTACCGACAGGGATTTTGTCAATCACAACCTCGCCGTAGTACTCTTTACCGTGTTGTTTCACCTTGCAGGTGTATGTTTGCGGCTCAATTTCGTTGCCGAGGCCTTGGCCGCCGACATCGCTGAACTTGACGGTAAAGGTAAATTCCTGATTTTCCAGTTTCTCGTCCGGGGCGGGTTCCTTGCGTATAATCAGCTTGCCGGTCTTGACCTTGTTGGTGAAAACCACCTTCAGCTTGGTCAGCTCGTCTTTGTCAGCCGTACCGCTGTAGGAGCGGAATACGAGCGTATTATCATTCGGTTTCTGTTCTGGGCTGACATATTTGTTCTTGATTGGGTTTCCTTTATTATCTGTTCCTTCAATCACCGACTCCGTCCGGCCATCTTTCGGGGCGGTGCCAGGAACATCTTTCAGTGTGGTAACAGGCTCGCCGTTTTCGTATACCGTCCAGCTTGTGTCGTACAGTTCGGAGTCGGTTACCTCTTTCAGGGCTATGTAGCTGCCGCGGCGGAACTGATCCTTAAAGGTGACCGTCTCACCGTCCTGCAGCAGGAACTGGCCATCTTCATCCACAATATCCCCATTGCCACGGTCGGAGGAAAACACGGCATATGCCGCGTTTTGCAGCGTGCCGGTTGCGGCAGAGCCATAGTCTGGGATGTCGTACTGCTCGGTCGTAAAGCCTGTTGTTGTCTGCTCCTTCGGCGCGCTGCGGAATGTAAAGTTGCGCAGGTAAATTTCGCGCGCAAAGTTATCGCCGACTGTTATTTTTTTGACCCGATTGTTGAAATCTGCATCTTTTTGCAGGGAGTTCAGCAGCAGCCGTATGGTGTACCACTTCCCCGGGTGCAGCCCGGTCGCCGCGCCGTAGACATCACTGCTTTGCAGGCCCTTGGTGCCAAGGCAACCCATTTGCTTGTTGCCTGTGTCCCAAAGCTCCACATACAGGTTGCCCAGCGCGCAGGTATCGTTCTCATTGCCCTTCTTGCTCTTCACATAGACATCAAAGGTCAGGTAGCTGTACTGCCCTATATCAATTGTTTCACTCAATGGCAGGGCGCCCCGGCGCTGCTCTCGGTACTTACTGGTTGGGTCATCCATTGTGGCTGACCACAGCACGGCGAGGTCTCCGGCCTTGCTGTCTGGTGGTTCTGCTGCATACACCAACTTAGCGGAGGTGTCGGATGGATTTTCAGCGTTAGCGTTTTTATAGGTTTCTTCCGGGAGTGCTTTGGTTGCACCCTCTTTGTAAGAAGTATCTTTTGCGGCGTAGTGGGTGGCCAGATTTTGGATGTTGAAGGTGAAAATCTTCTGGTTTTGGAAGCTGTCTTTGAACAGTTTGTTTACACCCGTAACATCGACCTTCTTTTCGACCTGCAGCTCGTTATGGTCCGGGAAGTTGAAGGCCACCGCCATGTTGGACTCCCACATGCCGCGCTCCATGTAGAACATGGTCAGGGTGTGGGTGGTGCCTTTGGCGAGGGTGAAGGCGTTGCCGTCCTTACCAAGAATTGTGCCCATCTTCTCGAATTTGACTTCTTTGCCGTTGAAGTAGACAGATTTGTCAACATTTGTGGTGTAAGTCGCACCGCCTGCTTTGTTGGAGCTGACATAGGGGGTTACGGTGTTTTCCTTTCCATTATCCCCAAATTCCAGCAGGCCGGACGCTTTACCGTGCGCGCCGCCGACATCCAGCACCAGCTGACCGTCAATGTAGACCCACACATCATCGTCACCGGAGAAGAAGAACTTGATGGGAACCTTATCCTCGGGTTTATCCCCTACTTGAACCATACCGTCATTGGTCAATGTAAAGTCAAATTGCAGCTTGGCACCAAAGCCGTAGTTGTATTGGGATGCGTTATCACTGCCAACACTCTTGTTGAACGGGAAGAAACCATATGTATCGTTCGTACCGTTGTTGTATAGACGGTTTGCTGATTTGCTGTCAGTGGTGAGTTCGCCGCTTGTATCATCTTTGGTAGATTTCAGAAAAAACTTGCTGTTGCCCTCGTCCTGCGTCAGATACAGCGAGGATTTGCTGCTGTCATAGTACCAATATTCAGCCTTCGCCTCTTTATCGTTTTCACCACCTGTACTCTTAAAAACAGCATCTTGCGTAAACGGGAAGGCAACATCCTCATACACCTTGCCCAGCACGGTTTTAAAGGTATTTTCGCCTTCCAAAAATTCTTTGTCAAAATGCGGGTCAACAAGATTTGTCGTACCTTTTAATACCGGCAATCCGTTTGCATTGCCGGTAGAGGTTTTGTCCTCTACCAGACCTTGGAAGGTTCGGGCGTAACTGGCTTCGTCATTACCACGATCACCATTCTTGTCCAAAACCGAGTTGTTTACGGCCATAAAAGTTTTGTATTCTGGGCTGTTCGTATTGTCACTCCAGCCATACAACTTCATACCGACGGCAACATCTTTAAAGGGGCAAGACCAATCACCTATTGTCGGTTGGAAATGTCCGGTATAAAGCGGGTATTTGACTTTACCGTTTTTCTCATAAGCCCTGCTTAATGCGCGGTCAAACTGCTCAAATGTAACAAACCAGCGTTGTGAATTAGTACCGCCGTCCGGGTAGCGGTCACGGTTAAAGCCGTTCAGCTCGTAGTCGGTGTAGTAGTCATAGAGGGTGCTGGTGATGTACTTTGTGCCCGCCTCTTGGGTGAATTTGTCGCTTGCAATATCCACAACGGTCGTGCCCTTGCCGCTTTCGGCATCGCGGATCGCGTCTTTCTCGCCCCAGTAGCCGTCACGGCTGCTGTCCGTGTAGGCCGACGGGTCGCCATCATCGGCAAAGAAGCAGGGCGCTTTCAAGTTCAGGGGGATTTCCGCTGTGCTATACTTCTTCGTTAGAGCATCTACCACAGAGTTTTCGTCTGCGCTCTGATGCGCGGAGAATTGCACTGCGGTGAAAGGGCCACCATCAGGAACCTGGCAAGACCACAGCTGGCGGTCAGTGCCATCGTCTGCTGGTACCTGTTCCATCTTCAGTTCTTTGATACTGTTGTTTTCACCCGTCAGAACGCAGTACATTGTACCGTCTTTACCCGGCATAGGCTTTTGGCGTATGTCATTGTCCCCTGTATAAGCGTACGAGGAGAGCGTTGCATCAAAATAAATGGTCTTGTCTTTTGTAAGCAAATCGGCGTCTGCGTTTTGCCAAGGGCTTTCAGTACTTCCGCTATAGACAAAGCAGTTGTTCGCTACCAAATCAAAAGGCGTGGCTTCACTGCAAACATCGTTGCTGAAATTGTAGTACAGTGTGCCTTTGTCATTGCCCGTCCAGGTAAACTTTACAAACTGCGATTGATTGTTCGGAATTGTGATTTTCTGGTCGGCTATGGTGTTAGCCGCTACCGTGCCAATCGTCTGGCTGCCAGTTACTACAAAATCACCGTTTTCATCTTTTTTGTAAAAGGTAGCGGTAACGTCGGCCAGCGGTGTCTCGCTTGCATTTTTGAAGTACAGCGGCATACCCGCGTAATAGTATTCCACGCGCTTCCATTGGGATTCGTTAAATGCATGTCCCTGATTCGATTTTTGGTCGACATACATTTTCCCGGCGATTTTATCTATTGATGTCCATGATTTATATACTGCATCTGTATTTTCTCCTCCAAATCCAAAGAATTGGCCTTTAAATTTCACCTCCGCATGATCATCAAAATACTGGAAAATGAGCCGATAAAAACCGCCGCCCGGATAGTCCGCCTGACTTAGTGTAACGCTGAATATCTTGTGCGCTAATCCATCACTACCGGTTATTGTCTCACCTGTATCGCTCATGTCCTTATTTAGACCACTATCACCTTTATCCGCATACAGATTAACCCGGTAGGTATCCTGATATGTGCTGTCAACCGCAAAATAAATGGTTGCCGTTTTCGGGATAAAGCTCGTCGTTTCCCCCTCATTCGATGCGGCCATTGGTGCAGACATATCACTGCTCCCCGTTTCGTCCTCGCTGCAGGTATCCGCTGCGAAGAGGGTCTCTTTCGCGCCAGCTTCGTCTGCAGGGCCTTCTCCGTCATCCGCAGTATCCTCTTCGGTGAGATCGGTTTTTTCCTCGTATGGGGCGGTGTTGTCCGCAGCGGCATTGTCTGCCGGGGTGGTGGAGTTTGCGCCGGGGTTTGGCGAGTCGTTATCTTTCGTATCTTCGGATTCGGTGCCTGTGCCCGTGTCAGTGCCCTCATTCGTTTCGGACTTATCGTCCGTCTTAACGTCACTGCCCGCCTCAACCTTATTATCTGTCTCACCATTGTTGTCAGTCTCAACGGTCTCCTGCATCTGCGTGGCACCATCAAGGGCCTCGGCATAAACGGGCAGGGCCATGGCGGCGAGCAGGGCCAGGGCGGCCAGGAGGGCCGCCAGGCGGCGGCTCAGGGTGCGGGGGGTGGTGCTGTGCTTAGACATCTGCTCACTTCCTTTCTGTTACTTTCGGTGGCTCTATGTCTGTAATGTTGGCTGGATCTTGCGTGCCGCGGCGGCCGGATACATCGCCTGCTGACAATACGCATTATTTCACAGGTCTACCTGTGAAATAATATCCCCTGGGGATATCGTGCGCAACTGTTGCGTTTTTGAGCAATTTTTTTGGGGTTTCCTGCACCGCTCACTTTTATTCGCTGCACTTATATGGTTTTCTGTTAATGTTATAACACTTTTTGCTTCAAATTTCAATATCTATGGGTGATTTATGGACGTTGCACCTTATTTTTCGTCATTGTGTAAAAGTCTACAATGTGGAATTTGGTAAATTTGCTCAACACATTTTTGCGTCATTCTTTGCGTATTTTTTCTTTTTCACGGCGTTCCCCCACATTTTTTGTCGTTTTTTGGCGTTTTGTGCAATCCATTTGCGCAAACAAATTGCGCAAGTCCGGCCTGTTACATAGCCAAACATAGCGCAAAACTTGGACAAAAAAATAGAGGAGTGCCTAATACACTCCTCTCAGCCGGGTCTATACACTTTTATTCTTCTGCCTTGCAACGTGCCAGCAGCACGGCACCGGCAGCGGCGTCGCCCTGCGGCTCGGCCAGGGTGAGCTGCGGCAGCAGGGTTTGCAGCTGCGTTTGGGCGGCGCTGCGCACCGGGGCGCACTTTTGCAGCACGCTGCCCGCAAAAGCGATACGCGCCGATTGCAGCCCCAGCTTTTCGGCCACCGGGCGCACCAGCAGGGCCAGCTCGCGGCCTGCCTTTTCCACAATTTGCAGGGCGGCGGCGTCGCCCTGTTCGGCGGCGGCCCCCACCAGCGGGGCCAGTGCGGCCACCTCCCGCTTGCCGAAACCCGGCGCGTAGATCTTGCCGATCAGTTCCCGGACGGCGCCGACCTGCAGTGCCTTAAACACTGCATCGTGCAGCGCGGTGGGGGCAATGCGGCCATCCTCGGCACGGACGACCGCCGCCAGGGCGTCCCGGCCCAGGGCGAAGCCGCCGCCCTCGTCGTCCATCAGGCTGCCCCAGCCGCCGCTGCGGGCTTCGCGGCCATCGGTGGTTTGGCCGTAGCAGATGGAGCCGGTGCCCGCGATGAGCACGATGCCGCCCGGCCCGCCGAGGGCCCCGTACAGGGCGGTCTGCTGGTCGCCGGTGAAGGTGACCGGGCCGTGGTAGCCGCCTGCCTGCAGGGCATTTTGCAGGTGGACCCGGGTGGCCGGGTTGCTGATGCCCGCCGCGCCGATGCACAGCATGCGGCAGGCGTCCAGCCCGCCCGGCAGCGCGGCCATATTGCGCAGCAGGTCGGCCACGGTGGCCTCGCACTGACCCGCCACGGTGCCATTGGGGTTGAGCGCACCGGCGGTAAAGGGCTGCGGCGCGGTGCCATCCTGATACAAAACGCGGCAAAGGGTCTTGGTGCCGCCGCCGTCCCACCCGGCGTAATACTGTGTTTGCATACATTTGCTCCTTTATTGTTCAGTTATTACGTTTATACGCAAATTTTCTCTTGACAAAGTGCCCTAAAACGAACATAATAGAATCAGGTTGAAACTTTATTTTAAACGGATGTTTTATTATTTCAGGAGGTCCTACGATGGAACTTTCTTTTTTACAAAAGGATGCCTGCATCGCCATTGGGCTGATGAGCGGCACCAGCGCCGACGGCATTGACGCCGCCGTGGTGGAGCTGCGGGGCTGCGGCACCGATACCAGGGTGCGGCAGCTGGGGTTCATCACGCTGCCGTTCACCGATGAGGCGCGGCAGAAAATTTTGCAGGTGGCGGGCGGTGCGCCGCTGGACAGCCGGGAAATCTGCCTGCTGAACTTTTACCTGGGTGGCCTGTCCGCCGATGCCTGCCTGGAAGCCTGCCGCGCGGCGGGTATCCAGCCCGGCGACGTGGACTTTGTGGGCAGCCATGGGCAGACCATCTGGCACGAGCCTGCGGGCGCAGACTACCTGGGCCGCAAGGTGCGGGCCACGCTGCAAATTGGCGAGCCAAGCCTGATCGCCGAGCGGCTGGGCTGCCCGGTGGTGAGTGACTTCCGCGTGCGGGACATGGCCGCCGGCGGGCTGGGTGCGCCCCTTGTCCCCTACACCGAGTACCTTTTATACCGCGAGGAGCACCGCACCGTGGCGCTGCAAAACATTGGCGGCATTGGCAACATTACCGTGCTGCCTGCGGGCGGTGCGCTGGCGGACACGCTGGCTTTTGACACCGGCCCGGGCAACATGGTCATTGATGCACTGGCCGCGCGGGTGACGAACGGCGCGCTGCGCTACGACGACGGCGGCAAGCTGGCACGGCAGGGGCAGGTAAGTGCCGAACTGCTGCGGTATTTAGTGGACAGCGACGATTACCTGCGGCTGGCCCCGCCCAAGACTACCGGCCGTGAGCATTACAGCGCCGCCTTTGTGGATGCGCTGTGGCGCAAGGGCGAGGAGCTGGGGCTGACCGGGTACGATAAGATCGCCACGGCCACGGCCTTTACCGCCGAGAGCATCTGCCTGGCGGTGGAGCACCACTGCCCGCAGAAGCCGGAGCGGTTGATCGTGGGCGGCGGCGGAAGCCACAACCCTGTATTGATGGAACTGCTGCAGGCGGGCCTGCCCGGCTGCGAAGTGGTGACCAACGAGGCCCTGGGCCTGGACAGCGACGCCAAGGAGGCCGTTGCCTTTGCGATTTTGGCCAACGAGATGCTGCACGGCCGCTGCAACAACGCCCCCAGCGCCACCGGCGCGGCCCACCCTGTTGTGATGGGCAAGCTGAGCCTGTAAAGGCATAAGAAGGAGAGAACCTGCATGACTAATGTAGAAGTACGGGTGCGCAGCAGCTACAGCGCACTGAGCCCCACCTGCCAGAAAGCGGCCGATTATCTGCTGGCCCACACGCGGGAGCTGTACAGCATCCCCATTGCCGAGTTGGCGCGGCAATCCGGCGTAAGCTCGGCGGCCTGGGTGCGGCTTTGCAAGGAGATCGGCTACACCGGGTTGAAGGACATGCGCCAGCAGCTCTACCTGCAATACAGCGCTGAGCCCCAGGTGGAAGTTGACCCGACCGTACATTTTTCTGACCTGCGAGAGGGCAAAAGCGCCCAGGAAATTTTGCAGAACGTGACGGCGGCCAGTTTGCAGGCGCTGCAGCGGACCTCCAAGCTGATGGACCCCGCCGCCTACCAGACGGCCTCAGATTGGCTGCTGCAATCCAAATCCATCAAGCTGTTTGGCATGGGGGCCTCTGGGCTGGTGGCCTCGGACCTGTGCGACAAGCTGCTGCGCATTGGCAAAAACGCCATTTTCAACTTTAACAGCCATGTGCAGCTAAGCTACAGTGCTACGCTGACAAAGGACGATACAGCGGTGTTTATTTCCAACACCGGCAAGACGCAGGAGATCTTGCAGGCATTGGAGGCCGTGCAGGCCAGCGGGTGCCATACCATTGGCATTACCCATTACAGCAAGTCCCCGCTGAGTGCGGGGTGCAAGCTGCTGCTGTACACATCGTCGAAAGAAGTGTATGTGCGCAGCGGCGCGATGAGCAGCCGGTTGGCGCAGCTGATGGTGGTGGATGCGCTGTTTACCGTGCTGGCCAGCCAGGATTACGCGGCGATACAGAGCACGCTGGAGAGCAGCTACCAGATTTGTATGTCGCACAGGGTGGATCATCGGTAACTCCAAAAGGCTCCCTCTGCGAGACAGCCCCCCGATACGGGGGAGGTGGCACGAAGTGTCAGAGGGGGCAAAAAAGCGCACAACCTATTCAGGCTCCCCTTGCGGGGAGCCTTTTGTTATGGGAAGATCTGGTCAAGGACGCGTTTGAGCTGGGCATCCCAGAACGGCCAGGTGTGGGCACCGGGGGCTGTTTCAAACGTGTGGGCGATGCCTTTGCTTTGCAGCAGCGCGTGGAATTCCCGGTTGGCGGGCAGCAGGGCGTCCTGTTCGCCGCAGACCATGCGGATGGCAGGCAGGGCGGCAGGGTCGGCACTGGCGGCCAGCTGCCACAGGTCGGCCTGGGGCGGCAGTTCGCCGTGGTCAATGCCGGTGCCAAACACCGCACGGGCGGCGGCAGGCGGCAAGGGCCAATCGGGGCTTTTGACTACCTGCTCCGGGCGGACCGCAGCAGAAAGCGCAGTACATGTCGTATAACTATACGGATTGGTCAATGCCAGTTTCAGCGCCGCATAGCCACCCATGGAAAGGCCGATGACATGCGTTTTTTCGCGCTGCTGCGTCAGGCCAAACATACGGCGGCAGACGGCGGGCAATTCCTGCGTGACGCAGGTAAACGCCTGTACACCGCTGGCCATATCCGTGTACCAGCTGTTGCCTACGCCGGGGATGATGAGGACCAAGCCCTTCTCGGTGGCGCAGCGCTCGGCGGCAGTATAGCGCAGCCAGCCTGTGCCGTTGTCTCCTGCCCCGTGGAGCAGGTAGATGACCGGGGCTTCGTGCAGGTCGCCGGCCTCGGGCAGGACGACGTGGAAGATGCTTTGCCCGCCCAGTGTTTCGAGCCGCTGCTCAATTTGCAGGTGTGCCATTATTTTGCCGCCTTTGTCAGGGTAAGCAGCGGCAGTTTGCCCGTGGGCCGGGCGGTGCCGTTCAGCACCGGCCACAGGGCGTCAAACAGCGGGCGGGTGTACTCCCACCCGGCCAGCGCGGCCACATGGTCGGGCATGTTACGCAAATCGTAGGGGTTGCGCAGCGCAACTAAGATCATCGGCAGGCCGGTGGCGGCCAGGGCCTTAGCCAGGCGTAGCTGGCCTTGTAGGATGTGACCGTTGTAGGTGCCCAGCACGATGCAGCTGTGAGCCGCAGCCTGGGATACGACCTCGGCAATTTCAGCGTCGCCGGGGTCTTTGTCGGTAACCAGCGCGGTGCCTTTGTCCGCGTGGCGGCGCATTTCTTCGGGAAAAGTGAAGCCGCTGGATTCGCCGTTGGAGGCAATGGTGCTGCGGTAGTCGGCGCAGCCCAGGAACAAGGGGTTGTCGCCCAGGGCAGGCATGCCGCCCTGGGGCAGGTGTACGGCGGTGATGGACGCGGCGCGCACTTCCTCGGCGCGGGCGCGGCAAGCAGCTTCATCGCCCAGCGTTTTGGGCTGCATGGCAGCGCACTGGGCCTTGGCCTCCAGCATGCGCTGCACGCTGACGTCCAGTTCGGCCAGGTCCAGCTCGCCGTTTTCGGCGGCACGGCGTGCATTTTGCATTGCTTCGGCGGCCAGGGCGGGTGTCTGGGAGACGAACACCAGGTCGACACCGGCTTTCATGGCAGCCAGCACGCCGTTGACCGTGCCGTAGAACTTTTTGATGGCGTCCATCTCCATGCAGTCGGAAATGATGATGCCGCCAAAGCCCAGCTTTTCCCGCAGGAGGCCCGTCATGATGCGGCGGGACATGGTGGCGGGGATGTGCTCCGGCTCGATCTGCGGAAAGAGGATGTGGGTGGTCATCACAGCGGGTGCACCGGCTTCGATGCCCGCAATAAACGGTTTCAGTTCCCGCTGCATCAGTTCGTCAAAGCTGCGGTCGATGCAGGGCAGGCCAAGGTGGGAGTCCACCGCCGTATCGCCATGGCCGGGGAAATGCTTGAGCGAGCAGTAGACGCCGCCGTCCAGCAGGCCGCGCACCATCTGGCTGCCGTATTCGGCCACACGCTCCGGCGTATCGCCGTAGCTGCGCACGCCGATGACCGGGTTGTCCGGGTTGCAGTTGATGTCCATGACCGGGGCCAGATTGAAATCCACGCCGTAGCTGCGCAGTTCCTGGGCGGTCAGCAGGCCCATATCGTAGGCGTTGCGGGGGTTGCCGGTGGCGGCTACCGCCATGGCGCCGGGGATGTTGACCTCACTCTCCGGCAGGCGGGTGACAACGCCGCCCTCCTGGTCGATGGTGATGAAGGGCGTCACGCCGGTTTCTTCCTCCACCACTTTGCGCAGGGTGGCGCAGAGCTTTTTCAGCTGGGGGCCATCCTGGATATTGCGGCGGAAAAGGATGATGTTGCCGACCTTATATTCTTTGATAAGCCGCAGAAATTCTTCCGGCGGCTCTAACCCCTGAAAGCCCGCGGCCAATCGCTGGCCCAGTTTTTCCTGCAGGGTCATTTCTTGCAATGTACGCATAAAAGCACCTCGTCAATACAAGTGGTAGGCCGCTTTGCGGGCGGCAAAGGCGGCTTCGTCCGGGGCCTGGGCTTTGATAAGCTCCGCCGCCGTCCAGTCCGGGCGTTCCAGTTCCCGATGGCCTGCCAGCAGGCTGATAAAGGGGCGGCCGCCCTCGGTATGCGGGGGCAGCAGGGCGAAGTCATTGGGGCAGGTATCCCGGATGAGTTCCAGCAGGGTCAGGCCTGCCGAAAGCGGGCGCACGGCATCGGCATCCAGCACGTGCAGGTGCACACCGCCGCACAATTGGCCCTGATGTTTGGAGAACGTCGGGGTAAAATAGTACGGCGTAGCGCAGATACCTGGCAGGCCGCGGGCGTTAAAAGCCGCCGCCAGCGCCTCGGCATCATGGATATAGGGTGCACCGATGACGGCGAAGGGAGCGGCGGTGCCTCGGCCCTCGGAGACATTGGTGCCCTCAAACAGGCAGGTGCCTACGTAGAGCAGAGCCGTTTCGTAGTTGGGGATGTTGGGGCTGGGCATGATCCACGGCATGCCCCAGGCCAGGGCGCAGTAGAGGCTG
>OGEZ01001071.1_pt1 | contig 16062 bp, 8 predicted proteins | sample 1570831 | NCBI WGS metagenome assembly OGEZ01 (sample SAMEA2582059, study PRJEB24529) | metagenome | biome: Human gut stool | place: China | collected 2011
AGCAGACGCTGAATCAGCTGTTGTCGGAGATGGATGGTTTTGATTCCTCGAAAGGAATTATCATTCTTGGTGCGACAAACCGTCCGGAAGTGCTTGATAAGGCATTACTTCGTCCGGGACGTTTTGACCGCCGGATTATTGTGGAAAAACCGGATTTGAAAGGCCGTGTGGATGTATTAAAGGTTCATTCGCATGATGTGCTTATGGATGATACGGTAGATTTGGAAGAAATTGCGTTGGCAACTTCCGGTGCCGTTGGTGCGGACCTTGCCAATATGGTTAATGAAGCTGCTATTATGGCAGTAAAAGATGGCAGACAGGTTGTAAGCCAGAAGGATTTGTTTGAGGCTGTTGAAGTGGTACTTGCCGGAAAAGAGAAAAAAGACCGTATTCTTGGCGAGGAAGAAAAGAAGATTGTTGCTTACCATGAGATTGGACATGCGCTTGTGGCAACCAATTTGAAACATGCGGAGCCGGTACAGAAAATTACGATTGTACCGCGTACAATGGGAGCACTCGGCTATGTGATGCAGGTGCCGGAAGAAGAAAAATATCTGATGAAGAAGGAAGAGCTGATTTCAGAGATTGTTACACTTATGGGGGGGCGTGCGGCAGAGCAGGTTAAGTTTGATGATATTACGACCGGAGCGTCGAATGATATTGAGAAGGCAACGTCAATTGCACGTTCGATGGTAACGCAGTACGGTATGAGCAGTAAGTTTGGCATGATGGGCTTAGAGACAATTCAGAGCCGTTATCTGGATGGCAGACCGGTGCTTAACTGCGGCGAGGTGACGGAGAGCCAGATTGATGAAGAAGTCATGGCAATTTTGAATGACAGTTACAAAAAGGCAGTGGAATGTATCGAGACAAACCAGGCGGTTATGGATAAACTGGCAGAGCATTTAATTGAAAAAGAAACGATTACCGGAAAAGAGTTCGTTGCGATTTACGAAGAAATTACCGGTGAAAAGTTAAAGAGAAGCGGCGAGGAAAAACAGAAAGAAGAAGTAAAAGAACTCCCGCAGAATGAGGAAGAGTAATGGCTTACGAATTGTTAGTGCTGGATGTTGATGGAACATTAGTCAATACAAAAAAAGAGATTACAGAGCGTACAAAAGAGGCTTTGTGGGAATGTCAGGAACAGGGTGTCAAGGTTGCAATTGCTTCCGGGCGGTGCACAGAGGGCATCCGCCATCAGGCAAAAGCGATTGGACTTGACCGGTTCGGCGGCTATGTTATTTCGTTTAACGGTGGACGCATTACAAATTTTGCAACCGGTGAAGTGATATATGATATTACACTGCCGGATGGGATGATTCATGAATTGTATGATTATTCAAAAAAAGAGCATACCGGAATATTAACGTATGATGCCGGGAAAATCGTGGCGCACAGTGACACGGATCCGTATATTACAATTGATGCAAAAGGCTGTGATATTCCTATTTGGGTACCGGAAGATTTTCACCGGGATGTGAAGTTTGCGGGTAATAAATGCATTTTGACCGGGGACCCTGCACATTTGGAAAAACTGGAGAAAAAGGCGACAAAAGATTTTGAGGGCCGTCTTTCGGTTTACCGCTCCGAAGGATTTTATCTGGAAATGATGCCTCTTGGCGTGGATAAGGCATACGGTGTGGCAAAACTGTTAGAACGTCTTGGCTACCGCCGCAGCCAGATGGTGTGCTGTGGGGATGGATTTAATGATTTGCCGATGATTGAATATGCCGGATTTGGCGTGGCTATGGCAAATGCACCGGAACAATTGAAAGAAAAAGCGGATTATGTTGCACCGTCCTGTGACGAAGATGGACTGGTGGATGTGATTACGCGTTTTATAAAGGACTGGTAAATGTGTTTAATCTGGAAGAGGAATTGAAAAAACTGCCCGGTAAGCCGGGCGTGTATCTCATGCATGACCAAACGGATGAGATTATTTATGTGGGAAAGGCAATTAGTCTAAAAAACAGAGTACGCCAGTATTTTCAGAAGAGCCGTCATGTGACGCCTAAAATACAGCGGATGATTGACCGTATTGCGTGGTTTGAGTATATTGTGACGGACAGCGAACTGGAAGCATTGGTGTTAGAGTGCAATCTGATTAAGGAACATTCCCCACGGTATAATACAATGTTAAAGGATGGCAAGAGCTATCCTTTCTTAAAAGCGACGGTTTCAGAAGCCTACCCAAGGCTTCTTTTTGCGCGTCAGATGAAACGGGACGGCTGTAAGTATTTTGGACCGTTTACAAGTGGCAAGGCGATTCGTGATACAATTGAACTGGTGAATCAGTTGTTTCATCTGAGAAACTGCCACCGCGTGCTGCCACGTGATATAGGAAAAGAAAGACCTTGTCTGTATCATCAGATTGGACAGTGTCCGGCGCCATGCCAAGGACATGTGAAAAAGGAAGAGTACCGGGCAAATTTTGAGCGTGCCCTGAAGTTTTTGCAGGGCGATACCAAATCGGTATTGAAGGAACTTGAGGAGAAAATGCAGCGAGCGGCAGCAGAGATGAATTTTGAGGAGGCCGCCACATACCGTGATTTGATACAGAGTGTCCGTCAGGGGTCAGAACGGCAAAAAATTACATCAGAGGACTTTGAAGACCGTGACATCGTGGCGATGGCTCGTGGAAAAGAGGATGCGGTAGTGCAGGTGTTTTTTATCCGTGGTGGAAAAATGCTGGGGAGAGAGCATTACTATCTGACCGGAACAAATGAGGAGACAGAAGGGGCTGTTTTGTCTGCTTTTATTAAACAAATGTATGCTGGAACGCCGTATATTCCGAAAGAAATCTGGTTAGAGCAGGAAGTGGAAGATGCAGATGCTATCCTTGAGTGGCTTTCGGCAAAACGCGGACATAAGGTGTATTTCCGCTATCCACAGCGCGGTCAGAAAGAGCGCATGCTTGAGTTGGCGAAGAAAAATGCCCGGATGGTGCTTCAAAAGGACGCTGAGAAGTTACAGAGAGAGCGGGCGAGGACGAAAGGTGCGATGGAGGAAATCGAAGGCTTGCTTGGTATTTCCGGACTCAGCCGTGTGGAATCCTATGATATTTCAAATATCAATGGTTTTGAGACGGTTGGTTCAATGGTTGTGTTTGAAGAGGGAAAAGCGAAAAAGAATGATTACCGTAAATTTCGTATCCGCTCCGTGAGCGGGCCGGATGATTATGGTGCTATGCGGGAAATGCTGACGAGACGTTTTGAACACAGTAAACGGGAAGGTTTGTCGGAGATGGATTCTTTCCGCAATCTGCCGGATATTATTTTTATGGATGGTGGAAAAGGCCAGGTAAATATTGCAGAAGAAGTTTTGTTAAAATTAGATATAACAATACCAGTTTGCGGCATGGTAAAGGATGACCACCATAGGACGCGCGGGCTGTATTTTAAAAATGAAGAAATTCCGATTGACACACACAGTGAGGGATTCCGCCTGATTACGAGAGTGCAGGATGAAACACACCGTTTTGCGATTGAGTATCATAAGCAGATTCGAAGCAAGACGCAGGTTCATTCAATTCTTGATGATATTCCGATGATTGGTGCCACAAGGCGTAAAGCGCTGATGCGGACCTATCAGTCATTAGCTGAGATTCAGAAAGCAGATGTGGAAGAGCTGATGGAGATTCCGGAAATGAATCGTCAGGCTGCGGAATCCGTTGTTCAGTTTTTTGCAGCGAAACAGAGAGAAGGTGAAAGAGATGACAAATCTGAATGAAAAAAAAGCGGCAGATGATTTTCTGCCAATGAGTAAAAAAGCAATGAAACGGCGGGGGTGGAGCCGGTGCGATTTTGTATTTGTCATTGGGGACGCTTATGTGGACCACTCTTCTTTCGGACCGGCAATTATCAGCAGACATTTGGAGGCAAATGGTTATAAAGTTGGAATTATTTCGCAGCCGGATTGGAAAGACGATGCAAGTATCACAAAATTGGGTGAGCCACGCCTTGCTTTTTTAGTGTGTGCAGGAAATATGGATTCCATGGTAAACCATTATACGGTGGCGAAAAAGAGACGAAAAACGGATGCGTATACGCCGGGCGGCGTGATGGGGAAACGCCCGGATTATGCAACCGTTGTGTACTCGAATCTGATTCGCAGAACGTATAAACATACGCCGATTATTCTTGGTGGAATCGAGGCGAGCTTACGGCGGCTGGCGCATTACGATTACTGGTCGGATAAGGTGAAACGCTCGATTTTACTGGATTCCGGTGCGGATATGATTTCGTATGGCATGGGAGAACACAGTATGCTTGAAATTGCAGAGGCGTTAGACGCCGGTATTTCCATTCATGATATCACGTATGTTGCGGGAACTGTGTACCGTACAAAAGAAGGGGAATTGAGTGCGTATGAGCCGATTTCTCTTCCTGCGTTTGAAGAAGTTAGTACGGATAAGAAAAAATACGCACAAAGTTTTTATGTGCAATATGAAAATACTGATGCATTTACGGCAAAACCGTTAGTTGAAGCATATCCGAATAAAGTGTTGGTTGTGCAGAATCCACCGGCAAAGCCACTTACTACGCAGGAAATGGATGATATTTATGCCTATCCCTATGTGGGAACGTATCATCCATCCTATGAGGCAGCAGGCGGTGTTCCGGCAATTTCCGAGATTCAGTTTAGTCTGACAAGCTGCCGTGGATGTTTTGGCGGCTGTAATTTCTGTGCCCTCACATTTCATCAGGGAAGAATTGTTCAGGTCAGAAGCCATGAGTCGATTTTGGAAGAAGCAAAAGGGATGACTGTTAAAACCGGATTTAAGGGATATATACACGATGTGGGAGGACCGACAGCAAATTTCAGAAGACCCTCGTGTGACAAGCAGCTTGAAAAAGGTGTCTGCCAGATGAAGCAATGTTTGTTCCCCAAACCGTGTCTGAATCTGAAAGTTGACCATAAGGATTATGTTTCACTGCTTCGGAAACTGAAGCGTTTGCCGGGAATTAAGAAAGTATTTGTCCGTTCCGGAATCCGGTTTGATTATGTGATGCAGGAAACGGATGATACGTTTCTTAGTGAACTTTGCAGAGACCATATCAGCGGGCAGCTTAGAGTGGCGCCGGAACATGTTTCTAATAATGTTTTGCGGGCGATGGGAAAGCCACCGCATGCGGTCTATGAAAAGTTTTGCAAACGCTATGAAAAAGTAAATAAAAGGACGGGGAAGAAACAGTATGTAGTTCCTTATTTTATGTCTTCTCACCCGGGTTCGACGCTAAAGGATGCGATTGAACTGGCGGAATATATTAGAGACCTCGGCTACATGCCGGAGCAGGTGCAGGATTTTTATCCGACGCCATCAACGATTTCGACCTGCATGTATTATACGGGACTTGATCCTCGTACGATGGAGCCGATTTATGTGCCGAAATCTTCCCATGAAAAGGCTATGCAGCGAGCATTAATTCAATACAGGGAGCCTGGAAATTATGATTTAGTAAAAGAGGCCCTGCTCAAGGCAGGGCGGAATGATTTAATTGGATTTGATAAAAAATGTCTGATTTCTCCGAGAAAGCGTAAGCGCCGTTAGTTGTGGATTTTACACGTGGAGCCTACGAGATAGCGGGGAATGCTTAACGATGAGTCTGCGGTTTGCGTGGACTCATTTTTTTGCAGGTAAACGGCTGTATAAATCTGTGAGGATGGGCAGCCGTCGCCGGCAAGATGTCCGGAGGCTTTGCAGATTTTGCAACGCACATGGCAGTCGCATTTCTCCTTTGGTACGGACTCTTTATCAAAGTATTCTTTTTTTATGCAGGAGCCGCCAACAGCCTTGTCGCAAATACCGTTGATTGCAAGTTTTCCGCATTTTGTACAAATAACAGCGGTTGTGATAGAGTCCGGTTTCTTGAATGAAACTTTTGTGTAATTTTGATTTAACTTCTCCATCGTGTCACGCCACAAATCTTTCTGATAGGTAAGAGATGTTTGCTTTTGCCCGGAATCATAACCGCCCCAGATGCCGGCTGTGAGATACGGTGTGTAGCCGACAAACCACAAGTCACGGTTGCCGGTGGAAGTACCGGTTTTTCCTGCCTGTGGCATATTGATTTTTTTGAATTTTAAGCGGCTGCCGGTTCCTTTTGAAATGACGTCTTCCATTGCACTGGTAAGGAGCCATGCAGTCGATTCTTTCATGACCTGTTTGGTATCCGTATTCGTTGTGTTGTCGAGTAACACATTTCCGTCATGGTCGACAATTTTTGTATAAAAGAAGGCGGGATGATAAAGTCCCTGATTGGCAATGGTAGCAAAGCCGTTCGTTAATTCTAAGTTGGTAACGCCTTTAGTCAATCCTCCAAGAGCAAGTGGGAGAGAAATATCCGTATAGGTGTTTCCATCCTGACTGGTATAGTTGTCAACCAAAGTAGTAAAACCTAAATTTAATAAATAATCATATCCGGTTTTAGGACTTACATCCTTCAATGTTTTGACGGCAACTACATTCATGGATTGCGCCATTGCTTCACGCAGGGAAGTAAGTCCGCGGTAGGAGTTTCCGTACCAGTTTTTCACTTTCCGTTTTGTACCCGGATAGTAATAAGGGGCGTCATCCTGTACGGTTGCCAGCGTCATGCCGGCAGTGTCAAGTGCCGGCAGGTATGTCGATAAAATCTTAAAGGTTGAGCCGGGCTGGCGCACCGAATCCGTTGCACGGTTCAGTGTGCGGCTTGCGTTTTTATCACCGCGACCGCCGACAAGCGCTTTTACGGCACCGGTATGCTGGTCGATTACAACAAAGGAGGACTGCGGTTCAATTACGAGGTCAATCGTCTCAGACTGCACGGTATCATCTTTCGTCAGCATAGCAGCTCGGAACTGCTTGATTTGTTTTCTGGCAGTGGATTTCTTTTTATATAATCCGGATATAACTTCCTTCTTTCTACTTTTAAACCATTTCTTCATATCGGAAAAGGAATAGGTAATCTGCGTTCCGTCCTTGTGCGTAACAATCAATTGATAAGTTAGTTCATATCGAGAGTTCGCAGGATAATATTTTTTGTTGTTCATCATTGAATCGACGGTTTTTTGCATAGATTTGTCCTGCGTGCTGTAAATCGTCAGGCCGCGGCTGTACAGTGCGTTATAAGCCTGCGTTTCCGTGTAGCCGCATTTGGCTTTCAAATCCTGAATTACCTGCTCGATCAAAGCATCGGTAAAATACGAGGTAATGGAAGAACTTGAAAATGTTTGTTTGTTCACTTTTTGGATGCGGTCATAAACCGGGTCACGGAGAGTATCGGTGTATTCTTTACTGGAAATATATCCCTGATTTTTCATATAGGTCAAAACAGTTGTGCGTTTCTGACTGTTTTTCGCCGGATGGGAAATCGGATTGTACGCTGATGGGTTTTGCGTAATGCCGGCAAGAACCGCACACTCGGAAAGGGTGAGGTCAGAAACATTTTTATTAAAATATCGTTTGGATGCTGCCTGTACACCAAGTGTATTTTGCCCGAGGTTAATGGTATTTAAGTAATACTCGAGAATTTGGTTTTTACTGTATTTTTTTTCGGTCTGCAAAGCAAGAAACTGCTCCTGCAGCTTACGCTTTATTTTTTCAAAGAGTGTATTTTCCTCGCCGCCCTCAAATACCTGGTTTTTCAATAACTGCTGTGTAATCGTACTGGCACCTTGTGTAAAATCGCCCTTATTTTTTATGCCAATAGTCAGTGCACGCAAAACGCCCTGTGTATCCACGCCGTTATGCTTACGGAAACGCTCGTCCTCAATGGCAATAAAGGCATTTTGAAGATTTTCAGGAATTTTATCCAATGTAACATATTCACGGTTGGCATCTTTCCCGACTAAGGACTGAATCGGATTTCCCTCACTGTCCACAATTGTCGTTGTATAGCCCTTTGGAACAATCTGGATAGAGTTCACATCCGGTGTCGAAGATAAGATGCTTGTGTACATCCCAATCAGGAAACTTCCGGCAAAAAGGCTGATAAAAATAAGCCCGATGAGAGTAAGACGAATTCCCATAAGCTGTAATTTGTGCAGACGGTGAGTGGCTGCGGATTCAAGCTGATGTTTTCGATTCTGGATTCCCTTATGACTAAAATTCATGTGCGGTCCTTTCCTTCCTGAATGTTTCCTTTTCTTTTTAGTATAACAAAAACTCTTGAAAAGGGAAAGGGCAATTACTATAATAGTAAGGAGTAGGAACGAAGTAAGAGAAAGGAACGAAACGGATGGAAACAGCATCTAAGATACTCTACGAAGGTGGACAAGGGGAAATTATAGAAAAGAAATCCCGTTTTATTGCGAACATTTTTCCGGTCACAACGGAAGAAGAAGCACTTGAAAAAATTACCGCGATGCGGAAAAAATATTATGATGCCAGACATAACTGCTTTGCCTATATTTTAGGTGAAAATAAGGATACGGTGCGCTGCAGCGATGACGGGGAACCATCAGGAACGGCCGGCCGACCGATGTTGGATATTTTGGATGGACAGGGAATTTATAATGTTGTGGCAGTCGTCACAAGATATTTTGGAGGAACTCTTCTTGGTACTGGGGGGCTTGTAAGAGCGTATTCCGGTGCGATGAAAGAGGGATTAAATCACTGTGTACTTTTAGAAAAAGAGACCGGTTACCCGCTGACCGTTACAGTGGATTATAACGAGGTTGGAAAAATCCAATATTTAGCAAGAACCAACGAGATTCACGAGTTATCGTGTGAATATGGAAATGAGGTTGTGTTTCGGTTTTTGGTGCCGGAGGAGAAAATTGATTCATTTGAAACGGCATTGACGGAGAAAACAGCTGCGAAAGCTAAACTTGAACGGGGCGAAAAACTGTGTTATGGTTTCCATGGAGACGAAGTTATACAGATGGATAAACGGCAGGAAGGAAAGGAATCATGAATTTATTAGATTATATGAGCGAGCAGAAAAAAGAGACCGAATCGCCGCTTGCTTCAAGACTCCGTCCGACTACCTTGGACGAGGTTGTGGGACAGAAACATATTATCGGAAAAGATAAATTATTGTACCGGGCAATTCAGGCAGATAAATTAAGTTCGCTGATTTTTTATGGACCGCCGGGAACCGGAAAAACGACGTTAGCGAAAGTAATTGCGAATACGACAAGTGCAGCATTTCTCCAGATTAATGCGACATCAGCCGGTAAAAAAGACATGGAAGAAGTTGTTGAAAAAGCAAAAGAAAACTGGGGGGCTTATGGGCGCAAGACGATTTTGTTTATTGACGAGATTCACCGCTTTAATAAAAGCCAGCAGGACTATTTGCTTCCGTTTGTTGAAGACGGTACCATTGTCTTGATTGGTGCAACAACGGAAAATCCGTATTTTGAAGTAAATGGTGCGCTTTTGTCCCGCTCGATTATTTTTGAATTAAAGGCATTGGAAAAAGATGAAATCAAGGAACTTTTGCTGCGTGCAGTGACAGATAAAGAAAAGGGACTTGGCAGTTTTGATGCAGTCATCGAAAAAGACGCTTTGGAATTTCTTGCGGACATCAGCGGTGGTGATGCCAGAAGTGCTTTAAATGCGATTGAACTTGGTGTTTTGACAACCGAGAGAGGTGCAGATGGCAAAATTCATATTACGATGGAAGTTGCCGAGGAATGTATTCAAAAACGTGTACTCCGCTATGATAAAACAGGGGATAATCATTACGATACCATTTCGGCATTTATTAAAAGTATGCGGGGCTCTGACCCGGATGCCGTAGTTTATTATCTGGCGAGAATGCTGTATGCCGGTGAGGACATCAAATTTATTGCCAGACGAATCATGATTTGTGCGGCGGAGGATGTTTCAAATGCTGACCCACAGGCTCTTGTCGTGGCGACCGCGGCGGCACAGGCAGTTGAGCGTCTTGGTATGCCGGAGGCAAGAATTGTGCTTTCACAGGCGGCGCTTTATGTGGCATGTGCACCGAAGAGCAATTCAGCAATTGTTGCAATTGATGATGCCATGGATTATGTTAAAACGCATCCGAATTACCGGATTCCGGCGCATTTGATGGATGCCCATTATAAAAGTGCGGCAAAACTCGGACATGGTATCGGGTACCAGTATTCCCATGATTACGAAAATCATTATGTAAGACAGCAGTATCTGCCGGATGAGGTGGAATCCGAGCATTTTTTTCATTTATCGGAGAACGGTTATGAAAAGGAAATTAAGCAGCATATGAAGCAAATTGGAGCAGATAAGGAGGAATGGTAAGATGGCAGAAGAGAAAAAAGAAAAATTTGAAAGTTCATATCCGAAGGGTGTGCGTATTGCAGCAATTATTGGTGTAATCTTTTTAGTTGCGTTGTATATTGTAACTTTGATTGCAGGAATCACCACATCAAAGGCGGCACCGGAATTGTTTAAAATGTGTATTGGTTCCAGCATTTTACTGCCAATTCTGTTTTGGCTTTATATTCAATTTGCCAAATCGTTTATGAACCGGGATAGGGAAAACATAAAGAAAGAAAAATAACAGATATTAAAAAAGCTGTAAACTGATGAAATTCACCAATTTACAGCTTTTCTTTTATCTTTTTTAGTATCCGATTTTTTTACCTTTTTTTGTCAGATATCCACTGATTCGTTTTGCTTTATAATCTTTTTTCTTGCGGGAATCCGGTACACCGGGATCTGTTGGGTCGTAGTTGATGCCACCTTTCACTTTGATGGTCTTTGCTTTGCCGAGAGGACCCGGTTTCTTTGTGCTTCCCTTTACGATTTTAATGGTATTGCCGGTTGAAGTATAATCGTAAATCCACTTCGCATCCGCTACTGCCATACGGATACATCCGGCAGAAGCAGGTCTGCCAAGCTTGTTGTAGGTGACAGCAGGCAGTGCATAATGAGACTGTGTGCCGACGGCAATCGAGTGGAAATAAACATTGCCGACAATGTGGGTTGCCCAGCGTGCATATACAGTACTGCCATCCGGCTCATGCATCGGTTTCATCGTATATTTTACGGACTGGCCGTTTGTGCATACCGAATATGTACCTATTGGAGTATATGCTGACTTCTCATGGAGGCCACCGGTACCGGCAACGGTCCAGATGTCACTGCCGACACATACAGAACACGTTTTAACCGGAATATCGTATTTGTTTGTCTCATCGTTGTACATGTAAATCGTAACAACACATGCGGCACGGTTTACTTCGATGTAAAACTTGTTCTGATGAGAGGAACTGCTTTTTTTCAGTTTCAAAATCTTAGTAAGGTCGGTCTGTTTTTCATTGTTAATATAATAGAATTTGTATTTCTTTCCCTTATATTTTTCATAATACCAGCCGTTTTTACCAAGGTCTGACTTTTTCAGTTTGAACTTTTTCTTTTTCAGCAACAGTCTGCTTTTCCATGCGGATGTCGCAAATGCACGAACCTCGTAAGTTCCTTTTGCTTCATTTTTTACTGTTACGGTGTAGGTCTTTTTATTGGAAGAAGCTTTTGCTTTGTATGTGCCAAGCTTTTTCTTTTTACCGTTTTTAATCCGGTAAATATCAAATTCAACCTTTTTGATATTGCCGGGAACATAAGCTCCGGACAATTTATAGATGCAGGTTGCATTTTTCTTTTTAGTAACGGTAAGAGTTCCCTTTTTCATACGCTGGTCAGCTTTTGTTGTCTGTGCAAGCGTATAAGTTTTATTGTTGGAATCGATCACAACCGCTTTAATTGTAAATAAATCCAAATTGTATTTTAAGGTTTTCATCGTAACTTCTTTATAATAAGAAGCTGTCTTTTTCTTGCCGGAAAGTGTAGCAACCTGTCTGCCATCGCTGTTAAATACCTGGAATGTTACACCATTTACACCGAATACGTTAGTCAATCCGCTAAGTTGAATGGCAAATGCCTTTTTCTTCTCCAATGCTTTTGTTTTCTTTGTAACAAATGAAGTGCAGGAAGGGACAACATTATATTCGGTAGAAGCTAAAGTATACTGTGTTTTCCAATTGCTGTTTGTAACAACGGCCTTTGCGCCCCATTTGCCATAATAATTTCCGGATTTGGAAACATCAACAGACCAGTTCTGGTTCGCATTCAATCCCATTGCTTTGCCTACGGTTACTGCGGTGGATTCTGCGCGGTTTTTGTTCCAAATCTGGATGGAAATCTGGTTTCCGGTACCGGGAACTAAAACACCGCCTGTGGCTTCTTTTGATACGAAGGCAGCAGTACGAACAGCGGCACCGGTATTTCCTGTGATGGAAAGACCTGCTTTTGCTGTATGAATCGTAAAGTCAGCAGTGCCGGCGGTCAATGTTTTTGTACCAATTGTTACGGTTACTGTATAATTGGCAAATGCATATTTTAAGTCCGCCAAAGTAATGCTTCCTGTAAAAGTGCCTTCTTTGCAGTTCGTCTCGTCGAGAGTGACATTTTTTGTAAAAGCAGTTTTCTTTGTGGAAGAATTGACTGCATTAATCGTAAGTGCGGTATCGGATGTCAAATCCAGACCGGTTACGGTGTAGTTTGCTGTGCCGGCGGCACGATTTGTAGTCAAAACCGCTTTGTGCGTAGATGGTGCTTCAGTAGCAGCAGCCGCAGCTTTTGCCGGTGTGCTGACAAAGGAAAATGTCAGAAACAAAGAAGCAAATACGAACACAAGCAAACTTCTTATGTAAGTACGTTTCATGATAAAACCTCCATTCTGTTCCATTCACTATTTGACGGCATGACTTTAAACATGACGCCAAGTTCTTTCATAATCGCACATTTCCTAATGTTTGTCAAGAAATCATGCTTTATTATAAGAAGGATATGTGTCAGTTCTTTTACAAAAAGTGTTCTTGACAAAAATGTTTTGATATATTAAGATACCCACATAGGCAAAGAAGAGAAGAAGTACGAGTAAGAAAGAGCCAACAGAGAATAGCCGGCTGGTGAGAGGCATGGGAAATCGCTTATTTGGAATACATCTTGGAGCTTCGGCATTGAAACCAGGTAGGTGCCGACGGAAGAGGGGAAACCCGGCACACGTTATCGTGCAGGAGTATTCGTGCCATCCGGCAGGTGTACTTGATGAGGCAGTTGATGTGAGTCGATTGTGAAAAAAGGTGGTAACACGGGATATGATATCTCTCGTCCTTTGAATAGGGTGAGAGATTTTTTTATTATAAAAAGCGGCAGCTTTAGAATGGAGGAAAAAATGCAGGTATATGAAGAATTAGTTGCCAGAGGCTTAATCGCTCAGGTGACAAACGAAGAAGAAATTCGAGACATGGTAAATAATGGGAAGGCTACTTTTTACATTGGTTTTGACCCGACCGCTGACAGTCTGCATGTCGGACATTTTATGGCACTTTGCCTGATGAAACGTTTGCAGATGGCGGGCAATAAACCGATTGCGTTAGTAGGCGGCGGTACCGCGATGATTGGTGACCCATCCGGAAGAACGGATTTGCGTCAGATGATGACACCGGAGACGATTCAGCACAATGTGGACTGCTTCAAAAAACAGATGAGTCGTTTTATTGATTTTTCTGAGGGAAAAGCAATTCTTGTCAACAATGCAGACTGGCTCATGGATTTGAACTATATTGAAGTGCTTCGTGATGTAGGAGCGCATTTTAGTGTAAACCGTATGCTTTCCGCTGAGTGCTACAAGCAGAGGATGGAGAAAGGTCTCAGTTTTTTGGAATTTAACTACATGATTATGCAGAGTTATGATTTTTACAAACTGTTTCAGGATTATGGATGTAACATGCAGTTTGGCGGCGATGACCAGTGGAGCAACATGCTCGGCGGTACGGAATTGATTCGCCGTAAATTAGGAAAAGATGCGCATGCTATGACGATTACGCTGTTGTTAAACTCAGAGGGCAAAAAGATGGGTAAAACCGCAAAGGGAGCTGTCTGGCTTGATCCGGAGAAAACATCACCGTTTGAGTTCTACCAGTACTGGAGAAATGTGGATGACAGCGATGTGTTGAAGTGCATCCGCATGCTTACATTCCTTCCATTGGAGGAAATTGATGCGATGTCCGACTGGGAAGGCGCACAGTTAAACAAAGCAAAAGAAATTCTTGCATTTGAGCTTACCAAACTGGTTCACGGAGAAGAAGAGGCCATGAAATCACAGGAGAGCGCAAAAGCACTGTTTAGCAGCGGAAACGCGGCAGAAATGCCTACCGTAGAATTAACTGATGAAGATTTGGAAAATGGCACAATCGGTATTCTTAATCTGTTGAATAAATCCGGAATGGTGCCATCCAATTCGGAAGCGCGCCGTGCCGTTCAGCAGGGTGGTGTTGCCATTGATGGTGAAAAAATTACTGACATTCATGCACAGATTGACGGCGGGAAATTAGCCGGTGATGGTGTGGTGCTGAAAAAAGGTAAGAAGAACTTTAGAAGGATGGTCTTAAAATAAAAAGAAAAAAATTAGTGGCACCATGCACGCTTTCGCTTGAGGAATGCGCAGGGGTATCGGCATGCACACGACGCATGCCGGATACCCGCGTATTCCTATGCATGGCAGCCACTAAAGTTTTTCAGGAGATATGGCGGCTTGGGATGTTTAAATTTTTATGATAAATATACTTAAAAGTGTTGTATTTTGCCAAAAATCTGATATACTGTGATTAGGCAAAAGTAATAAGTATTAATCGTTAAGTTACGACAAAACCCCCATGAGTGGCCGCTCATGGGGGTTTTTGTTGCCAATACAAAAACGACAAAAATTTTACTTGCATAAATGCAATTTTCGTAGTAAAATATATTTTGTTGTTCGGCGTGTGGCTCAGTTTGGTAGAGCGCTTCGTTCGGGACGAAGAGGCCGTGGGTTCGAATCCCGTCACGCCGATATAAGGTCCTTTCTTAGTAGGAGAGAGGACCTTTTTTAATATCAAAAAAGTTAAACAGCTGTAAAGAAGGTATAAAAAGCGGATTTTTAAATAATTGGATTGTGGCAAATGTTATGTGTCAGTTTATTTGGATTCCAGTAATTCCGTAGAAAAACTTTGTGACGAGTGGGTTTTGAGTACGTCGGTATGAGGTGCTTGTATATGCGTCAGCATAAGCACCCATACCGCTACGCACTCAACGAGCGAAAGCGCCCACGACACACAAACTTTTCTTGCTAAATTACGGAAACAAAAAAATATGACCGCCCCCTGCCCTCCAAACAACCAAAAATTTCCTCTTGACAACCAAAAACGATAGTGCTATATTTTCATGTAAACAAAGAACAAATGCTATGAACAGAACAAAACATCATAAACTTCATGCATTTCAGAGAGCCGTCGGCTGGTGCGAGACGGTATGCAATTTATGTTGTCATCCTCTGCGAGCAGTATACCGAAAACTTTTAAAGCGAGTAAGTATCACCGGTTTTCCCGTTATCGAAAATCTTATTGCTGATAGTGATATCAAAGATAGGACTGAGCGGTCGCCGCAGGCGGCAAACAAAGTGGTATCGCGGAAGTTTCAGACTTTCGTCTTTCGATGTATGAAAAGTACATTAGAGGACGGGGTCTTTTTTTATTGCCGCTTCCGTATCATACAATATAGCTCTTTGGAGCAGAGAGAATGGAGGAATTCTTATGAATGGATTAGTAATTGTATTAATTGGTATTGTGGCACTAGGTGCCGGTTATCTTCTGTATGGCCGATGGCTCGCCAAAAAATGGGGGCTTGATCCAAAAGCAAAAACACCGGCCTACACCAAAGAAGACGGACAGGATTATGTGCCATCTTCCAAGTTCACCGTATTTTCGCACCAGTTTTCATCGATTGCAGGTGCCGGCCCTGTCACGGGTCCAATCCTTGCTTCCGTATTCGGCTGGGTACCGGTTCTTCTGTGGCTGATTGTCGGCGGTTTGTTCTTCGGTGCCGTACAGGACTTTGGTGCTCTTTACGCATCGGTTAAGAATGAAGGAAAATCGATGGGTATGATTATTGAAAAATACATAGGTAAAACCGGTAGAAAATTGTTCATGCTGTTTTGCTGGTTATTTACTTTATTAGTAATTGCCGCTTTCACCGACATGGTTGCCGGAACATTCGTTGGCAAGGGAGAAGGTATCACCAGGGCTGCAAAAGCATACGCG
>OGEZ01001072.1_pt1 | contig 16038 bp, 14 predicted proteins | sample 1570831 | NCBI WGS metagenome assembly OGEZ01 (sample SAMEA2582059, study PRJEB24529) | metagenome | biome: Human gut stool | place: China | collected 2011
CGGCCGTGCCGGCCGTCAGGGCGACCCCGGCGAGAGCCGCTTCTACCTGTCCCTGGAGGACGACATCATGCGTCTGTTCGGCTCTGAGCGGGTCATGGGCATGATGGAGAAGCTGGGCGTAGACGAGGATACCCCCATTGAGCAGAAGATGCTCAGCAACGCCATTGAGAACGCCCAGAAGCAGGTGGAGTCCCGTAACTTCCAGACCCGTAAGAACGTGCTGCAGTACGACGACGTCATGAACACCCAGCGTGAGGTCATCTACAAGCAGCGCCGCCAGGTGCTGGATGGTGAGGACCTGCAGGGTTCCATCCAGAATATGATCCACACCATGGTGGAGAACGCCATCCAGGGCCATATGGGCGAGCAGAAGCACATGGATGCTGAGTCCTTCCGGGAGGCTACCGCTCTGTTCCACACCATGTTCCTCCAGCCTGGCGAGCTTGCTCTTACCGATGAGGAGCTGCAGAAGTACAACGAGCAGCAGCTGGTGGAGCTGGTGGAGAACCGGGCCAAGGAGGTCTATGCCGCCAAGGAGCAGGAGATCGGCTCTCCCCTCATGCGGGAGCTGGAGCGGGTGCTCATGCTGCGGGTGGTTGACGAGTACTGGATGGATCAGATCGATTCCATGAACGACCTCAAGCAGGGCATCGGACTGCGGGCCTACGCCCAGACTGATCCCGTGGTGGCCTACAAGAAGGAAGGCTACGAGATGTTCGAGCAGATGGTGGCCGCCATTCAGGAGGAGACCCTGCGCCGTCTGTTCCTGGTGCGTCTGCGCAAGAACGAGGAGGTTAAGCGTGAGCGCGTGGCCAAGATCACCGGTGAGTCCGGCGCCAGCGACGGCACCGTCCGCAAGCAGCCTCAGCGCAAGGCCATCAAGATCGGCCGCAACGATCCCTGTCCCTGCGGTTCCGGCCTGAAGTGGAAGAAGTGCACCTGCACCCAGTTCCACCCGGAGCAGAAGTAAGAACCTGAAAATTAAAAAATATTTTGCGGCGAGAGGAAACCTTTTCTCCTCTCGCCGCGTCTTTTTATAATGTGAGATCGAAATCTCCAGAAAGAAGGGGAAAGGAGAAAATTTTTGTAATAAAATTGTGACTTGTTATTTTCCTGAAACATGGTATTCTGTTTCAGGGAGGCGGATGGAATGGAGTATGACGACCTGCTGAATATGGGAACGGAATTGGGCTATCAGCTGATGTTCAGCGGTGCGGAAATCTACCGTGTGGAAGAGTCGGTATACCGTCTGCTTACTGCCTATGGGCTGCAGCCCCAGGTGTTTGCCATTCCAAATTGCCTGATCGTAAGTTTAAATACCCCTCAGGGCCATCCTATCACCCGGATGCGCCGGATTCCCTCCCATGGAACCGACATTGAGCTGTTGGAGCGGTGCAATGATCTGTGCCGCCGCCTGTGCCGGGAAGTTCCCCCGGTAAAGCAGGCCAAGGAGCTGGTGGACGGTCTGAGCCAAAATAAGAGGCAATATTCCACCCCAGTGCTTCTGCTGGGCTATGTGGTGGCCGCCGGATTTTTTGCTGCCTTCTTCAACGGCGGCGTTTTGGATGCGGTCAGCGCAGGAATTTGCGGCCTTGGTGTTGGATTCTGGATGCTGTATCTGGGAGGAAAGATGGGCTTTAACGGCTTTTTCCAGACCCTCATCGGCGCAGCCATTGCGTCACTGTTGGCGCTGCTGCTTACCAGAATCGGCGTGGGAGAGAACGTGGATGCCATTACCATTGGAACATTGATGGTACTGGTGCCCGGTATGGCGCTGACCAATGCCATGCGGGAGATCATGGCCGGAGATATTATTTCCGGCGTGAACCGTACGGCAGAGGCCATCCTGACTGCTGCGGCCATCTCTCTGGGCGTGGTGATCTCTCTGGCGATTGGAATGTGAGGGGGATGCCATGGAAGTGATACAAGAACTGCTTTTACCCTGCCTGTGGGGTATGATAGCCTGTGTAGGCTTTGGATTGGTGTTCAATATCCAGGGCGGAGGCATTTTAATCTGTGGTTTGGGCGGAGCGCTGGGCTGGTTTGTCTATCTGATTGCTCAGCGCCTGCTGGGAGGCGATATTTTACCGGCCTTTCTGGCTGCGGTGTGCATTGCCATCTACTCGGAACTGATGGCCCGGGTGCGCCGTTGTCCGGTAACCGGGTATCTCCAGGTGGCGCTTTTGCCACTGGTACCCGGAGCGGGCATCTATAACGCCATGCGCTACTGTGTGGCTGGAGAGACCGATCAATTTATTTCCACGATGCTGCATACCTTTGGGATGGCAGCATCTCTGGCTGTGGGAGCTATGCTTGCTTCCACGGTACTGCGAACTTTACTGCCGCGATTGAGCAGAGAAAAGAAGAAACATTAAAAAGAGGGCTTAACTATGCATTTTTTCTATGATAACCGCCGGCTGCTGGCCGGTGTTCTCCTGAGCGCTGCACTGCTTTCCGGATGCGCTCCCAAAAATAATTCCCAGGGCTCTGACCAGTCGTCGGCAGACGTGTCCACCTCAGAAAATAACCCCGGCGGCGATGTGAGTCAGCCTGACGGCTCCAGCGTGACCGCCAATGGTTCTGCCTCTCTGCCGGAGGACGGCAGCCAGCAGGCCGCATACGACTTTTCCAAACCCTGTCCGGAGAGCCCGGCAGTGGATAACAGCTACTTTGCTGACGCTGCCTTTATCGGTGACTCCCGTACCGAGGGACTGATGCTGTACAGCGGCATTGGAGAGGTGGATAAGTACACCTCCATCGGCATCTCCATCTTCAAGCTGGAGAGCAAGAAGGCCATCACCATCGACGGAGTGGATTACACTCTGGTGGAGGCGCTGGCCCAGAAGCAGTACAACAAGGTCTATATCTGCCTGGGAGTCAATGAACTGGGCTATTTCAACGACCAGGGCTTCTATGACTCCTATTGCCAGGTGATTGATGATATCAAGGCCAGTCAGCCCAATGCGGTCATCTACATCCAGAACCTCATCCCCCTCAACGAGGACACCATTGCCGCCCGGGGCGGATCGGAATATTTGACCAATGAGCACCTGCGGGTTTATAATGAACTGACCCAGAAGGTGGCCCAGGAGAAGCAGGTCGTCTACCTGGATCTGTACTCGGCCTTTGTGGGCGAGGACGGACAGCTGCCTGCAGATGCCAGCACCGACGGCGTCCATCTCAGCGGCGCGTACTATAAGGCCTGGCTGGAGTACTTAAAGACACATACGGTCTCTTATGAGACTCTGTACCCAGAAGGAGGAGCAGCGGAATGAAAAAGATCTTGGGCGTGGTAATTGCCTTGGTATGTCTTATGTCTTTGATATCCTGCGGCGGGAAGCAGACCACAGCCGCTTACACCAAGGAGCAGGCCCAGAAGCTTTTGGATGGATCTGTATTCAGTGAGCAGTTGGAGGACCTGGACCTGGACACGGCCTGGTCCCTGTACCAGCTGGAGGGAGCCGGGGTGAGCCGGGATCAGCTCACCGACGGAGTGGTACACCGCTCCTCCGGCGGTACCTGTGAGGAGCTGGCTCTGCTGATTTTCCAGGACGAGGAGTCCGCTAAGAACGCCAAGACCGCGATGGAGAGCTATCTCCAGAGTGAGATCGAGGAGAACAAGAACTACCGTCCCGCAGAGATCCCCAAGCTGGAGGATGCCTTCCTGCAGCAGGCGGGCAACACGGTGCTGATGGTGGTATCCACCGATACCCAAGCTGTCAAAGACCTTTTGGGTTGATTATGAACAAGAACAGAGGAGGCCACATATGCGGCCTCCTCTGTTTTCTTATCAGGAAATCTTTTGATGCCCTATATGAGGATGACAGGATTTACAGCTTGATGGAAAATAGAAAATCCGGTACAATTTCAGAGTAAAACCCGCTAAAAAGGAGTAAAATATCATGAAATTGAACTGGAAGCGAGGCGCGGCCGGAATTCTGGCCGCCCTTGCTCTGATACCCGGAGCTCAGGCCGCCGGGGGAAATGTAAAGCTCAACGGTACCACGCTGAGCCAGCAAGAGGCCTGGATTGAACATGGAACCAGCTATATCACCCTGGCTGCCTTTGCCCGGGAGACGGGCCGTACCCTGAGCTGGGATGGCAAGCAAGCCATCTTGGAGGGGAATGGACTGGAATTGACAGCGGCTCCCGGAGCCATCTACATCCTCTCCAACGACCGTGGCCTGTATGTGGCTGAGGGAGTGCGGGTGGTGGATGGACGCACCGTCTTTTCCCTGCGCCTGCTCTCCCAGGTAACAGGGGGAAAGCTGAGCTGGGACGCTGCCAGCGGCACTGCCCATCTGGATACTCGTGGGACGGTCCCTGCCCAGGCCGACTATGACGAGGAGGACCTGTATTGGATGTCCCGCATCATCTCGGCAGAGAGCCGGGGAGAGCCTCTGCTGGGGCAGATCGCTGTGGGCAACGTGGTACTTAATCGAGTGGCAGATAAACAGTTCCCCAACACGGTCAAAGAGGTTATCTTTGATGATAAGTATGCCATTCAGTTTGAGCCGGTAGAAAACGGTACGGTCTATGATGAGCCCACCGACTCGGCGGTTCTGGCGGCCAAAATCAGCCTGGAGGGGGCAGATGTTATTGGTTCGGCGCTGTATTTCTATGCTCCAGCCCTTTCTCCGGTAAACTGGATCAACCAGAACCGCCCCTTTTATATGACCATCGGCTGCCACGATTTCCACCTGTAACAGCAAAACGCGGTGCATACCTGTGGTATGCACCGCGTTTGAGCTTATTAGCGCTGATATTCAAATTCCAAGTCGTACATGGACACGATATCCCCGTCCTGGATGCCCATGGCCTCCAGTCTGTCAAACAGACCGGACTGGCGCAGGTTCTTATCAAACCAGTTGCGGGACTCGTAGTCAGAGAAATTGACGTTGGAGATGAGCCGCTGCAGCCACGGTCCCTCCACCACCCAGGTGTCGTCGAACTTTTCGATGGAGACCTCGCCGCTGGTATCCACCTCGGGGGGACGCTCCACATAGGTGGGCTCGTACACCGCCACAGGGGGCAGGTGCTGCAGTTCCTCGGCCGCCTTCTTCATCAGCTCGCGGGTGCCCATATGGGCGGCAGCGGAGATCTCAAAGAGCTCCATGCCGGTCTCCACCTTTGTGGCGTGGGCGCGCATGGCGGCGGCGCAGCCGGCAATCTCGTCGGTGGTCTCAGCCCGGGCGCTCTTGGTGGAGAGGGCCGCGAGAAAAGCGGCGTTCTGGGTGGGAGTGGTCTGGCCGCTCATAATTTCATTCATCACGGTGTAGGCCTCGTCATAGGTGAGGTCCCCTTTGCTGACGATTTTGACAATGGCTTCTTTGATCATGGTGCTTCTCCTTTCTTCAGTCCGTGTCTGCCAAAGGAGAATAAAAAATCGCCCTTGACAGAATGATCTCTTCTGTCAAGGACGAATAAAAAAGCTTATCCGCGGTGCCACCTTGCTTCATAGGAATGACCCTATGCCCTTGCGGGATACCAACATATCCCCGGCAACTGACGCATGCCCACGCGTTGCAGAATACTCTGTGAGGTTCCTCACATTTCCCTGCACCCTCAGCGGTCCATTTGACAGGCTGTTTCTTGCCCGGCTCTCAGCACCCCGGACTCTCTGGAAAGGCATACCCTGCCGTTATCTCCGCTTCAACGGTTTAGTAAATTAAATTTTCTGCATCTTAGCACAAAAAGATTTGTTTGTCAACAGCGAGAAGTTTTTTATCGGAATGTCTTTTTCACACATCCTCCGCCAGTGGCTCCCACCAATAGCGGTGGTCCAGATACCAGTTGATGGTCTCATCCATCCCCTGGTCAAAGGACACCTGGGGCTGCCAGCCCAGCTGGGAGGACAGCTTTCCGCTGTCGATGGCGTAGCGCTTGTCGTGGCCCTTCCGGTCGGCCACATGGACCACCTGCTCTGGGGGCACCTCCAGCCTGCGGCAGATAAGGCCCACGATCTCCAGGTTGGTGCGTTCGCTGCGGCCTCCGATGTTGTAGACCTCTCCAGCCGCACCGCTTTGGAGGATTGCATCCAGGGCGGCGCAGTGGTCGTCCACGTGGAGCCAGTCCCGCACGTTCTCTCCCCTGCCGTACACCGGCAAGGTTTTTCCGGCCAGCGCTCGGACGATCATCCGTGGAATGAGCTTTTCCGGGAACTGGTAGGGACCGTAATTGTTGGAGCAGCGGCTCACCGTCACGGGCAGGCCGTAGGTGCGGCAGTAGGCCAGTGCCAGCAGGTCGGACCCTGCCTTGGAGGCACTGTACGGGCTGCTGGGCCGCAAGGGGCTCTCCTCGGTAAAGAGCAGGTCGGGGCGGTCCAGGGGCAGGTCGCCGTAGACCTCGTCGGTAGACACCTGATGAAAGCGCACCCCGCCGTGGGCGCAGCAGGCGTCCAGCAGTACCTGGGTGCCCAGCACGTTGGTCCGTAAAAAGACTTCCGGGGCTTGGATGGAACGGTCCACATGGCTCTCGGCGGCGAAGTTGATCACTGCCTGGGGCTGTTCCTCCTCAAAGAGTCGTTTCACCGCTGCCCGGTCGCAGATATCTCCCCGCACAAAGCGAAAGTTGGGATGGTCCATCACCGGGACCAGGGTAGCCAGGTTTCCCGCATAGGTCAGCTTATCCAGACAGACTACCCGCTCCTCCGGGTGGTGTTTGAGCCAATAGAAGATGAAGTTGCTCCCGATGAATCCGGCTCCGCCGGTAACCAGCAGCGTCATGTGTGTCCCTCCCCGTGGTTTTCTGTCCTAACCATACCCCAACAGGGCGGTTCTGGCAAGGAGAAATTTTCCTTCACCGAGGGTAAAACAACACCCTTAGATGTCCGTCAGAAGCGGACACTACCTCCGCCCGCACGCCGTACACCGCGCTTATACGCTCCGAGGTAAGTACCTGCTCCGGGGTACCTTGGGCCACTACTCTACCCTCGTCCAACAGGTAGAGCCGCTGGCAGTACATAGCGGCTAAATTCAGGTCGTGGAGGGCGGCAACAACGGTACAGCTTACTCCCTTTACCAGCTCCATCAGCTGGAGCTGATACTGCACATCCAGGTGGTTGGTGGGCTCGTCCAGAATGAGGACAGGGGTCTGCTGGGCCAAGGCACGGGCCAAAATGACCCGCTGGCGCTCGCCGCCGGAGAGGGTGGCCATGGAGCGGTTTGCCAGCTCCTCCATCCCCACCTCCCGCAGTGCCTGATGGGCGATGGCGTAGTCTGCTGGGTTGTCCCGTTCCAGGGCTTTTTTATGGGGAGAACGGCCCAGAAGTACCATGTCAAGAACGGTAAAGTCAAATCCCTTGTCGTTATGCTGGGCTACGACTCCAATTTTCTTGGCGCTCTCCCGGCGGCTCTCCCTGGTTAAATCCCGGCCATCCAGATACACCGCGCCCCCCTGAGGGACTAGTTGACGGTAGAGGCATTTGAGGAGGGTGCTTTTGCCGCTGCCGTTTGGGCCGATGACCCCCACCAGCTCCCCTGCCCTGGCCTCCAGGGTCACCCCCTTCAGGATGGGGTTCCCTTCCAGGGTCACTTGCAGGTCTTGGGCCAGCAGGTCCATCACACCTCACCTCCAAATCCGTACCGCCGCCGGGCCAGCAGAGCCAGAAATACCGGCGCACCCACCAGGGCGGTGAGGATACCGATGGGAATTTCGTTGCCCGGCAGCACCACCCGGCACAGCACATCCATCCACACCAGAAAGACAGCCCCAGTCAGTCCTGCCAGAGGCAGCAGGGTGCGGTGGTCGCTGCCGAAGAGCAGCCGCACCCCATGGGGAATGATGAGACCAACAAAGCCCACCATACCCGCCTGGTATACCAGTACTCCCACCATAGCGGCCACCACCAGCAGGTACATGAGCCGCCGGCCGGCCAACTCTACCCCCAGGGTACCGGCGCAGTCATCGCCCAGCAGCATGAGATTCAGGGTGCGGTACTGGCTCCAGAAGAACAGCCCGCCCGACACCACCACACCGCAGGCGATGGCGTTGCCCGGCCAGCTGGCCGCCCCCATGCCTCCCATGGTCCACTGGACCAGGGCGGCAGCGGCGTGGTCGTCGTTTTCCAGCACAATACAGAAGTTACCCAGGGCGGAGCACACCGCGCTGAGAGCCACACCGGACAGCAGCAGTTTTATTGGCGTGGAGCGTCCTCCCAGCCGGGACAGTAGGAGTACCGCCGCAGCGGCCAGAAAGGCCCCCACTGCGCCAAATAACCCCATAGCATTGCCGCCCAGGGCGGTGCCTGCCCCGGCGGTCAGTGCCAGGGCGGCCCCCAGGTAGGCACCGGAGGACACGCCCAGAATGTAGGGGTCGGCCATGGTGTTTTGGACCATGGCCTGCATGACCGCGCCGCAAAGGCCCAGGCCAGCTCCCGTGGCCGCTGCCAGCACCAGCCGGGGCAGGCGGATGAGCCACACCACGTCGTGGACCCCTCCGCTGCCCCATTGACTGCCGTCTCCCAGGCCGAAAAGTTCATAGACCATCACCCGGTACACATCCCCCATGGGGATGGCCATGGAACCCACGCTCACCGCCAGTCCCAGGGACAAGATGAGGGCGGCAGCCAGGATCACCAGGGCCAGGCGTGCTTTTCCGTTCCGGCTCACAGGCTTAGCTCCGGGTACATGCCCTGGGCCAGGGTCTTCAGTCCGTCCAGGGTGCGGGGACCGCTGGCGTACATGTCGCCCAGCATGATGAGATGGACGTTACCATTCTTGACCGCCTGCAGGCTCTGAAGGGCGGGGTCATCCTGAATGAGCGACAGCTGCTCACGCTTCACGCTTTCCGGATCGTCGCCGGAGTAGGCCATGTACACCACAAAGATAACCTCCGGGTCGGCGGCCACCAGGTCCTCCTTGCTGATGGAGTCGGCCTGGGGCATGGCCAGCTCCCCGCCCAGGGCGGTCACCATGTCCCCCGCCAGGGACTTGGCGCCATAGTTGGTGATGCTGCCGCTGATGGGCTCTACCACCGCCACTTTCACCGGGTTCTGTCCCTGTACTGCGGACAGAGTGTCAGCTACCTGAGCCTTCATCTCGTCCACCAGAGCCTGGGCCTTGTCCTCCACGTGGAAGATCTTGCCGATGTTCAGAATGTCGGTGTACTCGTTTTCCAGGGTGCGGGTGCCGCCGGGGACCGTGTTGGAGTTCATATAGGTCCCCACACCCTTCTTATTCCAGGCATCCACGTCTCCCAGCTTTTTGTCTCCAAAGTAGGAGCCCCAGGAGAAGATAAAATCGGGTTCCATCAAAGTGACAGTCTCTTTATCCGGGGCAAAAACGGAGTCATCGTAGTGCATTTTGGAGAATCCATCCTGCCACTCCGGCTTTACCTCGTTGTCCAGGCCGTAGCTGGCAATGACGTGGTCCTCCAGTCCCAGGGCGATCATGGTCTCGATGCAGCCCTGATAGACAGCCAGCACCTGCTGGGGTGCTTCGTTGTAGGTGTAGCTTACCTCTTCCCCGGCGTAGTTGTAATTGGTGATGGTGACGGGATAGTAGCCATCGGAGTTGTCCGAGACAGCAGAGGATGTGCTTTGGGAGCCGGAGGTATCCGACACAGGTTGTCCGCTGCATGCGGACAGAGTGAGAGCCAGCGACAGGGCCAGCAGCGCGGACAGGGGGCGTTTCCAGGTATTCATACGATCTCCTTTCTTTTTGTATCTTGCGCATCGAGATGTCCTGCCTCTCGGAAAGCAGAAATGCCTGCTTCCCGGAGAAAGCAGGCATCGGAAAAATGGGCGCAGCAAACCGCCCAAAAATCCAGATGGGGCTACTTTCTGCGGAAGATACCCACCATGGCTCCCTCAGCAGGCTTCCTGGCTTGCGGATCGGCACCCGCCGCGCCTTCTCATCCAGCCTTGTTGGCCGGACAATGGCATCCTGCGGCGGGCTCCCCGCTTACAGTGACCGGATCGCTCGGGATTTGCACCCGATTTCCTTTTACCCCAGCGGCGAGGCTGGGCACTGAAGGGGCTGATTTTTGTGTACACTCTATCTTATCAGCCCATCCGAGTCTATGTCAATGGATGAAGAAAAAATTCCCGGCTGAGCGGATGCCCAGCCGGGAAAGAAGTGATGATTTAGGCGAAGAACTCAGCAAAGGAGCGCTTCTCGTCGATGGCGGCCATCATGTCTGCCATCTTGGAGAGATCGCCCGCCAGAATCACGCCGCACAGCTTGCCGGCGGTGAAGTAGTACCGCTCCAGGGTGTTCCGGGCCTCGTCCCGGACCTCCACCGTCTTGTACTCCACGCCGGGCTGCTTGCCGGGGTCTCCCAGGGAGAACAGCTCGGTGCCCATACCGTGGAAGGCCAGCACCGGGGCGATGGGCTGGTAGGCCGCCAGCTCTCCGGCGGCGCAGGCCCCCGCTGTCTTGCCCTGCTCCTGGGCCTCGGGCCACAGGGCGTAGTTGATGCCCTGGTACTGGGCGCAGTCGCCGCAGGCGTACACGCCGGGCAGGTTGGTCTCCATGCGCTCGTTGACCACAATGGCCCGGTCGATCTCGATGCCCGCGCTCTGGGCGATGGCAGTGTTGGCCCGCACGCCGGCAGACACCACCACCAGCTGGGCGGGGATGACCTCGCCGCTGCCCAGTTCCACGCCGGTGACAGCCTCGCCGCCCTGGATGGACTGGATCTGCACGCCGGTCTCCACCCGGACCTGAGACTTTCCGCAGGCGTCCAGCAGCAGCGCCGCGGCCTGGTCGTCCAGCTGACGGCCCATCAGTTTGGGGGCCAGCTCCAGGACGGTTACCTCAATGCCTGCCTTACGCAGCTCCCAGGTGGCCTCCAGTCCCAGCACGCCGCCGCCGATGACCACAGCCTGCTTGAGGGTATTGCCCATGGCCTGGATCTTCTCTACATCGCTGAGACGGCGGATGGCTACCACGCCCTGCTTGTCGTGGCCGGGAATGGGCGGAATGAAGCACTCACTGCCCAGGGCGAAGATCAGCTTGGTGTAGGGCAGCTTGAAGCCGCCGTCCAGCTCCACCTGCTTATTCTGGGTGTCCACCGCCACCACCTGGCGCTCCAGGATCTGGACGATGTTCTGTGCCTCATACCACCCGGCGGGGTGCAGGGCCATCTGGTCTGCAGTGAGGCCAGAGAGCATAGCTTTTGTCAGCATGGGTCGCTGGTAGGCGGGGCCTTCGTTGGAGATGAGCAGGATGCGGCCCGTCTTGTCCCGCTCCCGGATGGCCTGGGCGGCGCTGACGCCGGCGCAGCCGTTGCCCAGGATGACGTAGGTGTTCTGAGTGTCGTTGTGGAAGGCGGTCTCCTCCACCTCTACCTCCACAAACTTGTCCCGGCCCACGCCGCACACCGGGCAGGTGTCCAGAGAGGAGTCGAAAATTTCGCCGCACACCAGGCACTTGACCAGCTTGCGGGTGCCGGAAGCCTTCTCCTCCTTCTTCACGGGCACGTAATACTCGGGGCCGACGCCGCACACAGGGCAGCGCTCCTTGTCCGACTCGAACACCGCGCCGCACACCTTGCACCGCACCAGCTCCTCCTTGGGGGCCTTCTCCTCCCCGGTGAGGGGGACAAAGTGCTCGGGGCCAACCTTACAGACGGGACAGGCCTCCGCATCGGCGTCAAACACCGCGCCGCACACGTCGCAGCGCACCTTTCCCTTGGGGGCGCGCTGGATGGGATGGAGGTTGTCCAGCACAGCCTGGGCAAATTCCATGCCGTACTCCCGAGCCTGTTTGAGCTGGTCCTCGCTTGGCTTGAAGCGCACCCGGAAGCCCTCCAGGGTCTTGAGCTTGAGCTGCTTGAGGCGCTCCATGATGTGGGGCACGCCCTCGCCGCTCCAGCCGTAGCTGCCGAAGGCGGAGGCCACCTTGCCCCCGTGAGTGCCGGCAAACATACCGGTGGTCAGTTCCCAGATGGGCTTGAGGGCCTCGCCCACGATGGTGGGGGTGCCCAGCAGGAAGCCGTCGGCGTAGAGCAACTCCTCGGCCACCTGGGCGGCGTCGGCCTCTACCATATCATAAAGGCGCACATCGATGCCGCCCTTGTCTGTGATACCCTGGGCGATGGCCTGGGCCAGCTGGCCGGTGTAGCCGTAGGCGCTGACGTAGGGAATGATAACAGTGGGCCGGGGATTGGGGTTGATGACGGTGGACCACTGCTCGTAGGTATCCAGCATATGGGGAATTCCCGTATCCAGCACCGGGCCGTGGCCGGGGCAGATCATCTCCAGCTCCAGAGGACGCACCCGCTTCAAGGCGTCCAGCATGAAGCTCTTGAAGGGGCCGATGATGCAGTCGTAGTAATACTTGGTGGCCTTCCAGTAGCCCTCCTGGTCGGTAACGGCGCTTGCCAGGATACCGTCGCAGGCGTAGTGGGAACCGAAGGAGTCACAGGTGACCAGCACCTTGTCCTGCCGGATATAGGTGTACATGGTGTCCGGCCAGTGGAGGTTGGGAACCACCATGAACTCCAGGGTCTTGTCGTCCAGTTCCAGGGTCTGGCCGTCCTTGATGGCAATGGAGTAGAAATCCCGATTGACGATCTCTTTCAAAAAGTTGATGGCGCAGCCGGTGGCCACGATCTTCAGCCGGGGATTAAGCTCCAGCAGGCGCTCTACGCTGCCGCTGTGGTCGGGTTCGGTGTGGCTGACCACCAGATAGTCCACTTGGTCGATGGGGGTGATGGAGCCCACCTTCTCCAGCCAGCTGTCCAGGCATTTGGCCTTAGCCGTCTCAAATAAAACGGTATGGTTGGCAGTTTTCAGCACGTAGGAATTGTAGGTGGTGCCGTACTCGGTGTACATGATGATGTCAAACACCCGCAGGTCGTGATCCAGGGCGCCGGTAAAATAAAAACCGGGCTTGAGTTCCAGAATACCCATGTGCAATTCTCCTTTGTGTTAGTTTGTTTGGGGGCTTACCTGTATTGTATCCTATTTTGCTCCTTCCGCCAATGCTTTTTTAATCAATAATGAGAATTATTTTCTGCTGCCTAAAATATGGATGAATCGGATCTCCTGGACGTTATAGGTGCTGAGCGACCGGAAGTCGGAATCCTGGCTGTGGGCGGCCACTAACACGTTCTCCAACGTGGCGGGGAAACCCACCTCTACCACAACAGGGGTGTGTCCAAACTCATCCCCATCAAAGCGGAGCTGGACAAAATCCCCGGGCAGAAGGTCCTCTATGGAGGCGGACACCCCCACCGGTCCCCGGTTTTCCTGCTTGCGGGTCAAAAAATTATAAAAATAAGGTACTCCTGTCCAGGCGGGAGCTTTGTTATTTGGGCCAATGTAGTACCAGCCCAAATCTGGGGTGTAATTCATGATCCCCGTCCCGGCGTAGAGACACTGGGAGGCGAAGTTGGTGCAGTCGCCCCCCAATTCATCAAAATTATAAAATCGCGGATTTCGGCTGAAGGCCCAGCGGTGGGCATAGCGCACCGCCGCGTCCCGGTCGTATGGTATGAGCGGCATGGTCCTCTCCCCTTTCCGCCTATCCTATGCGGCCCGCCCATTCCGTGACAATAAAAAACGTGGGAGCGACGAAGAATGTCACTCCCACGTGATGCTTTTATAACGGGCTTAGAGGGGAAACGAAGTTTCCCACAAAGTTCTTTTGTCTACTTTTCTTGAAAGAAAAGTAGATCAAACCTCCTTGCCGGAGAGGAAGCACTCCAGACGGTCCAGGCCGGCCTTGATGTTCTCCATGGAGGTGGCGTAGGACCAGCGGATGAACTCAGGGGCGCCAAAGCTGGTGCCGGGCACCACGGCCACCTTGCCGTACTTCAGGAACATGTTGCCGAAGTCGTCGGCGTCCTTGATGACGTGGCCGAAGAGCTCCTTGCCGAAGATCTTGCTGATGTTCATCATGACATAGAAGGCACCCTCGGGCTTGATGCAGGAAACGCCCTCGATCTGGTTCATGCGCTCCACCATGTAGTTGCGGCGCTCCTCGAAGGCCTCGCGCATCTTCTCCACGGTCTCCTGAGAGGCGGAGAGAGCCTCGGCGGCAGCGGCCTGAGAGATGGAGCTGGGGGAACCGGTGCAGTGGCCCAGATAGTTGCCGATGACCTTGGAGATGGCGGCGGGAGCGGCCACGTAGCCGATACGCCAGCCAGTCATGGCATAGGACTTGGACACGCCGTTGACCAGCAGGGTGCGGGCCTTCACGTCCTCACCCAGAGCGGCAAAGCTGACAAACTCCTCGTTGTCATAGGCCAAGCGGTAGTAGATCTCATCGGAGATGACATAGATGTCCTTCTCCACACAGACCTTGGCGATCTCCTCCAGCTCCTTGCGGCTGTACATCATGCCGGTGGGGTTGGAGGGGTTGTTGAGGATCATGCACTTGGTCTTGGGGGTGATGGCAGCGGCCAGCTTCTCAGGAGTGATCTTGAAGTGCTCGGCCTCGGTAGCCTCCACCACCACGGGCACGCCGCCCACCATGCGGATGAGCTCAATGTAGCTGACCCAGTAAGGAGCAGGCAGGATAACCTCGTCGCCGGGGTTCACCAGAGCGCGCAGAGCCACATAGACGCAGGGCTTAGCGCCGTTGGAGACAGCCACCTCAGCGGGGGTGTACTCCACGCCGCAGTCCTCCTTCAGACGCTGGCAGATGGCCTTGCGCAGGGCCACAGTGCCTACAGAAGGCGTATACTTGGTGTCGTTATTCTGGATGGCCTGGATACCAACCTCCTTAATGTAATCGGGAGTGGGGAAATCAGGCTCACCGGCACCAAAGCCGATGACATCCAAACCGTCAGCCTTCATCTGCTTGAACATGGAGTCAATGGCCATGGTAGCAGAAGGCTCGATGGCCAGTGCAATCCGGGACAACTCTTTCATAGGAAACGCCTCCGTATCGTTATATTTGCAAGGATTCCTTCATAATAATGCAATTTACCTGTTCCGCTGCATGGAAAACTGCAAAACGGAGAGGCTTGCAATATTTGGGCGCTGTTCTAAAACCTTGCACTTCTTTACTTTGTCACAGCAAAAAACATTATATGCTTCTGCTTTCAAAAATGCAAGCCCATTCTCGTAAAATTTCAAAAGTTTTGCATCTCTCCTTTGGACAATATGCAAAAAACGAGCTCCGGTGAAAGCCGGAGCCCGCTTGAAACAAAGGCAATATCAGATGCGATCGCAGATGAGACGGCCCATCTCCAAAGTGCCGATGGCCTTCTCCCCCGCCTTGGCAATGTCGGCGGTGCGGTAGCCCTCGGCCAGGACAGCGTCCACTGCCTGCTCCACGGCGTTGGCCTCGTCGGCCAGGTGGAAGGAGTAGCGGAGCATCATGGCCACGGAGAGGATGGTGGCGATGGGGTTGGCCTTGTCCTGCCCGGCGATGTCAGGGGCGGAGCCGTGGATGGGCTCGTAGAGGCCGGGCGCGGTGTCGCCGATGGAGGCGGAGGGCAGCAGGCCGATGGAGCCGGTGATCATGCTGGCCTCGTCGGAGAGAATGTCGCCGAACATGTTCTCGGTGACCACCACGTCAAACTGGCTGGGGTCCCGGACCAGCTGCATGGCTGCGTTGTCCACCAGCACGTCCTCGTACTCGACATCGGAATACTCCTCGGCCAGACGGTGCATCACCTGCCGCCACAGACGGCTGGTCTCCAGGACGTTGGCCTTGTCCACAGAGGCGACCTTCTTGCGGCGGAGCCGGGCCAGCTCAAAGGCACGGCGGCCGATGCGCTCGATCTCCTTCTCGGAGTAGGCCATGCGGTCGGAGGCCTCCTCTCCCCGGTCCTCGGTCTGGTAGCGCTCTTTCTGGCCAAAGTAGATGCCGCCGGTGAGCTCACGGACCATCATGAGATCAATGCCCTTGTCGGCGGTCTCCTTTTTCAATGGGCAGGCGTCAGCCAGGGCGGGACGGAGGGCGGCGGGACGCAGATTAGCGTACAGACCCAAATCTTTCCGGATGGAGAGCAGAGCGGTCTCGGGGCGCTTCTCGGGATCGGTGGAATGGCCCCACTTGGGACCACCCACGGCGCCCAGCAGGACAGCGTCGCAGGCCTTGCAGGCCTCGGCGGTGCCGTCGGGGGAGCTCTTGCCCACCG
>OGEZ01001073.1_pt1 | contig 16037 bp, 7 predicted proteins | sample 1570831 | NCBI WGS metagenome assembly OGEZ01 (sample SAMEA2582059, study PRJEB24529) | metagenome | biome: Human gut stool | place: China | collected 2011
CGCCAATAGTTATAAGTGGAATAAGGTACTCCATGCTCTGCTAAAATTAACTTTAACCGTTTCCCGCCAGATAATACTTCTGATTGTATCTCTAAATACTCTTGTTTTGTCATAAGTAAAAAAGTTATAGTTGTTACAAGATTTCAATGGCAAAATTACAGGACTACTATAACCTTTTAAATATGTACTTCAGTTAATGCTTACGGTAAATCAATCCGTAATTCGTTTAAGTTGCCTGTAAATAGAGTTTTTTATTTTTGCCCCGTAAAAACAGTTTGTAAAAATGATGCATTAGCGACTAATAACTTTCGTCATGAAAAAAGATAGTGTTATTTGGATAGGAGCCGGACAAATCGGGCTTGCTATCGTACGCCGGATTGCTTCCGGTAAGAAAATAATTATTGGAGATAAAAACATCGTGAATGCGCAGGCGGCAGCCGAGGTATTGAACAATACGGGATTTGATGCGGTAGCGATGGAAGCCGATATTTCATCACGAGATTCTATCCTTTCACTTATATCAGAGGCTCATAAGTATGGTAACATCCGTTATCTGGTAAATTCAGCCGGAGTATCACCAAGCCAGGCTTCAATTGAAACCATCTTGAAGGTGGATTTGTATGGCACCGCTGTTTTGTTGGAAGAAGTGGGCAAAGTGATTGCCCAAGGTGGAGCAGGTGTAACAATTTCCAGTCAGTCTGGGCATCGTATGCCGGCTCTTACGCTTGAGGAAGACAGACTGCTTGCCACTACACCAACTGAAGAACTTCTCTCTTTGGAAATGCTTCGTCCGGAAAATATCCGGGATACATTATATGCCTATCAAATGGCCAAGCGATGTAATGTGAAGCGAGTAATGTCTGAGGCCGTGAAATGGGGAGAACGAGGTGCCCGTATCAATTCTATTTCTCCAGGTATCATTGTTACTCCGCTGGCCATCGATGAGTTTAATGGTCCACGTGGAGATTTCTACAAGAATATGTTTGCCAAATGTCCGGCTGGGCGTCCGGGAACGGCAGATGAGGTAGCACATGTAGCAGAACTTTTGCTGGATGATAAGGCAGCCTTTATTACCGGTTCTGATTTTCTGATTGATGGTGGGGCAACGGCTTCTTATTTCTATGGACCTTTGCAACCTGGGAAAAATGGATAATTGAGAAATACCTTATTTTATGGGGAGTGTTCGATATAAACCAGAAATAGCTTGTAAATCAGCTTATGTTTAGCTATGCAACAGATTCTTAGATATGAGGATATAAAGCAAGCATCCGTGATGTTATTGATATTTCCCTTTATGTATTTTGCATCCTGTTGAGTACTAAATCTGCCAAGAGAACAGCTGTCTCAGGTTCGTCCTTTGTTGCCTCTTTGGGTTTCCAGGCTACGATAAAATGAACAGACGCTGTTTTCACTTCATAGCCTTTTCCTTTCCAGTCGGATACAGTTTTCTGCATGTTTGCAGACAGTTTGGCTACGGCCCTGTTTTGACTATTGTATAAAACACTGTCTTTGTACTTCAACGGATCTCCACTTCTCAGTGATAATATTTCTCGCTTGAGATCTTTGAAGAAATCAAGATAAACATCTTTGAGGGAAAGTTGCAGAACGATTTCTTCGGGTAAGGCATATTGCCGCTGATCAATCAGGTATTGATCTGTACTCAAATGCTTAAAACAGTTTCCGTTCGTATGGATAAATAATCGGTTTTTGGCCCGGGTTATTCCTACATAATACCGGCGCATCAGTTGGTCGGTTTTCGAATAATTGTCGGAAATAAGCATATAGACGTCGTCGAATTCTTTTCCTTTGGCTTTGTGAATGGTTGATACCACCACTTCTGCATCGGCGATATCACAGAAATCTTCTATTGACGACTCGAATACAAATTCTTTGAAGTCGCTCACATATTTGGCTTTGTTGGTTTGTTCAAACAATGCTACGCAATGTTTTACGTATGGCAGACTTCGGCTATTGGCATAGGTTGAGCAGGTTGCCTGCTTGGCCGCTTCCCATACTTCGTTCGGAATTAAAGGAATGTTTACCCGTTGGTCAATATATTTGAGGAAGTATCTCATCTCTGCTAAGTTCCAGAAATGAAAACCATCCATAGACTGTATGAGTTTGCTGTTGATTCCCTGTTTCCTCAAGAGGGCTACCAAGATTGCTGCCTCTTCATTTGTCTGGGTAAGAATACACGAGGTTCCGTTTCTCTTGTGTTTCATTAGATTTTCTACGAGTGGCTGATACATATGCTTAGACAAATGATAAGTCACTTCTACCCATCCTTTCTCTTCTCTCATAGAAATAATCGGAGAGGTTTTCATCCTTTTATGGATGTTTTTAGTGAATTCATTGGCAAAATTCACCAAATGCCGGGCACTGCGGTAATTTTCGGTCATTTTGATAAAGCGGCTTCCGGATTCTTGGGCGAGTTGGAACAGACATCCGGAATCAGAACCTCTGAATTCGTAGATATTCTGATCGTCGTCGCCCACGGCAATCACGCGCATTTCTTCGTTTTGGGTCATCAAAGCTTTCACGAGTGCATACTCTTCCGAGCCCATATCCTGAGCTTCATCAATGACTAACACCGTTTTGCTGATTCTGTTGGGCTCTACTTCTCCCTGATTAATCATATCGGCCGCTTTGGCTACGATGTTTTTGGCATCTTCCAAATTACCGATCCGTCCAAGCAGATCGAAACAATAAGAATGGAAGGTCTTGATATCCACAAAATGGGCTGCATTTCCAATCAGTTCCATCAGCCGTTGCTTGAATTCAGTAGCGGCTGCGCGTGAGAATGTCAGCATCAGCAGTTGTTCGTGTTTGACATCTTCCAACAGTAAGAGCGAAGCGAGCTTGTGGACCAATACACGGGTTTTTCCACTGCCCGGACCGGCTGCGACAACAATGCAGCGGGATTCTTTATCCGTGATAATCTCCATTTGCCGTTTGGATAACTGGCCAAACAACTGCTTGTATTTTCCGGGTGTCAGATTCCTTTGTATTTCGTCTCCTCGTTCTCCTTTAAAATATTTGGTGATGAATTTCCGATAATCCATCTGGAAATAATCTTGTACATATTGCAAAGCCGCGTTATAATCGCGGACCATCAGATTGGCATATTCCCCAACGATGTGTACCTGCTGAATCTTCTGTTTGTAGAATTCATTTAGCATCCGGTAGTCTTCTTGCTTGTATCGGGCCTTGTTGTCTTTGATTCGTTTGATGTCCATGGCATTGTAGAGAACCAGGAATCCGCCTTCCAGCTTGAGTGCACCGATCTTCGATAAATACAGAAGAGCTTCTTCTACATCTTCCAGCTGAATATCCTTCAGTTCGCCGAACAGAGATTGCTGACTTGCCTTGATCTGGTTCAGCAATTCGACAACGGAAAACTGTATCGACTTGCTTTCTTCGTTCTCTCTCCTGGTTTCTGCCGCTAATTTATACAGCCACTCTATGGCAAAACGACTTATCTCCAATCGTTTCTCAAAACGTCTGATAGTTGTATCCATATCCAAACGGCGCATAATCTCCATGTTATGAACGGCATCTTCTTTCTTCCGGGTATAACCTTTGATTGTGAGGAAGTAAAGCAGTGTCCGTATGTCTTTTTCTTTGGAGGTAATGATGCCGTCGTTTACAGCATTATCATTGAGCTGTTTGCAAGAGATTTGCAAAGACTCGTCCGGAATATGGCTGAGGATATATTGTTCCAGTTTGGCAAAACGCTCGAGCAAGGTTTTTGATTTCCGTTCAGATTCACCTGAATCCAGCAGATAAGCAGAAATATCCTTGCTGTCGGCCAATATACCTTCCTGCCGCATTCGTTCTACGGCCGATACGACTTCACTTTTACTCATTCCTAAAATATCGGCCAGATAATCGATTCTCGATTCAGCTTCCGAATCCTGTGCCTTGGCTATATGCTTCTGCGAAATCAGAGACTTGATGATTCTGACGGCCTTCTCGATTTCATCATTACCGAATAAGATGGAAGCAGATATCCGTTTTCGGGCTTCTTCCATGTTTTTTACGGTGATGCCGGTGGCATATACATGAGGCACATTGTTTCCTCTGACGAGATATCCGCTTTGTTCCAACGTCGATAAAGCGGTTCGCACACGGGTTTCTATGTCGGACACAGAATCATCCCAGCCGGCCTGTCGGGCAATTTCTAACGCCGAACAGCAAACCCGCATCCGTTGTCTGGTAAGATCTTTTACGGCTTTCCAGACCTGTTGTATTTCACTGATGCTTAGTTTGGTCTGGTTGAGTAATATAAAATGCTTGTCGAGGTCGTTATCGCTGTAAAGAACATAGCAACGCGCGTTCAGGTGTGGATCCCGACCCGCTCTTCCGGCTTCCTGTACATAGTTTTCCAACGAATCCGAAATGTCATAATGGATCACCAACCCGACATCTTTCTTGTCAACGCCCATCCCAAAGGCTGATGTTGCTACGATGATGCGCACCTGATCGTTCATGAATGCCTCTTGATTGGCAATCTTTTCGTCTGCTTCCATCTGTCCGTTGTAGGGCAATGCCTTGTAACCATCGCGAGTTAATTTGGCAGCGAGCTCTTTGGTCCGTCTGGTCCGCGATACATAGACAATCGTCGGGCAATCAGATTCCACCACCAGTTCCCTTAGTTTTGAGTATTTATCATCATCCGTTTCTGCATGAATGACGGAATAATGGAGGTTTGTCCTGGACGCCGTTGAAGCGAACAGTTCCAATTCCAGATTTAACGTCTGTTTGAAGTAGTCGCAGATATCTTGTACGACTTTCTGCTTGGCTGTTGCCGTAAAACAGGATACCGGAATCGGTGTTTTGCATCCTTTTTTCTGCTGATACTCGCGGATGAATTTACCGATATAGAGATAATCTACCCTGAAATCTTGTCCCCATGAAGAAAAACAATGGGCTTCGTCGATGACAAACCTTACGACATGGCGCGCCATTAGAATTCTCTCGATGGTTTTGGAACGGAGCATTTCGGGAGCTATGTATAAAAGTGAGGCTTCTCCTTCCAGAACTCTTTGGATGGATAACGATCTCGTAATCGGATCCAGCAAACCATTAATAGTAACTGCATCTGTAATTCCCCGGTCTGCCAGGTTGTCCACCTGATCTTTCATCAGCGATTGAAGAGGAGAAATAACCACGGTCAGTCCATGCACGGAAGAACCTTCCATAAGTGCCGGCAATTGAAAGGTAAGCGACTTGCCTCCGCCGGTAGGAAAGATGGCAAGTAACGGTTTTCCCTGCACGGCTGCCAGGGCTGCTTTCTCCTGAAGTGGTTCTCCTTCGTAGGTACGGAACTCATCGTATCCGAAGAAACGTTTTAGGTTATAGTGTACATCCAGCTGGGTGTTACAATACGGACAACCTTCCTGACAACGCGTGTGCCGCAAAAGCTTCATCACATATTCTACTTCCGGATAGTTTCTAAGTACCCAGCCCGGAGTGATGGAACGATGATCGGTTGTATCGACCAGAGCCAAGGCATACGCCAGTTCGACAGGATATTTTTCAATGAGCGTATGCAGGTCTGCCTGTTGACAGATTCTCCCTTCATAAAAATCCCTGATCAGTTCAACCGGATCCATATATACCGGGGAAATAGCTTGCACCAGCTGTAAAAATCCTGTAAATTCTTCCTGATCTTTGAGCAAATAAGCCCAAATCTGCTGTTTCTTTTCGGGTAAGGCGTTCCAGCGGGCTATTTCGTCGAGCAACAAGTCCTTGGCTTTCTCGCAGTCGTTTACCGGATTATTCAGTTGTTCACTAACCAGTTTGTCGTCTTTCACCAATCTGTGATACGGGCGTTCGGGGAATAATAAAGGAGATACATAAAGCGTATCGACCAATGGCCAGCGGCAAGCCCGGCCGGCAAACAAATATTGGGCATCATGATGGATGATGTTGTGTCCGCAGAGATAATTGCTGTCGCGCAGAAAGTCAAACAGTTCTTCTTTGGATGCTTTATGAAAGATGGCGCCGTCAAAGCGGAGTGCTCCGATGTCATGGATCTTATGATCCTGCAAACCGATTTCAACATCTACAAAGGTATAGCGCGATGTATCGGTTGATAGAGATGCAGTATCTTTATCGACCTTATGACTCGTCTCATCCGTTTGCTTAAATCCTAAAAGTTTACTCCATATCGACATATTTCCTGGTATTATGATAACGCCATGCTTATCACAAAGATAACGTAATCCGATAGATTTTATTGAATTTATCGCGCTCTTTTGACATTAAGAGATGTCGGAAACGGATAAATGGGTAAGTATATTCTTGCATAAATCCTATGACCTTTTAATTTTTTGACAGCTGTCGAAAAGCTTTACTATATTTGTCAAAAAGCTTTAGCACATATATGATAAAGCTTTAGCACATCTGTCAAAAATATAAAAGGATACGAAGTTTGGACCACTTGTTCACGGGATTGATGGAAATACCACCTTTTGTTTGATCTGCTCTCCAGCCGATAACCGGCTAAAAATAACTTTACACCGTCAATCTATTTTACACCTTTTGTAAAGAAACTTTACACTTCTTAGAAATGATAAAATTATAATCTGTTAGAAACAAGCCTGTTATAATTCTGGCATGGTCGTTGTATTTTTTCTTGGTGTAAGATGTTTGTTTTATGAAAAGAAAGATAATAATGACTTTGGTTTTAGGATGCTCCATCCATACGGCTTGTCTGGCTCAGGAAGCGATGTCGTTGTATGCCTGTATGGCGTATGCGGTGGAAAATTCCTCGAAGAAGAAGATACAGGATGCCGACAATGCCGATGCGCTGGTTAGCCGGCGGGATGCGATTCTGAAAGCTTTTACACCGAAAGTGTCGGCCGGAACGTATGCTTATAGTAACTTCGGGCGTGCGGTCGACCCCGAAACCAATACGTACATCAGCAGTACTTCCTTTAACAATGGGTATTCGGTGGATGGAAGCATTACGTTGTTTGACGGTTTCTCGGCTCTCAATAATATCAAAATCTCGAATATCGCGGTGAAGATGGGAATCTCTCAGGAACAGAAGTTGCGGGATGAGATTTGTCTTTCCGTGATGGAGGCTTATTATAATGTCTTGTTCCATACACAGATGGTTGAGGTGATGGAATCGCAGATCGAGGCTGCCCGTTCCAATCTGACTTTGGTAAAGAAACAACTGGAACTGGGGCAGAAAGGACGCGCCGATGTGGTGCAGATGGAAGCTGACTTGGCCGATCGCGAATATCAGCTGATCAATTCCCGGAATCAGAAGGACGAAGCTGTCCTGACATTAAAGGCCCTGATGCTTTGGCCCGTAGAAGAAGTGCTTCCGGTAGATATGTCGGCTGTAAGAGATTCTTTCGAGTTGCCGGAAATCTGTATGGAATCGGCGGCCGAGATTACCAGCTTTGCGCACGAGAATAATCCGGCTGTCCGGATTGCCAAAGGGAAAATGGATCAGGCCCGGTACGAATTGAAGACGGCTAAGTGGCAGTTTCTTCCTTCTTTGTCGTTGAACGGCGGATGGTCAACCAGTTATTATACCTATCCCGGCCGGAAAGATTATCAGGCGATACCTTTTGGTACGCAGTTCCGGAACAATGGAGGAGAATACATTCAGTTGAGTCTGTCGATACCGATTTACGATCGCCTTTCCCGTCATTCCAATTTATCGAAGAAGAAAAACGACTGGCGGCGTGCTCAGGCGGAATATGAACAGACATTGCATGATGTGGAATCCGAGATTTCCCGGGCGATACAAGACAACAAAGGTGCTTTGGCGGCGTTCTTTCAGGCCGAGAAACGTTCGGTTGTACAAGAAGAAGCCTATCGGCTGGGCGAACGGAAGATGTTGCAAGGGTTGATTTCTCCGATCGAGTTTCAGACAGTCTCCAACGATTACCTGAATGCGAAGGCCGAACAGCTGAATGCCCGTTTTCAGTATTTGCTGAAGAGCAGTGTCGTTAGTTATTACAAAGGAATTAGTTATTTGGATCAATATAAATAGAATCATGGATAGAAAAATAGAACCGAAGAAAGGTTTTTCGCTTGTGCTGAGCAAAAAGGCAATGCCGTACTGGCTGGGTGCGCTGGTCGTGGTGTTTGTGATTTACTTGTTGCTGCGGGATGACGTGCGTACGTTTCGTGTTAATGCGGATACGGTGTCTGTCAGTGAAGTGATATCCGGCGAGTTTAACGATTATATTCGGGTGAGTGGCCAAGTACAGCCGATGACAACCATACAGATCAGTCCGCTGGAGTCGGGCGTGGTGCATGATATCTTCATCGAAGAAGGAGCGAAGGTGAAGGCGGGCGATAAGATCCTCGAACTGAAGAACGAGAATCTGGATATGCAGATCCTCAATTCGGAAGCCGACCTGGCAGAGAAAGAAAACCTCTTGCGTAATACCTTGATCTCGATGGAACAGGAAAAGCTGAACGTGCATCAGGAAATGCTTCAGCTGCAGATGGAAGTCAAACGGTATCGTCGGGCGTATGAAGCACAGAAAGAGCTTTATCAGGAAGACCTGATTGCGAAAGAGGTTTATTTGCAGGCGGAAGAAGATTACGAACTGGCCGAAAGTCGTCTGGAGCTGGTCAAGAACCGGGCTATCCAAGACAGCCTTTATCGCAGCGTACAAGTCAAGCAGATGCAGGAAAGCCTGAATAACATGCGGGTGAACATGCAGATGATCCGTCGGCGGAAAGAACATCTGATGATTGTGGCACCGATCGACGGCGAGCTGGGATTATTGGATGCGGTGCTGGGGCAATCGGTTTCTTCGGGAGCGAAGATCGGACAGATTAATAACTTGGGCAGTTATAAGATCGAAGCGCAGATAGATGAACATTATATCGATCGGGTGATGCCCGGACTGGAAGCGCAGTTTGAGCGGCAAGACGAATCGTATTCGGCCGTGATTCGGAAAGTATATCCCGAAGTGAGGGACGGGAAGTTCAAGGCCGACTTCAAGTTCAACGGCGCTCATCCGGAAAACATCCGTACCGGACAGACATACAACCTGAATTTACAGTTAGGACAACCCGAAGAAGCCGTGATGATTCCTCGTGGAACCTTCTATCAGAAAACCGGAGGCAAATGGATTTATGTCCTTACGCCCGAAGGCGACAAGGCTTTTAAGCGGGAAATACATATCGGCCGTCAAAACCCGCAGTATTACGAAGTACTGGATGGCTTGAATCCGGGCGAGAAAGTCATTACTTCCGGATACGATAACTTTGGCGATAATGATTGTCTGGTGTTGAAATAAAGATAGACTTTTGATGTATAAGATTAAACAATTATATTATGATTAAAGTAACAGAACTTAGCAAGATTTTCCGTACGGAAGAAATAGAAACAACGGCGTTGAATGGTGTGTCTTTTGAAATCAAGAAAGGCGAATTTGTAGCGATTATGGGACCTTCTGGCTGTGGTAAGTCAACTTTGTTGAATATCCTGGGCTTATTGGATAATCCTTCAAGTGGCAGTTATGAACTGATGGGACAGGAAGTGGCTCAGTTGAAGGAACGCGACCGCACCAAGTTCCGCAAAGGCAATATCGGCTTTGTATTCCAGAGCTTCAACCTGATTGACGAGCTGAATGTCTTCGAGAATGTGGAATTGCCCTTGAAGTATTTGAATATGAGTGCTTCGGAACGGAAACAGCGTGTGACGGCCATGCTCAAACGGATGAATATCAGTCATCGTGCCCAGCATTTCCCGCAACAGTTATCCGGCGGACAGCAACAGCGTGTTGCCATTGCGCGGGCGGTTATTTCCAATCCGAATCTGGTATTGGCCGACGAGCCGACCGGAAACCTGGATTCCAAGAACGGGAAAGAAGTAATGGACTTGCTGACGGAACTGAATTCGGAAGGAACAACGATTGTAATGGTAACGCACTCGCAGAAGGATGCTTCCGTGGCTCAGCGAACCATCAACTTGTTTGATGGGCGGATTGTCAGTGATGTCAGGAATGAATTGTAAAAGACTTGAGATATGAAGAAGAGAAATTGGATATTGAAAGTCTTCTCGCTGGGTGTCGGCTTGGCGATCGGCTGCATCTTGATTGCCAAAGTCTGCTTTGAATCTGCCTATGATAACTTCTATCAGGATATCGACCGGATTTATAAGATTATGACAGGATATTCGACCCAAGGTGATACTGGCGACTATCAGCAAGTGAGCGGAGCTGTTGCTCCCGGATTCAAGCAGTATGTACCTGGTGTAGAATATGCAACCCGTACTACTTTTCTATTTGAGAGTGAGAAGTTCTATACGGAAGACAAGCGACCGGTTTCCGGTAAGTTGGTGTTGGCTGATACTTCCTTTTTCCATGTATTTGATCGGAAGATCTTGTCCGGAAATCCGGTTCAGGTCTTGTCGCAGCCACAAATGGTTATGGTGAGCCGGTCTTTTGCCGAGAAAATAGGTGGCATTGATAAAGCCGTCGGACAAGTTATCTACAACGAAGATGCGTCTGGTCTGAAATTTACGGTGGGTGGTGTCTATGAAGATTTCCCGGAAAACGGCAGTTTGGACTATGATGTCTTGCTATCCATGGAATCATATAATAAATGGAGTCGGGAGAATTGGCTGGGAAACGATCGTTATCAGGGTTATGTGAAGCTGGAAGAAGGCGTAGATCCGTCTTCCCTGACAGCGGCGATCCGTTCGATGCAGGAGAAGAACCAGCCTTTGGAAGAATTGGAAAAGAATGGAAGTAAGATCTGGTATTTTCTTTCGGCTTTCGATAAGTTGCATACGTCCGAACCTCAGGTGAGGAATATGATTGTCATTCTCTCGATTGTTTCATTGGTCTTGCTTCTGATTTCATTGATGAACTATGTCCTCATCACGATATCGGAGATGGTAAGGCGGTCGAAAGAGATTGGCGTGCATAAGTGTTATGGCGCGGGCAGTTGGGATATCTATAAGATGCTGAGCAAAGAGACTGCCATGGTCTTACTGATGTCTTTGGTCTTTGCGGCAATTCTGATTTGGGCAGCCAAGCCTTTGGTTGAGGACTTATTGGGAGCAAGTTTGATGGCACTCTTTATTCCTGAAACCATTGGTGTGTTGATCGGAGTCATCTTCCTGTTGTTTCTGGTTTCTACGGTTGTTCCCGGTTATTTATATGATAAGATTCCGGTCGGTGTGGCATTCCGGAATTATAAGGAGAACAAGCGAAAATGGAAACTGGCTTTGCTGTGGGTTCAGTTTACGATCAATGTCTTTCTGGTCTGTTTTATGTTTGTCATTGCCGCCCAATACGACAAGGCGTTGAACGACCAGCCGGGCTATACGTATGAGAATGTTCTCTATTATAATGTCCGGGGCGTGGATAAGTTGCAGGCGAACCGAAGTATAGTTGCTCTTTCATCGAATCCAGAAGTAGTTGATGTCGAACGTTGTTATACGCTTCCTTTTAATTACAGTTCAGGGAATGATGTATATCTTCCGGGTGATGATCGGGAATTGTTTAATATAGCCGACCAATATGATGGGACAAAAGGCTTCTTCGACTTCTTTGAGATTCCGATGCTGGAAGGACGTGTTCCTGAAACCCGACAGGAAGTAGCCGTGAGCCGGCAGTTTGTAGAGAAGATGCAGGAGTTTACCGATTGGAAAGACGGAGCTGTTGGCAAAGAAATCCATATTTCCGAACATTCCGATACGAGTGCCATGAATCAAGGTATCCTGACGATCAGCGGTGTTTATGAAGATTATCGGATCGGATTATTGACACGTAACGACGAGCGTCCCAGTATTCGCTTCACGGCAGAGCCGGATTCCGGGTATATGCCGATTATCTTGGTGAAAGTAAAAGAACTGAATCCGGAAACGATCGCCCGTGTCCAACAGGAGGTTCAGCAGGAAATAGAAGGAAAAGATGTTGAAGTGCTTTCGTATAAGCAGGTGATGCAAAGCATGTATGATGAAAACCGGAAGATGAAGGACACGATCCTGATCGGAAGTCTCTTTTCCATTGTGATCGCTTTCCTTGGCCTTATCGGATATATCCGTGACGAATCGCAGCGAAGGAGTAAGGAAATCGCTATTCGTAAGATCAGCGGTGCCACGACTTCCGAGATTTTATCCCTTTTCGTAGGCGAGATGATGAAATGGGTGTTGATAGCCGCCATTGTCGGCAACCTGGCTGCCTATTACGTTTCCGGTTTGTGGCTGGAGCAATTCTCTGAGAAAGTTACCGTTTCATGGCTTTATCTCTTCTCGGCCGATCTGATTGTTGCGCTGATTGTATCCGTCACCGTAGTGATCAACAGTTTGCAGATCACTCATGCCAATCCGGTTCTTTCGCTGAAGAGTGAATAATACGAACAATTAATCCTTGATAAATAAATAGCCCTATGGAAATATACAGCAACATCAAAGCGTTATTCCGGAAATATCCCGTTCCGGTTTCGCTCAACATTGTGGGCTTGGTGATGGCTTTTACGGCCTTCATCATGATCATGGTCCATGTCCGCTTTGAATGGAACTTTGACAGATGTTATCCGAAGCCGGATTGTATTTTCAAGGTAGATATGCCGGAAACTTCTTTCTTCCGTTCCATTCTTCCACCGGGCTTTGCCGAATCGATCATCCATGCTTCGGCTCATGTGGAAGCGGGCACGGTGTTTTGTCCGTTTGTGGGCGAGGTTTATCTGACGATAACTGAAGCCGATGGAAAACGGACCGGTTACAAGCAGGAAGCCAATCTGGTAAGTCCCGGCTTTTTCGATGTCTTTGGCCTGGAAGTGACGGAAGGAGAACGGGATGCTTTGTCGAAGCCTAATCAGCTGGCGATTCCGGAAAGTCTGGCTAAAAAGATGTTCGGCGAGGAATCGCCTGTCGGCAAACCGATACGGATGGAATCCAAATCGGCTTATTTCCTGCCGTTAACGGACTGGCAAGTCGGAGCAGTCTATAAGGATCTGCCTGCAAATACGCAATTGGGGAATAATATCCTGGCTCCGATGCCGGCGTCGTTATTGGAGACCTTCGGAAACTCCAATTTCATTTGTTACCTGCGCTTGGATGATCCGAGTCATGCTTCGTCGGTGGCGGATGAGTTTAACCGGGCGTTTGATTTCTCTCGTTATCCGTATTTGAGTCCGATTCATCTGACGCCGCTTCCGGAAGTTTATTTTAGTGATGCCGAGACGGAAGGACATGTATTCAAGTTGGGTAGCCGGATGCAGACTTATTTATTGATACTGATCGCGGTCCTGATTGTCTTCGTCGGCATGTTCAACTTTACGAACTTTTATATCTCGCTCATGCCTTCGCGGCTGCGCGGAATCAATACACGCAAGATCTTGGGAGCCGAGGTTTGGATGCTTCGGCTGGAACAGGTGTTGGAAGTGGGTTGCTTCGTCGGACTGTCAAGTCTGCTGGCTGTAGCTCTCAGTCTGCCTGTTTCGGAGTGGTTTGCCGCCTCGGGTATTATTCAGGAGCCGGTGACGCTTGCTTCTTGCCGGACGTTGTATATTGTTACGGTATGCGGAGCTTGGCTGGTGGGCATGGCGGCAGGTCTTTATCCGGCCTACTTTGTGACTTCTTTCCCGACGGCCTTATTGCTCAAGGGGAATTATGGACTGACTCCTTCGGGCCGGAAAATCAAAAGCGCACTGCTGGTACTTCAATATGCCATTGCGTGCTCGTTGTTGGTTTTCATTGCCTTTGTTTTCTTGCAGAACCGGATGATGATGCGTTCGAATACGCACTTTGACCAGGACCAGCTGGCGATAGTCCAGTTGACCCGCGAAATGGCCGAAAAGCAGGGCCCGTGGTTACAGGAGACGCTGCGGCAATATGCGGAAGTAGAAGATGTGGCCTTTGCGACCGAATGTGTGGGCGGACAGGATTCTTATTCTACCTGGGGCATGGAATGGAAAGGAGAAGAAGTTGAAACCTATCGGATCTGGTGCTCCCCGAATTTCTTCGATGTGATGGGAATCAAGATTGTTGAAGGACGCAATTTTACCGGCGATACAGATTCGGGATATATCATCAACTCGTTTGTGCGCGACCACTACGGCGTTGGTCTTGGTCCGATTAGCGGACTCAGTAACGAGATTGTGGGCATTTGTGAGGAAGTATCCTTTACCTCGGCCCGAAAGGAGAAGGCTCCGATTGTCTTTTCGGTAGAATCGCCCGCTTCCGGCTATTTGCCCGTTGTCTATATCCGGCTGAAGAAAGGCTTTGATGCCGTAACTGCCGTGTCGCATATCCGGCAAGCGATTGCCAAAATGGATGCGGCCTATCCGGTGGAAGTCGAATTCTACGACCAGGTACTGAATTCTCTTTACCAAAAGGAAGTACGCTTCGGGAAGACGCTCTTGTGTTTCTCTTTACTGGCGGTCGTCTTGTCGCTGATCGGTGTTTTTGCCCTGGTGATTTTCGATATGTATTACAAGCGGAAGGAAATAGCCTTGCGGAAAGTGTTCGGGGCCGAATTGACCGATATTGTAGGATTAGGTCTCAAACCCTACTGCTGGTTTGTCGGCATTGGCTTTGTGCTGGCGCTTCCTTTCTCTTGGTGGGTGGTTTCCGGCTGGCTGGAAAACTTTGCTTTCCGCGTACCGCTCACACCGGTTGTCTTTATTTTGATATTCATCCTGATGCAAATCCTGACGGCAGCCTTGGTGTTCATCATGTATGCCACGCTTGCCCGTGAGGTACCTCGAGATAGCCTTTCTGTTGAGTAATACGCCACTGATGCGGGGTTGTCGTCTGTTCGGCAACCCTTTTGCGGTGTGTTTTAGTGTATTACCTAATGAGGATAAGGCTGTTTTATATTACCTTTTAATCGTTCCACCTGGGTGGAACGATCGTATCACCTAGGTGGAACGATCGTATCACAGTCGTGGAATGATCGTTCCACCCGGGTGAAACGGTAAAAATCCTGTCATTTAACGGATTTAGTTGACTTAAAATCTCTTTATAAATAAAAGGGGTTGACTCTAGTTTAACTTATTTATATACTGAGTTGACTCATATTTTTGTTAATCACTCAACAGGTTGTCTTTTCTTATTTTGGGCAAAAATAAACAAAGATCTTTGATCCTCATATATCCTCATAAAAATAATGAAAAAACCACCGCGGTGGTTTGCCTTACGGCTGGAGGCGCGAAGCCTCCAAAGAGTTTGTCTCCACCAGGTTTGGAGAAACGAAGGCATTAGACATTTCTCCTTGGATGGCTAATTCCCGATAACTCTTCCAGCGTTTCTTTATTGTTCCTCTCATTGCGGAGGCTTCTGCAGGAGTTATACCGTCCAGACTCAAGTGAGGACGCTCATTGTTATAGAAATCGACCGCTATCCTTATAGCTGATTTAACTTCCGATACGCCGTAAAAGGATTGCCCCAAAAGGAGTTCATTCTTAATTGTATTGTTGACTCGTTCCGCCACGGCATTATCTTTGGGATTGCCGCTTTCGGTCATGCTTATCTTTATATGATGTTCCTTCAACCGGGAGATATAACTGTAACAGGCATATTGGACACCACGGTCCGAGTGATGGATCAATCCATTAAGATCCTTGCCCTTATAATAGGCCAAGGCCATGTTCAATGCGTCCAAAGGATAACGGGCTTCCAGCGTGTCGCCCACACTGTAACCGATGATTTCCTTTGTGTAGTAATCCGTTACTAAAGAAAGATAGCAGAAATCGTACTCGCCCGTTTCCGGCTTTGTCCAGTAAGGTATATAGGTGATATCGCTGACTATCAGCTGGCAGGGACGATCCGGAATGTATGTCTTAATCAGATTCGGATAGACTGGATACTCATGGTCGGAATCGGTTGTCTTGACGCGTCTTTTCCGTTTACGGACTTTCAGGCCATAACGTTCGATGATGTCATAGAAACGGTTATAACCCACGCTATGGGAACCAAACCGGCTCTGGTACATCTGCCAAAGCTTGTTCCCTCCTATGCCCGGATCTTTCCGTCGGATTTCCTTGATAAACTCCACAACGAAAGATTCTTCCATCAGACGTTGCAGTACCTTGTCCTC
>OGEZ01001078.1_pt1 | contig 16001 bp, 8 predicted proteins | sample 1570831 | NCBI WGS metagenome assembly OGEZ01 (sample SAMEA2582059, study PRJEB24529) | metagenome | biome: Human gut stool | place: China | collected 2011
TCCTTTGTTCCGGAATTCCCCAAGACAGGAAGGAAAGGCTTTTCAAATCACGCTATGATTTGTTCCTTTATTGTCATGAAATGCGAAGGCTTCTCCATGATTTCCGATCTTGTCGATTATCTTCACAATAATCTTCTGATTGCGCATTTTTGTGGCTTTGATATTTCTCGTCCACTTCCTTCTTATTGGACTTTTGATCGCTTCCTGAAAAATTTCGATAACAAAGTTCTCTCTGAAATCATGAAAACTCAGGTGTTATTCCTTTCTAAAGAAGGTATTGTAGACACTTCTTTTATTGGCTTAGATTCAACCCCTGTCTCTGCAAATACTTCACAGAATAATCCGAAATCTTTTCTCTCAAATAAGTTTAAACCCGGAAATCAACCAAGGGCGGATTCGGATTGTAAACTCGGCGTCCACACTGCATCCAATCAAACGAACGAGAAAAAATATGAATTCTATTGGGGCTATAAAAATCATGTCCTTGTAGACTGTATTTCAGGTCTTCCTATTTATGAAATGACCACAACCGCAGAAGTTCATGATGCTACCGTCGCTTTAGATATCCTTGCTGCTACCCATTCCTTTCAACCAATAACGGACTGCACATTCCTTGCCGACAAAGGTTACGATGTCAAAAATATCTACAATCAGGTTAAGGATCTTTACAATGGAGAATGTATCATTCCATTAAACAAACGTAATTCCAAAAATCCGAAACTTCTTCCTCAAGGGAATCCCATTTGCGAAGCAGGGCCTGCCATGTGGAAGGATGGTAAGTTTTCCGATTGTGGTCGTACCCGTCAAAAGTTTTGTTGTCCTCTAAAATCAAGTAAAGATACCGTTTGCCCATGCCACCACAAAAATTTCTATAATGGTAAAAAGCATCGTGGCTGTACGAAATATCTCACCATTCCTGATGATTTAAGACTTTCCATTGATAGGGACAGCAAATATTTTGAAAGTAATTATTCACTCCGCACAGAATGTGAACGCTATAATTCGCGTTTTAAAAATACTGGTCAGGAGCGGATGTGGGTGAGAAATAAAGCGTCTGTTACAAACTTAAACACACTTGCCCATATCAGTTTACTGGCAGTTGCCGTTGCCGCAATCACTAGACATTCCGGTCAGTCTTATCGCAAACTAAAAACAATAAAACGAATTGCTTGATTAAAAATTTCTCATAGTCTTATGATTTCGTAAGTTTTGGACTTACGTTAGCTTTGCTAGTGTGCCGAGCATGGCACTAATCTTACTGGTGAAAGTCCAGTCACGGGTATTTACCGCCAAGTGTAGCGAACTACAAGTCAGTACTAGTAGTTGTAAATCAAGAGGTTGTGGAACGAAAGATTAGCGTCTTACCTCGGGAGACCCTACTCACATACTGAAAGGTATGGTCGAAAAAGGTTTAGAGAGGGAGTCAGATGATGTCATAGTAGGCGAAAGCCGAAGGACTGAAACGATTTATAGTACGAATCGTTATGTTTAAAATAATACATGAGCCAGAAATCGAGTGGACAGGAAAAGTAGGAACGTAACCGAGGAATACTGTTTATACTTAGAGGGGTGTTATGTATGAATTTTAGGATAAGTCAGAGGAGTAACAACAATGGAATTGATTGAAGTGATCTTGTCAAAAGAAAATCTGAACAGAGCCTATAAAAAGGTAGTTGCTAATAAAGGTGCGAGTGGTGTTGATGGAGTTACTGTAGAAGAACTGGGAGATTATATAAGGGAGAACAGAGAGAAAATCGTTACATCTCTTAGAAACAGAACATATATACCGAAACCAGTCCGAAGAGTATACATTCCGAAAGACAATGGTAAGAAAAGACCATTGGGAATACCCACAGCACTTGACAGAACTATCCAGCAGGCAATAGCACAGCCTATATCTGATATTTATGAAGAGATATTCAGTGACTATAGTTATGGATTCAGAGCCGGAAGAAGTTGTCATGATGCCATTCGACAGGCATTGGAATACTTGAATGATGGGTATGAATGGGTAGTGGATATAGATATAGAACAGTTTTTCGACAAGGTAAATCACGACAAATTAATTCAGATACTAAGAGAACAAGTAAATGACAGTACCACATTAAATCTGATTCGGAAATATCTGAAAGCAGGTGTAATGGAAAACGGCTTGGAAAAAGCAACTATTACCGGTGTGCCGCAAGGAGGTCCTCTTTCAGTCGTATGTTCAAATGTCTACTTGGACAAGCTGGACAAAGAACTGGAACATAGAGGACTCCGCTTTACAAGGTATGCAGATGATGTATTAATTTTCACTAAAAGTGAAATGGCGGCTAACCGGGTGATGAACTCCATAAGTGATTGGCTGGAACGGAAACTATTTCTAAAAGTAAATGCAGCAAAAACGAAAGTAGTCAGACCGATGCGAAGCAAATACCTAGGATTCACATTTCTGAAAAACGGTGGAGAGTGGAAAGTAAAACCTACCAATGAAAAGAAAAAGAAGCTTAAAAAGAAGCTGAGTGAATATCTGAAGAGAGGGAAAGCAATAGCAAGACCTCTTGTGGTTACAATCAAGCGAGTAAATGAGATTGTGCGAGGATGGATTAATTACTTTAGAATCGGGTTGATGAAGCAATTTGTGGAAGAGCTTGGACAATGGCTAAGACACAAAATAAGAATGATAGTCATGAAGCAATGGAAGAAGCCGAAAACCATCTACAGAAACCTAAGTTATCTAAACAGGAAGAACCGAAACGGATTCAGTCAGGAAGATATTCATAAAGTTGCAAATTCAAGACTTGGGTGGTACAGAAGAAGTGGAATGAACGTGGTGAATTTCATTATCAGTAAAGATTTACTTGAAAATAGGATAAAAGATGGAGCTGGTCTGCTCAATCCCTTATCCTATTACTTAGCAAAAGTTGGAATATAAGTTGTAGAGCCGTATACGAGACCCGTACGTACGGTTCAATGGGAGGGGCGAGATAATTATTCTCCCTCTACCCTATTAAAGTAAAAAGGATTGGTCAGCCGAAAAACTGATCTATCTTTTTTCATACAAGCAGAAATCCTCATAAAGAATCCTCAAACCAGCTCCTCATGACAAACCCTCAACAAGTTTAATTACCCGGTTTTAACCATTATTACTTGTTGTTACTTTTCAAACATATGATTACTGAAATCTAGCAATTATATCTTTGTTATTATACACTGATTTGTTATCCAAGAATATTTTCTTTGTAATAAATTTATTAATATCATTATATCAGAATTTCATGTATAATATTTTCAATAAATGATTCAAAATATAAATGAAAGGTAGGAAATTATTTATTATGGAAGAAGATAAAAATATTGCAGATAGCATTTTTAAAGAAAGAAGAAATGAAATTCACATTCAATTAGAAGAAACAGAAAGTCTTATTAATCAATGCGATGAAAAAAACGCAATTGCATATATTTCAAAGTCTGAATTAGAAGAACTTTGTTCTCTTTTGGAAAAAGATGAACTTACACATAGCAATGATATGGTATTTGATTTAATAATTGATTATGCAAAAAAAGAAATAGAAGATGAACGATTATTAGAACTTATAAATAATTTAAAAATTGGGAATGTAGATGAGAAAGATATATTTATTGGAAGAGCATATCCTAAATATTATGATAACTCCTATTATATAGAAATTTCAAGAAAAATGGATCATCAAATAAGATTATTATCTGATGTATGGGCTTCTTATTATATGATTGATAAAAGTCACTTATCAGCGGAAAAGCAACTTTTTACTAAATTATTGCAAATAAATTTGCAAAGATTCCAGACAGCTTCTGACGAAACTAAGGAATATAATGAAATACAATATGATATGGCTCAATACGAAAAATCTGGAAATAATTTTACAGACGTTTATATAACGTATAGTAGAGAAATAAATGAAATAGCATTAGCCACTTTAATAGGACATGAAATAGGACATCATTATTTAGGGCATACTGATTCCGATAATGAAAACTCCGAAAATGCTAAAATAAAAGAATTAAAAGCTGATGAGTTTGGAATAGAATTTGCATTTAGATATTTAGAAAGTGCTTATTCAAATGATACATCATCTTATAGCATTCATCAACTAGTAGCTATATATGTTCCGTTAATTGTTAGTGTGCAAATGGTGGGTAAATCTGAATTTAACATTTTTAAAGATCAAAAAGAACATCCAGCGATAATCAAAAGAATCGCTAAAATAAATTTAACATTATCTAAAGTATTAGATAATGTTAAATTTATTAATGTTAAAAAGAACGTTCATAAGTTATTTACTTTGCTTAAAATGAAAGACATTTATATAATTAGTGAAAAAATCGCAAATGAAATTGAACAAAAACTAACAACTGATATACCCCAAAATAAAAATTTTTGAATAGGAAATAGATGCTATCAAAATGGGATAGCCTTATTTATAATATAGCATAGAGCTTACTGTTGAAAGTTAGAATCTCCTTATAATCGAATTCCTAGCCACAATCGTCGACGGCATAATAATCGGTTCTGCAGGCGCAACATTACATCCCTGTTCAATCATATCCCACACTAAATTCGCCGCCGTCTCTCCGAGTTTTCGGCGGGGATGTTGGACTGAGGTGAGGTAGCAATCGCCATCCAGTTTGATATTCTGATTATCAAATCCTACAATCGACAAGTCCTGCGGCACGCGGATTCCTTTTTGGCTGAGGTCATGGTAGATTTCTTCTGCCAGTATATCGTTGTAGCAAACGAGAGCTGTGCATTCCATCAGATCATCCAGAGAATACTCAACACTGTATTTATTCTGGATCCACATTTCATGGTTGGAATGAAACCACCAGATATGGCGGTCATCAACCTGCAGTCCTGCTTCGAAGAGTGTTTCTGCATATCCCTGGAATCTTCGGATTCCCTGCAGATCGTCTTCTTTAAAAATCCCTGCAATTTTGTATGTCCTGCGTCCAGAAGCATCTGCTGTCTGGAGGGGTCTGACCATCGAAAATAACCGGAAAGATAATAATCTCCACATAAAAGAACTCTAAAATTTATATAACATAAAATTCCTTACCCATACATAAAACCATCCCAGCTATATGAATAATGTACATAGTCGGGATGGTTTTTATTGCGAATTATTACTCTGTCTATTAATTTCCTACAATAAGTTTACACTATCAAATATAGGTTTTCTCTTGACTGTTGATGGCAACTTTAGATGGATTGAATGAAAAAGTAAATTCTACATTCTAATATACCTTGATTTTATGCGGGATTTAATTCTATTTTCGGAGATATACAACTTGATTTTTTTAGTATATAATGCTTTTATACGGCATAAACAGCATAGTTTTTTGCATGATAAAAGGACATCTGGAAATAGTGTGCAGGACTAAATTCCACATGTCTGTTGGAAAGACTAAATTCTATGCAATGAAACTTGCCTGTGCCTGTATTGTTATTATTATTTTATTAATGCTGGTATCAATGTGACTTCATCGGCTGGTATCTCTGCCAATCCTAATGCTTTATGAAGTCTGTTATCCAGCAGGAGACGGGATACTTCATATGGACTGTGTCCATTGAGGCTGTCCCGTTTTTCGCTGTTGATATGATTTAATAACAGCAGCGTTGTCTTGTCTGTCATTTTTTCAAAGCTTGTTCCTTTTGGCAGGACATACCTTATATATTCATGATTCTTTTCAAGAGCACCTTTTTGATCAGAACGGTTGGGATCACAATAATAAATACGTGTGCGTACTTCCCCATTTTTGCTATATTCCAGACTTTGCCGGTCCTGAAATTCATGTCCGTTGTCCGTAAGTATCACTTCGAAAAGTTTCTGGAACAGTTCAATTCCAAGTAATTCTGTTAAATGATCAAAAATCCTGGTTACTTCTTTCTGGGTCTGTTCTTCTAAAAGAAACATAAGCATAAGGCTACAGTTTCGAAAGAACATAGTCAGAAAGCAGGGACTGGTACCTTTTGCTCCTTCAACAGTATCCATTTCGACTACATAAACAGATTTGTTCGCTGCGATATATTCCAGAAATTCTTTATAGCTCCTATCTTTTCGGAAACTTCTGTCTTTAAGGCTGGCAGTAGTTTTTCTTTTCCGCTGCTTGTATACCACTTTACGGCGCAGATCTATGTTTCTGGCTTGAAAAACGCCACGGTCTATGTAAGAATATATGATTCTTCTGGAACAGGCGATCTCATCAGCATGGGATGCGTAGATGTGGGCAATAGATTGTCCTTTTTTGAGAAGCGGTGACAACAGGATGTCCAGTTTCTGTATACTTTCCGGTGTCTGATTGATTCCTTCTCTGCTTGTGGTCCTAAGGGCTTCATAGGTGTCCTGGGCGTATTTTGAAGAATAGATCTTTTTGTCCATCATGCAATTCGTTCTCTTGCTGCATCCATTGCACACATAAGGCGGTTTATTTAATTTTTCACATTCTCTTGGTTTATAAAATTTACAGACATCGCTGCATCTGAATTTTCTGCAGAGGACACATTTGCGCCGGCATTCATTATCACCGCACATATGCATGACATTGCATATATTTGTCCGCGGCTTTGAACTATCATAATTGTTTGCACAGGGAATAGGGGCAAATGCATCTGCGCTTCTTTCCCTGATAATGGAATGACGTCTGATTTCTTGGGATATGGTACTTGGATCCTTGCTTAATTCTATTGCAATACTTCTAAATGAATCACCGTTATTTAAATGCTGTTCGATTATAATACGTGCAGATAAGTCAAGATGTTTTTGGTTGCCTTTTGGTCTTCCTGTATTTATTTTATCCTCCTTCTGCACAGGCAGGGGATCATCTGCAGTAGTATTTTATAAAAAGAAGAAGGAAAAATCCATGCAGAAGTAAATTCTACAGGTATAGAATTTACTCTTGCAAGGTAGAATTAAAAAATACATTTAACCTTCGAGCATGTCTGCTCAAATTCATAAAAAATCGCAAAAACACTTGTTCTGATACAATAAATATATTATAATAAAAAAGAACAATATGCTCTTGAAATTTGGACGGTCGAAATAAGCAATAAGTGAGTGTACATAATGAGTTTAGATAATAATTCTCATTCAGTGTTTTTGTTTGATTCTGGTTATGAAATATAGCAGAAAGATGCTGGACGATAAGATGTCAGAGAGAACAAAAGAAATCTTTGAAATATAGCACCTGTTGAAACAATCCATCAGTATATAGAGAGTCAGGGTGAGAAAGATAAACCGGGCAGTAAAAATAAGGATCTATCCAAATAAAGAACAGATAACCCAGATAGAGAAGACGATCGGCTGCAGTCGTTTTCTCTATAACCGGATGCTTGCGGATAAGATCCGTCATTATCAGGAAGAAAAAAAGATGCTGAAAAATACGCCGGCCGGATATAAAAAAGAATATCCATGGCTGAAAGAGGTAGATTCTCTTGCGCTGGCGAATGTACAGTTAAATCTGGAAGGGGCTTTCCGGAAATTTTTCCGGGAACCGGGAGTGGGATTTCCGCATTATAAATCAAAAAAACATTCGCGGAAATCCTATACAACGAATATGGTAAATGGGAATATCTGTCTGCAGGACAGGTTCCTGAAACTGCCAAAGATGCAGCCGGTAAAAATAAAACTCCACCGTATGATCCCGGAGGGATGGAAGCTGAAATCAGTGACTGTGAGCAGGGAACCGTCCGGAAAATATTTTGCCAGCCTGCTGTTCGACTGTGAAAACCAAACAGCGGAGAAAAGACAGGCGGAAAAATTCCTGGGGATGGATTTTGCCATGCATGGGATGTGTGTATTTTCCACCGGTGAAAGAGCCGGATATCCCATGTTTTACCGGAATGCAGAGAAAAAACTTGCCCGGGAACAGAGAAAACTTTCCAGATGTGAAAAGGGCAGCCGTAACTATCAGAAACAGAAGAAAAAGGTTGCTTTATATCATGAAAAGATAAAGAACCAGAGGAAGGATTTCCAGCATAAGCTCAGTCACAGCCTTGCAGAAGACTATGACGCAGTATGTGTGGAGGATCTGAACCTGAAGGGGATAGCCGGAGGCCTGCATTTCGGAAAAGGGATACAGGATAACGGATACGGTCAGTTCCTTTCCATGCTTGGATATAAGCTGGAAGAACGTGGAAAATATCTGATAAAAGTAGACAGATATTTTGCATCCAGTAAGATATGCAGCGTATGCGGACATAAGAAGAAAGAGCTGGCATTATCAGAACGGATATACCTATGCGAATGTGGAAACCGGATGGACCGGGATGTGAATGCGGCGGTCAATATTCTGAAAGAAGGAAAAAGAATATATAAAAAATGTGCATAATAGCACAGAAAAGATCCGTAACCGGATAAAAAAAGAACCGCGGGACACGCGGGGATAGCCTGTTTTAGCTTTGCCCTGAAGGGCAATTGAGCAGGAAGCTCCCACTTCAAAATCTGTAAGATTTAAGTGGCGAGAGCATGTCACTCAGTTTGTTGTAAATGACGGCTCTCATGTGTATTTTCTGGATCATGGGGATGCTTATTACAGAGGTCTGATCCTGTCCTCCTTCTCCGCATATTCCGGCGAATATATCGCTCAGGATCGTGCGGTAAATATCTTTCCTTTTATGGGAGCTACAGGTGATAATTATACCGGATGCGAGGTAACCGGATTTTCTCTGGCAGGAAATAATCTGATCACAGTAGGCAAGTCTGTTCCCCATGGTTTTGCTGTGAATGGACAGACCGGATATGAGAATCTTAACAAAAATATCTTTATGATAATCACAGATAAGAACAGTATGGCTTCCAGATTTATCTGGCTCACTCAGTATTCACCATCAGGAGCAGAAATAACTCTGACAGAACCAAAACTCATCCCGGCAGGAAATAATCAGTACGCAGTCCTTTTCTCAGAGGAAACCTCCGACCAGAGCATTCTGCATTATCTCCTTATGGATATGTCCGGAAACGTAATATTATCCAAATTATACAAGAATGTAACGATCCAGACGGATTCCCAGCCAATCTTATGGGGACGTAATATTGTATGGGTATCCGGAAATTATGATAACGGCAACTATGACAGTTCCCGCACATACCTGTATGAAATCCCCGTAGTGACAACTCCACTTAATGGAATTGCTCTGAACCAGACAAATCTGACAATTGACGAAGGCAATACACAAAAACTCACGCCTTCCTTTACACCATCTAACTCTGATGATGTAAAAGATGTGGTCTGGACAAGCAGTAATCCTGGGGTTGCGTCTGTCTCAGAGGATGGAACCATTCAGGGGAACGGTTATGGTCAGGCAGTAATCACTGCTTCTGCCGGAGATTTTCAGGCTCAGTGTCAGGTGACGGTAAAGGTATCTGAGAACAACACACCACTGACAAAACCTGTGCTGAAACTTTCCCAGAAATCTGCAGATCAAATACATTTAACCTGGAAAAAGGTTCCGGGTGCCAAAGGATACCAGATTTACTGCAAAACAGATTCACAGTCTTCTTATAAGCGGATAAAAACTCTGAAAACAGGATCCCTCAGTTTCGATGCAGCTGTAGTACCGGGAGTAACCTATTCATTTAAAGTCCGTGCTTATGGAACCAACGCAAGTGGAAAAAACAAATATTCTAAATTTTCAGCGGTGAAATCAAGAAAAGCTGCTGTCCCGGCTCCATCTAAAGTTTCATGTAAAATGAGTAACGGTGGTACAGAGGTTTCCTGGACAAAAGTAGCCGGTGCTTCCGGATATGTGATTTACCGCAATGGTTCCGCTGCCAAAACAGTGAAGTCCTCTGTCTCAACCTGGAAAGACACAAAAGCTTATGATTCCCAGACAGGCATGTACTGGGTTTATAACTATTATGTAAAAGCTTTTAAGACAGTAAACGGTAAGCGAATATACAGTAAGCCCACAAAAACGATAAATCTTTACTCGTAAATTATAAAACTACAAAAAGCACTATCACTTTGGTAAATAAAGTATAAAACAGGGCAGTCTCATCGGTAAAATCTTTGCCGGGAGGCTGCCCTGAGTATTTGTCTTATTTCACTTCTACTAATTCAATCTTGAAGTTAAGTTCTTTTCCAGCCATTTCGTGGTTTGCATCAAATGTGATATTTTTCTCATCTTTAGCTGTTACTTTAACAGGGAATGGCTGACCGAACTGGTTTGACAGGTATACCTGCTGGCCAACTGTCAGGTCTTCGGAACCTGGGAGCTGGGCAATCTCTATAGTGAAGATAGCGTTTGGATCTGCCATACCGTATGCTTCTTCAGGCATAAGGTGAACATCAATGATCTGACCAACTTCCATGTCAGCTACAGCAGCATCAAACCCTCTGATCATCTGACCTGCACCGCAGATGAATTCCAGCGGTTCGCCACGGTCGTAAGAAGAATCAAACTGTGTTCCGTCATTGAAAGTTCCTCTGTAATGTGTGCGGCAGGTTTTTCCTACATTGCGTCCTGTAAGCTGTGGCTGTGATCCGCCACATCCACCGCATCCGCCACCGCAGCTGTCTCCACAGGAGTGTCCCTCCTCATGGCTGCCACAGGAATGACCTTCTTCATGATGGTGATGGTCGCAGTTAGCTCCGGAAGACACTAATTCGCCTTTTAAATAACTTTCAACTGCCTGATCAGTATTTCCCTGGGCCCCGGCGCATAATTCGATTCCTGCCTCTGTGAGAGCTGTCTGAGCACCACCGCCGATACCACCGCAGATCAGAACATTTACACCCTGTTCAGCAAGCAGACCTGCAAGTGCACCATGTCCTGTACCGTTAGAACCGATCACTTCACTGGAAACTACTTTGTTGTCTTCCACTTCATAAACTTTAAAAGACTCTGTTTTTCCAAAATGCTGAAAAATCTCTCCATTATCATATGTTACTGCAATTTTCATTTGAAAAATCCTCCAATTATTTTTTATACCCATTCAGTCCAGTATAAACTGTCTGTGCCACAAAAGCAAGGCTATTTGATCAGGTAATTCTCAATTCCATTTGCAATTCCCCGTACCATTTTTTTCTGATAAGAATTCTGCTGCATACGGCGGTCTTCGGAAGGATTACTCATATATCCCATCTCGATAATCGTTGTCGGAACTTTACTCCAGTTATTTCCGGTCATAGAGTCTGTTTCCCAGACGTATTCTTTTCTGCATCCTGTAGCTGCCACATATGCATTGAGTACAGCCTCAGAGAGAGCTTTATTTTTTCTGTACATAGATGAAATATAAGGACTGTTTCTGGTTGTACAGATAGTCAACGCTCCACTGATAGAGGAATTATCACTTCCATTGGCATGGATACGGATATACGCATCTGCTTTTGCCTTATTTGCCACTTTTGCACGGTCAATACAGCTGAGAGCTACTTTACTGTTGGTTCTGGTCATTATTACCTTAAAACCTCTTTTCTGAAGAAGGGTTCTTAGCTGAAGACCAATGCTCAGGTTGAGCTTATATTCCTCCACACCTGTAGCAACACCCTGGGTTCCGGACGTATCTTTCTCTTTCAGCTGGCTGGAACCAGGCCCAAGAGGTTCATAACCACCGGCAACGACAGCAGAATGCCCCGGATCCAGTACAACAACAGGAGTCCAGACCCCTTTACTGTTGATCTTTCGTCCATTTACAGTCTGATTGATACGCATTCTTCCGGTCTGTTTGCCAAAATATCTGAAACGATTATGAATACGGTGCCATCCTGTAAGCATGGTACCGTCTGCGGCAAAATAGTAATAATACTTGCCGATTTTGTGCAGGTCTGTCAGCTTTTTGCCATTCTTATAATAGTATTTTTTTCCACCGGAGGCTTTCCATCCGGTAAAAGTACTGCTGACGGATGCTGCCTGGACATCTGTAAAATCTACAGCAGGCAAAGCTGTGACTAAGAGAAGAATACACAAGAGCCAGATAAAACATGATTTTCTTTTCTTCATACATGATTTCCTTTCATATAGAGATATTTTAAGTGATGGTTTTGTATGTTGATTATATCATGTAATTGTTTGGGAGTGTGGCAAAAAGTTCCTAAAAAGAAAGACTCCAGTCGCAATGACCGGAGCCTTCTTTTTAGGAATCTGTATTAATTACCCAAATGGATTATTTAACAGTAGCCTTTTTCAGGTTTGACCATGGGCTGAAGACTTTCTTTCCGTCTTCGGATGTTCTGTTGAATGCATGCATTCCAACTACCCATGTTCCCTTTGGTACTTTCTTGAATGTTGCTGTTACTGTACCTTCTTTGAGGTTCAGTACTTTGTGAGCGCCATAGTTGTATGGACGTGTCTCACCGTTTTCTTTCTTGGATCCAGTTCCAAGTACTACATCGTAACCAGTTGCATTTGCAGCTGCTTTGTATGTTACTTTGATAGTAGATCCGCTTACTGTTACGTTTGTGATAACCGGAGCGTCCGGTGTGATTGCGGATACAACGAATGGATATGCATTTGACCAGTCGCTGAATACTTTTTTACCATTCTCATCACGTTTCCAAGCGTGGCAGTATGCGTAGTAGGTTCCCTGCTGTACATATTTGAATGTAGTAGAAGTCTGAACCTGGTTCTTGCTGATAGAATCATAGTTCTTGTTTGTGATGCAGTCACGGTCTGTAGAGATTACATAGTCGTAACCTGCAGCACCTTCTGTATCACCGGAAAGGATAGCAGTTGCTTTGTTGCCAACAACTTTAACGCTGCTGATCATTGGAGCACCTGGTTTTTCTGTCGGATCTGTTACTACAGCAGAAACAGTCTTAGAACCTGTATAGTTCTTGTTATCTTTTGTTGCAGTTACTGTAACTTTGTTTGCAGCAGCATCTTTTGTTACTGTATATTCATCAGCCGGAACTTCTACTTTTCCGCATTTAACAGTAACTTTATCACCATCTACGGTAACTTCTGCGTTTGCAAGGTCGAATTTGTCAATTCCCCATGCATAAGTCAATGTAACAGAATTTGGTAATTTATAGCCATTCTTAGGTTCAACTGTAACAAGAAGACTCTTCTTTTCAGTTGCATTAATAACATCTTTATTAGCAGATACATTTAATTCATAATCTGTACCTTCTACAAGTGTTCTTCCTTTTACAACAATTTTTACAGATGGTTTAACCGGAAGACCTGCTGCATATGTTCCGTTGGAAACAGATACACAGCTTGCAGTAATCTCTTCCTGAGTAATTTCAATCAGATCTATCTTGAATACATTTGTAATCTTGTTTCCGGCAGCATCTGTATAAACACCATCTTTAACACTAATACCGGAAGCAACATCTGAAGTTGTCAGATTTCCGCCAAATTTGCCCTTAGCTACTGCAAGAACGGCAGCATACTGTTTTTTATCTTTGCCTTTCTGACCGTATACATTATCAACGTACTTGATCTCATAGTCAGTGCCTTCTTTTAAATCTTTGCCTGTATATGTTAAAGAAGTTTTAGCACAGGTATGTGAGGTACCGTCGTAAGCAAATGTAGGCTTAGCTACTGCAAAGCCATCTTTATCAACATATGCAAATGCCGCCTTGGTGCCATCAAGCATTTCACCACTGATCTGGAATGTTAATGTTTTAGTTCCGGTAAAGTTTTTGTTCTTTGGTGTTAAAGTTACTGTACCTTCACCTACTTTTACATTTTCTCCATAGGTTAAGATGAAGTTGCTTTCAACATCAATTTTCTTTCCGTCTAAAGTAAGGTCGATCTTATCTGGTGCAATTTCAAGAGTGTATCCTTTGTATTCCTGAGTACCGATTACGCCCTTTAATTTAGATGCATCAGCAGACTGAATAGTATACGTAATGCTTGCTGTTCCCTGATAATCAGAACCAGCATTAGCAGAAACTGTTAAAGTTGCAGTACCAGCATTTACATTATTTGTATATTTTGCAGTGTATTGATTTGGATTGACAATATGTCCGCCAATTACAACGTCGAAATCAGGTTTAACTGCCTGACCATTGTATGTAAAAGAAGTCTCTTTCAGTTTGATGTACTCTGATTTTAAAGTTGCATTGGAAATCTTGGAGTTTACTTTAAGAATACTAGTGTCAGTTGGCTTATCAAAATTGCTATTAGCTTTTACTGTAACAGTTGCATCAACAGATTTTCCATCACTTCCCCATGCGTAAGTTACTGTATAATCTTTTCCCTCTGTTAAAGTTAAGATTTTATTTGTTCCAGGAACCTGAGCTTTTACAACAACTCCCATTGCTGTTTTATAATCTTCTGGTTTTGCACCATTGATCTTTTCAACATATTCACTTGCTTTTACATCTGTAACTGGTGTTTTGCTAATTGTAAAAGTATAGTTTTTAATGCTGTTTGCGTAGCTGCCTTTTCCAATAAGGAACATTTTTGCAGTACCTGCATTTGTATTATCGGAATATGTGATTTCGTAATCACTATCCTTTATTAATGGAGTGCTGTTAGCACCAACTGTTGGAACACCAATTTCATCAGTTGTAAATGTAACTGGTTCTCCGGTATAGTATTTCGTAATGCTATTAAAATTGTAAGTATCTTTTTTACCAGCACTACCTGGTACTGTTGTTTCTTTAGCATCAGTACCTATTTTGAATACAGCAGTATTGATATCTGTTGCAAAAATTGATAATTCAGCGGTAGTTTTACCTGTAAGCTTACTGCTTGATGTAGTTGCCTTAGGTGTAATTGTTACAGTGTATTTTCCAGCTTCAACTGCGTTATTTGGAATATCAATATCTACATAATTAAACAGAGCTAATTCTTTTTTGCTGTCTTTGTCATAAAAATGAACTTGATCTGCTGCGAGTGTTGCTTTATTGTTTGTTTTCTGAACTGGATCGATTGTAACTGTAACTGAGCTCAGATCACGTGCAGCAACTTCAGGAACATTTGTGGACTGGATTTTAGTATTGTCAGAGCCAACAGCGCCGGAAATAGTATAGTTTTTGTTTCCGGTTTCCGGAGTGGCAAGCTCAATCTTTCCATCTCTTGTAACATTTACATAGCCGTTTTTGTCAACTTTGAGATAATCAGATAAATCAATCTTCTTTGTAGCTTTATCAACTAATGTGATGTCTTCTTTTTTTACTTTTAATACATCAGTATTAGTATTACCGCCATCAAATTTATAAGATGTATTCTTTAATGTAGCAACCATTTCATCTGCGATTGCATTTGAAGTACTTAAATTTTTTGGATTAATTTTATAAGTAGTTGTGATAGAACCTTTATATGCAGATGATTTAGGTGTTAATGTGATGGTGATCGGTTTATCAGTTACATTAACAAAATCACTGTTTTCATCATAACCTATAGTATAATCAGCAATATTATCTAATTCTGCCGGTAAATTTCCTGACACTGGATTTAATGTAGGCGTTGCCTGCTGGATTTTACCATTATACTCAACATCAGTTGCTGTTGCTTTTACAACATCTGCGGTATTCTTGGGATTTACAGTAATAGCATCTGAAGTATAGCTCCATACAACCTGGTTATCCTTTACAGCGTATACATATAATGCTACTGTCTTGTTTGCGGTTGCTGAAGAGACAGTATATGCAGTTGGTGTGATTGTAGCTACATCATTAGTGAATGTTCCTGCTGTAGTACTAGCTAAATCGCCTACAGCTACATTATCAACTTTCCATGTTGCATATACTTTTGCATCGGTAAGAATTTTATTATCTGTAACAGAAACAGTTGTGGATAATGTTCCATCTGCCCATGTCATAGTATTGTCTGCAATAGGAGTTGGTTGTGTCCCTGAAGCTGAACCTGTAGCTAAGAAACCAATAGGTGTGTATGTTACAGAGTATTCATTTCCACTAACTGTTGCGTCATTTGCAGCGTTAACATCAGCTGTAGCATCAACAACAGGAGTATCATCTGCCTCATCAGAAAATGCTTCAGCAGCCGGAGCTTCTGTAGCTACAGCAGTGTCAGATCCATCACTGAACTCAGCAGCCCATACCGGCACATTAGAAGTAGCAAGCAT
>OGEZ01001081.1_pt1 | contig 15877 bp, 15 predicted proteins | sample 1570831 | NCBI WGS metagenome assembly OGEZ01 (sample SAMEA2582059, study PRJEB24529) | metagenome | biome: Human gut stool | place: China | collected 2011
ATACAGCCCTTCCCGCCAGTAGCCTAAGCGCAGCCCATCTCCACACAAATTAGTGACTGTCTCCCCAAAGTTATTTTATTCTACCATGCCGCTGCACCAAAGACAACAGGGGCATACGCATGGCGATAAAGTAGTGGCTATTTCCTTCTTTCTGTGGTATTGTTCGTTTGCCAAAAGGAGGCGACGATATGCAGAAAGAACCTAACTTCACGGTAGGCCAGTTGTGTGACTGCTGGTTCTGTGAGAATCAGGGTAGATGGAGAGGCAGTACCGTGGGCGGATACCGCAACCTGATCTACCGCCACATCTTCCCCGGAATTGGGAACATCTCACTGGCAGAACTGACCGAAGACACTGTTACCAGCTTCTATGATAGCTTGCGAAGCCAGGGACTCAGCGCCAGAAGCGTCTGGTGCATCCATCTGCTCCTGCGGCGCTGTATGGATGAAGCGGCCCGTGACCAGCGCATCCCCTATAATCCGGTACGGCTCTGCCAGGAACCGAAGGCAGAGGCATTTAAGACGGCCCCCTTGCGCCTGGGGCAGATCCAGCGATACCTGAACACGGCAGAGAAACTTGGCGCACTCCCTCTCATCTACACAGGACTCTCCAGCGGCCTGCGGCAATGTGAACTCATCACCTTGTCGTGGGCCGATTTTCATATCCGCTGCCGGTATATCCTCAAGGGACAGCGGTTGTTGACCCTCAACAGCAAGGCAGAGCATCTTCTGGAACGGATACCGAAAACCAACTGCTATGTGTTCCTCAACCCCAAGACCGGAGCACCGTATCAGCTCCACGAGTTCTACTACCTGCACAAGCGGATTCTGAAACAAGCGGGACTTCCGTGGGTGGCCTTTCGAAATCTGCAGCGGCAGTGCATGGAGGTAGGAATATGAAACTGAAAGACTATATTCTCCGCTGGCAGGAGGTCTACGACAAGAACCAGAGCCGTCCGACCACATATGCAGCCCATGGCTACATCCTCAAAAACCACATTCTCCCCGGATTGGGGGATATACCACTCTCTGAATTGACGGTGGAGCAAGTGGGAGATTTTCTGGAAGAGCGAAGGCTCTTTGGCGGTCACCGCCCGGAAAGTCCTGAATACCCAGGGCTGGGCGAACACACGATGCGGCACATCCATCGGCTACTCCAGCAATGCCTGGATCAAGCGATGCGGGATGGCTTAATAGCGGAAAATCCTGCCCGAGCGTTTCACTACCCAAAGCCAAAGAAGGTCAGCGCCAATGTGCTGACGCCAGCAGAAGTGGAGGACTATCTGGACGCGGCAGAGCGGTTGGGCCACCTCCCCATGTTCCTACTGGCGCTGACAGCAGGACTTCGGCAAGGCGAACTGATTGCCCTGAAGTGGAGCGACCTGGACACGAAGGAGCGGACGCTGACCATCACCGAGAAACGCTCAGTGGAACGGCGGGAACTGGTGGAGTACGAAGGTGGCACCAGGATAGTCAGCCTAACCCCGGAAGCGGTCGAACTCCTGCGCCTGGAACATGCCAAACACCCAGGAAGTTCTCTCATGTTCATGCACCCGGCCACCCAGAGGCCCTACTCACCCCAGATGGTGCGCCGGTTGCACAATAAGATCATCAAAGAGGCCGGGCTGGATCACATCCGGTTTGCGGATCTCCGGCACACCTGCGCCGTCCTATCGCTGCAAAATGGAATGGACACGAAAGAGGTTTCTCAGATGCTGGGCCACTTCAGGACCGCAATGACCCGGCAGAACTATGCGCCATACCTGGCCCATACTGCCGCCAAAGGCGAAAACAAGCCCAATGAAGCATCCACGGAAGATCTCAGGGAAGCAGCAAATATTCTGGATAATCTTCTGAAATTCTGATAGATATTCCGCGGAAGGTGTGGTATATGTTTGGGTCACAAGGAGATGATGACGATGGAAAACAAACTGCTTAAAGAGCTGTATGATTACTTTTATGTCCGCCCGGAGCTTGACGAACAGGAGAACGAAGTGGAGGAGTGCCACAAAGCATTGATTGCAGCTTTGGAAAAACCAGAGCGCAAGCTGGTGCTGCGGATCATCGATGCCCAAAACTATATCACAGAACAGACCTCCATCGACAGTTTTATTGCCGGCTTTGAACTGGCGTGGAGGCTCTCAATAGAACTGCAAAATGATGAAAACGAGCGCTCATTCTCCTGTCGGACCAGGAGAACGGGCGCTCGTTGTGTATGGGAAGACGAAATATAAAATCAGCCTGGGCAGCCCTCGAAAAGCTGCCCAGGCATTCTGCTTGTAGGCTTGGTTCAGCGTTCCCACAGAAGGACCGCATCCGCCACGGCCTGCTCAAATTCGGCCTGCGCCAGACCGGGGAGTTCCAGATAATCTCCCACCAAATAGTAGACCGCATCCACCTGCCGATCCACCTGATAGGTAGCTGTCTCAAAATCGGTCAGCAGACCGTTGCCGATGCACAAATGCCCCTCACGATCCGGCATCACATCCGAGCGAAGGGTACGGTCAAAATAGAGGAAAACAGCATTCCGGCCGTCTACCTCCCTGCTGAAGCCGTGGAAAGAATCGTAACTCCCACCGTGATAGTAGAGGTCAATCACCTCATCCACCGCAAGTTCTGCCGTCACCAGACCGTCCGTGTAGGATACCGGCTGCGGAACATCAGCTGCCCCCACCAAAACAATGGAGAAGATCAGCATGACTGCCACAGCAAGCAGGACCGCCCGCCGGCGCCCACGGGAAAACTTCTTCTTCACTCCCTGAAGAACACGGGCTTCCGTTTCCGACTCCTGAGAGAGCGAGAGGACGGGAGCCTCCTCCTTCATTTCCGCCAAACAGGCGCGGCATTCCTGGCATTGTGCCACATGGGCTTCGATCTCCTGCTTGCTGGCCTCGCTGCACAGCCCGTCGCAGTACAGGGGCAGCAGGTCGCGAATGATATCACATTTCATCATAACCCCTCCTTGATTTTCTGTTTTGCACGATAATAAGTCACTCTGGCCCAGTTTTCAGATTTGCCGAACAATTCGCCGATCTGCGTATAGGGTAGTTCCGCAAAGACCCGCAGGGTAAACACCTCCCGGTATGGCTCTGGCAGAGCATGGAGCCGCTGATGGATCTGGCGGGCGTTTTCCTGGATGAGAAGATCCTCTTCTACATTCTGAGGGGAGGGCATCTGCTCCAGGGCCTCATCTCCTGCCTGCCGTTTTGCCTTTCTCAAATAGGAGAGCCAGCAGTTCTTTCCGATCTGGCACAGCCATACGGATAGCCTGCACTTTCCTTGAAAGGAGGCGCTGTGTTCAATGGCACGGCAGAAGGTCTCCTGGGTCAATTCTTCCGCCAACGCTTGGTTCCCACAGAGTCCTGTCAGATAGCGGAACACCACGGGGAACTGCTCCTTGTACAGCTGGTCAAAATCCATCCACACCACCTCGCTTTCTGTCTATATGACGCACATCAATGCGGGTTGTTACAAAATTGATCTTGTCTTTTTATGAATCGAGCCAGAACACGCAGGATATGAAAGATTATTTACAAGCTGTGATTTAGAAAGAGTGTCTGGAAACGAAAGAAAAAATCTGAAATATAGATTTTCAATAGACAAAGCACTCTTTCTTTGCTAAAATTATTCCATATCCATATAAGTATAAGTCCATCGCATGAGGTGTTATTATGACCGTCTGCTACAATAAACTGTGGAAACTCTTGATCGATAAGAATATGAAAAAGAAGGATCTGCGCCTGGCTACAGGTATTTCTACCACCGCTCTTGCCAAACTGGGCAAGAATGAGCATGTCAACACGGAGATTCTCACTAAAATATGCAGTGCGTTGGACTGCGACTTCTGTGACATCATTGAACTTAGAAAAGACGATAGTCTGTTTTGATATGTCGTATTATGTATAAAATTGATAGCTGTTTCATATATGGGACGGTTTTAAGACTATATTTTTAGATGGGATGAACTATGGACAATAGTAGAGTTGATGTAAGAGAAAATGCGATATATCATCGTGCACCAAAATTGCTGGAGATTCTCTTGAAAGATCGCTCCACAGATAAGAATATAATTTGGGCAACTGATAATTATTCATCTCGTGGATATGGATACCAGTGGGGTGATCCTATCACAATTGAAACAATAACTGGATATAACGGAAATGTTATTAAACCAAGGATAGAAAAGCCAAAGGAAGAACAAACAAATAGAATTAGAAACAACGCAGAGGTTTTTACCCCCTCTTGGGTATGCAATAAGCAAAACAACCTAATCGATATGGCATGGTTTGACAGTAAAGTAAGTGTTTTTAACCAAGAATCAAGCAATGGATGGATCACAACAGTAAGTCCCATCCCGTTTCCAACATTATCTGGGAAGACATGGAAGGACTATGTTTCAGATATTCGATTAGAGATTTCTTGTGGCGAAGTTCCCTACTTAACCAGCCGTTATGACACTGTCACGGGTAAAAGTATTGCCATACCTGATAGAATCGGATTATTGGATCGTAAATTACGTGTTGTAAGTGAGAATGTTACAAAGGAAAAAGACTGGGTATGCTGGGCTATTAAGGCTTATAAAAGTATTTACGGATATGATTATCAAGGGGATAATGTATTGCTGGCCAGAGAGAATCTATTAATTACCTTTACAGAGTATTTCAGTGCCAAGTTTAATAAGGAACCAGATTTAGCGTTGCTATATCAAGTGGCAGAAATTATCTCTTGGAATATTTGGCAAATGGACGGTTTGCGATATATAATTCCTGGTAGTTGTGAAAAAATGATAGAAAGACAAATATCGCTGTTTGACTCGGTTCAGGAACAGCCAACATGTCAAGGGTGTGCGAAGAATGATCCTCTTGCACACATTGGAATCTACTGCAAAATCAAAGATTGGGAATCAAGTCAAGTCGTTGATTTTATATCTCTATTAGAAAGATAGTGGATGGAGATCTAATTATGAAAGATATGAGTGTTCTTGACAATTTGTTAGTTGGACGTGTGGAACCGCATATTTATGCCTTTACCACTAACACAGTTCCTAACTATTTAAAAGTCGGCGATACATATCGGCCAGTCCCTGTAAGACTGAAAGAATGGCAGCGCCACTACCCGGAATTGCGGCAGCAATTCTCCGGAAAAGCTAAAGTTTCGGATAGTGTGTATTTTAGAGATTTTTCCGTTCACCAATATTTACTTGAAAATAAAGGCCGTACACGCTTGTTACCGGAGAACCTGCCCGCTGGAGTGTACTATTCTAACGAATTTTTCCAAGAAGCTACAGCAGCGGATATAGTTGAAGCAATCGAAGATATCTCAGCAGACTTTCGCAATCAGTCTAATCACTATCAGTTTTATAGTGCCGAAACACAGTTGCCTGCCTCGGTACGCTATCCTTCGACTGGAACTTGGAATCCTCGTCCAAATCAGAAGGATACCATCGACGCATTTAAGGCAGCGGTCGAGAGCGGCAGAACAAACCTGCTGATGTACGCAGTAATGCGTTTTGGTAAGTCTTTTACTTCAATGTGCTGTGCAGTTGCGATGAAAGCAAAGTATGTGGTTATCGTATCTGCGAAAGCCGATGTTATGGATGAGTGGAAAAAAACTGTAGAAAGTGCGGACAACTTTTCCGAGTATGTGTTTTTAAGACCCGAGGATGTTCAAAGAAACTATAGTATTGTTACAGATACATTAAATGGTTCAACGAATCCCCAAAAAGTAGTTTTATTCTTAACGCTGCAGGATTTACAAGGAGAGGACATAAAGAAAAAGCACGAGCAGGTTTTTGCATGCCCTGTTGATCTTCTGATTATTGATGAAACCCATTTCGGCGCCAGAGCAGAGAAATATGGTGCTGTGTTAAAGGGTACTACAGAAAAAGTATCGGAAGAAGAAAAAGGGACAGTAGAAGATGTGAACGAAGTTGTAAAATCCTTTAGATCAAGAATTCAATTACATCTTTCTGGAACACCCTATAGAATTTTGATGGGAAGTGAGTTTTCTAAAGAAGATATTATTGCCTTTTATCAATTCACTGACATTGTTAAGGCCAAAGAAGAATGGGATATCCAGAATTTTGCCTCATCAAATCCGAAAGAGGAATGGGATAACCCTTATTATGGTTTTCCGCAAATGATTCGTTTCGCCTTTAATCCGAACGAATCTTCTCGAAAAAAATTGGAAGCACTCCGCTCTAAAGGAATATCTTGTTCTTTAGCTACCATGTTTATGCCACAGTCTATAACTAAGCAAGCTAATGGATCTCATAAGCGTTTTGTGTATGAACAAGAGGTCTTAGATTTGCTTGAGGTAATTGACGGCACCAAGGAAGATGAAGAAGTTCTGGGATTTCTCAATTATGACAAAATCAAAGAAGGCAAAATGTGTCGCCATATTGTCTGTGTTTTACCCTATTGCGCGTCTTGCGATGCGTTGGAGAGTTTGATCAAAGACAATATACATCGCTTCAAGAATTTACAGGACTATGAAATTATCAATATCTCCGGGGTTGATAGACCCAGGGATTACAAGACCCCCAGAGATATAAAGAAGAAAATTGCTGATTGTGAAGCAAATGATAGAAAGACACTGACTCTGACAGTGAATCGCATGCTGACGGGCAGCACTGTGGAGCAGTGGGACACGATGCTGTACTTGAAGGACACATCCTCTCCACAGGAGTACGATCAGGCGATTTTTCGGCTGCAAAATCAATATGTTAAGACCTATAAAAGCGATGATGGACACATCATCCGGTATGATATGAAGCCTCAAACATTACTGGTAGATTTTGACCCTAACCGAATATTTGTGTTGCAGGAACAGAAAGCACAGATCTACAATGTCAACACGGATGAAGCTGGCAATAGCAAACTGGAAGAACGACTGGCCGAAGAGCTGCGCATTTCTCCGGTAATTGTAATGAACAAGGACCGCATTCGGCAGGTGGAGGCAACGGATATCCTTCGCTATGTCAGCGAATACTCCAGGAGCCGGGGTGTTGCCGAGGAAACCATGGATATTCCGGTGGATTTGGCGCTTCTGGACATCGAAATGATCCGGACTGCCGTAGAGCGAGAGAACGAACTGGGCTCCAGAGATGGTCTGCAAATCGATCCTGTCGAAAAAAGCGGGGAAGATGATATAGAGATGCCGAAGAACCCAGGTGGCACTACCGATCCGACCATATCTCCAGATGGCGGGGCTGATGCATCCAAGAATCCTGCAGGTACGGGAGATGAGGAGCAAAAGGCAGACGGGAAAGACCCTGTAAAACAGTTCCGCTCGTACTATGCACGGATTCTATTCTACGCCTTTCTGACAAAAAGCCGCGTGATTTCTCTGCAGGAGATAATAGAAAGTATGGATGAGGCGGAGAATGTCAGAATTGCAAGAAACCTGGGGCTACATCAGTTAGTGCTGCGGAGCTTGCAAGAGTACGGTGACAAGTTCATGTTGCGAAAGCTGGACTACAAGATTCAAAACCTAAGCCAGCTGTCCCATGATGGATCAATTTCGCCCATTGAACGGGCAACGATTGCAACTCAGAAGTTTGGGCGCCTTGGTGAGTCAGAGATCATCACCCCCAGCAATATCTGTGTGGAGATGGTGGCCCAAATTCCGGATGCGGGTTATATAGAGCTTCTTCGCCAAAATAGGAAGTTTTTGGACATTGCCAGCAAGGTCGGCGAGTTCTCCATTGCCTTGTGCAGAAAACTCCAGACTTTGGGCTATGGTATCGACATAATTAAAGATTCCCTGTATGCTATCCCTACTTCGTCAATCTCCTATGAATTCACTCGAAAGATATATGAAGTATTGGGCCTTAACATTGAAAATATTTTGGAACACATCACTTCTTATGATTTGCTGACGGTGAAAACAGATGGCAGTGATGAGGTAGACTATCGCCGGATTCGAGCGCTGCTAACACAGAATAAAGCGTTTCATTTGATACAATTAACGGATATCCCGGAGGGAGAGAATACTGTGAAATTTGGAGCTATTGTTGGCAATCCTCCGTACCAAAATAATGTTGGTAGTGGTACTATTCAGGCAATCCCCATTTATCACTACTTTGTAGAAATGGCCAAAAGCCTGCATCCTGCCTATACATCCCTGATAATTCCGTCCCGGTGGTTTGCGGGGGGAATGGGACTGGACGGTTTCCGAAAAGACATGCTGACAGACGGTAAAATCAGCCATATCTGCGACTATGTAAATGCTAAAGAGTGTTTCCCGCAGAACAGCATCAGCGGCGGTGTATGCTACTTCCTCAGAGATGAGAACCATGAAGGCGAGTGCGAATTTACCAATGTCATCAACGGAATTCGTGACACCCGCTCCAGGAAGCTGAACCAGTACAGCGTACTGATTAGATACAACCGGGCACTGAGCATCGTGGAAAAAGCGGCGCGAAGCGATGCGTTCCTGACCGATATCGTCAGTTCGGTCAGCCCGTTCGGAATCCCCACCAAGGTCAGAGGCTCTGCGAAAAAAACGAAAGAAGCGTGTATTGCGCTATATTCGAGCAAGGGCATAAGTTATATTGCTGCTGCTGCGGTGCCAAAAGGTCAGACGCTTATGGGCAAATATAAAACACTCCTGAGCCAGACCAGTGCTGAACACGCCAACGAACCCTCCTCAGATGGTAAGTATCGGGTGCTAACTTCTTCAATAAAAGCAATTGGCCCCAATGAAGTCTGTACTCATTCCTATTTGACCGTCGGTGCATTTGACACAATGGCCCAAGCGGAGAATGTGGCAGCGTATCTGAAAACCAAGTTTGTGCGGTTTCTTGCACTGCAAACATTGACTTCGATTCATGTGTCGAAGAACACCTTCTGTTTTGTACCCATGCAGGACTTTACGACATTTTGGTCCGATACTAAGCTGTATGAGAAATATGGACTAACCCAAGAGGAAATTGACTTTATCGAGTCGCTTATTAAGCCATTAGAGTAACTACAAAAATAGTTTAAGCTTTTTAAGGGAGGGTAAAGCACCGATGGTGCTTTACCCTCCTTCTACTCGTTCTCTTGCTTTTTGATATCCTCCGTTCAAACTGTCCCAGTGTCCCAGTAGTTGTATAACAAGATAAGGTGATAAGGTACAATAAGGGACCTGTTGGCACTACCCATAGCAATCCTTCGGTCTCCTTGTTCCTGAGTTGGAAATAGAACGCAACCTCGGCCAATGTTCAAAACCATAACTCGCATATTCCTATCAGGGATATAGCGATATGAGATACTTTATGGCGAAGGTAATTACACCCAAGATACCATACATATCAAGTAGCACAAAGTGGGCTCAAGATATTCCGATTTCTCTGATGCTTGGTAATCTACTGATTTGTAGCAGTGTCGGCTAATATATCCAGCGACAATCGGTGCGCAAATCAAGGGAAATAAAAATATTTACTATTTACAGAAGTTTTTTGCTCCACTATACTGAGGACAGAAAAATAAATAGGAGGTGACCAGATGGCAGAAAGAAAAATCCGTGCCGGGTACTACCGTCGGTATGACGGCAAGGTGGTCTATGTAATCTCTCTGGCCACCGACGCTGACACCGACGAGGAGAGTGTCATCTGGACCACCTACCCCTTTGCGGCTGTTCCCAGATACTACACCTCCAGCAAAAAGTCCTTCTGCTCTTTTATCGAAGTGAACGGCGAGCGGAAAGTTAAGTATAAGCGAATGCTCAATATGAAGATCTCAGGGGAAGCCATAGAACGGCTGGAGGAAGAAGGCTTCCGGGGACCGGTTCGTAAACGGCAGCAACCACAGCCGGATGAAGTATACGACTCCCGCGAGTACCAGCAGTCTCTTACCTACTACGCATACGCAAAAGATCTCTGTGAGCACTACAACTTCGACCGGAACAAGTATCGCCTCTGCGTAAAGGAAAAGAGATTCGTTGCCATCACCAAAAGTGACTTCGCCAAACTGAAAGATGACCTGCAGTTTCTGGACAATGTCCTGAAAACGGTGCTGGTTACATACAAGGGCTATTTCCAGGAACGGTTCGTGGATGGTCTGTCCATTCGAAAGTACGCGGAAGCCCATCAACTGAACCGTGGCAGTGTGGACTATCAGCAAAAGAAATTCTTCTCTGCTCTGGCCTCTCTGCTGAAAGAGCGGGACGAGGCGGAGGGAACATGCCGGCTGCTGAAACCATCACAAAAGTAAATAATCTAACCTCAAACGGAGCGTCTGCGACAAAGCAGGCGCTCCGTTTTTCTGTCAAATGTATGTCAGTGGGATATATTTTCCCCAATACAAGTAGAGAGACAACTCGGACACCATCCAAAGGTTATGTCAAACCTATGTCACATGCAAATGTTTGCGGCTAAAGAAGTAGAGGGAGTTTTGAAAAGGAGATGGTTAACATGAAAGGATCTGTCTGCAAAAACTACAACAAAGCGAAGGTGCTGGGTACATCGCCGTCCAGTGGGTATGAACTGATGTACCAACCGGACTTCACGGTGCTGCGTGTGAACAACTGTATGGTGGTGCCGAAAAAAAGTTCATTCAGTGGGCGAAGGAGCATACGGGAGGTGCTATATGAAGTTTCAACAGTGGCCCAAACGAGATCCCGACAAAAACTATTTCAAGGTCCCCAATGAAGTATTTCACATTGGTCTCAGTTACCCGGAGATCTCCATCTACTGCTATCTGCTGAGTATCGAGGACAGAGAAACCTATCAGTGCTACCCCAGCTACAAGACCATCGGCAAGGCGCTGGGTATGAGTGAGAACACCGTGAGCAAGTATGTGCGCAGCCTGGAGGAGAAAGGTCTCATCCGCACCGAGCCGACGATGGTGCGGAGCAAAGACGGCAGGCCGCTCAACGGGAATCTGCTCTACACCATCCGTCCGATCCAGGCGGCAATCGAATTGTTCTACGAGCGGCAGTTCCAGCAACTGGAGGAGGATGCCGCCCGTCAAAGAGCGGCGGAACGCCTCGCAGAATTGGCCCGTGAAAGCCCCCAGAACGCCCTGTGTGCGCCTTTCGGGGAGGAAGCGAGTCCCAGTGCCGCCCCGGGGTTGGAGGCCCAATTTGGCCCGATTTCGGAGGTGCTTCCGGGGACGAAAGAAAAAGCAGGATAAACGACGGGGTCGCAAGCGCCCCCGTCAGAAGCACCTCTGCCCGCAGTGCGGGCAGTTGCGGGGGCTTTTGCGGGGATTGGAAATGGGGTCAAAATCCGGGCAGTAATATCATCTCTGCGGTCACTATCCCCGAAAGCCTACTGCCACAAGGAAAAAACAGGGGTCAACCCCCGGAAAGGAGAACTTTATGAGCAAAAAAGAAAAATTCCCCCTCTACCTCTCACCGGAGAAAAAGGCCATCCTGGAGCGCCGGTATCAGGAGGACGGGAGCCGGAGCATCACCGCCTTCATTGAACGGGCGGTGGACTTTTATCTGGGCTACCTCAGTGCCAACAGCGCCGGACTGTTTCTCCCCACCTCCATCAAGTCCTATCTGGACGGAAGGATGGGACAGCTGGAGGAGCGGCTGTCCTCCATCGCCTTCCGGCAGGCGGTGGAGCAGGACATGGTGGCCGGTATCCTCGCCGACGCGTATCAGTTCAGCGGCGAGGATCTGCGCCGGCGGCGGGCGGAGAGCGTTCAAAATGTACGGAAAACCAATGGCCGCATCTCGCTGGAGCAACGGGTGCGTGATGCTTGGGAGGAGGACGATGAGTGGCAGGATTGATCGTGAAAAGCCCTTATCTCAAGTGCGGTGGCGGCAGTTCGGTCAGTGGCTATCTGAGGTACATCGGCACACGGGAACGGGTTGAGATCCTCACAGATGACCGTCCGCCCACTCGAAAGCAGGAGCAGCTCATCACCAAACTGACAAAGGATTTTCCGGAGGGCAGGGAGCTGGGCGAGTATTCCGATTACAAAGACAAGCCCACCAAGGCCAATGCCTCTGTCTTTATCACCAGAGCACTGGAGGAAAACTGGTCTCAAGTGCAGCAGTCAGATGGCTACATGAAGTACATTGCCACCCGGCCTCGCGCGGAGCGGCTTGGTGACCACGGGCTCTTTGGTGATGAAGATGCTGTGGACTTGGAGCAGGCCATGCAGGAACTGGATCAGTACAACGGGAATGTGTGGACGCATATTCTCTCCCTGAAGCGGGAGGACGCTGCGCGTCTTGGATATGACAATGCCAAAGCGTGGCGAAACCTGCTCCGAGCCAATCGCAATGAAGTCGCTGCCGCTATGAACATCCAACCAAATCACTTCCGCTGGTATGCCGCCTTCCACGATGAGGGCAAGCATCCCCATGTCCACATGATGGCGTGGTCGACACAGCCGGGAGAAGCATATCTCACGCGGGATGGTATCCGCAACATCAAATCTGCGCTCACCAATCAGATCTTCAAACAGGAGATGCTCCACGCCTACGAACAGAAGTCACAATCGAGGGATGAACTGGTGCGGGAGGCACGCCGCGCGATCCGGCAGCTCACCCAGGAGATGACACGAAGTATCTGTACGACTCCTGAGATTGAGCAGAAGATGGAGCAGCTGGCCGGACAACTGGAAACGGTCAAAGGCAAAAAATCCTACGGCTACCTTCCCAAGTCCGTGAAGAAAACCGTGGACGAGGTAGTGGACAAGCTGGCGGAGCTGCCGGTGGTGCGTGAGTGCTACGACCGGTGGTGCAGGCTCCAGGGCGAGGTGGAGAGTTACTACCACGACAAACCCAGAGAACGAAAAAAGCTGTCCCAGGAGAAAGAGTTCCGGCAGATCAAAAACGCTGTCATCCAGGAAGCGGAGCGCATCCGGCTGGGCGAGATCTCTTTCGAGGACGATGGCATATCTCAAACTGATGAACCGGAACACGCGCGGAATGAATCCCAAACCTGCCGGGAACTGTGGCGAATCATTGGGAATGAGGACATTTCTCTGGACTACCGTGACCGGGCGGTGGAGAAGCTGGAGCAGGTGGCGGATCGCGGCGACGCCCACGCGCAATACCGGATGGGGCAGCTCTACCGGGACGGTCCTCTGCTAATCCCGGACAACCATAAGGCAAAGCACTGGCTCACCCAGGCAGCGAAACAAGGTCTGCCGGAAGCACAGTACACCCTTGGCAAGCTGCTTCTCTCTGACGATTGGGAAGTGCGGGACATGGACGAGGGCATCCGCTGGCTGAAACAGGCGGCGGAAAACGGAAGCCACTTCGCAGCTTACCGTCTGGGCAAAGAGTATCTGGAGGGAAACACTGTCAACAAGGACACCACAAGAGCGGCGGATTGGTTCACCAAATCGGCAGAGGCGGGAAACCAGTACGCCCAGTACATGATGGGCAAGCTGCACCTGACGGGACAGGGCCTACCACGGGATCAGGCCCAGGCAATGATGTGGTTCAGCCGTTCCGCGGTTCAGGGAAACCGGTATGCTCAGTTTTTCCTGGAGCAGAGAAACGATCCCCATCCGCCCTCTGTGATGCTGGCGGTCACTCAGTTGCTCTACCACATGAGCCGGATCTTCCAAGACAACTCTGTGCCGCCCGCCGTCCCAATGGGCCAGCAGGTGGATCGAAAACTCAGGCGGAAGATCCAGGAGAAGAAGATTGCTATGGGCCACAAACCGGATGACCATGAGGAGCAGTGGCCTGAAATGACCATGTAAGCGGCGCAGAATATGAGCCGCAAAACAAAGAATAAAACCCCTTCCGCGAGAAGGGTAGAAAGGAATCCGATGAAACGATCCAAGTACAACTCTTTCAATGAACTCCCTCTGATGCTGACCGTGCAGGATGTGGCCGATGTGCTGGGCATTGGACTGGCCCACGCCTACGAGGTTGCCCACCGGCAGGATTTCCCCACTATCACCCTGGGCAGCCGGATCATTGTCCCCCGTGATAAGTTCATGGCGTGGATCGATGAACAGGCGGCTAAAAAGACGGAAATATTTTAGTGGCTATTTCAAAAATTCTGTGGTATTTGTTTGTGTTGCAAAAGGAGGGATGAACAATGGCAAAGAAACGAGCAAACGGCGAGGGCAGCATCCGGAAAAAGCCCAACGGCCGCTGGGAGGGCCGATACACCCAGGGCATCGACCCCAGCACCGGCCGCGCCATTCAGAAAAGCGTGTCCGCCCGGACGCAGGCCGAGTGCAAAGAGAAACTGGCGAAAGCCATCCGGGATAACCGGGGCATACCGGTCAACCACAACGAGGACTATACCGTAGCGGAGTGGTGCAGGCTGTGGTTTGAAACCTACAGCAAGCCTGTGATCCGCCCCAACACCGCAAAGACCTATGAGAACATGATCGAAAACCACATCGTACCGGCCATCGGAGGAGTAAAACTCAAGCGACTCACCGCTATCCAGATCCAGAAGATGTACAACGATTCTAAAACCAATGGGCGGGTGCAGCGATTCGATAAAAAGACTGACACGGCCCTGTCTGGAAGTACGGTGCGGCGCATCCACGTGGTGCTGTCCTCGGCACTGAAGCAGGCGGTCAAGGAACGAATCATTCCCTACAATCCCTGCGACAACTGCCGCATCCCGCCCAAGGAGAAAAAGGAGATGACCATCATCCCGCCGGAGAAACTGGGGGTATATCTCAGCGAGGCGGAGAAGTACGGCGTCCTGCCCATGTTCTTCCTGGAGCTATCCAGCGGCCTGCGGCGAGGGGAACTGCTGGCACTCCGGTGGGACGATCTGAATGTGAAGGACCGCATCCTCTCGGTGAGCAAGCAGGTCACCCGCATTGACGGGGAGCTGGTGGTAACAGAGCCAAAAACCAAGAACTCCGTCCGCAAGGTGGCACTGTCCCAGCAGGCGGTGGACATTCTGGTGCGGGAGCATGAACAGCACCCCGACAATCCCATTCTGTTCCCGTCACCCCGCACCGGCGGCTACTGGAGCCCGGACGCGGTTTCCAGGATCAACCGCAAACTGCTGGCGAAGGCCGGCATCGAGGAGCATGTTCGCTTCCACGATCTGCGTCACACTTTCGCCACGATGGCCCTCTCCAGCGGCGTGGATGTGAAGACATTGTCCAGCATGCTGGGCCACTACAGTGCCGGGTTCACCCTCGACACCTATACGCACATCACCAACGATATGCAGAGAGGTGCGGCGGAGAAAATCGGCGGCTTCATGGAAACGGCTACGGCCAAACCGGAACCGCCTGACCCGCCGGAGGAGAGCCGGTGCAAGGTGATACCGTTTGAGAGAGTGGGGTGAAAATATGCCGGTAGAGGTAAAACCTCTACCGGCATGTTTTATTTTTCAGTAGGTTGTGTTTGTGCAATTATAGAATCGATTGCATTTAGCAGTGGAATAAATCTCGAAAAATCAATTTGCTTGTAGTTTTCCAAAATGTACTTGGAGAAGATGTCTTTGCCAAAAAACTTGCTGTTATCAAATGAATCTTTTCGGCAAAATGTTTTTCCATCCAAATTAATGTTTTGTACTTCCTCGGCAAAGAGATCTTCTATTTCACATTCATCTTTGCTGTCTACAAGTGGGTTTGTAACCACATACAACTTACTGTCCGGGATTAGGTGCAGCTGCAGATGTGATTTGAGTTCGGTCTTCTGCTCCTCAGTGGCATGTACTTCCTCAGCTAAAAACTGTTTCAATGGCTTTTTGTGTTCAAGCTCATTATCATACAGAAGAATGACAGGATTATGCTGTTCGCAACCGCTTAGTTGCCGAAAGTATTTCAGATACTCAGGGGCATGGTTTTTTCCAACATGATAGCGATATAAAAATTTCATGGCATCTGCACCGTCCAGGCTAATGCCAAAGAAATATTTCCACCTCTTTGTTCGTCTAAAGAATGAGAAATTATAAGTGAAATTACCATCAGCACCTATTTGTACAAGCCGTGGAT